>Ga0306899_1000836_pt1 | contig 13406 bp, 11 predicted proteins | sample AntRauMFilla3764_FD_190407 | JGI IMG/M metagenome (GOLD analysis project Ga0306899, IMG submission 190407) | Saline lake microbial communities from Rauer Islands, Antarctica - Metagenome Filla 3 #764 (v2) (version 2) | ecosystem: Environmental > Aquatic > Non-marine Saline and Alkaline > Saline ... | reverse complement strand
CTGATAGAGTATTTTCCTTGACGCGTCTCCTTTTCCAAGGCTAGCTATCCGTCGTCCACATTCTCATCGACACGTCTTCGTGTATCATTTAGGTTGGAAGGATAACGTCGTACATTTTTCAGTAAAAAAAGCTTTCACTTTCTTCACCTATCTCCTTCAAGAAGAACTGTAACATAACGCCTCTTCCTATCGGGGTATCTAACGTTTTAGCTCCTACAAAACACTTTTGGCCGTTCTTTTCCCCCTAATTCCAACGTTAACAGCTCCAATATGTTTCGACTCGCATTTACGTCTCGGTCCCATGTCATGCCACAACTCAGAGAATCTCCGAGTTTCCCACTTGTACAGTGTAGCACTTTATGAACCTTTCCTAGGCTTGTTACCTTTTCTTCGTGTAATAAACCTCCGGTGTCTCTCTTTCTTCTCACACGTGTCGTATACGCTCTCATATTCGTCAGACGATTGTGGCACGCACAACACGTCTGCGACGTTTTAAACTCGTCTATACCATGATATTTCACATGTGGGCTCTCTTGCAACATCTGTTTTATCTCTTTCAATGGCCCGCTCGTACGTCTTGATATACAACTCCGTGCTCCTCCATTCCAGTCTCCGAATCCTACCACACTCATTTCGCCAGGAGGAGCTATAAAGTCGCAAATCTCTTTTATCGCCTTCTGACGTTTTGTGTAACGTAAAAATCGCATCTGTCGATATCCATTACTCGCTCTGTGATGTAGTAAACCAGGTAAATGTTGCATATACGATTCCACGTACCGTGAGTAATCATTCATTTTAGCTGTTTTACTGGTCGGGATACTTTTCGTTTCACTTCCTGTTTCATCATTCCACATCTGTGTCCTCCTTTCACTGTAATTAAATCCAGCGTGTTCGTAATATTTCGCACTACTGAAACTCTGTGACACACCATTACTATCTGTGGTTGTTACGACATCCGAAATTCCCGGATCCACCGAAACACGTCTTCCGAAATTTAATATCGTTTCATCTTTTTGATTTTGATTAGAACGAATGCTAGAGTCGCTCGTGGTCCCCTCCATCTGAATACTCACACCATAACCGTCAGATAAGATACGACAATCAAACAAAGTGTTCCTTGTTTCGACCGCCTTCAGGTTAAAACTACGTCCCCATATACTTTTTACCTCTTCTTTACTCAGGAAACGACCATCATTTTTGAAATCTTCTATTTTCAATTTTTTTAACATACTTAGGACGGTCATGTTACTAAACGTAATATATCCTAACGTAAAACTATTTTTTATCGGAAGAAGATTAAAAGTTCTCGGCAACCTTGATCGTATTTTACTTTTCGCGTCGTTCAATCTTACGTTCTCATTTACTTCCCGATCTTTGATCTCTTGACATTTCTCGTTTCTCTTTTGTTCTATCGAGTTAAGTAAAACGTAATACAATGGCAGTAATTTGTGAGTGTGTGAAGAGAAATTGATATTGAAACCTTGCGGTATAAACGACCGTAAGTAATTTGCGATTTCCTTTGCTTTATGACTTCGTTGATTTTGTTGGCTCGTCGGAAATACCTTTTCGAGTGTGATTTTTATGTCACTCGTCAATGATCGTACAATCGCAGGAATAAAACCTTTCAAGTCGTTTCCATAATTCGCTTTCACGTATTCTGTTATACGATTCCCGATGTTCATTTGAATATGATTTGTCGTCATTGTGGCCATCGTGATAGATAAATCAGATAATATCTGCGTCATACCGACGAAATCAGATTTCTCTGTAGAACATCCGTTCCTCATAGAATCGAATATTTTTACACTCTCCGATAAACTTTCACCCAAGGTTTTTTCACGTACTTTACAAGAACTGCATGCGATGAGACATGTATAAAAGAACTTTTTATCAAGACTCGGAAGCACTCGTCCAATCTCATCAGGTTCTATTGCTTTATTTGCAGGAAAGCAGGATAGAAGGTCGTCTTTGTTGAGTGTCAGAATCCTAAGAACATGAAAATTAGCTAAAGCGTACGCTTCACCCAGGATTCGGTTTCCAAGAAAAACATAGCGATTTATATGAGAATGTAATACTCCACGACAATGATCTTTCAAAAAGGTGTTAAGTTTCATTTTTATAATTTTTACACAGTTTGTCGAGGGATTTTCATTTTCATTATCTTCGTGATTATCGTGATTAGAGAGAGCGATTCGTTGTACAATTTCTTCATCGTCTTCTTCTATCGAGTTTTCACGACATTGTTTATGCCTGCCCTTTTTACGAGTGACGTCAGGCATCTATATTGCATTACATGTAATACACGGGATAGCCTTATATACATATCACATATTATTTCGAGATCAGTTTTCATAATTTACAAACGGTTCTCCTCGATTTATACGAGTAGAGAAAGCGAGTGCTCTTTGAAAAAATGATGTGAAGTCGTTATCCATCGAATTTTGTAGAACTCGTTCCATGAGACTTCGATAATCGAATTCGGATGATGGTGTGGAAGGACAACATGATCTGAACTTCCGTTTTAAAACACCGAAAACGTTTTCTATGGCATTAAATTTAGGACTATATGGTGGGATAAATAAACAAGTACAACCTTTCTTTTCTACGGAACTCTGAGTTTCCTTAGAATGATGAAATGGAATGTTGTCCATCAATAGAGAGGTTCCAGGAGGAATCATTAGACCATCTATAAAATGTACGAAATCTGATTTCTTACAATTATGGGATAAGATTTGGTAGTCGATTATTCCGTGCTCTGCGACTGCTAAGAGTAATGTAAGTTTGGTACGACGAAGAGAACGTCCAGCGATGATGTTAAGTTTTTGACCGCGAGAGACATACCCGTAACGCCCATGATCTCCTATTACGAATCCTGCTTCGTCTATACACACGATATTACCATCTGAAGACTCGTGGACCTTGCAAAAAAGTGACGCACGTTCAGAGTCTGACGGACTCGACGCATTGATCACACGAGATACTTTTTTTCTTGTGAAACCGCAATCACGTCTCAAGCGACCCATTGTATGCCTAGAGCGTTGAATTTTACAGGTAGATGCAATAGCATGCGAGAGATTGTCGAGCGTTATAAAAGGGTTTTGTTGGACAAGTTCTCTGACCTTTTGTTTTGCTTGATCCATGACATGTTTCTTACGTTTTTGAGGTTTTTGAGCTTTTTCACTGTTTAAAATCCACCTGTGTAAAGAAGATTTTGACACGTTGTAAAGAGCAGATACTTTTCGGAGACTACGTTGAAAATGTACATAATGGACAATAGCGCGATATTTTACATCACGAGATATCATTTGTATTAAGGAAAGGAACAACTATAAGTTATGGAATATATTTCTTAAGAGATTGTTCAGAAATGGTAGACGGGGGTGTGTCCAATAAAAACTTGCACTCGACTGTATGTATCTGCCCGTCGAAAAGAACAAGTAAAGATGGGGAAAGATAGAAGAATAACAAGTCATTTCATAGTCCCAATCACAGATCGTCGTCGTCATCCAGCATATCGCGTCCGTCGTTCTTCTTGTCTTTTCCGTCAGAGTTATCTTCTTTCGCTTGTTTTTTATTGTCGTCGTTGGCGTCGTTGGCGTCGTTCTCCTCCACGTCGGACTCCTCTACGAGGTCGTCCTCTTCTGTGGGAGCGAAGGCATAGTCCTTAATGGTGGTGGGAGGCGAGATGCGGGCCTGCAGAGCTCTCCAGGAAACTCCGAAGCCCGTTGCGGAGATCCAGACGCCGCCGCATTGCACGATGAGAGCCACCCTCGCGCCCTTCGTGTTGTAATCCTCCATGAGGTTGATGGGCGTCTTCTTGTTGTCGTACACCTTGGTCGTGATGCGGTTTTCTTTGTCGTCGAAAGGCAAAGCGGCCTTGAAAGTGGGCGGATACGCATCCGTGATTTCCTTTGTGTTCTTGTCCTTAGCGTACTTGAGCGTGGGCGTGTACAGGTTCTGTACAGTCTCGTCGCTGTACTTTTTTCCTTTGAACCAGGTAGCCTTGTTCTTAATAGCCGTCGTAACGACGAGCTCGTCCAGCGATTTGACGACCTCTAAGAACTTATTGACGGCAGGTCGTGAATCATGTTCTTTGAAGGAGATGTCGAGGGAATACTTCGGAGCTTTCCCGTCTTTGTTGTCCCATTTGCTCAGACCGAACGGGGCGGGCATTTCGGGAGTCTGTATGATGAGCTTGTTACTCTCGTAATTCATGTAGACCGTCTTAGCCTTATTGTCGGGGCCCTTGGGATCGCTCATCGTAATCTTTCCAGCCTCGAAATCCTTAGGCAGCAGAATGGGAGTTTCGTTGGCCATGGTTGCGTTGTGTACGTCGTTGGTTGTTCGTGTGTGTGTGTACTTGTTGTCGTACCACTCGGGTTGTGAGACCGTGCTTTAAGTCTGGGTGCGAGGAGAGAGGAGCGTGAGCTACTGAAAAAGCTACTTCGGGAGTAGTTGTTCGGGGAGCTGTTGCTTACACATGCTTATGTTTCTCTCCTTTATATTGGTTTTTCCTCTTATCCGCGGTTGTGAACGCACGCGTCTACAGGAAATACACTCAATAACTGAACCGTGCATCAACGTCCATGGCCCAACCGAACCTCGACAGCTGTGCGTTCGTAAAAGCCTTTGTGACGGGATAATCACGCCGCTTGCAAAACGCCACGATGATACGCGGGTCGACGTAATTTACCTTGGCGGTCTGGGGTGATAGACGCTGCTCTTTCGCATCGTCCCGGATCTTTTCGATATCGTCCAAAAAATTTCTTACGTCGGCTTTTTCTTTTCCTTTTTCTTGAGCGCGACCATCTCGTGCTAGACGCGCGTGCTTCTTCCAAAATGCGTCGCACATCTCGCCGAAATCATTCGAATCACGAGAGTATGACGTGCTTCTCCGTTTACGTTCTGTCTTGTCTTTCTTCTTCTTACTCTTAGTCGTCGTGGTATGTAACGCCACCGCCTTCTTGTGATTCATCGTCCACGCGACTTCCCACATACTCACTGCCAAAATGTCTTTTGAAATGGAATCGTCTTTCTTTCCTTTTCTGATCATGCCGAGACGTTCATCGAGAACAGAATTGGCTTTCGCGGTGCGCAGGACCTTGCACGTCATTCCAGGCAAAAGATCATCTAGGTAAGTGTTGACGTGTTCGGCGCTCGCCAGAGGAAACAGAAGCCCCTCTTTGTTATCCGTAGTGAGTGACTTTAGACTGTCGTACAAGATTTCGGGCACTTTTCTCGTTATATCAAAAGGAACGTGATCTTTACCGACGAAAGCGAGGCGAACGCAAGTATTTTTACCGAGATACACATTGTGTGTACGAAGCGACACGGCACCTACGGTATTGTTGTTATTTTCTCCCGATCTTTGAGAACCGTTTCCCGAACGTATCCCGAACTCGTTCATCACAGCGACGCATGTCGCCACCTGAGCTTTTCTACGTTTCTCGAAATCATTTTCTATAACTTTCTCGTCTTTTTTTCTCGACATATCAGACTGTGTCATGTCGGAATATATACGGCTCCTGATGCGGCTTTCCTGGCGCTTGAACTCCCGCGCCTTGTCGAACTTGCGTCTCTCGTGGTGCTGTTTCAGCGCCGCGGCGCTGTCCAGGTATACATACTTCATGGTGCCAGTGAGCGGATCTTCCCATCTCGCTAACCAATTCACGAATCGGTCATGTACAATTGCGCCCCAACCGCTCCTCTCTTCATTCGCTGGTATCTTTGGCACGGGAGCTCCTTCGCTCATATTGAGCGTCACGTCGCTCGCTCTGATGCGTCGTCTTATTTTTCCGTTATATTCGTGACGCGCGTTTCTGCCTACAAAAATACCCGGTCTGTCTACGACGTTTCGTGTCATGGGGATCTTTTTACCGTCAATTTCTGCGTAAGACACGGTGGATTCTTCGACTTTTTCCCGCGGCAGTATCACTTCTTTCGCTTTTCTCGCGTCCATCTGTGACCAAACGTCATCCCAGTCCCACGCGTCTATATACGATGAGTTATCATCATTAATTCTGTCGAGAGAAAATGACGGTAATGAATTTGAGGGCAAGTAATGCCGCAGGTCGCGCGCAAAGTTATTGCGGAACTTTGCAAGACCCGTCATTGGATGCGCCGCGCGCAACATTTTGGCGTATGTGACCACAAGCTCTTCGGCTTCCGGAGACAGACGTATTTTCTTCGCATGAGTTTTATTGTCACGGCTATTATGTATTTGTCTCACAATTAGACCGAATGCTTCATACTGCTTAGGAAACTTTACTCCGTCGTGTTTACACTCCTTTTTCCATAACGGACGTATATCTTTTCTGGAGTACGCACCCCCAACAAACCGCATCGGGTAAAGAGAGTGGTAGTTATCCCGTTTTAATGCTTCGTCCGAAAATTTATCGGTACGTCTTCGTAATGTTGCTTTTGCGCGTGTATGACAAACGTTATTAAAAATGACAAAACGACAAAGAAAACAAGTCCGTCTGATACAGAAAACGACGAACCTAATTATACACACACACACCAAACCAAACGAGAGTGTTAAACATCATCGAGAGATAATACCGCGTGTTATACTCTGCCGTCATAGACAAACACGGTACCCATATATGTCACGAAAGAGAGAGGATGGACATAGATGCCGTTTACTTCTTTGAAGTCTTCCTCTTCTTGGCTGGTGACCTCTTGGGCGAGGCCCTCTTGGCGGGAGACTTTTTGGTCGAAGACTTCTTAGGCGAAGACTTCTTGGCGGTCTTCTTTTTGGCAGCGCCTCCCTCCTTCTCATTGCTAGAAAAAGGGTTCCAGTTCATTCCACCAGACTTCTGCTTCTTCTGGTCAAATATTCCACCAGCCTTTTTCTTTTGCTGGTCGAACATGCCGCCGCCGCTCAGTTGGTACTCGGAATCTGTCATTGTCTGTTTTTCGGTTGCGCGAGAGATCGAACTCGTTCCTATGGAGAGGAAGTGAGAAGTGTGTTATATTATACGATGCGAAATTATTTGAACGTGACCCCTCCTAAAAAATGACATCGACGTCTTCCAAATCGACAATAGTAAAGTCAAGAAAGAAAAACGATTAGGTCAACGACACATCAGTCCAGATTTCAAACGCACATTCGCGAGCTTACAATTCGACGTTAAGTAGAAGCAAACGCGAGAAAGGAAAGAGTGAAAGAGTGATGAGAGGGTGCGCTCAAACCTGCCGGATTTTTGCGCACCCCCAATGTAGAACAAACACCGACCGGACTACGGCTAAGAGACCAATTTTGGATCTTGTGAATCGGAGTGTCGACAGAACAGTAAAACACTCATGATCCCAACTCCTTTGAAAAAGATCTTCTCGTTCTTGCGTCCCGTCATATTCAACGACTTCTTCTTGCTCGTCGTGATAGTCGTCCTTCTGTACGTGCAAGCGAGATATAACCGTCTAGAGAACGAAGCGCTTATGACTTCCGTGCAAGCGTTCGTGTTCGGAGCTATCGCGGAAAACAAAAGAGAGCACTTGACGGAATTGAACACAATGCGTAACATGATTCAGCGACAAACCCATTCCGATAAAGACAGCGGAACGCCTCGTGTCATGCATTTCCGAGAAGCGGCGGAAAAACAAAATTGCGGTGGCGATGCGCATCGATCCACGGCGTCCTCTGATAACGTCGTGGGTATGTCTTTTCATGACATCCCGTACGACGAAGACGAAGAGGAAGACGAAGAGGAAGACATTAACGATGAAATCCGAAACTTATTTCGCTGCTTGAACGCAGACGACGGCGGAAAATTGTCAAGCAAAGACACAGGCGCACGACCTCCTGTAACCGTCACTGAAATTGATGAATGCGAAGAACATGATGAACATAACGAACACAATGAACACAACGAACGCGATCAGCAGAAAGAGCGACGACAGGGTGACGATGGTGAAGACGGCGTAAATTGCGAAAAAGATGGCGAGATAGTTGAAAAAGTGCGGCTGTCGTCGTCTTCTTCTCTGTCTGCGGAAGACGAAAGAATGAAGAGGATGGCGGAAGTTCGGGAGGCCGCATTCAACGAGGTCAGTAAAGACGTCGCGAGAGAAGAAAACGTCGAGAACATACCCGATTGCGATAAAAACAGGTCGCGTGATCAGCAGATGGCATCACCCGTTTATTCTTCGGCATCTTCTCACCTAACGACAGAGTCCATTCCCAAAATGAAATTACCAGAGCTCAAGAAATCTGCGGCGGATTTGGGTCTGGACTCGAAAGGCACGAAAGACGTGCTCGTGAGTCGCATCTTATCATCGCTTTCTTCTTAGATAATTTCTACGTCTAACGATAACAATGGAATTTATTTCCAGGGTGACAGACTTCTTCGCGTCTGAGACGTACAGGATCAAAGAACAGAAAACGAATAAACGACGAGTTTTTTTTGTTTCGTATTTACATACAAGGATATCCCGCACGCAGCGTGTCTGATTCTCTGACGGTATAGAATGTCTCGAGATTGCAAGACGTGCTACCGTCCATCAAACAACAAACATTTCGACTGTCCTCCGCGCATGGCAGATGGCAGGTTGTTTACAGATTACCGTCCACGCTGTCAAATGAATTACCTCTATCCACCTCCGCAATCGCTAGGACCTGGGACTGGGTACCTAGACAGCTACAAATACCGCCAGCACCTCATCAAGAACGCGGACGACATCCTGGACTCCATGCGCGCGGAGGCTTACAACGCCGCCGCATGCGCGCCTTGTGTCGCCGATTATGACCAGTCAGGCACAATGCTGCCTGCCAAAGCCATCCAAAGTTGTGACGGTAAATCGTGCGCAGTTTATGGAAACGATCCGATGGGACTGGGCCTAGGAAGGGCTTATGGAGGGGATCTTTTCGACGGTGAGCGCCGTAAATTCGTCGCCCAGAAAGCGGAAGAAGCCGATCACTTCAAGAATAACGCCAACTGCTGCGCAACGCCTAAAGACGACCTTAATTACTACCCCATCGATCCGGAGATGGTTCATCGTCATGGTACCGGACGTCTGACCATACCCTATGGTGGATTTGCAATGGCAGGAGGAGACCCCACTATTCGGCGAATGAAAGGAGACGGAGCTCCCTCCTGCAAGTGAGTGCCCTACTAATTCACGGAATATGACAACCGACGCCACGTGACTCGGCATATGTGCGTCTCGAATTCAGTTCTGGTTGAGTTTTTGCTGATTGTTGAATACCGTAGTTTGGTGTAATTTCGATTTTTCCGACACACAGAATGGGACAACTTGCGATTTACTCGCAATGTCAAAACGTGTACCGTATGCGGCTGTTCGAGCGACCGCCTCATGCAAAGGAATGTTTGCGGTCGTCTTTTCGATCACTGCGCGTAAGAACTCGTGATCTGTGCAGAAAGCGAAAACTTGGAATGAAACGAATCGAAACCACTCAGTTGCTTTTTTAACGTCGAAAAGTTTATCCGTTGTGAGTAGTTTGTTGGCGGAATGATACGCTGCGTCGACACCATCCTTGATCAATCGGTCCATTCTGGTCTTCACGTGGAGCAGCAGGGACAACGGTCTATGTATGTGACGAAATACGCCGCCGCTGTGGGTGTTGAATGTGTGTATGACGGATATCTGTCGTTTCCTGAAGGTGGTACAGTCAGTCGATGTTTCATCTCCATCTGCTGTACAGTTCTTCACTTCACAAAAGTGACGGTCAATCCAGTCATGTTCTGCTTCTTCTCCGAAATACTTAGCCGTCAACAAAACATATACTGTAGCTAGCGACGCTTCCCGAATTCCGGGTTGAGAATCTGGAGCTGGAAACGCACGTTTGAATACCGACTGGAGAGCGTCGGCTACGAATGACGTATAAGAATCTTCTGTCCATGAATGAGCGTCTGCAATGGCACTACTCATCCTGATTGTGAGTACAAGGTCCGATTTTTCAACAACCTTATGTTCATTTTTCGACGGATGTCACAAGCTGCCAACTTCGAACAGGGAGGTGCAAGTATTATTCCCGTCCCGTGTTGGTTTATGAGCTGCATCATAGTTTACGTTCAAAAAGAACTATAAGAGTGCGGAAGCGAGGCGGACAGTTCAGCTTAATTTGTAAAAAAGTCGAGCGCATACCAGATGCTTTACCTAACGGCTTGACGACGCATGACCAAAAACGGGGAGTACATGGTATGGGTCTCTTTCGACGCGTGTGAACGCAAATGATATTATAATAAAATAATAGCATAACGTTATGCCGACTCTTGACACCGACGGAATAACGTTTTCAGATGGTCGCGCGATTAGGTACGATCTCAACCGGCCTGGCGGTGCGTACGTCGTGAGTATGCTCGAAGAGGAGGACAATGATTACGTCAAACCTGTTCCTCTTGTAAAATCCAATCGACACGCAAACGCCGTGCTCTCCACCAAGCGCGATGTGGTGCTTCATTTGGACACATCCGGTGCACTGCCGTCGCGGTATATCATTCTCAAAGCGCCGGTTCGAGCCAAACATTTGACGAGAGAAATGCAAAAGTATTACACATCTCGTGTGAAGTCTGATGAATTCGGTTCCATGTGCGAAGCCGGAGAGAACCGCGACAAATACCCTGGTATCGCGGAGAACCGCGACAAATACCCTGGTTGGAAGACGTTCATTCGAAAGAACAAGACGTATGGCTCGCTCAAGGGAAATTACACGGCGTACTCCGGTCTGCATACGCGCTTTCTGTCTTTGTTCGGATGGGGGGCACGTCACATGGACGTCTCATGGTCGTCATGAGATACCTGCGTGGATACAACCCGTGGTTTATGGAGCAAGCGAAATCAGCGTTTCGTTTTTGTTTAGACGGACTGTATCGATTCGGCGTCGATCTAGGGAACGATGGGAACGCACTCGGAAATGGTGCGGATAAAATTGGACGCACCATCTCTCCGTGTTTGACGCGATATCGGCTAACTCGGATCTCTTCGTTCGAGCCGTGCGTTTTAGGAGGAGGTACCAAGCGTCCCCTAGCCGCATTATGCGATCGGTGTGCAGGACCAGGTAGTTTCCGAGATACATTGCGTTGTGAATAACTCGAGAGACTGTTGGAATTATTACCGAATTGCTTGACCACGCGCTCAATTGCACATTCTGTAAAAGACTCGATAGATATCCAGGAGTTTTACCGAACTCCTCAACGACTCTTGATTTTTGAAAAAATTGCCGAATGTTTTACCGAACGGCTCGAAGAAACTCGATCGTGGGTGAAACTGGAAAAATTATCGGATACTTTTCCGAGCGACTTGATTACAATTGTGCAGTGGGTGCACACGATTGGAGAAGCCACCGGGTAATTTACCGATCGGATTGATAGAGTTCGTCTTCTATGCAGTTTAGTCAAACGTATCCCTTCCTGCGTGTCAGCGCTCCGCTGTATGCAAGAGGAAACATACAGACGTGGAGGATGTCGTACGCTTCCGCAATTGACACTTGCACTGGTGGGAACTCAGGAGGAACGGATATCGTCCAATGAGGAGGCAGGACGATCACTTGCGAAGCATGGAGACGGAAATCTATCGGAGGAGAGTCCTTGACCCGTTTGTTTGAGGCGCGCAGCATGTAACGTGTATCCGTATTATGTTTCTTTCGCACGGGAGACACAAAAGTAGCGCTGGCGTACGTGGTGATGAGATTCGTCGTTTGAATTTGACCGTTTGATAATTTATCACGGCGGACATCTTCGATCGCTACAATTTTTACATTTTTTCTGTGTCTTCCGAACAAGTAGTAGTATCTGAGGGTCGTCCGCATCAGCTGATTTACGTCGAGGACGCGGTCTTCGATAAGAATCGGGTGTTTATCCATGAGCATATCCGGATGAAACTTACCCACACGGACTTGTATAACGGACGCTTCTCTCGGCGCTTTCGCGTAGTATCTTAAGAACAACAGGAAGAATACCAACACGGCTGCGACGAGCAAGAAGCGCGAAGTCCTCGCGCCGGAATAATCCCCTGAACGAGCGCCCGGAACAATGGAAGAAGAGGTCGTCCGATTTCTCTTGCGGAGGTCCATCTCAGTTCTCTGTATCTGTATCTGTATTGGGACAGTTATGTGCGTGCGCCACAGCTATAACATCATGCGCACATTTGATTTGCTCGCAAAGAGACGTAAAGCATAAAAACAAACCGTCGAATGATTAATAAGTTAAATTAGTTTTGATCGATGGACAGTATGTTCGTAACGAAAGACGGTGTCAACGCGACAGATTCCACACCGCTGGCTCGCAGCGACGGAAATGCATCCGCTGGAATTACGGCTGACGATTCGAGGCTGGAAACCAGTGACGTCATAGCGGATCTCACCAGACGGTTTAGACTGTGTAGGAGCATAGCCGAGGAATGTGTCCAGGACGACGAGGAACTCATGCGCTTACTTCACGATAAGTCACATCCCGTAGCATACGATGGATTCGAACCGTCTGGAAGGATGCACGTCGCCCAAGGCATCACCAAGATCATGAACGTCAATCGCCTCGTGGCGGCGGGCTTCGAGGTGAAAATATGGATTGCTGACTGGTTTGCTCAGCTGAACGGAAAATTAGATGGCGACTTGGACCGTATTCGTCTGTGCGGAGACTATATGGTTGAGATCTGGCGCTGTTCGGGAATGGAGGAAAAAGGCGTTCAGTTTTTGCGCAGCAGTGAAGAAATAGGAAAACGGTCCGACGAATATTGGACGCTCGTGATGGACATCGCTCGACGCAACACGTTGAACAGAGTCGTGCGATGCTCGCAGATAATGGGAAGGTCAGAAAAAAACGACCTGTCCGCCGCGCAGATAATGTATCCCTGTATGCAGTGCGCCGACGTTTTCTTCCTTGGCGCCGACGTGTGTCAAATGGGCATGGACCAGCGCAAGGTGAACATGCTGGCGCGCGAATACGCCGAGGAGTCCGGGCGTCGCAAGCCCGTTATCCTTTCGCATCACATGTTGCCTGGCTTACAGAGCGGCCAGGACAAGATGAGCAAGAGTGATCCTAAAGGATCCGTTTTTATGGACGACTCCGCGGAAGATGTGGAGCGTAAAATCGCCAAAGCGTACTGTCCTCCTCGCGTTACAGACCGTACAAATCCATGTGTCGAATACGTCAAACATCTCATTTTCCCGTGGTACGGTTTGTTTCAGGTAACAGAAGACCGTTCGTATAAATCTTACGACCAGTTTGAGAAAGATTACGCCGACGGGAACGTCCATCCGAAAGATCTGAAAGTCAGTCTCGCGCGCTCCTTGAATGCCATCCTCGAACCCGTGCGCCACCATTTTGAACACGATCCTATAGCTCGAGATCTTCGAGCTCGCTTCACCGAGACGCTCGGGTCTTCTTCCGCGTACAGCGCGGCTGATTTATCCCAAAAAAGTGATTCGAGTCACACAACACGCTCTCCTC
>Ga0306899_1000835_pt1 | contig 13415 bp, 13 predicted proteins | sample AntRauMFilla3764_FD_190407 | JGI IMG/M metagenome (GOLD analysis project Ga0306899, IMG submission 190407) | Saline lake microbial communities from Rauer Islands, Antarctica - Metagenome Filla 3 #764 (v2) (version 2) | ecosystem: Environmental > Aquatic > Non-marine Saline and Alkaline > Saline ... | reverse complement strand
CCAACAACAGCTCCACACAGCACACGAATTCTACTCACATATCCAACAACCCACGGTAGAACAGTAATCCTGATACCCAAAGTCTGTCCCCTAAGAGGTACTATTCAGTCCCCAAGCAGAACAGATGTATACCAAATACTAACACGTACAAGGAGTACGTACACACCTATAAAAGTATAGAACTGTAATACTATGTTCCCCCTATAGAACTGTAATACTATGTTCCCCCTATAGAACTGTAATACTATGTTCCCCCTATACGGTAGACCACCGAATCACTCACATCAGTCTGATGTTCGCTCCTCGGTTCCTACACGTATAAGAACATTACAGGGTACACACACCAAGAAAAGTTACTACAGTTTACACACACGAATACATTTATACGGGTCTTGAAGTACGGACCGTGCAAAATAAACAGAACTACCATTATTTACTTCGGTAACATAACTACTATCCTTTACATATATGTAAAAGATGTACCAGTATTTACTTCTCTATAAGTACACACAGCTGAAGCTGTTATAATGTTCTACCTTAAGTGAAATATATTACTGTTCTAAATAGCATAACTATGCATGGAGTTTATTTTTAACTTGAAAAATAAGTTACTATCTTACTATAATTGAATACCTTATAGGGGAAATAAAATAGAATTATTTTACCATGAAATATGGTTATATTTGTATGGGGTAAAATAGATACTTCTATTTTGAAAAAGAAAAATATTGAATACCTTATAGGGGAAATAAAATAGAATTATTTTACCATGAAATATGGTTATATTTGTATGGAGTAAAATAGATACTTCTATTTTGAAAAATATACATGGAATTACATAATTACGCTAATTTTTGTAACGGGGTGATGAATATATGATATGGTATAATAGGGTATAGAGTTTTGAGTTAAAAGGTGTGTTATGTGAATGTTTTATAGGGGGAATATGTAGTAGTATTTTTTCTTGGGAAATAAATATAATACTGTTCTGTGTGTGGAATGAGATATATGTTTAGTTTTGGTGTGAGGATATGATATACTTACTTAGTAATGTTGGATTTTAGCATATATTAATTATTATAGGGTTTTTATAGGTATAGTATACCCTATTTGTTATAGCTATAATTAAGGGTATAGAGTATACCTTATTAGATAAACAAAGTTTTGTAAGAAAATCAGGTGTAAATTGAAGCTATAGATTATAGCATAAATTATAGTCTGTATTATGTTTGGGTATAGAGTATAGCTGTAATTATAGGGTGAACACTTTACCACCCCTACGAATAATATATAAATATGGTTAGTTTAAATGAAGAAGATATAGCGTTTTTGCAAGCACTTGTAGACTGTAGTGGAAAAGCAACAGTTTCGGATATTAGAGAACGAACTGAAGAACGAGATGACATCCAAGAACTGGAAGGGTCACACATCAATTATAGATGTAAACATAAGTTTTCAATAGATGACTCAGAAGAGACTGGTTGGGTAGAAGCCAAAGATGGTGGAGTTACAGATAATGGAAAAGACAAACCAAAGGAAATTCATCTCGTGAATAGTGATTCTGTTCGTTCTGTATTGGAGAACAATCAAGATTTATTCAAAGATTACGATACGATGGATGAGAAAGTATACAAAAATGAAGGTGGAATACGAGAATTAAAAAACGAAATAGGTGAATTAAAAAACGAAGTTGAGAGGAAAGATGATGAGATAGACCAGTTACGAAATAAAATGAATAAAGCACTTGGAACTACCATGAAAGTTATGGGTGCAAGTAAAGATGATATGGAGAAAGTAAGAGAAGTACTGAAAGAAAATTAAAATTTTTCTGGAATCGAGACAAAGTTTAAATGATTGTAATATATTGATTATATATGATTTCAAATATTATACAACCTAAAATACGAGAGGATATAGAACAACAACGATATGACCTTGTTGATACGGTACGATTTGAGGATAAGATTCGATTTACTTTTGCGAGAGATGAAACACAGTTCGAGCAGACAGCTGTCCACGTTAATTGTCTGGATGTCTCGGAGAACACGGTAACTCTGTGTGAAGGATACGGTATGGCTTCAGAATACGCTGTCAGAGGATTCGAGTGTACTGTACCCACTATCAGTCGTGGACTCTCAAAAATACACACACGGTACTACGGGACAATAGAGGAACTACACAAGTTAGCAGACAAAGAAAAACGGTCTGTATCATATTACTTTTAATTATTTAACTTTTCTTTAAGTTGTGTATAGAGTAATGGTCGTTCATCTTTATACTCTTTTTTGAATACATATGTTTCATCTGCAGTTTTTATGCGTATTTCGTTAAACAATTTATTATATATATATAGTTTTTTGATATTGTATAACCAGAGTATATAAATGAAACTCCAAATGCAACATATGATGCAAACCACCATCCCACAGTAAATACATATTCATATACTGTTAGTTCAGAGAAAACTAATATAGCCACCATAGTGACAAATATAATAAAAGAAGCTACAGTAAATCCTTGTAATCTCGTTTATTTTGTTTAATATATAAAATTGATTGTATAGATTGTAACGGTATATCTAAATCAATTTTATCTGTAGTGTATGATACCATATCATCTTCCAGTTATAATGAACAATTCCAATACCCTTTAAACTTAATATTATCCAGTTTATTATCTTTAACCATATTTATACTTTAATAATAATACCCCATATATGTATAGTTAAGATAAAGTGCGTACTACATACTGATGGTAATCTGAATACAATATGATTTCACAGAGAAATCAGACTACGTTATCTATCAAGGAATGCTTTTTCAAGCACTTCTGTACTCACTACCTATGAAAGACATAGTTATTCTGTGTCATTATCCCCAATAATATCTCCAATATACTCAACATCTCCTGTTACAGTTGCAGTTGAAGTAAGGTCATTTGTTTCTCCAAAGTTAGTCCCAATAACACCACCTAAAGAATTATATCTGTTTACTCTAAACAGTTTATTAGATGTAATATACCCAGAAGAGTGGATTGTATCAGCAACACCGTCACCGTAATTAATACCGATAACACCTACATCTTTAACCCCTGTTATATTCGCATCAACAACATCTATGTTTCGAACTTCACCGTCATTATTACCGAATAAGCCTATAGAACCTCTTGATAACGTTTTATTTATGTACAGGTTTTTGATTTCGTGATTATTACCGTCGTAAGAACCTCTGAATATGTTATTATATGACCCTATGGGTAAGAACCCTTGACCACCGTGCCAGCTCTCCGTCATCGAGAGGTCAATATCTGATGTTTGTGTGTAGTGGTCATCTAACCCTTTTGAGATACAGTGAAGGTCAGCTTCATTAGATACGGTATATGGGTTTGAGCTTGACCCATCTCCACTATTGTATTCCTGCTCAGTACAATCAGGTCGGACTGTATCTACTTCTTGGTGGTCTACTAATCTAATTTCTTTACTGGTTGAATAAGTACTACCATCGTCTGTTTTAATTGTTAGTTCAATATCTTGTACTTCGTGTTCATCGACGTAACTAAGCAGAAGATAAGGTACAGCAATTTCAACCCAGTTTTCATTACCACTCATACCACCTCCACCACTTATATTATCGTCTTGCTTATATGCTTCTTTAGATATTAACCAAGAATCTTGGGTTCCTCTGTAATTCGGACTACTTACAGACCAATTATACGATTCAACGTTATCTACATCAGCATGGTTTGCTTTGAGTGTGTATTTCCCATCCAGAGTTTCAGATTCTATCAGCTCAAAATCAACATACTCGACACTATTCTGTTGAGGTTTTTCAGCTTCCTTTGGTTCCTCTTGTGTTAAAACAAACACACCTGCAATTATAATTAACACAACAATAGCTACAACAGCAAGTATTTTTAATTTATTATTTTGAATATATTCTTTATAATCTTCCATACTTATATTTACTTTTCACAGTGGTAATGTCTTTGCCAATATAGAGGTATAATGCACGAATATAATTAAACATCGTAGATTCAAAACTTTCATATAGTGATATAACAAAAGTTAGAATATATTTCGATTTAATACAAAACGTGTAAAGAATCGAGATTGCGTTATCTATCAGGGAATGCTTTTTCAAGCATTTCTGTATTCTCCACATCTCCATGTCGATACGTTTGGTCTATATCACCAGTCCAGATACCTTCATAGAAATGCGACGACGGGTACGAACTGACTTTATCCTGCTCGTAGTGCTGAAGCAACTTCTCTACAGCTTTGTGGTCATCAGGTGCGGTTGTGATGAACAACACGAACTCTGGTGAACATCCTTCATCTATCGCCTTGTTGAGTGCTTTGATTTTCATCTATTTCAAAACCCTACATCACTCTATTAGTTTGAATTACTTAAACTATTCTATTGGTTTGAATACCTTTGAACTACGTGTAAAATAGGTATATATGTTGATAATGCAGTATAATATTGATGTTGACGCTGTGTCTTACCTAACACCCTACAACGACACTTGGTTGTAGGTTTGGTAAGATTCATCGACAGAGTTTCTTAGGTCAGCTGTGGTCTATCGACAACGGAGGATAACCCCCTCGCTCAAGGAGCTTCGGGGTTTTCTGGGATATATGGTGTATTATGTGTGATGTAGAGGAAGGATAGTGAGGTATTCTTGTGTACCCCAGTATCGGTATGTAGTAGATATGATATTCAGGATGTTGACGCTGTCCACATTTTGAGTGTATAATTGTAGTAGTGGGATAGTGGATGAAGCATATGATAGTGGATAGTAGGATAGTGTAGTAAATCTGTATTTGACGGTTAAATAAGATAATCTGGAGTTTGTCTTTTCGTAGAAGATATAGTGTTGGTGAAGGAAGATGAAGTACATAAGTGTATTGTGGACTGTGTCGTAATTCAGTTGATAGTGAGGTAAATTATAGTAGAGATAATAATAGTTTGAATAATAGTAGAGATAATAATAAGTAGTAGTTGATGTTGGGAATGAATTATAGCATGGTGGTTGACGGTGGTCGTTATGAGAGATGTGTTGGGTGCTGGCTCTCTGGTGAGAGGGATAGCATTATACGGTTTGGAATATCAAAAATAATATTCATTTAGGGGGTACGCCTAATGGGTATGTCGTCAGGATGCCAGCAAACGTTTACAAACGTTTAACACACGGTGTAGCTCCACACGGTCTCCACATGGTTGCCCCTCTCAGCACACGGTCTATAACACGGTGTGATTAACAACCAAACTCGATGGTTTCTCCTGTCTCAAAATTTTTTATTTTGTCTATATCGTCCTTACAAATGAATTTCGAAATATCGTTTGAATATGCCTTTACTTTATATCCTAAATCAACATAGACATCGCAAAACACATAATCTGCAACATAATCTTTTTGTGGAACTTTAATAAAAGTATTTAAAAAGATAACTTGGCTATAATCACTACGCATATTTTTCTCTATCTGTTCATATTCTATTTTGTTTTGAGTTTTTTACTCATAATAATTTGTTAAAACTATACAGTATAAAACAGTTATGATTGCATATTTACTTATTGTGCTTCTTTTCTACGGTCGATAACGTCTTCATAGACACTGTAGACGATTGTATCAACTTCATACTTATCCAAATCCGTGTTATCGATAATATCGACGCAAGTGTTCCTAACTGCTCTTTCCAATCCAAACTTCCTGTATAGACTACGTTCTACAGAATCTTTTTCTATATCTTCTACATCAGTGGTATCTAAATACACACGTATAACGCACAAGCTGTTTTCTATATCAGTATACGAGTGATTATATTCTTCGTGTAGTTCCGTTACTTTATCTTTGAGTTTTTGTTCCATATATAGATATTGTACTACAAACCCTATATAATTGATTGTTGTTAAACTTACATTTTAACCGTTATCATGTTAACACGTAACGTATGTATTCAATATTCAAAGAAAAATACAGTATTGAGTTAAACTTTACCACCCTAATAGTTAATACAATAGTATGAGTAAAAAGAAGACTTATGAAACAAATGAAGATTTCCTCACGGATAGGTTCGTATCGGAATTAACAGATATAGGATTAAATGAAGCAAAAGGTGTACAGGCACGTTCTGATGTCGAGCTGAATGATTCTATGGCAAAGATGAATCGGTTCTTAGAAAATGATGCATCTGAGCCAACAGGGTTTGAGTTTATATATGACCATGTTCAGGGGCAAACTCATATGAATGTATTAGCTGAGTCTGCGGATACATCGATATTCCACGAATTCGGAGATTTGAATAACGTGAATATGATTCAGGATTACGATTTACTACAGAATTTAACTGAAGACACCTATGTAGCAGGTGCAAATATTCGGTTAGATAATGACTATTGGCACTCTCTGGATGTTGAGGAGACAAAAGAATTTGACCCACTACGGAAGTTGATGTATGAGATGTCTAAAGAGGGGGCAAGTAACGTAACAACAGCTCTCCAAGCAACAGTACACCCAATACCAAGCGATAAATGGAATAAACGATATTCATTCCAAAGTTTGTTCGGTCGTTTGCTACTATTCCCCATAACTTTCATGATATTCGCATTTAACTTCTTTATATCGCTATTTGATTCAACAACAGACCCTGCAGATGCTATGATTAGGATATTTGATGAAGTTATAAAGATATTTACACGATTAACTGGATATAGTAGGCGTGATTTTATAGATTCGTATGTAGATAAACAAGCAGAAATAGAAGGTAGTAAAGACACAGATTCTATATTGGATGGGATTGGGAGTGCTGTCGATAAGTTTGAATCAGCAGTCTTGTTCGGAAGAACGCAAGATAACATAAATTATTCAAATACAAATAAAGAAAAGTTAGCTAATGATTTATATAATGTTATTGAATTAGCTAAACATAAATCTGGAAGTAGAGGGTTTGTTACAGATATGCGTTTAATCTTGATTGGAGATGATAAACAAGAAGTTGAACGTAAAATCAACAAACTAAAAGAAACCTATGAGACAATATATAATCCACCAGAAAATGATGCTTCAGTACAACAGAGGTTAGTTGTTGACCCTGTACAGAGTGAAGCAAAAATGAAGGAATTGATTATTGATATAGGTCAAAGAAAAACTGGTGTAGATAAACAGGGTGAGGTAAGAGATGAATATGAATGGAAAGCTCTCAAGACAACACGTAAAAGACCAATGGTATTGACACCAGATGAGTTATCTGTGTTAGTTCATATACCATCTGATGAAGTTAAAGACAAATCGATTGAACGTAAAGATGTTAGTATCGAAAGTGGAAGTGATAAATTCACATATGATATAGATTAACGTTTTTACCCAACACTTTACCATCCATATTCTGAATAATGATGTATGAGTGAAGAATATGATATTGATTTAGATAATGGTAAAGTAGTTCATGACTATATTGGGGGTAAAAATAAAGAAACAATGGTAGAAGTCGGTGATAACGTATACGCTGGTTCTTTTGTTCGTAGAGTTATGCATTATGATTCACCACATTTTTCTCTCGGTCTTAATACTGGTGGTGGATTAAAAAAGGCAACAAAATACTCGATTGATGCGACAGACATGTTACATACAGCTTTGTTTGGTGGAACAGGTTCTGGTAAATCTACATTGATGAGAAATACAATGGTTCAGTTAGCTATCAAAGGATATGGATTTACTTTTATTGACCCGAAAAAAGGGACAGATGATGATTTAGATGATGATTTCCCCGTTACAATAGGTGAAGATACACATATGTTACTACGACAACTGCCTGAACACAGATTAGAAGATGTTGTCTACATAAATCCAATTCCTACAGGAGGATATTCTGTATCTGTAAATCCTATTCAGCTACCTAAACACACTAAAGAAGGTGCTAATTTTGATATGGAAGATACCATCGATTCTAAGATGGAATTATTAAAACAAATTATGACTGCTGAAGGTGATATGGATTCAGAAGGTGAGGGCGGTGGTTTTGGTGCGATTATGGAGCGTGCGTATGAAGGTCTATTCCAGCCTATGATTCGCTCTGAAGTTGATTTTAATTTCGCAGATTTACACGTTATATTGAACAATCCAGATGCTATGGATAAGTTTTATAATATGATGAAGAATGAATTAGGAGATGATTTCCAAATTGATGAAGCTAAACGAGTATCTGACTTAAGTGAAAACGAATTATCTTCATTAATTCGGAGAACACAGCGATTAGTTACGAAAAACAGAGATGCAAGGGATTTCATTGTAAACGATATAACTGATATTGACTTTAAAGAATTAGTTGAACAGAATAAAATCATACTTATAGATATTCAGTCAGATAGTAAGTCTGTAATCAATACAGCAATTGGATATGGGATTAGTTCGTTATACAGCTCTGCTAAAGTAGCGAATAGGTCACATACAGAGGCTAAAGAACATATCTTATTTGGGGACGAGTTTCACAAAGTTATACCTCTTGAAAACGCAATTGGTTTAGATGATATACTATCTGAAGGTCGTTCACAGAATTTCCTACTGTGGTACGCAACACAGAGTCCAAAACGAATTTCTAAATTCGTTAACAAATCATTGACTAATTTAGGATTAGCTATTACGGGGACAATCGATGGAGATGATGCTAAGAAGATAGCCTCATTATTCATAGATAGTGATGGTAATGAGATAAGCTCAGCTGAGATTAATCAGATGAACCCATTTTCATATTATATCAGTAAATCAAATTATAATGAACCGTATATTCCTGTTGAGGGTTATGCTCCATATCCTCCACGTAGAAGTTGGATGGAGGCAGCTTACGTTGCTGGCGAGAGCGTAAGGCGATATGGTTCACCACACAAAAACAGACTCACGTTCGAGTCAGCTGTAAAACCGTTCCTATTGGGTATCGACGTAGAGCTACCAACAGAGAGTGGATTGAGAGCAATATATACTGCTCAAAAATTCGATAAACACAATAAACCTGAAGATATGAAAGGGTTTGCAACTGTTGACACAATTGAAAAAGTCATTCAAAGCAGTTATGATGTGAAAAGTGATTTCAGGTTTGATGTTTGGGTCGAACAACAGCTAAATATTGAAAACGTGCGGTCTTCAGAGATAGCTGGAGATGTTTGTTACCGTGTTACCAGTGAAGGTAAGGATGAGATGAAGATGGATACTGGGAAGAGCGGTAGTGCAGGTAAAGATAAACATAGAGTGATGGTACAAAATACTAAAAATATACTCCCAAAACACGGTATTCATGTTGAATTTCCGACCCAAGGTGGTAGTGAAGATAAACCAGATGCGTATGGGTATATTTTCGAAAAAATAGACGAGACACCATTTAAAGACTCATATGATATTGGTGAAGAAATAACGATGGAAATCGAGAAGACAACGACAATAGCGAGTCCATCTAAGATGCTGAAAAACTTTAAGAAAACGAGTGATACTATAATATTTATATCTGAAATTGAAGGTGTTATAGAGAATATCGAGAAAAAGATAACTGATGGTGGTGGGTTAGGTAAGAAAACGAAACACGGACGTAAAGCCTATAACAAGGACACCATATTAAGCCGTGGAGATACATACCCACTCCGAAAATTAACACAGACAGATAAAGCCTCAGATAGTTGGACTCGGTGGTTCGTAGACGATTCTGATACACTCAAGCTGATGGAGAAAACAGATACTGGTTTGACCAGTACAGCTACGTTCAGCCCATCAGAATCGTTCGAGAACTATGAGTTAGATGATTTCCCTGCCCACGCTGAGAAAACGTCTAAAGGATATGTTATCCACGACCACGAAACAGGAGAGATGCACAAAGTGTATCGGGATATAGATGAGATAAATAGTGAGACAGAATACAATACGATTAAAGAACCATATGTTCCATCTGTTGAATTAGATAATAGACCAACACGGGATGAGTATCACTTAATGTTACTCCCAGACAATGGCAATTCATTCGATGAAATACAGATATACTATGATGGAAAGTACAATACTATAGAAGAATACTCTAAATTAGATAAAGATGTTTATATTGGTGATAATATTAAAGAAGATACAAACACTGATAAAAATAAAGACGTTACAAGCGAACCTTTAGAAGATGATTTCGATTTCTTCTAATTAGAAGCAGATTTTGATTTTACTTTTAAAAGATATACTAATGCGATTACTGTTGGCAGTAAGACTGTGATGCCAATTATTGACTGGTTGATTATGTTGTTGGATAGTGGAGCAACAAATAAGACAGCGTATATTGCTGTGTAAAGTGAGGTATACATTAGTGCTCTCCATTTCATCGTATTAAACTTCATTTTATGGATAAGATTCGGATTATACTTTGTGACTTCAGCTAATTTCTCTGTAGGTGTACCATCATATTCTTCAGCTACTTCTAATAGCTTATTTTCAACCAACTTTGTTTTATGGTCGAATATAATTTTATCAATAGCAAATATAGCCATGAATTGGAATGCTATGAACAGCAACAATGGGAAGTGAGGGATTATAAGAGCGAATAACCCTTGAGCTGGTGATAGAGCGGATAGCAGGTATATCCCATTACCGAGTCCACCAATAATTCCTGTAATAGATATAGCATAATACTTCGTGAGGTTGTATTTTTGCGGTTCAAATTCGTATAACCTTGAGAGTAACCACAAATACCCTATAACTATAAAAACGATAGGCAGTGCAATCGAAGATGTCGCATTCAGTATATCCCCAAATAGCTTAATATTAGAGTCTACAGTCGTTCCCTCTGTTGATACAAATGAGTATTTGAATATATACAGTACAAAACCTGTGAAGTACACCAGAAACATAGTGTAGATAAATGATGTTCTTGTAAAGGTTGAATTGTCAACATTCTGTTCATCAAGATAATCTCTATCGTCTGTTTCAGACTCAGCAATATCGTAATCGTATTTATCAATATAGTCTCCATCATCCTCTTCTTCTTTATGTGTCACTTCTGTTTCCGTATCAGTACTACCAGAATTAGACTTAGGTTCAGAATTAGACTTAGGTTCAGAATCAGACGCCATACGTTTGTTTAACTCATCTTCGAAATCTAAATTCACTCCATCACCTAACTCTCGTTCGTCTTCATCTTCGAATTCTTCTGTATTCTCATCTTCTGTATCATTATCTGAATTATCTTCTAATTCATATTCTGTAGAATCTTGTAGTGATTCAGTTTGTGATTCGTGTGTAGAGGATTCGTCTACGTCATCTTCATCATCGAAAAACCCTTCATTATCAGACTCATCACTCACACTCTCTGTTTCGTTTAAATCATTAATATCGAAAGATTCGACACCCTCACCTAACTTTTCATCAGCTGTAGTTGGTGATTCAACTGTCGTATCTGTAGATGTCTGGTCTATGTTCGAGCGTAAGTGTGAACTACGGTCGAATATACTCACCGTCACTAAATCAACTACTTCAACAGAGTTCAGACTATCAAACTCTTCTGGATTCTTTAGTTCAATCGTAAGCTCGCTTTCTTCATGTGTTTGCCCAGAATCTTGGCAAGTGTAATTATCTCGTTCTAAGACATCCGTAGCAATATCATCAATTGTTTCAGAGTCATATATTTCAGACATATCTTGTAGTATATCTGAATCATGTATAATTTGATTTTTGTTTCTCATATACTACTATATTAATTATCCCACTGGTTAAGTGTAAGTATTATTTAAAGAAAAATTTAGCGTAACAATGTAAAGGTACGCTCCATCTTTTTCCGTGTTTCTTCACAAGGTGTGTTTTGATGTGCTTTTACTACATCTCCAGAAAACAATGCATCAATTGCTTCCTTTGTAATACGGTCATCATTCGCAACGAATTCTTTTAAGTTTGTGTAGATTTTCGGTTTTCGAGATGGGTGTCGTGAGTCTCTATCCATACGCATGTTTTGAACATTAGATATATCATCTAATTCTGTTCTAAACCATTCGTGAAATGGTGTGAAACTTTGCGAATGAATGAATAGCTGGAATGAATCCGAACCACCCAATTCTTTTGCCTTGTGTTTCAATTCATCTTTAGTTCTTCTTCTATTCTTATCGTAAACAAATTTTTTGTTATTCATGTTAATATATTGTATTTCTAACCCCCTATGCTTTTGTATTATATCAGTTGTTGTATAAGAAAATTTAGAGCAATAAGTCATTTTGAAGGCAAAGTGATTTCATTTTGATGGGGAAACGGCGATAGATTGATTACACAATGATTCAATCTTACTGTATGGGACAGATAAAACAAATTTCACAGACAACAGAGGATGAAGTCGAATCGTATCTCGATTATCTTGGGTGGGATGCAAACCCGTTCACCAATCAAACAACGACAGAAGACTACGTACTACCAAATGAAGAAGATATAGCAGATGTCGTATCCCATATTGGTCAATACACAGGTCCAATCCTAATCCACAGTGGGCTATCTGGCGTTGGCAAGACAACACTCATTAAAATTCTCCTTGATGAACTGCAGGACGACTACACGACCGTCTACATCGGAGAGCACAACGTCACACCGTATGAGTTGGTTTCTATCGTCGCTGATAAGACCAATGTCGGAAAGTCCAGCAGTACAAAGCTTACAGAAGATAAGCTGGCAAGTGCTGAATTTGATGAGACTGTGCTTATCGGGATAGACGAATTCGGATTAAATGACCCTGATACACTACACACAATTCAATTCCTCAACGATGAAGTAGATTGTAAAATCGTACTCACAGGTATGACCTCACAATGGAATGCTATCGAAAAACTCGGTAGCTCTGGAAAGGCGTTTCAGCGTCGTGTCTCTATGCAACTACAGCTCGAACCGCTATCATTCGGCCAAGCGAAAGAATTGATTCAGAGGCGTATCACGACTGTTACGGACACACCATATGATGAGTACCAGAGTGTATCGTTAGATAAGTTCATTAGTGAATCTGCTCTTGAAGAACTGTATAATCGAACAGAGGGTGTTGCTGGTGTGTTGCTTAGTGCATTATCTGAAGCACTGTCGCTAACAGCATACCAACATTACAACGACGCAAACAGCATCGTTACAGATAATATAGTCTCTAACCTTACGATAGCGAATCCATATGCTGATGAATGAAGCAATATAACTCATTCAATACTTTACCAATAGCATAGGTAACTATTATACTGGTAAAACATTACTTAAATTCATTTAAAACCCTTAAACATATGGGGTGTTAAGACTATTTGTTTAATATATGATAGATAAATATAGAGATAAATTAGATGAAGAAGGAGTATCGCCCGTAATTGGCGTAATATTGCTGGTTGCTGTGACAGTGGCTATTGTAGCTCTTGCTATGGTTATTGTATTCGACATCGGTT
>Ga0306899_1000830_pt1 | contig 13447 bp, 9 predicted proteins | sample AntRauMFilla3764_FD_190407 | JGI IMG/M metagenome (GOLD analysis project Ga0306899, IMG submission 190407) | Saline lake microbial communities from Rauer Islands, Antarctica - Metagenome Filla 3 #764 (v2) (version 2) | ecosystem: Environmental > Aquatic > Non-marine Saline and Alkaline > Saline ... | reverse complement strand
GTCAGTGCCAGCGACTGGTCCTACGCGCCCAAAAGCTAAGGCTTTCGGCTACAAGGTAGGGCGTAGCCGAAGCCCTTCGGCTTTGGTCGAACGTAGTCAGTGCCAGCGACTGGTCCTACGCGCCCAAAAGCTAAGGCTTTCGGCTACAAGGTAGAGCGTAGCCGAAGCCCTTCGGCTTTGGTCGAACGTAGTCAGTGCCAGCGACTGGTCCTACGCGCCCAAAAGCTAAGGCTTTCGGCTACAGGGTAGAGCGTAGCCGAAGCCCTTCGGCTTTGGTCGAACGTAGTCAGTGCCAGCGACTGGTCCTACGAGCCCAAAAGCTAAGGCTTTCGGCTACAAGGTAGAGCGTAGCCGAAGCCCTTCGGCTTTGGTCGAACGTAGTCAGTGCCAGCGACTGGTCCTACGAGCCCAAAAGCTAAGGCTTTTGGCTACAAGGTAGAGCGTAGCCGAAGCCCTTCGGCTTTGGTCGAACGTAGTTCAGTGCCAGCGACTGGTCCTACGAGCCCAAAAGCTAAGGCTTTCGGCTACAGGGTAGAGCGTAGCCGAAGCCCTTCGGCTTTGGCGAATCAAGAATCCGTTTCCATCAGCACGCTCTCGATTGGGACACCACAAATCCCGCGCATGAGCGCTTCGGTGAAGGCCAGCGAGTGGGTGAGCGCGGTGGCGAGTTTGGCGTGGGTGCAGCGGCTGATGGCTACTTTGCGCCGGCCCGAGAGGTTGAGCTGATTCAGCGCCGTGATGGCAGCGGGAACACTCGGGTTGAAGGCGATGCTCTCGGCCGCCCGCCCGGCGAAGTGGTGACCGTCGAGCATCTCAATAATAAAGCCTTCCGGTGACTGGCTGTAGGGGGTGTAGCTGCGGCTAGCGGCATTGATCGCACGCTGGGCAACGTCGCTGGCGCCCGGTTGGGTGCCGATGAGTTTCTGCGCCGGGCTGTCCAACAGCCCCCGACCTTTTGCACGCGTCTGGGTAAATGGTTCGGGCATCAGCGCAGCCAGATTTTTGCTGAGGCCTTTGGCCCGGATCGTTAGTTTTGCTGCACCATGCAGCTCAAGCAAAAACTGTCGGCAATGGCCGCAGGGCAACTCGGAAACGATAAGCGAGTCGATCACCGACTCGCCGTGCATCCAGGCATTGATGATGGCCGATTGTTCCGCATGCAGGCTGGCGTGTAAGGGCACCCCGGTAAATTCCATGTTCGCGCCGATGTAGCCCTTCCCGGACTTGCCGACTGCGACTGCGCCGACCTTGAAGCCCGAGATCGGAGTGATGGCGAACTCCCGCGCCAGCTCTAGTAATTCTTCGAGGGCAGCTGTGTTTTTGCAGAGAGCACCCTCAACGCAGCCAGAAAAATCAGGACTTTCCAAGGCCGCTTCTATCCCGCTACTCATACCTACTTTATGATGCGTATGGTCAGCGGATATTGGTAATTCCTGCCTTCACCGGCTTGAATCGATGCAATGATCGTGAACACGAGGTTCATAATTAGGATAGCTGGAAGTAAAATAAACCCGATCGCCGCGAAGAGAAGAAGGCCAGCCACGATGGTATAGATCGTCATCGAGATTTGAAAATTGACTGCTTCCTTGCCGCACTCGTCCACGAACGGAATTTCCTCGCGTTTAACGAGCCACATTACGAGGGGACCGAGGACATTTCCAAATGGCACGCCCAGCAAGCCGCAGAGTGCAAGCAAGTGGCAGAGCATACCCATCGTATGGGGATTTGTGCTCGTGGGTGGAGTCGGCTCGGTTGCGGGTGGGGAGGGCTCGTTTTCCATGACGACGTGGATGCAAACAGAATTTCGGCTGTATTCAATCCATAAGCTTTAAATTCTCGCGAAATTGACATTCGTTCGGGAGGCAACTTGCCTCACTGGGAACAAGATAGCGTGTGGTATTTCATAACCTTTCGCCTCGCCGATGCCTTACCTGCGTCGGTTGTCCTAGAAATGAAACGCCAGCGCGACCATTGGAAGCAAACGCACAATCTTGAAGCGCTCACTCCCGAAGAACTCGCCGAATATCATAAGCTATTTTCCGAGCGTTACGAACAACTCCTCAACGCTGGAAGCGGGTCGTGTCTCTTGCGCGAACCCGCCAATGCTAAAATCGTCGATGACGCACTGCGTTTTTTCGACGGACAACGCTATCAACTCGATGAATACATCATCATGCCGAATCATGTCCATGTTTTGGTCAAACCACTAGAGGACTATTGCCTCGTAGATATTCTTCACTCATGGAAATCATTTACCGCGAATAAGATCAACGGTCGCAGCCAACAGCCTGGCCAACTCTGGCAACATGAATCTTACGACCATATTGTGCGCCATGAGAATGCGATGCACGCCATCCGCCGCTACATTCGGGAGAATCCCAAAGTAGCCGGAGCTTCCAGCTCTACCGGCCACGTCGAAAAGTAGCCGGAGCTTCCAGCTCCAAGGCCCACGTCGAAAAAGGTTCATAAATTACACAGGGTATTTAATGTTCCCGTCGCGCCAAGCCCTACGCCAAGACGCGACTCGCGTCGCATCGCTACCCAAATCATCCGTAGCGAACTCGCGCTAGCGAGGTCTCTCCCAAGTCGCGCTAAGCCCTACGCCAAGACGCGACTCGCGTCGCATCGCTACGCAATGATCCTTCTCTACATGGAACGGAGGAATCAAAGAAGTCTTTATCCTAAAATTGGCAGCTAAAGAGAAGAGGATTTTTAAAACCGTTAATTTACATTAATTTACCCTTTTAGGCGTTGCGGACATGCCACTCCTGTTCGACGCCGGGTATCTGAGGTGCCAGGTCCGGCATCTCGACTTCGCCGCGTTCGAAATCAATGGCAGCCGGAGACAGAGAGAGGTTATAAAATTCTGAATCGGCATTTTCCGTCAGGTCGGACCAGCGCACAAGCTTGCCGGTGTAGGCCGAGATCCGTCCGCCGATGGCACAGAGTGTGGCTTCAGCCACTTCCCGCGAACGATTGAGCGGCTCACCCTTACCACGGATCCCTTTGAGGAGATCGACGTGTTCCTGGACCATACCGGCGGAGTGTTGAACTTTTACAGGTTTGATCGAAACGTCTTTGCCGAAAGTCCTTGGTCCGTTGGTGTAACCCTCGGTGCCGCGGAAGGTTTCGCCCACACGGTTATAGCAATCCGCAATTTGGCGGCATTGGCTATGGATGTGAACACCTTCGCCATAATCAAAATCGACATTGAAGAAATCGAACTGATTGCCACCGGCGATCTCGCGACGCGCACAGCCCCCATAACCGATCAGGGCCCTGGGCGGGCGGCCCATGATCCAGTTCATCACGTCCATCTGGTGCACGTGCTGCTCAACGATGTGGTCGCCGGACAATTCGGTGAAGTTGAGCCAGTTACGTGCGAGAAACTCACGGTTGCTCATGCCGGGCTTGCGCACTGCCTTCCAGAGCACACCCATATTCCAGTAAATCGCTCCACCGACCACCTCGCCGATGGCACCGGCTTCGACCTGGGCGATCATTTCGAGGTAGTTTTGCTGGTGACGCCGCTGAGTGCCCGCCACCACCGAAAGTCCTTTTTTAGCGGCGAGTTCTCCGGTCTCCAGAATGCTACGTATTCCCGCCGGATCGACGGCAACCGGCTTTTCGATAAAGCAATGCTTACCCGCTTCGATGCAGGCCTTGAAGTGGACTGGGCGGAAGTTTGGTGGCGTCGCCATAACAACCACTTCCGCATCCGACTCAGCCACTTTATGATAAGCATCAAATCCGTGGTGCCCGATCGCCGCATCGAGGTTGAAGCGCTTCAGTGCGCCGTCGAGCTGATCCTTAAAGGCATCGGCCACAGCAACCACTTCGACCTGGATGCCGAGCAGTTCGGCAGCTTGCATGAAGTTCTTCAAAGCTCCGTTGCCACGACCACCACAGCCGATCAGACCGACTTTGATTTTACTGATGTTCAGGCCGCTCATTGTTTGGGCGCCCAAAATATTGAAGGCGGGGATTGCGGCGCCAGTTATGGTGGCGGCTTTAACAAAGTTTCGACGGGTGATGTTTTGCATAGGTGACTTGGGTTTATTATTATTTTTTATCGGGTTTTGGGTAATCTTGATTCAATTCTAAATCTATTTCGCTCAGCGACCGCGAAGGCACGCCATCGACGGGGATTTCCCCTTTTGCGGTCCAGAGCAAGGCATTCAGGACGACCTTGCGAAAATCATCCTGCTTCCAGTTTTCATGGTAATGACCGCCAGTGAAACCGAAGCCACGCCCGCCGTCAGGCCGCTCGTAGGCCCAGGCGACATGCTGGGGCTCTCCGGCCTGCACAGCCGCCATCACCGTGGGGTTGCTACCACGGTTTTGGTCTTTGGCGCGGGAGGTGAGCGTCCGCAGTGGCGGGACGGTGGATAAAATCGGTGTGACTCCTTTCATTCCGGGTTGAAAGCGCATGTGGTAATACCATTCGTCCCGTATGGTGAAGGGGCGGACGCCCCGCGCGATCGGGTGGTCAGGGAACTCATCGTAAGTCGCAGTCCAGATCGGGTTCACGGACCAGCCAATTTCAAAATATCCGCCAATCCACTCGAGGAATTGCTCCCCCAGTTCATCGGGGTGGACCTCCGTGCCGAAATGCAGGCAGGCCACGCCGACCCCGGCCTCAGTCAGTTTTTGTATCTTATCCTGATGGTCTTTGGCCATGTGGCGCTTAAATCCATCGCAATACATCACGACGCTGTCCGGTTTATCATAGCCGGCCCAGGGCTCCGGCCATGCGGATTCCGGCTCCACATGGGCGATCACATCGGTGCCGCTTTCATGGAGACTACGGGCCAGTAACTGGCAACCGGCATTGTGCTCGTGAGCGCCGTAACCGTGGCTTTTCGTGCCAGCGAGGAAGAGAACCTGTTTCTTATCGCCTGCCTCCAGTTGGCGCAGGTGGATGTTGCGGAATTTGACCTGCATGGGTGAGCCTTGGTGTAATTGCAAGCCGATCAGCCCGGATTGAAGCCGGTCTTCCGCTTTTTCATAAAATTCGGAAACGACTACTCCATTAATCATCTGAATGCATTGGTTGCCGTGGGCAATGATATGATACTCGTTCCAGCCATCCAGATCGATTGCGGAAAGGATTTCATCACTATCGCCCACCTGAGCGAGCACTTCGACATTTCCTTTCCCGTCACCGATAACCGTCTTCTGGCCCCGGTGGGCGAGAATGCCCTTGTGCCGCTCCCCGAAGGCGATGCCCATATACTTGGGATTCTCCGCAATATCTGCCTGGTAGCCGCCGAGCACCCACTTCTTGCCCTCGACGGGGAAGCTACGATATTGGATGCCGCTATTATGGTTGCGCAGCTTAAACTCGACCTTCAGTTCGAAATCGGCGACATCGCCGCCTTCCCAGATGAGAAAGGTATTGGATGCCGTCTTGTTGTCCTGGGTGGTTTCGCCAACAATCGTGCCATCTTCGACCCGCCAGAAGCGGGGGTCGCCATCCCAGCCTTTGAGAGTCTTACCGTCAAAAATTTCCACAAACTCTGATTTCGCATTCAGCAGTTGGGCTGAGAGGAGCAGAAGAAGCGCAGCAGCGAACAAGCGGCCAAGGTAAAAAAATCCTGTTTTCATCATAGAACTAATAGCTCCTTTTATTAGAAATTACTCAGCGGACATTGACCACTATTAGAGATTAACAAATTGTAAACCCTTGATTGCAATTGTTCCGGACTATCGTTGTGGCCTTTAAATAAACGATTTAGGAACCAATGCCTCACCTTGACCGCTGGGTTAAAGGAAAAAATCCCCTGCCATGATTGTTTTTTTTCAAATTCGGCTTGTCAGAACATGAGGTGACCGGATATTTATATTCGGAAAACTTATAGTGGTATAATTAATGCTAATTTTGGGATAGGCTTTCGTCTGTGCTTTTGGCGTATAGGAATTTTTGGAAAATTGATAAGAATGAATAGGATGCCGACCCACGATTCTCTACCCTTTGTAGGTGCTCTTGCCCGTAAGCTGTTATTGAAGGCCCCTGTGTTTTTTATGGCGCTTCCCGCACTGCTGACGGCGCATATTGATCCCGGGACCCAACCCGGAACGCACCATCACGCGGATCCTGTAACGGTCGGGGAAGGGAATTACCGATATCAAACGGTCCCTGACTGGGGCGACTTGCCCGGTGGTAAACCAATTGGCCCGACGCACGGCGGAGTGGTGGTCGATCCCGAAAGCGGCAGGGTCTATGTTTCAACCGATGCTGAACATTCCATCCTGGTCTATGAGGCGGACGGAAGCTTTGTCGGGTCTATTGCCCCGCAGTGCCGGGGGTTTCATGCTATGGATATTGGCACGGACAACCGGGAGACGGTCATCTACGGTGCGCAACTGCAAGAGACGCTCAGGGTCTGCAAAATCGATACCGATGGGAACATCCTTCTCGAGCTATCGGAAAAAACGCACCCTGATTTACCGGGCGGCTGGAAGGGCGTGACCGGGGTCGCCGTGGCACCGGACGGCAGTATTTTCTGCTCCATGGGTTATGGCTCCAATCTGATTCATAAATTTGGGAAATTTGGCAACTATATCACCAGCTTCGGCGGAAAGGGGGAACCGGAAGAGGGCAAAGTGGTCACCCGCACCAGCCACGGTCTGGCAGTCGATACCCGCTTCGATCCGCCCCGCCTGTTGGTTTGCGACCGCGAAAATCGGCGACTTTTTCACACCGACCTTGACGGTCAGTGGATCGGTGAAGTTGCGACTGGGTTAAGGCGCCCCTGTGCGGTATCCCTGTTTGGCGATCTCTGTGCGGTTGCGGAACTCGAGGGTCGGGTGACTCTGCTTGATAAGAAAGGCAAAATATTGACTCACTTGGGTGATAATCCGGACAACAAACAATGGGCAAACTTCAGGGTCAAATTGCCGGAAATCAAGGAGGGTCTGTTCACCGCACCCCATGGCTTGAGTTTTGATGCGGACGGAAACCTTTATGTGCAGGACTGGAATGCGGCCGGGCGCATTACAAAACTGAGAAAATTTTAGCGCATGCGCTTTCTAAAATATTGAATATGTGTATCTTATTCGAAAATGTTTAGCGCGACCAAAATACGAATCGGTTTTGCTTTTTTTGCAGTGGTTACTTTGTGTCTCGTTTTCTGGTTTGCCAACAAGGGGCCTTCAATTTCGGGTGAGAGTGTTTTAGTTGAACCGACTGCTTCGGCAGTTTCAGGAGTCATCAAACCACTGCAGTTGGCCGCCGATGCGGCGGTGGATTACAATTTTCACGTAAAGCCTATTCTTTCGAATAATTGCTTCGCATGTCATGGGTTTGATTCGAACACCCGTGAAAGTGGCCTACGTCTCGACACTCGGGAAGGGGCGACGACCAACTATGCTGCAGAGGGTGATTCCCCCATGTTTGCGGTGGTTCCAGGTTCGCCTGAAGCGAGTGAACTCTGGAAGCGTATCAACCACCACAACGAGGACCTGCGTATGCCTCCGGTGGAGTCGAATAAGTCCGCTCTCGATGAGCAGCAAAAGTCCATCATCAAGCGTTGGATCGCTCAGGGTGCAGAATACAAAACGCACTGGTCATTTATCCCTCCGGAGAAGTCAGAGATTCCCAAGGTTGAAAATGCCGACTGGCCACGTAGCAAACTCGACTATCATATTTTAGCAAAATTAGAGAGCCTTGGTGCAGGCCCTTCGTCCGAAGCCGGCAGGGAGACTCTCATCCGCCGTGTGTCGCTCGATCTAACAGGCTTGCCGCCGACACCGGAGCAGATCGACGATTTTCTACAGGACGACAGCTTGGACGCTTACGAGAAAGTCGTCGACCGTCTCTTGGATTCTCCGCACTACGGCGAACGCCTAGCGTTGGACTGGATGGATGTTTCTCGTTACGGTGATACCAATGCGCACCACGTTGATTTAGTTCGAACCAGCTGGCCTTGGCGGGACTGGGTGATCCGGGCCTTTAATGAGAACAAACCTTACGACGAGTTCATCGTCGAGCAGCTTGCCGGTGATCTGCTGGAAGATCCCACTTTGGATCAGGTTCTGGCAACGAGTTTTAATCGCAACCACCCGATCACCAACGAGGGCGGGGCCATCGACGAAGAATATCTGGTGGAGTATGCTGCGGACCGTGTGCACACCATTAGCACCGCCTTTATGGGGATGACCATGGCCTGTGCCCGCTGCCACGACCACAAATTTGACCCGGTCTCAATCGATGAATACTACAGCTTCTTATCCTTTTTCAACAGTATCGATGAGGTCGGGCTGGAGGTGCAGGATGCCAAAAAGGCTGAGGGCTACCGGCCTTATATTTACATCGCAGAGGAGGAAGAGGATCAGCTGGCATTGGATTCGACCAAGGAATCCCTCGAGGGTCTTAACGACTTGATTTCTGAGGTAAAATGGCAGGAGGAATTTGAGAGCTTGGTTGAAACGGAGGAACTGGACTGGGTGCATCTTACGCCAGCTTACAAGCATGCGTTCTGGAATGGTGAAAAAACGGATGGTCCGAATTACAAATACCTGCGCGTCAAATCCACTCTGGAGAAGTTGGAACGACTTCGTAAAGAATCAGCTCTATTGGAATTTGATATTTCTCTAAAAGATGTTCCTGAAGGTGCCGATCTATTGATGGTTCACTTTTACGACCTCGAATTTGACCAACTCGGCCACAGCCGGGATCTTCATGCTGCCAAAGGAAAGTCGATTGTCTCAGAAATCGAACTTCAGATGGTTAAAGGCCCGGAGGAAAAGCCGGAGATCGTAAAATCAGTTGGCGTTCTTGAACATTGGTCCAGTGATTCAGGACTCGGGACGTCGCATCCGTCAAGTTATGCCCTTGATCAGGATCCTTCCACTGTCTGGGTGCAGGAACCGAGCGACCGCGCACTGGTATTAATGCTGCGCCTTGAAGAAACTTTGCCATCCACGGAGGACGAGGGGCACCTCCGGCTCGCTTTCCATCTCGAAGAAGATAGCTTGCTGCCAGTGCAAAATAACATGGTCCATGTTTACGCCTCGAAAAGTAGTGGCAACTTAGAGCAAATGGCTGAACGGATGCGTCCGTTTTCGCTGACAACTACAGCACCGAAAAGAGTCCGCGATCGCCACAAGGATCAGTTTGCGCTAGAGTGGGCAGTCACCGAAGGGGGGCGCCCAAGGTCGTTGTTTGCGGAATGGGTGCAGACCAAAGATAGCCACTACCAGCTTCATCAGAATTCAGTCCGGGTCGCGGTGATGCAGGAGAAAGAGGAGCCTACCCCGACCTTTGTTTTAGATCGTGGAGCCTATGATTCTCCACTCAAGGATAGGCCAGTCGAGCGTATCGTCCCTGAGGCTCTTGGTGAGATGGACCCCGAGTATCCGAAGAATCGACTCGGCTTGGCTTATTGGTTGATCGAAGATGACAACCCTTTGACGGCCAGAGTAACGGTCAATCGTTACTGGCAGGTCATTTTTGGCTCTGGGCTTATCAGGACTTCCGAAGATCTGGGATTCCAAGGAGAGTTGCCCAGTCACCCTGAATTACTGGACTATCTTGCGGTGGATTTCATTGAATCCGGTTGGGATGTGAAAGCTTTGATGCGCAAGATGGTGACTTCCGCGACCTACCGTCAGCAGTCGGTTCGTCGTTCAGAATTTGAACTGGTAGATCCGGAGAACCGTTATCTCTCCTGGTTCCCACGTCGTCGACTTCCGGCCGAGTTTATTCGCGATAATGCGCTGGCGGCATCCGGTTTGTTGGTGGCAAAAGTTGGTGGGCCCAGTGTGAAGCCTTATCAACCCGATGGCCTCTGGTTGGAGAAAACCATGCGCCCGAACAGTAATACCGGGAAATTTGTGCGCGATCAGGATCAGGGCCTTTATCGCCGTGGCATGTATACTTTCTGGAAGCAGGTGGCACCGCCGCCGCAAATGGAGGCTTTCGACGCTCCCTCCCGCGAAGTCTGCGTCATCAAGCGGACCAATACCAATACCCCGATGCAGGCACTCGTGTTGCTCAATGACGAAACCTATCTGGAAGCATCGCGTGCCATGGCTTCCCGCGTGATCAATGAGCTCCCCGGCGAATGGGAGACGACACTCAATGACCGTCTGGTTCGAAGTTATCGCTACCTCACCGGTCGTCAGCCCTCGGAGAAAAGTTTGGAAGTATTGAAGAACCTGACTGACGAATCCTACGAAACCTTTTCCGCCGACAGCGAAAAAGCCGATGGATTCCTCTCTTACGGCGAAAGCCCGCTGGATAAGGATATCGATGCGGTCGAACTGGCGACGCTGGCCTACACCGCTTCGGCAATTTTGAATCTAGATAAGACCATAACCCGTGATTAGGACTGACTAAAATGGACCCGATTGAAGAGTATTGCCGAAATATTACCCGCCGCGAATTTTTTAGTAAAATGGCCGTTGGCGCCGGGGCGATGGCTTTCGGCGATCTGCTCACCCGTGAGGGCTTGGCCGCAACACCTGCCGATGCCAACCCTCTGAAATACGGACAGATGGGCGCCCCCCACCTTGCCCCCAAGGCTAAGCGCGTCATTTACCTGTTCCAGAACGGAGGGCCTTCGCAACTGGACATGTTCGATTACAAACCGGGCCTGAAGGACAAATTTAATCTGGATCTGCCCGATTCGGTCCGCCAGGGGCAGCGGGTCACTGGCATGACTTCCGGCCAGAGCCGTTTTCCGGTCGCACCGTCGATTTTCGAGTTCAAAAAGTATCCTAACAATCAGGACGGGCTCTGGGTGAGCGAGCTCTATCCGCACACGGCGAGTATGGCGCACGAATTGTGTGTGATGTATGGAATGAATACCGATGCGATTAATCACGTGCCGGGGATTACCTTTCTACAGACCGGCCACCAGCAGTCGGGCCGCCCCGCGATGGGCTCCTGGATGAGTTACGGCCTGGGTAGTGCCAATGACAATCTTCCGTCCTATGTGGTCATGATCAGTCAGGGCTACGGGAACATGCAGGCGATTTCCTCAAATCTGTGGAGCTCCGGCTTTCTGCCAAGCGAGCACCAGGGGATTAACTTTCGCGGTGCGGGTGATCCGGTGCTCTACCTTTCCGATCCCAAGGGCGTAAACCGGCATGATCGCCGCCGGATGCTTGATGCCGTGGCCGATCTCAATCAGGAAGAATACCACAAGGCAAAGGACGACGAGATCATGGCCCGGATTGCCCAATATGAGATGGCCTATCGTATGCAGGTGTCGGTCCCTGAGTTGACGGATCTCAGTGATGAAGACGACGAGACGCTCGCCCTTTACGGCCCCAATGTGCACACGCCCGGCAGCTACGCTTACAATTGCATTATGGCCCGCCGTATGGCGGAGCGGGGCGTGCGCTTTGTTCAACTCTACAACCGGGGCTGGGACCAACACGGAAATCTGCCGAATGAAATCCGCAAGCAGTGTGAAGCATCAGATCAGCCACAGGCCGGTTTGCTCAAGGACCTAAAGCGCCGGGGTATGCTCGACGATACTCTTGTGGTCTGGGGTGGCGAGTTCGGGCGCGGTGTTTACAGTCAGGGCAAGTTAACCGAAGACAACTACGGTCGCGACCACCACCCGAAGTGCTTCACGATGTGGATGGCCGGAGGCGGGGTTAAGCCCGGCATCACCTATGGCCAAACGGATGAATATTCTTATAACATTCTGGACGGAGGTATTCATGTTCACGATCTCCATGCCACCATGTTCAATTTGTTGGGTATTAATCACGAGAAATTGACCTATCGCTATCAGGGACGCGATTTTCGTCTGACCGATGTTCATGGTAAGATTGTGAAGGATATTCTTGCCTAGTCCGAGTTGCCTTAGGATCACATGGATTTAGTATCTTTTTTCGGGCGGCTGCATCCGGTTGTGCTGCACCTGCCGATCGGGGCGCTTTTCACTATCGCGGTGGCTGAGCTTTGGCTTTTACGTTCCTCTGAGCACCGGGAGCAACGACTGCTGCTGCTGTTGTATCTCTTCGCATTTGTGACGGCTCTCCTCTCGATTGCGACCGGACTTATCCTGCATGAAGAAGATGTCTATGGTGGCTCTACTCTAGACCTGCATGAAAAGCTGGGCATTGCCACTGGGGTTGCGACCCTACTCATCTGCGGGCTGGCTTACCTGGCGGCGCGATGGGCTCAGCGGCGGACGGGGTCGAATCATTGGGTGACCGCGCGTCGATCCGGGCTGGTTTTGACCCTGGGCCTGATTACCGTGACCGGGCACTACGGAGGAGAGATGACCCATGGAAAAGGATTTTTGACTGAATTCGGGCCCGCTTTTCTACAGAACAAGGAGGAGGAATCAGCTCCCGTCGAAATCGAAGTCGATACGACGGTATTCGAAGCTGCGATTTATCCGATCATCCAGAATTATTGCGTTTATTGCCACGACGATGAAACCACTAAAGGCAAGCTGCGCATGGATAGTCCTGAAGCCATGCTGATCGGCGGGCGCAGTGGTCCACTCTTTATCGCCGGGGAGATTGAGAACAGCCTGATGCTACAGCGGATCCATCTCCCTATGGACGATGAGGAACACATGCCTCCAGCGGAAAAGCGTCAGCCGAGTGAGGAGGAAATCGCTGCCCTGGCCTGGTGGATTGAGGGCGGCGCCTCTTTTGAAATGAAGTTGAGTGATGCGCAGTTGCCGGAATCGATCCAGGCTCTGCTGCCTTCTTCAGCAGAAGACGAGCAGGTCCTTATGCCTGAAGGTGAGCTGAATTTGCAAGTCGTTCAGGATCTGCGCGAGCAGTTGCTTACGATTCAACGCATCCAGCAGGGCGACGACCGACTTTGGATCAGCTTCAATGCGGTTGCCACGACTGCGGGGGACGACTTCTTGCGGCAGCTCCGACCCTTGGGCAATTTTGTGGCGTGGCTCGATCTTTCCCGCACTCAGATTACCGATGCGTCCATGCCGGTAATCGCGACCATGCAGAATCTGGAAGAGCTGAACCTGAACGCCTGCCGGATCAACGACGCGGGCCTGGAGCAACTAAGTGGACTCAGCCAGTTGAAGCGATTAAACCTCGCCGGAACGCAAGTCAGCGAAGCCTCTCTGCCGGTTCTGCTGCAGCTACAGTCGCTCGAAACGGTCCACCTCTTTCAAACCCAGTGGAGCCCCGAGGGCGCCGGACTCCTCCGGAAAATCCGGCCGGATATGGTCGTCAATTTCGAGGACACGCATCAAAATGAAGGTGAGTGAAAGCAACTTTTCTAGAAGGGCCTTTCTGAACACTGCGAGAGCGGCAACTCTCAGTTTATGTGCCAGTCCGTTATTGAGCACGATGGCGAATGCCTCGTTACGGGAAAAAGAGGGCGCCAAAATCGATTTCGATACCGGCCCGGCAAGGACCGGATTTGTTAGTGATGACCGCTATCTTCTGCACACGCAGGGTGCTCGCCATCCCGAATCGCCGGAACGCTTGAGGGCGATTCATC
>Ga0306899_1000822_pt1 | contig 13508 bp, 11 predicted proteins | sample AntRauMFilla3764_FD_190407 | JGI IMG/M metagenome (GOLD analysis project Ga0306899, IMG submission 190407) | Saline lake microbial communities from Rauer Islands, Antarctica - Metagenome Filla 3 #764 (v2) (version 2) | ecosystem: Environmental > Aquatic > Non-marine Saline and Alkaline > Saline ... | reverse complement strand
TGCACGCACGCACGCACGCACGCACGCATGCACACACACACACACACACACACGCACGCACGCACGCTTGCAAGCACGCACGCACCCATGCACGCACACACTCAAGCACACACACACACAGCAGCAGCAGCAGCAGCAGCAGACAGTGCAGTGCAGTGAGCAAGCTGGTGCAGGCTAAGCAGGCTGCAGCAGCAAACTTGACTGCAGGTACGCATGAACGCGCCCCACGCTGCAAGGCTCTACTCCTAACCTTTTTGCTGTTGTTGTCCCAGCCTGTGCAGTGGACGAGCTTGGCGTACTGCTGCCTGAGCTGGTAGTACAATTGCTGAGTTTGCTGGAACTCAGACCTGGATGCAAAGACGGCGGAGCCAGGAACTGCTCCCTCACGCGGACTTCCACAGCAGGGGGAAACGCCGAGAAGTCGTCCCTGTTGATGCGTGGGGTCCAGGGGCAGATGGGATCAGAGAAAATGTTGCTCGAGGTGGTACTGACCTGGTGACCTCGAACCAGAGAGCTTCGCTGCCAATGCAACGGATGCCAACGTCCTCTTGGAATGTGTCAAGCTAATTGTTCAAGGTATAGATAACACTGCAGGAATCAAACCTGCCCATGGACTCCAGTCACTTGATCACATTTCTTTATATACATCACATCTTTTTATAGTTAAATATTTCCGCGAAACAATCTCAGTAATGGTGCAAAGCATTCCTGGCCCGATAACTGCCCGAAAACTGAACTGCTAACCAGCACTGATTACAATTCTGGTAATTGTGATAATCCAAAGGCTGGTAATGGAATACAACATTTTTACGTAAAGCCAAATGTTCAAATTATTGTCTGCAATTGTGGTCGTGTTTTGTTCTACTGGCAGTTTCCAGCAGGCCGAGCAGCCAAACCACCTGGCTGAAAGTCAAACTCTCATGTAATCTATTTCGAACCTCAGGTGAGGGCGTCTCAGAGGTGCAGGAAAGATACCAGAAATATACACCTAAATCAAGAAGGATTTCAAAGAAAAGAAAAATTACATAGGCAGTGAAACACTCCCTAAATCAATTAAGGAAAAGAGGCCACCTAGGTCCGAAGTACCGTGTGACCTCCCACCGGATATGAAATCCTTGTCATACAATTCGTTTTAATTTGGCGGCATTAAGCACACTGCACCAATGATGGCTCAGACATAGGTCATTCACTAAGGTGGCATTATACCACAACTATGAAGAGCAGAAACAATCTTGGGCCACACCTGCCGTGGATCCAAAGTGCCATATTTACTTCTGGTAATGAACTCTAACCCCTGGTAGCAGCCCCCAATTTGGCCCATAAGGTTGAATGCATTTCGGTTTGAAATTGGGCGCTCGCTGAACTCCACTATGGCAGGCTTCTTCATGGCAATTGCTGAGTACAGACCAGACCCGTGCATGCCTGCAATTGAAAAGAGAGCAGCAAAAAAAGCCAAGAATAGTGAACATTCAACACTTGATCAAGAGTGATCAAGTATTTAAGGACAAAACAAGCCTTTTGCTCCTCAGCAGAGTTCAACGTTCACTCACCTACGCAGGCACGCACGCGCACACAAACACACACACACACAGAGGCAAATCTTGAGGCTTATAAGCACGTATGAAAAAGGAAACCGTGGAGCAAGATGTGGGATATTGGGGAGGTGGGGCTCCCGTCACTTCCATTAACATCAAGCATTAGAGCAGACTGGCAAATGCAGCTATGATAAGTCGTAGGCGTACTTGTGAATAAGGGGGGCTTACGGACTTGGCAGTAGTACTAGTTTGACATTTGATGCGACATGTCAATGTGTTCCTTTCTTACAGGATGGGTTAATGTTTATACACACATATTAGCAAACGTGAGGAAAGTTGATCCTATGTGAACATAGACCACTAAGTACGAATAAGCCCTTTGCTTCCCTCTTACCTGCAAGAATAGAACATCTTGCTGTCCTGTGCAATTGTTCCACAATAGCAACTGAGTTGTTGCCATAGAAAGCAAGTTCTTCTACGCGAACTCCTTGTGCCTGTCCAAGATCATTGAGCTCGGCTACCAGCCCAGCCTGGATGCAAGAAGATGAAACACCTTGTTAGGTGGATTGTTATACAATTATGGCTTGTTTAATCATAGTTATCACTTTGCATTTAATTGCCTGCCGTGCTTGCACTGAGGTGACCTGTTGCTCTGAGCACAGTTGTTTATGTAAATGCTAATTGTTTCTGTTCACGGATCCTCACAAACTGTCATAAATCAACTAAGGGCCATCAGAGTAGCCCCTGTATGCCCCGAGTATGCAGGATGCCCAATCGTGAGCTCCCTATTGCTTGTGTGTGTTGGACGTGCATGGATGGGCTAAAATTTTGAGCTGTGCAGGGATGACTAGCTGTCACTCGTGTATGCCTTGCTTGTCATGCTGCTGTGCTTGCGTGTTTTTTGTCATCTGTATGCACCTTACACTGTTAGCAAGTATTTCTCTGCCTGCAAAAATGGTGTTGCACAAGCAGCAGTATGCTACATGCTCAAGCTTCCCTCACTCTCACTTAGACCAAGCTTGCAGTTACGGAGGGCTGCAACCACGAAGTGAACTGGGACATTTTGGTTTTGCCTGCTTGGCGTGCAGGAAGTTCTTTCGGTTGCAAGAGGCACCCCGGAAAATTTTATTTCAGAAGTTGCCCTGCACCTTTGGCAGCTCCCTCTTGTGCCCAATCACCGTCCCATCTGCACCCTTCCCCTGACCATATCAAAAGATACCAATAAGATAATGAACCTTCCTGAAAAGGTGGGGAGGAGGGGGAGTCTTTAAGTGGCCCCTTTCCGACATTGCAAATCAATCAAATCGCCTAAAGCCTGGGAATTCGGGCAAACTTTACCAAAATTTACACCCGGAAACCAATCAACTGAACAACTCTGGCGCAGGCAGTGAGAAAGGTACCTAAAAGCTGACCTCTGTTGTAAGATTAAAAAATCAGTAAATTGTATACTGTGTATTGATAAATTGTACATAGGTAGGGTTGGCCAGTTCCGTATACTTATAATTCTACATTAAAAAACAGTACGTTTCAATACTGTATATTTCGCCCTTCCTCTACCGTATCCGCATTCCGTATTTTAATACATATACCGTCTGTCCACGATCAGTTCGGATATTAAATAATCATTTGGCCAAAAAACGAAAATTTTTAATAATTCCCGGAGCCCTCTCCGAACTGCATTCGAACTCACAAATTAATTATTTTGAGTGGTTTTGGGGGCATTTTCAAAAAATGCCAAATGAGCCCAGCGCAAGCCACCTGGCCCGTTTCATTAAGCCCTTGAACCCAGCTGAGAGGCTGGCACTCCAGCAGGAGCATGAGAAGCTACTGAAGGAGAGGCAGCTCAGGGAGCTGGCAAGGGGCGAGGCGGAGAAGAGGCCTGTGGGGCGCCCTCGCGGCTCCAAGAACAAGCCTCCTCCTCTCACAGCCCCTTCAGCTCCTTCCTCTGGGTCCTGTGGGCCATCCACACAGAGTGAGTGAAGATGCAAGTGTGCAAGAGAAGGTTGCTTCTCTGGTTGAGGAAAGCATGCGTGCGCTCACAGCTGATGTTCTCCCCTTGCAGCCAATGGGCAGCAGCCTGCACAGCAGCAGCAGCTTGGAAACCATGATTAAGTATGTAGAAGATGTGCTGGATCCTTACTTAAAGGTGCTAAGGGAGGCCCTTGGTAAGACAAAGCATTTTGTGAGTAGGAAGTCTGTTTTAAATTTAGACTCTTGGTCTGTGCACCGTGGTCCCTTTCTTAGGTGGCTTCAGGAAAACCACAAGCACATCATTCCTTTGTTCATTCCAGCAGGTTGCACGAGTGTTTTCCAGCCTGCTGATATTGGGCTTAACAAGCCATATAAGAGCAGCATGCGAAATTGTTTTCATTTGTGGTACATGGAGGAGATGTACAAGTGGATGCAGGCTGGCAGTAATGTTGTTGATTTTGCTCTTGATCAAAAGATTGCAGCAATTAGGGATCAGTCTGCTATGTGGATGATAGCAGCATGGAAGGACTTGGCTGTGAAGCATGATTTGATTAAAAATGCATGGCAGAATCAGGCGCGTTTGTTGGATGCTTGGCAGCCTAGTGTGCAAAATGTTGCTGAGCGAAGAAGAGCAGAGCTGTTTGATGGTGATGTTGAGCACGATGTAGAGGAAGAGGCCAATGATACCCCTGAGCCTGAAGAGGATGAGAATGGACAGCGTTTTGCTGACAGGCTTCTTGAGCTTCAGAGTGCTGAGACGGTCGCAAATTTGCAGCAACAAGCAGCTGATGTGCAGCCCCTTAGCATTGAGATGTTACTTGATCAGTTGAATGCGAATTGGTGTGACAGCCATGCTGCCTTGGAGGCTGAGTCTGCCGAAGAGCGTGAGCGTAATGCGTGACTTGAATTTTGATGAAAATGAATTTGCAGCTCAGGAAGAGTTTGGTGAGGGTAATGCGGGCGTGGAAAACGATGGTTTTGCAGATGAAGATGATCCGAGATGGGAGAACATTACAGAGGAAGAAGCTGCTTTGGCTGACAAGTATGCGCGTGAGGGAATATCAGTCTCCTATGACATGTTGAGGGCTGCTGCCAAAGTGGCCAAGGCTCGTGCAAATGCTGGTGGTGATGCTGGTGCCAGCACGAGTGCTGTTGCGCGCATGAATGATGTTGTTGCAAATGTGGCAAGTGCTGCAGCCAATGTTGCTGGTGCAAGTGAAGGTGCAGCTGTGCATGGGGCAGGCACAGTTGAGGAGTGCACTTGTGAGGTTGTGTGCACGTGCGGATTGAATTGCTGAGAACGTTTGACGAACCCCCTTCCTTTGTCCGTTTGTGTTTGCCCATGTTGTGGCTGTTGCTGCATGTAAAACCCTCACCTCTCACCCCTGTGTGTTCCCCCCTGAGCAGCACCCTGCACCACACATCTGTGTGTGGTCTCTGCAGCCTCAGCTTCAGCAGCAACAGCAGTAATGCACAGGCAGCAGCAGCAGCAGAAGGGGGGCTCTCGAACTCACAAATTAATTCCAGACAGGACCCTCACGAACTCCCCTCGAACTCAAAAATTAATCCCCAAACCCCCTTACGAACTAAAATCGAAAATTCAATTAATTTTTAAAATTTGGTGTCACGAACTGATTGTGGACAGACGGTAATACCGTACAGCCGCGTGACCATTGCGCACCCTGATTTTTCATGAATTGTTTGAGTGCATTGCGCGGGGATTGCGCACCCCTGCCAGTGGGAAAGATTTGCCATTGCGCACCCCAAATTGCGCATCAATTGGGGGCATGCTGAGTTTTTCAGGGGCATTGCACAGACCCCAGCAGCAAGCTTGCAAAACTTTTCAGTAAGCATTGCGCAAACCGCAATGAGTCCTGGGCGCACACGCGTGCTGCCCTTCCTGCTGTGCCCCATCTTGCTCCTGCTCTTCTCTTTTCTGGTTGCTGTGCTGCTGTCATGCTGCTGTGGCTGTACAGCAGGTGCTGTGTGCTGCTTCACAGGGCCTCTGTCAGCTGCAGGTCGCCCAGGTCCCTTTCCCTCCAGCTTGCGCTGCCGCTTTGCCTCTGCATGGTCCTCCTCACGCTTGCGCTTCCACACAGATGCTTCCTCTCTTGCCTCTTGGATGGCCTGATTTGATCGCTGCTGCTCCCGCGCGACATCCTCCTCCCGCTTCTCCCGCGGGATGGCACGCACAAACCTATCCATTTCGCCTACCCAAAACTTATGATTACCACTGAATTAATTTTGAGATTGCGCACCATTGTGCACCGGCTCTCACCAGAATAATTTCCCTTTTGCGCACCCGATTGCGCACCCCCTCTTTCATGTCCCAAAAAATATCCATTGCGCGTCTCCATTGCTCCAAAAGAATAATTAATGCGCAATGATCAAGCGGCGGTACGGTATACGGATATTGCGGCAAATTTTCGGTCTTGAAGGTCCCTTGAAGGTAAGATTGCAGCACTTTGAACGCAACTTCAGTAAATGTTGGCAGATGGCACAGTAAAGATGGCTGATGAAGAGTAGCAAGGGAGGGATTCACAGCTCCCAAGCATGGGGGAAGGGTTCCAGTAGCAGCAGGCTCAGGAGGAGAGCCAGCAGCAGCAGGCTTAGCAAGAGGCTCAGCAGGAGACAGCAGCAGATGATAAGCAAACCGAATCAGTATAGGAAGCAATGGCGCGCATGACCAAGCTGAGGGCCAAGCAGCAGGCAACCTACTGGAAGTTCCTAGAGCCTGTGCTGCTTACAAAAACTGAGAACGGTGCAGAGGTGCAGGAGTGTAAGCTTTGGTGCGGTTGGCAGGGGGCGGAGAGGAGGTCAAGCAAACTGTATTGCAGGAGTTTGTGCAGCTGCTTTTGGGGGCTGTGCCAGCCTTCTTCAGCGACATCAGTGATGTGCTTGCTGAGCACAAGGTGCAAGAGGATGGAAGTGTACAGCTCCAGCCCGCAGCATATCGCAATTTTGGCAAGGGCACATGAGCAACAAGTTCCCCCGCACCAAGAACCGCTTGGCGCTTGAGCGGGCCCAACAGGATTGCCTTCATCTGGCACAATAGCAACAGCAGCTTGGGGGCTGACCAAGAGAACATGCTCTCAGAAATTGATGTGTTAGATTAGAGCAGGAGCAGCAACAGGAACTTGTCATAATCAGACAGCCCGTACATTGGGTGCACTTGCACTTTCTAGGGCTGCTCTAGCACATTCAAATTAGATTTTCCAGATCCCATATTCTGTGAGCATACTACAACTCTTGAAGGGCTACACAATGACCTCAAATGATATAATTATGAGGGGTGACCCTTTTTCAAATTATTCAGCGTACGGCGAGTATACGTATTAAACATTACAAATACAGAAGAACACGGCATCTGGAATTCTGACACACGGAATTGGCCAGCCCTATATAGGTAAGCTGTTGCTTTTCGTTAGCATCTGTCAGCTATCAAAAATCGAAGCTAAAAGAGCGGTTGAGAGGCACCAGACAGGAGATCTCCTGACGTCACCTAAATTCACTGCAAGTCAGAAGTGTTTACATACGCCGTCAGGACTTGATTTGGTAGTAAGTACGCCATAATTACGGTCAATTTGTGTGACGTCAGGTGCCTTCCAAGCACTCAGTTTCAAATTGACATATACAAGATGCAGACAATTGTGGAGGAAGTCGAGAGCTTCCACCTGCATACGCACACTTGGCAAGCATGTGTGCATGCAAGATGACCTAAACACACACGCACACAAAACGCACGCACGCACCCACATGCACGCATACACACTCCTGCTGAAGCATGGGCTCCAGTCCTCCAGTGCTCCATCTGGCCCCTGGTACTGGAGCCCTATAGGGCTTGAACTTGTTGGAAGCGCGGCTTAAAAGCCAGTCGACTTCCCAAATTACAAGTGTCCGTCAGAGGGTAAGGTACATGGCCAAGTTACAACGTAATTACGCCACCTCAACGGAAAATGACGTCATGATGCCAAATGACGTCAGGCCTGATGTGATGTGACGTAACCGTAAAAGCAACAGTGCTGCTGCAAATATGCCATATATAATTATTTATTTTTTGTATTCACGGCCAAAAAGAATTTGATGGTGCAAGTGGACATACCTGGTGAGCTTACATGGCAAGCAAATGATGGGAGATGGAAGCTGTGTGCATGATCTTCAAGCGTGTGGAAAAAGCATCAGATTTGCACCAATTACCCCAAGATCAATGGTCAGCTTACCTGATCTAAGATTCGGCGTGATTCTTGCCATGCAATAAACTCGGGACGTTTGACTTCATCACGGGATACCCAGCAGACCGTGGGAACGACAGGGGACGGGAGGCTGCTTAAGTTTGCTGATGTTTTTATAGAAGCCACCTACAGTCATCACACACAGGGCTGAGGGTTTAGGCTAAGAAGGCAACTGGATGGCTTCACATTATATACTTGACAGTCAGGCTAGCCAAGCTAGGCCCAAAATGGAGGAAATTTGTGGTCACTTTGGTGCCATTTGGTGCAGGAGATGAGTTTCTGGATCAATTCTGCCCATTTTATTTGCACCCACAGGTTTTTAATCCATATGACCCTTGGGCCAAAAAAAGGAGGGGCCAAAAGTTGGCCCCCAGGCACTTGTTGTGCATGAGCCAGCTTCACAGGCAGATAGTGGTGCAACTCTGAATGCATGCGCGCACCGCCCTAGCCCACTTTCTGTGGCCCAGGGGCTGTCTAACATAAGCCCCAGGGGTGCCCTGCTACGTGTGGTGACAGGAAGGTGGGTGTGTGGGGGGGGAGCAGGGTGGGATGGTAAAACCTGACAGCAATGATTCAAATGATGCCATTGAGGCAGGTAGACCCGAGCACCATCTGCCGCGATGGGCTCACGGACATTGAGAGGAGAAATATGTTCTCCATTTTGACGGCTTCCTTAAAAAACGATTGCTCATATTCTTTTATTACAATTATAATGGTCAAGTAGGGGTGTCAGCTCAACGGGCATTCCCCTGGTTGATCTATTATCTTATACTCACATTTTCTCAAGGTGGGGCCAGCGAACTCCCACCCCAGCTCTTGAGTGCCATCATCAAATAATCCGTGATATTGCCAGGTTATCTAAGTACAACATGTTGTTTCTCTTATATCTGTGTCAGTTTGAGGTGCTGTGAGCACCCGGATGCTCACCCCAGAACACCCCCATGAGCTCGGGGTTGGCAGTGCAGGGTCAACGTCAACCCCCATCAGCTCAAGGATATGGGCAGATGTTGATGTATGTAAGGTCCATCAGCTGGCGGGATTTACTTTTTCATGCCGCTGCATGCCATGTTGGGGGCCTTGCTCTCTGTTCACTCTTACGCCTGCTTGGAAGCAGTTGTGCAGGATGTGGGCTAGACACCGGATAGCGGTCAGTGGAGGGAGTTCCTGCTGCTGCTGCTGCTGCTGCTTGTACAATGCACTCGCTGAGCAGCTGCACCACTCCTCGCCCACCCATGTTGGTGTTGCAGCTATCCACAATCGCAAATCAAAAGAGAAACCTCATCTGATTGGATTTCTGCAAGCAGGTCATGACTGCCTCCACCTGAGCTTTTGCTGAGGTAGCTGTGCAGCTCCTTGCCATCTGCACCTGAGATGGCACACAAGCGTTCCATGCCCACCGTCACCCTGAATGAGTAGCCCCTGCTGTTATTGCCGCTGCTGCTGCCGCCTGCTCCTTTGGGCTCTACCCTGCTGCTGCCGCCAGACTGCTATCCTGCATAAAGTTACGGGCACACACAACAAGGTTGTCATGCCCGTGCACTTTCTTGGCATCAAAGCTGAGGCCCACAGCTTTGCACCCTGCCAGGACCTCTGCCTCATACTTTGTCAATGCTGTCAGTCTGCAAGTATTGTGGGAACATCACTTTCGCACTAGTAAAAAGGTAACGGGTAAGGTGGTTACACATGGCAACTTTCAAGCAAAAAATAACTGCAAGTCTTTTGTGCCTATAAATGCTACTTACATTGCAAATGGCACGGGGAATAACCTCTGCATGCAGTAGGTCCTGCTCACTCTGTGCCTTTACACATGGGCAGAGGCTTCTGTCCATCATTCCAAGGAGCTTGTCGTTGCTGACACCGTGCTCAACGCCAGCAGCCTACAAGGGAATCAGCAGACTAGGCAGCGTTGCAGCCTGAGCCCATTTGCAGTGCACATGCAAATATGATGGAATATATCTCATTCATGATAATTTCTGCTTACACAACATACGCTCTGCTAGCTGTATCTGTTGCAAAGAAGTTAAATAATGCCTGCACAAAGTTTGAGCTATGTCAGTTGCAGTTTTTTACAGCTTGAAAAACTTACCTGCATTCGAAAAGGCCTCGTCTGACCCTTCTGCTTGGGGCACGCGTACTGGCTGCTGTCTGTGTTTGCAGGCAAGGAAGGCAGGGCTTATGTCTGTAGGTGCACTGGTTGTGCCTATGTTTGCACGCTTTGCCGCTCATTTGATGAGCAAGGGGACCGAACTTTGCTTGCCGCAGCTTGCACTCACCTAATGTCGTCATTATCAGCCAACTTGTGCAGCCGATTTAGGCCACAAGGGTGCTCTGTAAGCCACAGGTTATAATCCATCATCATTTGCCAGCAGGGAGCAGTAGTAACTGAGTTGCTCTGCACATGTCCTCCTCCAGCTTCCCCATCATGGCCGCCGCTGCTGCTGCCCTTGCTGCTCCTGCTGCTGCTAAATCTGCCAGTTGCCCACTCATGGATCACACATCAGCACTGCCAGCTAAGCACAGAGAAATATCCTTGCTGATATTTTTATGACAGCTGCTTGAGCTCCAGCTCTTGCAGCTTTTTCTGCGGACTTGCTACTGCTGCTGCCACTTTTACTTCTGCCTAAATAATCATTTGCACCATCTGCTCACCACCTGTCAGCATATTTTGTGGTTACAGGTGCGAACCAAAAACCTTGTGAGACCCGTTTCCCACACCAAATTTAATAAGTAAATACAGTCAAGGCATTCCCTCTCTCCAGTGAACTCCCCCTGCACAGTCCTGGAAGTGGCCAGGAGCTACCCCCCACCAGGCCTTCTTCATTGGTGTGCATGCATTTAAAACCATTTTATAGGTTGTACCTGCACACTATGGGCGCAGCACAGGGGGGCTGGATGGCAAGGGGTGAGCATTGGCATTCCACATGGGGCGCTGCGTGCAGCAGGCTTGACCAAATAGGGCCAGCTCAGCCCTGAAAAATGGCCTTCTGGACCCCTCTTCAGCATTGGCATTGGAGACCTGGCTGAAAATTGGCAAAGTATAACACATGGATGGAAAACCTAAGACGACCACACTCACCAAAGCTGAGATGACGGGTGAAAAACAATGGGCCTGGACGTGTGCTCGCTTCTTCAAGATAGGAGACCCACTGTCAGCAAAATGGGGAGATCCGGTTTCGCCATTCCTAACCAGTCGGGAGATGCAAGAAAAGCTTGTAAAATTGGCTATTCACGGTTCTGCCCCACATCAAGGCCTGTCTTGCTTTTCCAGCATCACTCTGTTTTGCTCTATATTTTGCATTACTTGCTGAAACTCACGTGGTTGAGAGCCGCCTCTTAGTACGTGTGCAAGAGAGTGTGTGTTTGAGAGCGAGTGTTTGAGAGCGAGTGTTTGAGAGCGAGTGTGTGTGTGTGTGTGTGTGTGTGTGTGTGTGTGTGTGTGTGTGTGTGTGCATGAGATAAACTTTCCAGAGTTGCAGGATGCAGCACATTGGACAGGCCTCATCATTGAATGATTCAATTTTTCTGAAATGTCCCGGAAATCAGCCTTGGTGTTTTTAAGCAATTTATCAATTATGAAAAATGCCAAAAATGTTTACACTGCAACTGATTAAGTCTGTCTTGCCCAGGCGCTTATAATCACAAACTCAACACTGACTTCCCCTGGCCCGGCCACCATAAATGCTTGCTTAAGGCTACTGCTAGGTGCCTGAGATTGGCGCTACATAACGGTCATGCATTTGAACGCTGCACTTAATTGCTGTAGCACAATCCCTAAAGCATGCCCTGCTCAAAACACTGCACTAATTTCCATAATGTAATATAAAAAAGCAAGTATCCAGGGCAGGAGATAGGCTGGTTGCTCAAATACAGGTATCACCCCCAAAATCTAGCATTGGCCACTGCACCCCAGGCCCCTAAGAGTTTGAACCTGGTTTGGGAGGCAAGCCAATGTTTCAGGCAGGAAACAGGCTGCTCTTCCTGGATGAAGTCATGGCTTTGTGCAATCCGGCAACTCGAGGGATATGCCTCTGCATGTGCCTTGCCAGAATGCAGATTTCTCGCCCATATATGTGTTGGTACGGCAACAAGAAGCTGTAATTGCAATAAGTAACAACTTTGCATTGAAAGTAGTGTGCAATAACATCGGTGAGATACCTTAACTTGCGTACCTTAAAAATATAACAGAACTGTAGCAGCCATAAACTGCTTCTGGGTTGACATGCCAGCGGGCGCTGGGTGTATCCTAAAAACAGCAATTTGAGCAGAGGTTACACAGGATTGCATGGTTTAGTAGTTTGTGTATGTGTAATGTGTGTTTTGATTGTTAGTGGTGTCAGATTTATGTTGTCTAATCTATTGTATGCGATGTGCGTGACATGCATACGTTGAGTGAGATATGCATACTGCATTGTATGTAAAACATTCAAAAATGAGCATCACAATAATGCTACGGCAACCAGGCAAAGTCTAAAATACACAGCTGTCGTACTTAGTGCCAAAGTGTGTGCTAGCTTATGCACAAGCGTCAACAGGGGTGGCTTCATACAGTCTACGGTATGTACGGTAAGATAACTGTATTTATACAGTTTTGCCTGTGTTTGGCACCGTAACCATATATACCATACATATAGTGTATACGGTTACGGTACTGTATGATTCTCAAACGTTCATATTTAGAGGTGCCCAAAATGTCTCAATATCAATGTTTTGGCTTCCAAACTTTTAACAATCTCATTTTCTCCGTTAATGCGCTGGCTAAGTTGCTAAATAACTTCTGGAGCTCCGTACCCACCCTCCTCCTCTTCTTTCGGTCATGCATAGCTGCAATATCAAGCTCCTTTCTAGCCTCAGCGACTCCCACGTAATGGAAATGAACATTTTTTGGGGAATTTTATTGTATTTCTATCAGTGCTTGAATGAAAACAATTCCGGGGAGGCAAAACCTGTCGCCAAAACAGGACCGTATATGTATGGTCTGGCAACGTATTTCTGGGGCGACGATATATATATATATATAATTATACAGTGACATAGGGTACGGTACGGTGCACACCGTATAATATGGTCATAAATTCAATATACAATGTATAAAGCCACCCCCCTGGTTGTAATGCACACAGATAATGTGTAATAGAGGGTGAAAGAGGGACAATGTAAAAGAAGAACCTGTAATCACCTGGTGAAAGAGTGAAATATGCAACTAGGGTCATACATACGATGGGATGATGTAAACACACTCCTTTTGCACCTAAGATGAAATCCTCTTACGCTTAGGAAACGGGCAAATCTTACTTTAGGAATTAAGCGTCTTTCATGCCTCCAGCATGTCCTATTCTACCAGCTGTTGACCAATACACCCCGCTCCAAGTGTGCGAATGCTTTACCGCATTTTTTGGCATGCAGAATAGCAGTAAGCAATTTCCAGCATTCACCCTTTAAGCTTGCGACAGGACATTGTGAGTAGAGCTGTGCTTTGTCATGACCTTTCTTTTTTTGTTATGGCATGATCATCTGAAGTTTTTTGGCCAATGAGGGATAATGAGGCCGTGGAAACCGTACAGGTCATAGGTCCCCTCAAAAAAATATTTCGTAGGGAATGGAATGACCAACTTATATATATGTTTCTGGGGGCTGCATCGCTTCATAGTGCTGATTAGTGAATTTTTTTTTTGGCGACCCCCTTCATGGGGGCGTAAGCGCCTAGCGTTGTTGGCTTCCCACCAAACATCACACTAGGCTGCCCAGGCCCACCCGAGGCACCCTCCGACAC
>Ga0306899_1000821_pt1 | contig 13517 bp, 11 predicted proteins | sample AntRauMFilla3764_FD_190407 | JGI IMG/M metagenome (GOLD analysis project Ga0306899, IMG submission 190407) | Saline lake microbial communities from Rauer Islands, Antarctica - Metagenome Filla 3 #764 (v2) (version 2) | ecosystem: Environmental > Aquatic > Non-marine Saline and Alkaline > Saline ... | reverse complement strand
CGGTGAATTGGAACTTCCTCGATCTACTTCGTGGGAGCAGCCGAGACTGACCGTCAAATTATACAGAAAGTGACTATTTTGTGGCGTTCAGGCAGCACCCTCTCGACTCGTTCGGGAAGTAACGATTGTGAGCAATAAAAATAGTGCAGTTGTAAGTCCGGTTAATCCTAATAACGCACATATGTATCTCGTACCGGGCTGTATTTTTCTCATTGTTCTACTCCTCTACTATATGTTGCATCGTTATCGATTCTCATTATTTCTCACTATCTGTCTGTACAGATAAATATGTGTTACTGAAAGGAACAACTCTGAGCGGTTCGCCACCGTCAGTAGCGGCCTCCACCAGCGTTTGCTGTTCCGAGTCGCGGCTAACGACTTCATAGGGTTCTGGAATCCCGAACGTGAGTCTCAGTCGCTCTGGGTTGCACTCTGGGCAAATCCACTGGACGACTTCATTTTCCTGAATGCCTCGAAAATCTGTCCGTGTTCCGCAGTCATTGCAGTCTGGAGCGTAGTCGATTTCGAACTGCTCAACAGCCTCACTCGACATTTATCGCTCCCGAACTTCTTCAGGCCAGTAGCCTTCGTCTGGATAGAGTGTCTCGAGTGTCCGTAGTACTCGATCTGCGTTCGTACTCCTGTCGTCCATATACTTCTCAAGAGCATCACGGACGATCTCGACATCTGCGTCCGAAATCTGGTCAACTTCTTCGATGCCTCCCCAAGACGTTGTATCGCTACTATCTCCCATAGTGGCTACTGGTCGCTGAGAACCACATCGATATCGTTCCTTCGTCTGTTCCGGCTTCAGATGCCGTATCTGTATGTGTAGACATGATATCTCCACACATTCTGAGTGAAAAATAGAGCGGGGTAATCTCACCCGGTCGGACTGTTCTACGAAAAGGTGTGGCCCCCTTGCTGGCGGTTTTCTTTCCACTCTTCCTCAGTGATCGAGTACTGGACTTGATCGTAGACGTCGCCACTCTCACCAGCGAGTCCGTTCCGAATATAGCCCTCTTGTCGACCACCGAAGCGGTCTACATACCGGGTGATCGCCTTCTCGGATTTTTCGTTACCGGGAATATGCGAGACAACGACGACATCGAGATCCAGCAGATCGAATGCGAGTTCAAGGAACACAGCTGCCCGCTCGCCGGAGTACCCGCGCCCCCAGTACTTCTTTCTGAGCCAAAGGCCGAGTCTTCCCCTTCGTTGATCCCAATTGACTCGGATGTTGGTGGTCCCCGCTATCTCTCCTCCACCTTCTTCGGAGTCCTTCGGATAAATGCAGTATGTTGCCCTGTCATGGGCGTCCCACTTCGACTCATACTCTTCAAGAAGGTCCATCGTCTGTCCGGGGTTTTTGTGGGGATTCCATGCAACCCATTCGGTGACGTCTTCGATTCCCGAATCAGATGAGTAGATCTGATATAATTCGTGAACATCGGTTTGTTCGGGTGTTGCTGGCTCGAAACGGAGTCGTTCTGTCTCGATCTCGGTGGGGAACATAAGCCACGTTACCCCCCTTCGCGTATAGAATATATCGGCTGGTGTGAACCGGCTACTATTCACTCAGGGCAGCGATTCACACGCGACACCATCACCGTCCCGATCGAGGCCGTGTTGGTCGCCCGATTCGCTGTCGAGTACAGTTTGTGCTTGATCCTGTGACTCGAAATCGCCGCAATTGTAATCACCATCTGCTGGCACTGGAGGGACGCTGGCGTTACTGTAGTCCTTTGAGGACTCTTCTTGGCCCCCTGTATCTACGTTCGACTCACTACTTTCGGTGACCGATTCGAGGTCCCACAGACCGACTCCGTTTGTCCGGGCATTCTGCTCGATTCTGGTGTATTCATCTCGCAGCGAGAACTGACTGTCGTACATCCGAGCGTAGCCGCTGGCCAACAATTGCGTATTGAAATTCTCACCGTCGACGTAGATGTAGGCTAAGAGCCGGCCGTAGTACCCTCGCCGATCCGATTCAGCGTCGGTTACGATCCGAACTTCTTGATCTACCAGCTCCCTTGTGGCGAACTTACTGGCCCGATCCCCCCACTCGAAGAGGTGATCCCGACTCGCTGTTGTATCGTCCATCCCCGGATACTCGTCAGGCGAGACCCGCGAGAGGGTTGTTTCGGGCGTATCTACACCCAATAGGCGCACAGTGTCCTCTGTCCCATTGGCATACTCTATCTCCATCGTATCACCATCGATCACACGCGTGACGGTAGCCGTCTGCTCGTCGAGAACATCGGGCGTGGCGTTCACTTGACTGTTCCAGGTGGTCGTCACTGACCCCGGTTCTGTGTCGACTTCGGACTGCGAACCTTGGTTTGGATCTGACAGCGGGCCACCAGCACATCCAGTGAGCATCACCAGCACGATCAAGCCGATGACAGCGAGCGAATGAGAACGTTGCATAGACGATAATCTCGATTCAAGGACAAGAATTACTCGTTCAGTAATGCAGAATGACTTGTACTGTCATGTTGTTCTACCCTCTCAATCAAGTAGCGGTGCAGGAATCGGGATGTTTGGGTCGAATGCTGAATCTGTTGCTAGTGCTGTTCTCTCCGCTATTTCCTCTTCTTCAGGGGATTTTGGTGTTTCGAGAGAGTTCCCGAAGTGGGCGTCGATAGCCGTTTCAATATCTGTCCGATGTGGCCGTTCGAGACAGACCATATCCGTACGATCGGCTAATTCAGATATGAGGTGGTGTAATTCGGTTACAGCAGCATGATCGACTTCTTCCCACTCAGAACGGTTGTCTGGCCGGTATTCGAGTACTACTTCGCTGCCATCCAGCCGGACACGGTAGGACTCTGCACTCTTCAGATACACACCGAAAGGAAGCTGGCGTTCATTCCCGATTAAAATGCCACCGTTCTCAAGTGGTTCTAATTCGAGTGTCTGGGGAGAGTTGTCGACATCAATGAACGTGGCCGGTTCTCCGTTCTGCCGAAATGAGAACGCCTGCTTGTCTGCTAAGTTAGCAACGGCAGTTGGCCAGTCTTCGTTACCAGAAGTGGATTCATATTCGACATCTTGTAGATGCCGATGAATATGGCCAAACCCTGTCCCAGTATTTACTAACTTGATTATCTCTCCGTCGTGACTGTTTACTGTGGCAATTTCAGGAAATAGAGAGTCTGCTGGGAGCAAGACACTCCCTCTATCTAACGTCAGTAGGGCTGTTGTGACCATAATTGAAGGATTGCTCGCTTGGGAATATATGTTTTTGCTGTTTTATATAACCTCTGTGAGCCGCCAAAACGCTCACCCCGATGATTGTCCCATAGCGACGAACAGGCCAGTGGCTGTAAAATGAGTGCAGTCACGCATCGTCACTGACCGAATGTTGGTCGACGCCCTGGATCTCCGCAATTGATCCACCAGATTCCTCAATTTCGAAGTACTCGTTGACGATTGGCCGGAGTGCCTGCAGGATAATCTCACCAGCAAGTGGCGAGATATCGACATCCGACGCCATCGTTCGGTGTGTAACGTCTCCGCGTTCACGGCCGACAGCGTAGGTGAGTGCTGTCGCAAGCCCAGCGATCCCATGCCGGTTGATATATGCTTCAATGTCTTCGTCGGTCGTCTGTCGACCCACGGCATCAATGAGGGCTGCTGTGATCGTGTACTCACGGTTATCATCAGTAGTGGTGATTGTGAGGTCGATATCCCGTGTCGTGTACGTGCGTGGCTGGTCGTCAGTCGTTACCTCGAGAACCCCGGTGTCGACGAGCTGGTTTACATAGGTGTAGGCAGTTCCCTGAGCAAGATCGAGGGCCTCCATCAGCTCTCCAACGGTTGCCTCACCCTCGTGAGCAAGATACGCGTACAATTGGGCCAGTTGTGGCTCCCGAAGGAGATCAGCAACTGAGAGGAACTCGCGGATGACATCGCCGTTAGTGGAATTTGAAGTGTTGGACATAGTAACGCCGCTGTTTACAGACTACAGACAAACAGTAATGAGCGTTCAGTTCAGTTACAGACGGAATCATACAGAAAATTTCTATTACCGGTCCATAATACTGCACTGAGAATCCGACTCCATCCAGATCTGTCCTCCAATTAAGGATCAACCCCGCGAGAAACCGTCTACCTCGTGGACGTGGGAACATACTCGAATCCGCGCCAGTTTCGGATATTGATATAGCGGTCTTTGGTTTACCACGGTTTGTAATGGGTATGCAGGGTATAGTTGCTTGAGTCGAGAGTCTAGTATAGGACTCACGAATAAGCAAAAACATTATAAAATTGTAAGATAGTCTCTCTGTACTGAAAATGAGAGATTTAGAATTACCCCGGAACACAGCGAGTGGCCTTCTATGAGCCAAAATCGTCACAATTGGAGTCAGATGTCTCTCGACGAGTTCCTCGGCTTCTATCGCGGGACGATCTACCCGGAGATGCTTCAGGACGATCTCGACCCCACTGAAACGACTCCAACCTACGAATGGCTCACTGAGCAAGGCTACTCCGGTATGGCGTACGCCCTTCGCGAGCATCACGACCTCTCGCTCAACGAGTTCTTTGTCGAGGTCGTCGGAGACGTTGATGACGACGAAGGAGACGGCTACGACTGGGGTATTTGCCACGAGCCAACCGTCGACGCGATTCAAGAGTTCCTCGAAGCGAAGGCCGATCGGCGAAACCTCGCCGACAGCACCACCCGCAGCCGGAAGTACAAGCTGGCCCAGTTCGCTCGAAAGTACGAGAAACATCACGGGTCGGCCGATCTCTTGGAACACCTGGACGATCCAGATAACGAGTCAGACGAACTCCGCCGCTGTATGCAGGTGTTCGATGAGTTCAACGATGAGCTCTCAACCAACGGTACGAAACTCAAGTACTGCGACGTGGTCCGGCAGTTCTACGAGCATCTCGTGGAGTTCTTCGGGGCGGAGTTCAACCCGATTGATCGCGTCTCGAAGCAGTACGACTGGGAGCGAAAGGACAGCGACAACCTCACGGTTGATCGGGCTGGTATGCGTGATATCTACGAGTCGACCGGCTCGAACGAGGATCGACTGCTGGTTCTCGCGCTCGGAGCATGGGGTTTACGTCCTAATGAGGTGGGGTCTGCCCACGTATCTCAGTTCGTTCTCGGCTCCGGCGACCTCTCCCTGGATGCAACACTGGATAACGGAATCGTGCTGCTGGCTGTGACCACCGACGGTACGGCTGTCGAGAACGCGACGGTATCGGTTGACGGAGAAGAGATCGGGACCACAGACTACGATGGCCGGCTCCGTTTTCCCCTCGACGGTCGCCCTGCAGTAGAGGTCCAAGTGACGGCCGACCGAACCACCCAGACTGTCGTGTACGCAGCTGAAGATGGAGACCTCGACGCAGTAGATGATGCCGTCGACCCGCACATCACCTTCGATGAGCGGAAGAATGGGCCGGGATCTGTCTCGCTGCTATTCGGTCAAGATGTCCTCGAACAGCGTATCGAGACTCTTGCCACGGAGGACTGGAACGGATATCTATTCCCCTCGAAGCGATCCAGCAGTGGGCATATAACCGCCGAGACAGTCAATAACCGGTTCAAGAAACTGGCAGAGGATGCTGGTGCGACCGTCGACGGAGCGACACCGACGGCGAAGATGGGCCGTAGGTTTTGGTATTCGATCTACAGTGACGCGACGGAAGCGTTCGTCGAACAACTGGGCGGCATTGCTTCTGATCAGGGCTCGTCGAGCGCCGAGATTGTCTACTCGAATTACCTCTCCGAAGAAGACCGCCGAAAGGGTCGCCGTGCCATGCGAGAGGAGTTGGCACAAGTATTCGGAAACTGACTCCGTTCTAATCATCGGAAACCACCACACGCTCAACGTGTCGTAGAGGTTGTCTACCTCGCGTTCAGGTGCTTTTTGGAGATTGTATATTGTATGTTGCTATACGGAGATCTGGAGTTAAGTTGCGAACGACAGGAAACGTTCATGACCTCTTTTCGAGATGCAGTTTGTGTGGAATTATCTCAGAGGACTCAGTCTACCATTCGTTGGTAATGTCAACCGTCTCGACATCTTATGTATGGTCGGTTCTAAGTCCTGATATGGGGAATTTCGACCAACACCTCTCGGCTGGTAAAAAGTACGCACTGTTTGTTATTGTCATCAGTAGCTTTACCGCGTTCCAACTACGTGCGCCCACTGACTATATCATACTTACAGCACTTGTAGCATCGGCTTACGCGTTGTTAACATCGTTGGTCCCAGATATAGATCATCAAGACTCGATACCACGACAGACTGCTGGAAAGTACGCTAGTATAGGTATTATTGCGTTGATCTTACTACTTCCTACGGTAGCTCCTCGTTTTGTTGATGGGATTGGAAGGGTTGTCGGTATTGCTATTTCAGGGGACCCCAGCGTATTAGGGAGTGGTGTTATCCTTATCGGAGGAGTCGTAGCACTTCTTTTCGGAGGAGATCTGTTCGATAATTCTTTGACTCATAGAGGATTCACACACTCACCAGCTTTTGCGTTCTTTGTCGGCATTGTATCCTATTTTTCTCTTGGCCTGCTCAAGGGATTTGTCCCCCAGTTGAGCTTCTTATCTGGTGAGCTTGGTGTGATCGTTGCATTGGCTGCTGTAGGCGGTATATTCGTCCACCTGTCTGTTGATGACATAATCTAAAACCAACAATATAAGACTTTCTTCCAGCCTCTCAAAATGCTGTCTAAGGTCATGAATGTGAAACCCACCATTCGCAACTCCTCTGGACGCTCGAAATTTTGTTAGCTACAAACTGGTTCTATTCAGAGTCCCCTTTCGGATCGTCGATACGGCTCACACTCGCTTCATTTCCTCGGAAGTTGACCACCCATTGCGTGTGATACTCCATTGTCAGCGAGTCTCCGTATATAATCGATCCTGACGTTCCTGCGAGAATCAGATTGATGACCGCCATCTGAGCGCAGACACGGCTTATGTCGACGCCCGTCACGAAGACCGGTGCTGTAGGGTCTCTCTTGTGAATGGCCTTCGCGTGGGCTATCAGCATCCGACCGCTCCCGCAGGTTGGGTCGTGAGACTCGATTGGGTTGTCAGGAGTGGCCGCCTCTATATCGGACGATTTGATATCAAGCCCAGCCGTCAATTCACAGAGCCTCCACGGTGTGAAATGCTGTCCCAACCGATCCGAGTTCGCTCCTACGGCCTCATAGATGTCCCCTATCACTGGTCTCTGCTTGTCGCAGGTTACCGACAGTAGATGCCCAAACGCTTTGGCGAACTCCATCGCAACCATCTCTCGATCCTCATCGCTACAGTGATCCGGGACAATATCGTCGAGAGCCTCCACATACTCGCCACTGTTTCCTTGGAAGGATAGTAGGACCATATCGACCCACCCGATGAAGATCTTCGGCAATCCGTACCCTGTAACGCGACTTGCGGATTTTAGACACCCTACAATCGGTTCTATGCTTTCACTGTCGCTGCTCGAACTAGAATTTGCTTTGCTCACCTGTTTTACTCTCCGGCGATTGAATAGCTGGCACTACCGCTCGCCGCACATATCAGGGCAAAAATGGAACCAGTGATTGGTTTTAGAACTTCAGTCGAAGTGCGACACCGAGCGCCACACACTACGCAATAAAATTTCTGTGAATTCGCATCACTGTAGAGGCATTTTTATTTTCCCCTTGCGAAGCGTTTGGGAGTCGACAACCTGCTTGTATGGAAATGCGGGAGAAAAAACTTATACATAGTGGTGATATATTACGACAGTAAGACTACTTTAATCAAATTAGATGTAGTCAAACGGAGATCGTAAAATCACAATGTCACAAAAGACAAGCGAGATTGAAGTCCACAGTATTGAAATGCCCTATGTAATTGTGCCTTTTGAGGGGCATCATCAGCGCAAAGAAAAATTACTGGAAATCCTGGATAATTCTATTGCTGCACAAGATGCGATGGATGGTTCAAACCTCCTTTCTACAGATTATCATATAGCTGACCAGCATAAGGGAGAATATATGGATTTCATAGGTGAGGATTTAGCCAAGTGTCTTGCTGCAGGACTTGAAAAAATAGTCTTACATGAGGACAGCGATCAGGACGTAGAGCTTGAAATCAAAGATTCGTGGTTTCAACGGTACAGTAAAAATAACGCCCACGATTGGCATATCCACAAAAAGTGCGGTTGGGCCGCTGTATATTATGTCGAACTGCCAGAGGATTCTAAACCGACACTATTCCAAACGAATGATGGAGCTGTTATAGAGCCAAACGCCACTGAGGGAGATGTGATTATATTCCCGGCCTATCTCTGGCATTGTTCGCCTAAAAACAAAGATGAGGATACGAAGACGGTAATCGCACTAAATATCGAGTGACTTCCTCTCAGCTGTAAACGGCGTGGTTCTTTCTCGCAGAATATATAGAGAAGCGCATTGGTATTGGTCCGACGCCAACTACCTATCCTAGAAAATGGAATTGAAGGTGTAACGGCCTTCTACGGTGATTTTAGTCGCAGTGCGACACCGAGTGACGACAGCGCGATGATGGCGGCCACGAATCCGAACCCTGGTGTGTCGTCGTTAGTCTCTTCTTCTTCTTGACTGGTCTCGGTTTCCTCTACGATTTCGCCTTCCTCTGCAAGAGCGTTTGTCACTGCAAAGTGCGAGAACCCGTCAGTTTCAGCTTCGACTACGAAACTGTCCTCGGTGTCCTCGACCACCGTTGTCTCCAGTGCGCTCCACTCACCGTCTTCTTCGTACCACACAGTCAGCGTATCTCGATCCAGTTCGTCCAGATCGAACCCTGGATTTTCGAGCTTCATCAGATTGAATCTGAGTGTTGCTTGCTTGTCTCTGAGCGAGTACGGAACCATGACCTCATTGGCAGAGATGATGTCTCCCGGCGGCCGACCTGCTCTGGATGGTACATCACTGTAGTCTCGTACTTCGATCACTCCGGCCAGACCCGGCTCATTGAAGATCACGGTCTCGATGACAGGGTTGGTGACGAAATCACCCGGTTCAGAGACGCTGACCTCTTCGCCGCCATTGATCTTGCCTTTGGCTCTGACGATGGTGTGGACGTCGTCCGGGATCGGCGTTGGCCGTGCAGACGGAACACCACTGCCTCCGCCGCCTCCGCCGCCTCCACCGCCTCCGCTGGCACTTCCGCCACTGCCACCCCCATTGTTGTTGCTGGCAACCTCAATGGTCACTTCTTGCTCTTTCGAGTTCCCGGCTGTGTCGGCAACGGTCAGTGTGACGACGATCGTTTCACCGGCCGATAGGCCACTCACGTTGAACGTTCCCTTTCCGGCGGTGATACTCGTCGTATAACGGCTGTTGCTAACGTCGGCAGAGATGCTTGTCTCGCTGACGTTGATCGACGAGTGCTGATCAGTGTACTCGAAACTGATGTTCACTGGACCCTCGTTGGCTTCAACGGAGGTACTTGGTGAAACGTCGATGGTGTCGACTGTTGGTGCAGTGGTATCCACTCCACCCGCACCGAATTGGCTGAATCCATCAACGACTGCAACGAGTTCGTTTGAGGTCGCGTTGTATTCGGTATTGATCTCGCGGTAATCTGAGCTACCGTCTTCGGATTTCAGGATCACCAGCTCGTTTTTGTCGAAGCCGCTGATGGTGTTCTGGTTGAGTTCGGAGACTGGGATTGTGATAGTCGCGTTCTCAAGCTCCGAGTCACTGAGGCCGATATCGTTGACGTTGACGAACCCGCCACTGAATTGATTCGCTGCGAGCTCTGTTCCAATGGGTGACGTTCGGCTGCTACTGACTGTTGCATCTCGACTCGTCGTACTACCAATCTGCGTTGTATTGCCGAGTACATCGATCTGACTCGTAGTACCGGGGTTGACTGTTCCCTCCCCGTTGATGATCTGGTAGTTGTCGATGGTGGCGTTGAGCGTTTCTGTGACGGTATTATTGTTGCCGTCTTTCGCATCGACTGTAACGTTGAAGATACTGATTCCGGCAGTCGCCGACTGGCTACTGTCGAAGGTGATTCTGACCGTATTCTCTTTAGCGTTGAGCCCATCGGGGACCGCACTGGCCGACGGGCTTCGGTCTGTCTGATCGTCTGCTTCGATCACGACATCCGTGATCTCGAAGGCTTCGTTAGCTTCGATTAGCAGGTCTCCGTTGCCTGTCGAAAGACTGTCTGTGTCGAGTTGCACCTTCGGTGGGGTGGTATCGACGGCGACTTCCGATCCAGAGGCTGTGACTTCGTAACTGACGTTGTCGACTGCCATCGCGATAGCCGTGTAATTGCCGTCGCCTACGAGGTCGCTTGTTGGGATCTGAGTGCTGAACTCTCCGCCATCGCTCACATCACCATTGACAGCCTTTTCGGTGCTGTAGGATGTGAATGTCGCCTCTACTCCGAGAAGTACACTGTCGACCGGGAGACTCCCCGGTTCGACCGTTCCATTGACCACGACTACATCGTTTGCGGTGTCCTGTTCGGCTTCGACAGCTGTGATCGTCGCCGGGTTCGGATCGTTGACCGTGACGGTCTTGGAGACGCTTGTGTAGTCAGTAGCGGCCGTGAGCTTCACGTCGCCAATGTCATTGATACCAGTCTCTCGCTCGAACGTGAGGGTACTGTTGTCTCCGGCTGCGAGTGTCACATCTTCCGACTCAAGGACTCCGCTCGTTTCATCCGAGAACGAGACGGTCTGTGTATCGGAGACGTCCCCGATATTCTCGACATCAATCTCTGCGACAATGGTTTCTCCGGCGCTCACAGAGGTATTGATGCTCTCAACCTTGGCATCGAACGTTGCCTGTCGGTCGATGATCAGTGGGAGTGAATCGGTGCTGTTCGGCGTTGAAGCGTTGACTGTATAGCTTCCATAGTCACCCGTGCTGGTCGGGATCGTAAGCGAGACCACAGCAGAATCTCTCCCTGCAACATCGACGAGCGTTGAGTTCGACCCAATCCCGTCTACGCTGACCGTAGCGTTCTGTGATAGCTCGAAGTCGCCCCGGTTGGAGACCTCGACGGTCACGTTGACATCCTCAGATTCAACGGGCGTGTTTACTGAGGTGATCTTAGTGACTGACTCCGCTGGTCGCAATACGTCGATCATCGTCTCATTTTGAGCCGATGGCGTACTCGCAGTGACGTTCAGAACAGGGTAATCATCGTCGGTCACCTTGTAGGTGAAGTTCACTGTCGACGTTGCACCAGCGTCGGTTTCAGGGATGTTTGAAGATCCATCCACGATTCGAGTCTCGTTGATGTAGAGGTCGAGATCACCAGTTCCGGCGACTCCACCGGTATTGAGAACATCAACGCTGACCGTTGCGTTGTCACCGGCAATGAAGTCGCTTGTGGCTACCGTATTGACTGTTGGCTCGAACGCCGCAGGTTTGGCTACCTCGACCCACTGCTCGGATTGTCTCGTGTCGGTTGCTGCTGTAACGTTTATTTGTGGTTGGTCTGCCTCGATTGGCGTGTAATCAAACTCGATATCTGTGCTTTCTCCAGGAGCAAGTGAAGGGATATTCGAATTACCACTCACGACGAGCGAATCGTTGATGTAGAGGCTGAGGTTGCCCGTATCAGCGATATCTCCGACGTTCTCGACCGAGACGTTGAACTCAGCTATTTCGCCGATGACAAACGGACCAGCGACATCTGAAGTATTGAGAGTCGGTTCGAACTCGGCTGGCCCTGCGACCGTTACGTTGACCGTTCTAGTTACGTCCCCTGTCTCAATGACGACTTCGTTGACGCCGGTATCCGCCTCACTGGTCTGATATTCAAAGATCAGTTCCTTGTATTCTTCAGAACCGAGATTGACGTTTTCCGATCCGATTTGAGTTCCATTGACGGAGTAGGTCACCGTCCGACTCGCTGCATCCCCGACGATGTTCACGTTAGTCACATTGGCCTTCGTAACGATTGTGTCTCCATACTCGACAGTATCGTTCGTATTGACTGATTCGACTCCCACGAAGCCATCTGGATTACTGAGTGCTAGTGAGGTGTATGCATTGGCTACTCCGTATCCAGATCGAGTGTTTCTCCCATCGGGCACTCCGACTGCGTCAATGGCCCCCCGTCGTAGTACTTCCTGGACCTGTGCAGGAGTGAGATTGGGGTTGTTTGAGAGCATGAGGCTGATGATTCCACTAACGTGTGGTGCGGCCATGCTCGTCCCGGACTTCAGTGTGAGGCTGTTCGGGTTCTGGTAATCCGCACTGTAAACACCATCCCCTGGTGCGACAACGTAAGGGGTCAGTTGAGTGTCGTCCCATTCACCGACCTTCGCGGCTGTTTTCTCATACTCACTGAGTTGGTATGTTCCACCGCTCGAAAAGTACGGAATCTGCCCTGAGCTATCCGTTGCGCCCACTGCAATGGCTGTTTCGTACCCTGCAGGGAAACCTATGTGGCCGTTCCCACTGTTGCCGGACGACGAAACTACTGTAATACCCAACGATCGGAGTGTGTCGATTGCTTCAATGTGAGTACTTATTGGGCTATCTAGGCCCAGACTCATACTGACGATATCGGGTTCCTCCTCAGCCATCCACTGCAATGACTTACGCACATTGAACGCATATCCATCACCGTTGTACAGCGCGGTTGAATGAATGAGCTTAGCATCGGGTGCAACTCCGATTGCAGTTCCGGTCTGATTCCCACCGACAACCGTGCCTGAGACGTGAGTGCCGTGACCACTACTGTCGAATGGGGCAGGTGCAGACACGCCTTCACGTTCACCAAGACTAGTAAACGATCCATTGGGGTAATAGAGCGTGTGCCATCCGCCCTCGTAGTTGTTCGCCGAATTGCCTCCATTGAGTTCAATCGCGACGTGATCTGGGGTGACACCACCGTCGATAACTCCGATAGTCACTCCATCTCCTCTCGTATCGAACCGCTCCCACGTCTCGGGGGCATTGATTTGATCGAGACCATAGGTAGTCTCTGCATCTGGTGTACTTTGCGAGCTCACTGTCGGGATGGGGTCTCCACCGCTGACCTTCTCATCCAGTTCGACGCTTTCGACATCGGGGATCTGGCGGAGTTGGTCAAGTGACACCCGATCTGTGTCGACAGTCACTAGGATCGTATTCGTGATCCACAATCGATCTTGGACGGTCACCCCGTCGACGGTCTCGAGGTGATCTAGAACCGGCTCCTGACGATCTCTTGTTTGTTGTTTCAAATCCTCTTTCGAGTCGAACGATTCGATCTCCGCTAGCTGTACAATGACTCTGGTCTCTTCGGGAGTTCCAGTTTCATTGCCGCCTCCGTCTGCAGTGACTATACCCATTCCTCCGACAGTGAATAGGATGACAATCAAAACAGACAATACTGCCAATATTCTCTTCATATAGTCCACACATACACCAAGTACAAATTGTTGGTCGTGTTGCAAAGCGGTCTAGACTTTGCCGCTGGTACTCTCAATTGAGAGGTCACAGTTGATTGCTGTTTTGGTCGAACGTTGGAGCAGTTCGTCGAGGAACGCTTGGTAGTACTCGGGGTC
>Ga0306899_1000812_pt1 | contig 13661 bp, 14 predicted proteins | sample AntRauMFilla3764_FD_190407 | JGI IMG/M metagenome (GOLD analysis project Ga0306899, IMG submission 190407) | Saline lake microbial communities from Rauer Islands, Antarctica - Metagenome Filla 3 #764 (v2) (version 2) | ecosystem: Environmental > Aquatic > Non-marine Saline and Alkaline > Saline ... | reverse complement strand
ACTCCGCGAACTCTATACGATGTGGCTTACTAATGCCGGTGCATCGGTTACCGAAGCTACAAACGGCGATGAAGCTCTGGAAGCATGGGACGATTCCTACGACCTCGTCATGCTCGACCGGGGCATGCCACCGGGAATGAGTGGCGGTGACGTCTTGGCTGAGGCTCGTCAGAACGGGCTTACTACCCCTGTAATGATGCTAACTGCAGTTGAGCCAGAGATGGATGTTCTCGACATGGGGTTCGACGATTACCTCACCAAGCCAGTCGATCAGGACAATCTTCTCTCCATCGTCCGAGACCTTGTGCAGGCTACGGAAATCAGAGATGAGGTTCGAGAATTCGCTAGCCTCGGTGTGAAGATCCACCAACTTCAAAAGAACCACACAGCCGACGCACTCCGCATGCACACGGAGTTCCAGTCAATCAAGCGAAGGTATAACGAACTATTGGAAACGCTGTCCGTGGCCGAAAACGAGTTCACTGACTACGAGAAACACTTCCTTCTCTTGGCACGCGAACGGTTAGATGAATCAGACCTCGAATCAGAGAATTCTGACCCCGAAGCCCCTGACGATAGCGCCTCGCAGTCAACTGACTAACCCTGCGATCACCCGTTCGGCGTTCACCCCACATCATACATGACTGAGTTCCCGACAACAGCGACTGAAGGTTCAACAACAGAGTTACTCACAGAAACAACGCCGAATTCTCCTGATACAGTTCAGGCAGCCCCCTCAACAGACGAGGACGGCGAGGTCACGGATATCCTTGCGGAATTGTGCGATGACACGCTCACGCCTGCGGAGCGATTGGAGAACCAATTCGACCTGGTACATCGATGGACGATCGACGGTGACCGGTTAGAAAGTCGTGTTCTTCGCGTGTTAAAATCCGACCCACGATCGTCTGAGTCACCGGCTGAAGGCTCAGAATCACCGGACAGTGAAGACAGTACTGACAATGACGATTCTGATTCCGTATACTTGCTGTACTGGCTCCCGACGGAAGAAGTTGCGATTGAAGAGTTCCAGAAACCGGTTCCATGGAACCCGGACGAATACGCGTTCGCGGAAATCGTGGAGAAAATCGGGTACGGTCCCGGATCACTCCATGAAGTCGAGGGTGAACCCATCGTGATTAAGAAAACCGCGGACGGGTGGGCTGTCCCTGATGCATCTACCGAGGATATCACACGTTCCGCACACACGGGAGACTACACGGAGGGCCAGTCACCCCTTCCGGATTCAAGTCTCATAACAACCGTGTCAGAGTCGTTCCTTGTGAACCGACAAAGTGGACGAATAGCCGGTATTGCGATTGGCTTGCTGTTTGTCGTCGGGATTCACCGTTTATTCTCTATGTTCGGAGAGGTGGGTGCTGGATCTGGCGGAACCGGCACACTCGTCGGAGTCCTTGGGTTCCTGCTCAGCTTATTGGTGGTGGCTATCCTCGGATTGAGTATTGCAGACCCTAAATCGGGTGGACGGTAATGCCGTCGACGTCATCTGATGGGACGATGACCATCACAGATGAAGATGCGTCTGATATTGAGAGTGATGGAGCTGAATTAGCTGATGAGCTCGGGCAAATCGGTGTGAACACGGTCGATGGTGACAAAGTCGAAGCCCCGGTTGAAGACATTGAAATCGTGGGCGATAACACCGTTCGGCTGTGGTACCGGTTCCCGACGGGTGAATACGTTCCGGAGGAATTTGAGAAACCGATTCCGTGGAATACTGCAGAGTCGAAACTCGCCAGGATCATTGAGGCCACTGGATTGACCCCCGCGTCCTTCAGCCGGCTCAAAACAAGCGATGTGAAAGTCCCGTTGAAGAAAAAGCAGACTGCAGAAACCGGGATCGATATCGAAGAATTAGTAACAAGTGTTGAGTCCATTGCCGGCGAGGTCAGTGAGACCCCGACTGGTGAACTCCCGGATGAGTTATTACTCAACGAAGGCGATGACGACGAGTTGTACACGTGGCAAGTTGCCGATCCTCGACGGTTCGGTGATTTGTATCCTCACCAACCGACCAGTGACTTTGAGGACGATGACGAAACGGCTGACGCGGATACGGGTTCGCTCAGATTCAAGGAGGCAGTCGGGAAGGGACTCATAAATAGCGTTATTTTAGCACCGATCATCGGGTTCGTGATCCTCCTTAGTAACGTCACGGTCCCGCCAGCGCTGATAGCTGCTCTGACCTCTTCAGATGTCCTCACATGGGCGGGAGTTGCCGTGTTCGCATTCATCGGGTACGTCGTAGCAAGTCTTGCCCGGTAAGGGTAGTTCTCCAAACACCCAAGTCGGTTCGTTGGTTACATCAGAGTAGTAGTTGATACGGAATGGACTTGATAATCTCTGAAAAACACAACGCGGCGCAACGCATCGCTGAGATTCTAAGCGATGGTACCGCGTCTCGACAGACCGTGAGCGGCACACCAGTGTATGAATGGGGTGACAAGCAGTCTATCGGGCTGGCCGGGCATGTTGTCGAGTTGGACTTCACCGATGGGTACAACGACTGGAATAACGTCCCACCATCAGCGCTTATCGATGCAGAGCTGGATACGCAACCTTCCAAACCAGGTATCGTTTCCGCTGTCAAAACCTTAGCCAAGAATGCGGACCGCGTCATCATTGCCACGGACTACGACCGGGAAGGCGAGCTTATCGGGAAGGAGGCGCACGATCTCGCTCAAGAAGCCAATTCAGGCATCCAAGTAGACCGTGTCCGGTTTTCCTCTCTCACCGCACCAGCAATCCGGGAAGCGTTCCAAGACCCGGTAGAGATTGATTTCAACCTCGCTGCAGCAGGTGAAGCCCGGCAAATCATCGACCTGCGATGGGGCGCGGCGCTCACCCGGTTTCTCACGCTCGCAGCCAGTCGCGGTGACGGTGTGATAAGTGTCGGGCGCGTTCAAACACCGACGTTGAAACTCCTGGTAGACCGGGAACGTGAAATTGAAGGGTTCGACCCTGACGACTATTGGGGGATCGTCGCGGAGCTCTGCGAGCCGCCGCACGGAACTCCGTTCGAGGCGCAGTACTTCTATCTCGACGAAGACGACAATGAGGCAGAGCGCCTGTGGGAGGAATCGAAAGCGAAGGCTACGTACAGCAATATCAATGGGGCGTTCAAAGCCACCGTCACGGACGTCTCAGAGAGCACACGGAACGACAACCCGCCAGTGCCGTTCTCCACGACGGAATTCATCAAGGCAGCGAACGCGATCGGGTTCGACGCCAAGCCTGCGATGAGTATTGCGGAGGACCTGTACGATAACGGGTTCATTACGTACCCCCGCACCGACAATACGGTGTATCCTGAGGAGATGGATGCTCGTGAGCTCTTATCGACGTTAGCTCTCCGGTCGTCATTCGAAGAGGATGCGAAGGCGTTGTTGGAGAACGACGAGTTGGAGGCAACGGAAGGTGATTCTGAAACTACGGACCACCCGCCGATTCACCCGACGCAGGATATGCCGCCAAGCGGCGAACTTTCGGACTCTGAATGGCGCATCTACGAGTTAGTTGTCCGGCGGTTCTTCGCCACATTCGCTGAGCCAGCTGTGTGGAAGCGTTCACGAATCGATGCTGATGCTGACGGGCATTCCTTGAAAGCAAACGGGAAACGTCTCGTCGAGCCCGGATACCACGACGTCTACCCGTACTATGACACGGATGAGACATCGGTCCCGGCTGTCTCGGAAGGCGATATGCTGCAAATTAGTGACGTGGAACTCCAAGAAAAGCAGACACAGCCACCGAACCGGTACGGTCAGTCTCAGTTAATTGAGAAGATGGAGTCACTTGGGGTAGGAACAAAGTCGACGCGCCACAATACCATCGATAAACTGTACGACCGTGACTACGTGAAGAGCAACCCGCCGGAGCCGACCCCTCTGGCAATAGCACTGATCGAAGCCGTTGAAGAGTATTCACCACAGGTTGGGACAGCCGATATGACGTCAGAGTTGGAAGGAGACATGACGGCGATCGCGGAGGCCGACACGACACTGGATACAGTAACAAGTGAGTCGTGTAGTATGCTTCGTGACGTGTTCGATGACCTGGAGGGCGCTGAAGCTGAGATTCGTGATGCGATGAAAGACCATCTCGGAGATGGTGACACGGCCACTGAGGACGATTCTGTTGGGGATTGCCCGGAATGCGGTGAATGGTTACTGCCGCGGGAAGCGAAAAGCGGCTCGAAGTTCGTTGGGTGTAACGGATACCCGGAGTGTGAGTTCACCCTTCCACTCCCGAACAAAGGGAAAGTCCACTTACTCGATGACGTGTGCAGCGACCACGACCTTCACAAGGTGAAGATGATCGCCGGGAAGAAGACGCACGTGTTCGGGTGCCCGCAGTGCAAGAAAGAAGAGTCCGAGGAATCAGACGACCGTGTCATTGGTGAGTGCCCGGACTGCTCGACTGGTGAATTAGCCATTAAACGCGTTCAGACCGGTTCGCGGCTCGTTGGGTGTACGGACTATCCGGACTGTGATTATTCACTCCCACTGCCCAAGAACGGCGAGTTAGAAGTAACGGATGAAATGTGTGCGGACCACAATCTCCCCGAGGTCGTGATTCATCAGGAGGATTCAAGTTCGCCGTGGGAGCTTGGGTGCCCGATCTGTAATTACGAGAATTACGGATAATCTTGAAGAAAGCCTCGTGTTTTAACGCGGGGATGAATTCGATCGATTCAGTAGGGGTTCACGAGTAGTTTTACGGGCTTTTAACTACCGGGATTTCGTGTGTTGGTTTGATGAGGCGTTCGAACCAGTTTGATGTTCGCCCCCGGACCGGCCGGGACGCGGAACATGCGTTTGCATGATTCGGCCCCTCACACACCTCTATCGAAATGCCTTTCCATTAACCAGTTGGGGTCACGGCCTGTTTTCTAACTGCGCGTTCACGACTGTTTCCAACTCTCCCATGTGTAAGTCATCGAATCGGGAGTCCTCTTTCAGCGTCTGAATAACGTGACTCGGGTCTTCACCAAATTCGAATTCCAGGTAACTCCCCGTGTGCTGACCGCTGCTTTTCCGCTCAAACGTCACCAGGGAGTACGTGGTTAGTTCTTTCATCTTGTTCACGAACGTCTCCTGGAGATACTGGTCTGCATCAAGCGTATCGGTGATGTACTGGTACACCGTGTACCCGTATGGGCTTGGAGCTTTTCCAGAATCGACCTCTGTAGCGACTGCTGCAGTAGCGAACAAGCAGAATTTCTTCTGTGTACTGATCCCACGAGTAACCTCTAACACGCGGTTTTTCTCAACTTCTTCCTGTGCATGACGGACGTGTTCCTCACGAACCTGAGTATCACCTGCTCGCTCAGCTAGTGTCCCTGCCGTGCGTATCAGGTCGATTGCTTTCCGAGCGTCACCGTGTGTCTGTGCTGAAAGCGCAGCTGTGAGTGGAACCACATCATCTGTGAGTACTCCCTCGTGGAATGCGTCCTCCCGGTTGTACAAGATATCCCGGAGTTGGTTGGCGTTGTAGTCGCTGAAGTGGACTTCCTTTGGGTTGAAGGTACTTCGAGCGCGGCTCCCGACGTCGTCGAGCATCGTTGTGTCGTTCGTGACTGCGCAGACGGTCACGTCGGCAGTAACGTCCGTGCTTGAACCGGTTCGGGAGAGTTGGTAGAGAAGACGCGAAAATGCAGGTTCATCCATGTCTCGGCGGCCAAGGAGTAAATCCAGTTCGTCAAGAATGAATACTACGCTGTCGTAGTTTTCGTTGATGAGTCGGTAGAGTTCCCGCCACTTTTTCTTCGTCGGAACTCCGTGTTCGGGGACTTCAATGGTTGCTCCGGTGTCATCGGAGACTTTCAAAATCAGTTCGTAGACGGTTGTTCCGAGTGTCCCGATGTTCTGGCAGTTCAGGTCAATGACTCCGAATTGGATATCCCGGCTGTGGCATAACTCATGGATATTCTGGCAAACCGCGCTGATCAGCAAAGATTTCCCGGTTCCAGATGGCCCGTATAGATACAAGTTCCGTGGAGGATCACCGTCGATCGCCACGCGCAACTCTTGTGTGATTGCGGTGAGTTGCTTGTTCCGTCCGACGATCCGGTCTTCGTTAACGATTTCTGTTGGATCGAGGAGCCGTCGATTCCGGATGAGGCTCGTTGAATCGTCACCTTCCAGGATTAAGTCCTTGATAGCGTCCGTGCTTCCGGTATCATCAGACTGATTGTCTGAAGGGGGTTTTCCAGAGTCTGATTCATCTGCCATGCTCCGTGCCTACGCACCAATGTTTAAAAACATTACCCTTCATCGGTATCTATTATCGTTTCTCGGTGTGTGTACAGTGCGATTTCTCACGTTTCAGAACGGCGGGATTGGACCCTTAACGAAATGGTGGTGTGGAAGATCCTGTTCGAAACGGTTCTGGTTTTGGACACAGACACACCCCTATCGATTTGGTCTTCCGGGGATGAAAGGTGGTGCGAGTGTGATCGCGGGTCCCCGAAGAAATGGAGAGTGGATTCTACAAGGCTCCTCGACCGGATCCGGTGCGGGACGCATGGTACCTGTCGTCACTATTTCTTCTTTCTTCTCTTCCTTCCTTTCCTAGTCTCTAGACAGACTAGCTAGATAGAGACACACCGTTATCGTTTTGGTGAATTCAACTCCCGTATTGGGGTTGTGGGCTCCCTCCCCTATTTAAAGAACTACCCTCTCAAACGGTCTGTGAGAGCTGGCCTACACCCCTCCCGCCTCACCAAATCGATAGGGGTGTGGGTGTCGTAGCACTCGACCCTCGTGCAACGACCCGTCTCGAAACAAGAGCGCCGGGAAGTGTAGATGCCTCTCTACTGTTCGGGGTCACTCGCAAAACTTCGGTAAGCATTCTGCTCGGCACGATTGAAACCTAGGTGAGAAGCGGTTCAAACCGAGGCACATCACTGTTCCACACCAGATTGTCCCCCGTGAGGGCAACATTCCCGGTCGTATTGGGAACGACAAGTCCCTTTGCAGGGTGCCTTTCCGTGGTCGGTGGCGTGCATTCGGTTCGCCCTGTGACGGTTCGTGCATTGCCTTCAGCCAGCACCGAGGTGAGTCGGTAGCGCTGAAGCACGATATGCCCTGGTTGCGTTTAGGCGTCCGGGAGCCCGTTGGTTTGGTACGAGTCGCCTGTCCCGTGAGGGAGGGAGGCGGTCGTCAACGTACCCGCGGACGCATCCCCCGCCGAGCTGGTGTTTGTTCAGCGTTGGTTCACTTGCGATGCCAGCGTCGAATGAACGACGACTGTACATTGCAGCGTACACCAACACGGAGCCAGTCCGGGTCGGGTTTTTCTCAATCCCAACACGACTTGCGTCAGTGTGGGACCGCGGCATCACCTTCTAATGCCGGGGGGACGATAAGCGTTCTCCCTGAAAACACGCCACAGAACGCTTGAAACCCTTACATTCTTATGCGTGAATGGTGTTGATGGGCGTGTTCGATAACCAGTGACGGCCCGCGTGAATTACTCAAAACAAGGTGCACATCTGAATCATAACCCTGTGCAGATCAACCGGGAGTGTATGGCAAGAGAAACTGTATCTGTTGGAGTTACCGTCATGTTACCGAGGAACGCACAAACCAGAGTACCATCAATGGGAAAGTTGCCTCTGTAGACGTTCAGACCGACTGACCGTCTATCGAGAGGAATCCTCGCGCTTCAGTGCGGGGAGGATGTCAAACTTTGACGTCAGGATCCGTGTCAACAGGGAAGGTTTCCGCAGGCTCCCCTTGATGCTTGATCGAGACTTGATCCGGGACTAACTCTGGATTCTGCGGGTCTGTGAGTTCGTCTTCCTCTCCGAAGTCACTTTCATCAATCATCCCGTAGTACGGGTCAAGATCTGTTGACCCGAAGTGTTGAAGGGTTGAACGCGGTGTCCGGAAGACGACTTGTCCTTCAAACTCTCTGAGCTCCGGTGGAACCCACAACCCGTTCTCTCCGATATGCAGTTCCCGACCGTCCTCTGGCACAACAACGTCTGAATCGTGATGGGTCATAAGTGGTTACCGTTGCCAAACTCGACCGATCATTCGACGAGTCAGGTACAGCAACGCCACAATCCCGACCAACACGCCAATCACTCGAACTGCGATTGTGCGGTCTGATGCTGGTTGCGGTGGGTGGCCCGCTGGCGTCCGGTTTCTTTGCTGCCCGGGCGCAACGGGGAACCGTTCTGCATCTTCGCCTTCAGAAGACCCGTTATCGTTACTCGATGGTGACTCGGTCACGATTTCGTCTGCCTCTTCTGTACTGTCGTCTTCGGAGGCACCGTCAGAATCGTCGCTGTCCGCGTTCAGCTGCGCTCGGAGCTCATCGACTGTGGATTGGGTTAACCCGGCTTCGTTCGCCCGCCACAGAACAATTTCCGGGTTCCGTGTAACTGCTCGTGTAACCGTCTCAACGGCACACCCAAGATCGTCCGCTACCTCACTTCGGAACTCGTGGGTGAACCCCGATTTGTACGTCGCATCAATCACCTCGGATACGTTCGCTTGCGCCAGTGCATTGATGAACTCTTCAATCCCGTCTTGCTGTAAGTCGGTTAACTCTGCTTCTCGTTCCGCAAGGGGTTCATCGTCTACCATGAGTGAATCGCCTGTGTACACGTTCTCACGGAAATACCATGAACTATTGCATTCTCAGAGTGCACCCACCTACCGCTCCTGGTGAATAGTCTCTCCCGGTTCGTCACACCAACCCGTTAAAACAGAGTGGGTCATATATTCAGTGAAGAATGGCTCATGCCGGGAACGCAAAAACACATCACGCAATACGCTGAACTGTCTGCCCCCCGTCAGCGTGCTGCTGACGCATTTCTCACAGTCTTATCGGTAGCGGACAGAGACTCGGCAGAGGAATTCATCGACGAGGACTCACAGTCTGGATTCTCTTGGTCTTTCAGGCGGCAATTAACGGCTAATTCGGGCGTGTCGATCACAACGGTAACGAACGTTCTGACAGATAACCCGGAAGCAATTGTTGGCCGCGCAGAAGATCGCGGCCTGTCATTCCCTGTAGACCACACCCCACATGACCTATTCTCGCGTTCCAATCCGTGTTTCACTACGGAAAGTACTGATACCGGTGAACAGGACACCGTGTTCAATTACCCCGGCACTCCGCAACGCGATGCTGAATCGTTCGGGGACTTAACACTCCGCCGCCAACTGGCCATCGACGGTGTAATAGCAGCGATGCGGTACCTCCCCACTTCTGAACTATCCCCAATTGTGGAAATTGAGCCTCGGTCTCCAAATGGAGATGCAGAAACGGTCACGTTCCCAAAACAAGTGTTGAAGGAAGCTGTCACGGTGTCTGGACAGCCAATCGCGTTGGTGAAGGGCGTAATCTTGGATAACTCTGATATTCTCGCTGATCGGGCGAGTATTGAGAGTGTAAGTCGGTGGGTGAACTCATCGTCACCGGAAACACCGGTTCAACCAACAGACTTCCGCCTCCCAATCGAACAGGTTGCGCCTCGAAGTGAACGATACGATACTGGCTTGTTCTGGTCTGAAGATTACGTCAACACACAGTATTTGGAAGACATTCCACAAAGTCTTGCGCCAACCGATTGGATCCGTGACCGGTCTGAACAAGTGGTGGATGACGGTCGTGATTCTACATGCCGTGATACCACGACTTCAGATTCACAGGATAACCACACCACCACCACGACCTCCACCGGTACGACAGGTGAATCGGGCTCTTCTCAACCCAATGAACGTGCGTCCCTGGATGCAGATGTCCCTACGGTTGAGGAATTAGAAAACGAAACCACGGACACTCCATCCGAGAGTTCCGCGTCACTTGATGCAGATATTCCTGAAGTGGAGGACTTAGAGAACACGGATTCAGATGCACAGGATCGCGCGGGGTCTCCGCCGTGCTCTTCTTCTACACGGAAGCAAACTTCGAACCGTCATGTGAATGGTTCCACTCCGATTGTTGAGGCTGATATTGATGCTTCAGTCACAGTGAATCGTGTGCAATCCAGTAAGACCCTGATTCGATACGGGACTGTTCTCATCGCGTTCATCGTCGCCGCGATCGCGTATGTCCGAAGGGAAAACCCGGACGACTCATAGTCGTTGGTGAGGATCCGGTATTCCGTGTAGACTGGCGGGATAGGCTCAAATGACCCGTTTTACGTAGGTTCAAGTAAGTCCTTCACGTGTCTAGTATTGCAATGGCAGATGCTACACAGGCAGATGTAACGCCGGGTGAATGGACTGGAGTGTACTACGATTCCGAGGCTGGTGAGTTGGTGTCGGTTGATTTCCGAGATGACGGTAGTGTTGCGCTCATGGAAGTTGTGGGGGACGCAGAACTGCATACGTTCCCATCGCACGCAGCGTTTGCTGAGATCGAACACGACCTCATACAGTTAGAACGGGAGTCCACGCTGAATGCCACGCCCTTCAGGGCGTGGTAGCTTACTCGAAGTAGGCGGTTCACTCCCCGGGACAGACATACAGTATGTCTTCCGATTACACTTATAAACCCTTGGATTGGTGGGGTTATTCCTCGGGACAGGCCACCAGAATTCCTCTGAATACGTTTCCCGCACACAAAGAGAGTGTTGCCAGTGTACGTGAAACACTGAGGGTTAAATACCAGTACAGGTTACGGTTCAGTACTTGTATGCCTGACTGCAACTATTGCACGAAGACATTTCCGGATACCGAGGAAGAAGAGTACCTTACACATCTCGTTGACAATCACGAATCGGAACTTGGTCGGATTGATCACCGTCGTATCGAAGACCACCCGGAAGTCACACTTCAGCCGACGTATCAGACAGCAAAACTCGTTCTACAAACACTCATCATCTTAGCTGTCATCGGGGTGTTGGTCGCCGTTGTCTACTTCATGGTGATGTCGGATGCGTACGGCGGTGCGATGATGATTGACGCTGCTATGCCGGTGCTACGGTAACGAGTTTTTCAACGCGATCCGATCGGACAAACCGACGAGCTCGGTTCGTTCGGTACTGGAATCTGCCGAACGGGTTCTGTCGTTGGATGACGTACACGTCCTCGTGGTCAGGCATGAATTCATCGTCAGTAATCGCGTCGATCGGGCCTTTTTCTGCAACCCGGCTTGTCTTCGATGTCGGCGTAATCACGGTTTCGCCGTCGACAAGGTAGTGCTGCCCAAGAGAAATCTCCTCGACGTCAGAGTCCGTTGTGTAGAACGCTCCTTCGTACTTGAACAGTTCAAGTATCTCTTCTCGAAGCGGGTCTGACCCCTCAATTGCGTTATGGACACTTGCGTCTTCACCAATGGAGAGTTTCCGAACACGACCGTCTGCCCGTACCAGGAACGCAGCTGTTGTCCCGATGAACAACTCTGCTCGGGAAGGGTACGCATCAATACCGTCTGTCCGGTACACGTCACACGAAAATTCACGCCGGGTAATCTGACTCATATGCTTGTATTCACTGTGGCGTGCAATCCAGGTATAAGCTTGCATACCTGTGCTTTCACAGTCGGTCAGTCAGAACACGTCGGAACTGTGGCGCGTTGAAGGATTTCGGGCGTTGGTCAATGACCACTCCGCAATCAGGGCACGCAGTAATTACCTCGTTACCTTCGCACCGAGCATCCCATTCACATTTCTCATCACTGTAACCGCATTCAAGACAGAACATTACAAGTTTCCCTTGCGTGTCGCGTGGCGGGTTCGATTGTGGAGGTTCCTGATTCATATTGTTATCTAACAACAATCTCCGGAGTGTGAAAAAGGTTGTGAATCATCCGGCACTCAGAGAGTACAGTCGTGCTATGCGTCGGTTTACCACGTTCACAATATCTACTCGACCCTCTCCCACGCGGTGTTTCTATCACCCATGTCACCATGTTCACCGCGGATTGAAAACCAGAGTATCATTTACGTGGGGCACATAGTAGACCGTACGAGAATGACGCAGGTTTTCAACCCCTACTCACGGTTTACCGCGCCACTGGAAGCAGTAGAACAAACCGTGAACAACGACGAAATCGAGTTGCCTGACGCGATCGACGAGATCAACATGTCGCGTGTCAACGGAAAACTTCACATCGAGTCAACGCCTGAAGATGATTCATTCAGCCGGTACACGCCGACCGCGCTGATCAAAGCCGGACTCTCCGAGAAGAACATCGTCATCGAAGATGACGGGACTGTGACTCACGAAACCGTTTCGACGTATAAGCAGGACCTCGGGTGGAGTGCGATGGATGAAGACGAGGAACTCAACACGAGAACTATCACGTACGTAGATTTCTACGGTCGTGATGACGAAATCCTCGTTCACGGCGCGCTCCGCGCTGCGATGTTCCATGTACTCTGCGACCTCACACAAGTCGCTGTTTCCGGTTACGTCAACGGGATCCTCCTCGAAGATGATGAGCTCGAACCAGTTTGGTACGAAGCTGGCGGAGAGTCGTTCGACGTGGAGTTGAATGTCTCCAAAACATCGGAGGGTTCGGATACTGAGGAAGAATCCGACGGCCCGGTCAATTGGTCACAGCACAGTTAACCACATAGAGCGTCGCGTTACAGGATATCATCGAGGAACCGTTCGCCTTCTTCTGAGACGATCGCCCCGAATTCTGTGGTATCAGCCTCATCATCGACTTTGATTGAGAGTTGTTCTTCCATCATGTCGTTGATGAATACGGTCACCTCGTCGGGAAGCAACTCCGGGCTCTGATTCAGTCCAGTGAGTAGAATTTCTAACTGATGGTGCTCCCACGGATACATCTCTTCAACAAGATTCGTGATGTCCTGCGTCTCACCCGGACTGGAGAGAACAACAGTCAATGCGGTTTGGAACGCGTCGGATGGTGGGTAGCTATCCTCTTCAATCTCTGTTGGATCGATTGAGTGGAACGCACCAGCTTCTCCCGGCCGGTCATACACCTTCACTGCGCCGAATTCCTCAAACACACCGACAAGAGCATATAACGGATCTCCCGGGGTATACTCTTCTGCCTCAGTATACGGAACGAAATACCACGTTCCAGATGTCTCAATTGGAAGGTTCAAATCAACATCCGGGCTGTGTTCACTATCGGCGGCTGGCTGATCCATGCATCAGTAAATCCTTCTCAGCCCTATAACCTTTCACGTTTCACCACACAGCATGATACCGGGGATAAACCATAATAATCAATCTGCAACCCGGTGAGTGAACCGGGGAAGTGAATGAAAACCGTGGTCAGAAAATCGGTATCGTGATTTATCGAACGACGGTTCCCGCGTTTCCGCTCCCGCCACTTGCAGTCCCCCCGACAACGCTTACAGAGATCGATGATGCGTCCGTTCCTTTGAACAGGACACGGCCACCACCACCACCACCGTTGTATTCCCAATCGTAGGCGGTTTCACATTCTCCGCCTTCTGCTGTCACTACCCCGCTTCCAAGGATTTCCCCGTTCATTGCTTCAAGCCGGACACTCCCTCCGGAACCTGCTGCTGCAACACGGGACGTATCAGGGTCTGCGTTAGCCGAAATCACACCGTTTACAGTGATGTCGTCGTCATTCGAGACTAACCACACGGCCCCACCGCCAGCACTTTGAGAACTGCTTCCAAGACGGTTGGCAACGTTCGCGTCTCCATATACCGTCCCTCCGGTTAT
>Ga0306899_1000809_pt1 | contig 13714 bp, 4 predicted proteins | sample AntRauMFilla3764_FD_190407 | JGI IMG/M metagenome (GOLD analysis project Ga0306899, IMG submission 190407) | Saline lake microbial communities from Rauer Islands, Antarctica - Metagenome Filla 3 #764 (v2) (version 2) | ecosystem: Environmental > Aquatic > Non-marine Saline and Alkaline > Saline ... | reverse complement strand
CGTCGACAAGTGGTATAAGGAGGCCGAAGCCGGCAAATCCTACCACAAGGATCATGGCGAGGGCCTCGACAACTATCACGTCGGCTCCAGCGCGGGTGTCGGCGGCACCGGCATCTGGCTTAATGGCCAACGCGAACCGCTGGAAACCTTCACTGACCATGAAGTGCTCGAAGTCAGCCCGGAGCGCAGCCGCTTCAAACTCAGCTATCAGCGCGAAATTGATGGCGTGACCTACGGCGAAGAGAAGACTATCACCATCGAACTGGGCAAACGCCTCTTCCAGGTAGAGTCGGTATTCTTCAAGAATGGGCAACCAGCGGCCAATTTACCGATTTGCATCGGCCTAACCACTCACGACGGCAAGGCCGAAACCTTTTTCGACCAGGACAGAGGCTGGATCGCGACCTGGGAATCGCTCGGCGACAGTGAACTCGGCACCGGCGCCCGAATGGACCCGAAACGGCTCGATTCGATCAAAGTGGTAGATACCAAAAAGAAGGACGCCAGCCACATTTTCCTAATCGCCCAGACCGATGCCAACGGCCGCCTCCGCTATGAAGCAGGCTACGGCTGGAAAAAAGCCGGCGAAATCACCACGCGGGATGCCTGGAGCAGCTATCTTTCCCGTTGAATCGACTAAAACGTATAGCTCAGAGAGGCACCCGATACCTGCTTTTAAATTGTGGGTGATTTTCCCTCATGAAAATTATTTTTAATGACTTAAATTAATGTAAATATGCATTTGACATAGCATTTCTCAAATTTAATACAATTAAAGCAATGAAGCTAACCTGCTTCAATTTATTTAAGGCTGTTGTCGTCAAAATCTGATGCCAGCCGTCTTCTCACCAAAAAAACAAAAAACAAAAAACAAACAAACATACTAAATTATGAAAAAATCATATACTAAACAACTTGCCGCTTTGGCTTTTATCGGGCTTTACAGCGCGACTTCTGCTTACGCCGCCGATGTCGACGGAGCAGAGAACGTAAACCTCGGTGCGGCAGCCTTGAATGTACCCGGAGCCCCACTTACAGTCACTGGCGATGCTCAAGTTACTGAAACCCTCACTGTGCGACCTTTGCTCACAATTGCGTCTACTTCCACAGACACAGCGACTGGTGCTGGCGTGGATCCTTCGCTCGGAAGCGTTGGTGCTACGACCACGGCAGTCGTGACCAAGCTTGGCGAGACAGACAAGTCTGAGAGCGCGACTACGGGCGGAGGCGCTACGATTGAGAACAATGGTGATGCCACTTTTGCTGCGTCCACGGGAACCGCATCCGATGCTAACTTCTCACGTTTTACGACCGTAGATGTTTACAACGCGGGTGAGCCACTTGCCGGCCAGCCTGTTCCAGCTTCACAGATGTATTATGCAGCCGATGCTGCGGGCACGCCTATTTCTCCGTCGTTTGCGACTGAAGCTGCGTTGGACGCTTGGGTCACTGCGACTCCCCTGACTGATCCCGCTTTCGCAGCTCTCGTCACAACCGTTCCCACTGCGACTGCAGGTGGCAACGTTGATGTTGGTGGTGTGCTATCGCTTGCTGGTGATAGTGCTCAAGTTCCAGCCTATGCTCCTGTCCCCAATGTTGCAGCAGCGATTGGCGGCAATACAGACGCGATTGGCGACAACACAGCAGCGATTGGCGGCAACACAGGCAACATTAGCACGAACACAGGCAACATCGCTGGTCTTCAGACCGAGCTTGATGTTACACAAACTGGTGCTGGCCTACAAACCGGTGGCACTTACCTTGCAGACGTGGCAGCCAACTACACCAGCACAGCGACAAGCTTGTTCAACGCGGATCAAAACCTTGATACTGCGCTTAAACAAGAAGTTGATGCGCGCACTGCACTCATCCGTGACGCAGGTCCTAATGCTGACGGCAATCAAGTCGTTCACATCGGAGATAACTCGCTGATCACTCAAGAGCTTGGAGGCACACAACGTATCAGTGCTCAAGACGGTCTTGGTAATGACCTCGCAATTCGCTTTGACGGTGCATCAGGTGTTATCGTTGATAACACTCTAAATGTTGGTGGCGACGTATTTGTCGGCGGTAACCCAATCGGTCTTCAATCTCAAATCAACTCGAATGCAAGCGGCATCGCTCGCAACAGAAACAGTATCGACCAGAATACTCGCGGTATCGCCATGGTCGCTGCGCTTCAGCACACTACTGTGCTTCCTGGAATGACCAATGCGCTTGACGTCAGTGCCGCTCACTTCGAAGGTGAGACTGGCATGTCGATCAACTATGCACGTCGTATCAACGAAAACTGGCAGGTCAACTTCGGTGCCGCTTCGACCACAGACTTTGACGAGTCTGTTATCAAAGCTGGTGTTGGTGTGCAGTGGTAATCGTTTAACGATTCAATAAAATCTTCAAGGGCCGCCATTTTATGGCGGCCCTTTTTTTATGGAAGCGTTCAAGGATGGTTTACATTGTGATTGATGGTAAAGACAGTAGCGGGCGTGCATGCCCCTTGGGTGCTTTGGCCGCCGTGTCAGTGCACGGTGAATCAAAGAGGACGCATATGGCGGCTAAAGCGCGCCACTACTTTTGGGCAAAATCTTCTCTTTTGAGATCAATCAAAATTCGGGACTTGGTTAGCAACAGCACGATTTGAGGTTCCAGCCGGGATGTAGGCGGACGACGGGGAGGTCGTCCCTCCCCGATAATTCGTTTTTTTGTGAGATGCATCACAAAGCTTCTTGAAGCAGTTTTGATTTTATCCAGACTTCTGATTATCTGCGACAACGATAGGGACATTGGCCTCTATTTTAACAATTTAGCAACTACACCTTAGAATGAAAATTTCCATATGCATCCTTCTCAGTTTAACCTTTCTCGCCGGTTGTCGCACTGGAGCGGATATCGCTAACGAATCCGAAGCCACTGTCTTGAGAATTCCTAAGTGGTCTTTTCTGGTTCGAGCCAGCGCGAGCTTTGACAAAGATTACAAGGAGGTACCTAAGCGCGTCTATGTGTTTCCCGCGCTGAGGCTCAACACCAACGGGCAACCAATTGATCAGCTTTCCCCCCGCCAGATGACCGATGGGGCACTGCAGTGGTATTCTCAGGCTCCCCTGGGCTCTCAGCTCAAGGTGGTCGTGGAGAATAAGCTGAGCAAGGAGGGCTTTCGCCCGATTTCATTTCAAGAAATGATGGACTATCCCGAGGGGCATTCAATTCTGGTCTTTAATCTCTACTATGCAGAGACCAGTGCCTCTAAAGATAACCCCACTGCCGACCCTGATTCAAGTTGGACGACCTTTACACGCATCACTGCGGCCACCTTCCCGCAGGATCTCAATCCACAAGCTAAGCGCGATATTATGAATCAAGAAGTGGTGACCCTCTTCAACGACCGAGAAAAGGGCGCGGGAGTGATCAAACGCAGTGCGAATTATCTGTTAGACTATATGGGGATCACACGTCAATGGAGTGAATCGGTTAATCTGTTGCTCTAGGCTAATAAGGAACACGTCATTACCTTCGTGGTTGCCAAATCCGAACTGCCCCTTTCATGTTACATCATGCCACGCATCCTGCGAATTGAAAAAGTGAACGAGGTTCTTGAACCTAAAATCGGCAGTTAAAGAGAAGAGAATTTTTAAAACCGTTAATTAACGTTAATAAGGACACTCGCCTAATTGGCGGCAATAATACTCGCTAAAAAAACTTTTAAATAGGGCGTAAAGTGCTTACCTAGATATACTTAACGAATTATAATTCACGTAAATTCACGGTTCAACTCATTTTTTTAGGTTGAACGACCGCCTTATCCCCGGAAATAGCCTAGAATTCCACCACTCGCCAAAACCGGCGTGGCGTGTCTTCAGACACATCAAAACTGACTTGTCCACCTGTTCCTGAAATGGAAATTCCAGTAACAATTGCCCAATCGTTTGCGGTCAGATCAGTCGTGGTTTCAAGGTAGTAGGTTTTACCAATCAAGGTCTGCTCAATCGTGAGGACGTAGTCTAAAGAGCCCCCCGTTGAAAATTGAACAATCAATGGAATGGTACGTAGCACTGGGGTAGAGAAGTCGCCAACGGCCAAAGGGACATCATCGATCAAAACAAAATCAAGGATAGGCATCGCTGTCGAATCTGCGGGGTCTAAAGTCGTCGCAGTCATCCCGTTGACTTCGATAATTAGGCTCTCATCGCCTCCGATAAAAAATGTTCCCGAACTATCGGCAATGATCGCGTTCAGGTCTCCACCATTGAGGAACTCAGTCGCAATGGCTTCAAAATTGAGTCCGTCATCCGTCGAACGAAGGATTTGCCCCTGCTCACCAACTGCTAAGACCACGCCACTACCGTCTGCAGCGAGCGCCAGTAATGGAGCAGACAAGGCGGGCACGGTCGACAGAACCCAATTGGTGCCATTTGTGGAGGAATAGATCACACCTTCAGAGGAAAACTCGTCTCGCCCACAAGTCAGCCAGCGGTCACCCGTCCAAATAGCATCTTTCAGTGATATGTCAGCCAGCGTTTTCACTTCTGTCCAGTTTTGACCGTCATCCAAACTACGTAAAATCACTCCATTGATCTGTGGGCTATCGGGATCGTCACCCACTGCAATCCACACATTTGAGTTGGACTCATCGGTTCGAGCGGCAACCCCGTAGAGCGAATCAAATATCGTCGGACTGGTGGCCTCCGCCCATGTCGTCCCGGCATCCGCAGAGCGAAGCACTAATCCGTCCTTACCGACGGTGATCACCGTCGTCCCTAAGGCCTGCACATTTGTGAAGTTTTCGTTGGTGCCATTGTAGAGTGTGGAGGTGTCTAGGCGTGGGGTAAAGCTGGCCCCGTCATCATCAGAAGTCGATAGATCGTTGCTAAAGTCCAAAGCGACTAAGGTGCTGCCGCTCACTGTCATGGCTTTGAACTGACTTGATAACGAGGTCACTCCATAGCTCGCGCTCGTCCACACGGCAGTAACCGTCAAAAAAGTGACCGTTTTAAGTAGGCGTAGTGTGGGTTGGATAAACATGAGAGGCTATGGTGAGAGATCTCGGAAGATGGTAATATAGGGATCGACAGAGTTCCGGAAGGCGATGTGCGCTCCATCGTTGAAGAAGGCAATGGATGAATCAACAATGAGGTCGACCCTTCGAGTCACATAAATTTGAGGATTTGCGGTGGCCACGATATTCGGCAAGGCGAAACTGGAAATCTTAAGAATCGAACCAGTCGCGGTTTCCAAGCGAATAGTGCCACTAGTTGTGCGAACTTGTGAGATAAAGAAGTCACCATTGGCGAATACATCCATCGCGCCACTGTTTGTGATAACACGACCGCTATTGTTCATTGTCAGCGTGCCAACCGTAACCAGATTCAAGTTGCCCGAACCGAAGTGCGCGAGGTTGGCATTAATGAAGAGAGAACCGGTTGTCTGGTTGACAATAAGGGCGCCATCTCCTGCGCCGATGATGATACCGTCACCCACAATCGTCGTGTCGGCACTGAGTTCGACTACGATGCTGCCGCTTGCACTTGTGGTGCTCAGTTCACCGGAGGCTATATCAATATCAAGGATACCTACATCACCCACGTTACCTGTAGCGGTGATACTAACCTGTCCATTAAGCGCTTCGAGCAGAATATCTTCGGTTGGAGTCCCGTCGATCAAAGTGTCTGAAACGATGGCAATATTTCCGTTGGTGGCTTTAAAGCCTGTGCCCAGAGTGAGATCACCGCGGGATTCGAGCAGGAAGGTGCCATCGCCAGTAAATTCAACATTTCCGTTCACTGAGCTGATCGTGCCTGTACCCACTTGAACGGTAATGGTTTCACCAGGATTTTCAGCACCACCGGCCAAGCCACTGCGACCAAATTCAACCATGTCCGCTTCGCTAATAGATATTTCACCAGCAGCGCTCACATCAAGCCGGTCGATGTTAGTCAGAATTGGATCCGCGTCACTCGCGCCAATCTGTCCATTCGCGGAATAGATCTTGAGACTTGTGCCTGTCAATTCACCCGCTTTGCGCAGAATATCACCACGAGCCCGGAGGTTGAGATCACCACTGGCAATCATATCGCCAGTGCGCAAGACACCACCAGCAACGACTGCCAGGTTACCCAACGTCGCTTTAACCAGACTGGTCGCATCGAAGTCAGCATCGTTGCGAACACGCAGCTCGATGTCGCCTTGATCAACGGTGAGGGCGGCTCCATTCACATCCAGCGAATCAGAAACGATGCGTAAGTAATCAGTACTCGTTATATCCGCATTGATGGTGAGCGCACCTACAGTGGTGAAAATTGCACGTCCATCCGCCACCGATACGTTGCCGCTGATGACTAGATCACCCGTAGTTTGAGTTAGGTATAGGCTTCCAGAACCGATCAGGTCGAGCCCATCGATTATGGTTGTAGTCAAAATCTTGGAGTAAACAGAGCCGATACCGCTGTTGGTCAGCTCGAGGACGGCTGCGTCAATAACCAGCTGCCCTGACCCAGTGCGCCCGATCCCGTTTTCGGCAGAAAGCGTAAGCACCCCACCTACTTGGGCATTAGCCCCCGCATTACCAGCGTTAAGGATCGCTCCATTAGATGAAGTTAGGTTAGCTGAAAGGTTTGTCACCACAGATGCGAGCGTCAAATCGGAGAGGGCACTGAGGACTATCTGCCCATCAAGCGCACTCACTCCGGTTAGAGCCGTATCGGTAACCGATTGAACTGTCCCATCATTCAGCACTTTGTCTATACTTAGGCCTACCGTGCCCGCAAGCAGCATGCTTCCATCCTCCAAATAAAGACCGTTCGTGCTAACTTGAGCGGCCACCACATCTACCTCGACTTTGAGAGGATCCGCACTTGTGCCCGCGCCCACTGCTTCGATGCGTAGCGCGTTAGCGGTCACATCGCGATAGGTTGATGCAGCCGACAGAACGATACCCTCTGTCGAGATCAAGCTGACTGTGCCGGAAGTAGAGACCTCGCCCAAATTTAAATCATTAAGAGCAAACACTCTAATATTTCCGTTAGCCGCTACCAGTCGCGCCGATTCAGCCATCACGAAGCCACCAGATACCGATTGCATGTAAATCGATCCACTACCCCCGACCTGCACCATGCCCGCAGCAGTCAATGAGACATCTAAACCACCGTAAACTGTCACGTCTGCATCCGCTGAAGTAATCGCCGAATTTATAGATATGGTACCCGAGGCTGCCAAGCGAACTGGGTCGCTTCCGCCAGAAGTCACGACGCCTTGAGTCGTCAATCCGCCCTCAAGCACCTCAACTAGCAGGGAACCACCATTCGAGTTAATCAGATCATTTTGTGGCGTATCCGTGACCGCCCCCGAAGAAGCGTTCATATCCACCCGCTGCACAGTCACTGCAACCGGCGCGACTTCGAGGTCGCCCGTATTTAAAATCCGGATACCGCCCGCGTTGCCGCGACCAGAGATCGAGCTCACTTGTGTTTCCAGAGCATGCCCAGTGACACCTGCGGTGCCGATGCCGTATCCGGCGAGCAGACGCAGCCCGGCGGCGGTCACATCGACCACCCCCTCGGAGTTGCCGCCGGTAATGGAACCGCTGTTCGCGATTAGGCTGGCGTTCGCATCCGTACGAACCACGCCGTGCAAAATAATACTATTTGAAGCCTCAAGACGAACCGCTCCCGAAACCGATTGAACAATGGCTGCGCTGCTCACTGCGATGGAGTCCGAATTGGCTCGGAGATCCACGGAACCCACTCCTGCGGTGACCACTTGGGCGCTTTTATTGATATTAAGCTGCGAGGCCGCTTCCAACGAAAGATGACCGGTGCTCGAGCGCACATCACCATTAACATCCAGGTTGGTGCTGCCCGAACGCAGCAGGACGTTGCCCGCACCGTGCGCGCTGATCGCGACACCGTCACTCGCAGCACCATTCAAGATAAGATTACCGATGAGAGTCTGCAGGACGATCGAGCCATTTCCTGTGGTGGTGCGCACAGATTCCATGCCCGCGTCGAGAACCGTCGGATCGAGACCGGCGGTATCCGTGACCCGTTGCACCGCAACGGCCACCGAGCCGACGATCAGCCCATTCGTATCGCGAATATTGATACCGGCGGCAGTCGCACGCGCGCTCAGCGTGTTGACGGTGGTATTGAGCGCATCAGATCCGGTGCCGAGCGAGCCAATACCGTTCGCTGCCGTGATACGGAGACCGTTTGCGATGACATCGATATGCGCGTTGCCATTATCGAGCACCGAGCCGGTTTCGGCGATCAGAGCAACATTACCAGCGGTCTTGGCGTTGGCTAGCCGCAGGTCATTAGACGCCAGGATACGGATATCCGCCGAGCCGGTTTCGATCCGGCTACCGTCCGCCTGGGCGAAGTCCTGTCCCCGCGCCTCAAGATTAATGAAAGCCGTGCCGCTGGTCCGCACTAAGGTGGCGGCACCGAGTTCGAGCGAACCCGAAGCCAACACGGTCAGGTCACCCGAGCCCGAAAGCACTGAGCCATCAAGATGCAGGTTAAAGTTTCCGCCAGTCGCAGCAGTTTGAAGCAGCACACGTCCGGTGCCATCAGCCGCCACGTCGTTGCCAGCGGCAAGCGTAAAATCCCCCGAAACGGTCTGAAGCACGACCGAGCCATTGGCTGACGTGCGCACATCGGTTTGGGCGGCATCGGTGACGAGCGAGCTAGCCGCATCGGTATCAACCCGGCGGACAGCGACCGCAGTCGACTCAACGGAGATCGCATTTGATTCAAGCAGGAAGATACCGCCCGCGCCAGCATGAGCCGAAAGCGTAGTCGCATCGATTTTCAAATGCTCGGTGGCTGCACCGATACCATTTGCGCCCCAGAGACGAAGCGCGCCCGCGACGATATCCTCATCACCAAGATTTCCGCCATCGAGAATCGAGCCAGTATTAGCGATGAGAGAGACCGAACCGGCGGTTTCGATATGGCCGACGGTGAAAGCGCCTTGTGCAAAGACCCGAATATTACCGGCAAGCGAGGTAAATTCGCTGCCATTGTTCTGAGTCACGTCGCCCGCGATGGACTCCACATATAAATCTCCCGAAAGGCCAGTGGTGAGATGAGCCGACGCCGCGAAAATGACATCCGCACCCGCGATCAGGCTGATATCTCCCAAACCGGAGACGACACTGGCATCAGCTTCCAGCGCGGAGCCAAGGCCCTGTGCCTCAATCCGCACGGCACCGCCGGCATCCGCGGAAACCGCGCTGCCATTGGCATCCCCCTCGTTCAGGGTGATGTCTCCATCTGTGGTGCGGAGAACAATTGAGCCGTTCCCGCCCGTCGTGCGAAGATCACTTTGCGTGCTATCGGTGATTTCGCTAACGCCCGCGTCGAATTCAACCCGCTGGACGGTCGCGCTGGTGTCGTCGACCGTAATCGAGTCGCTCTCCAGAATGAAGATGCCACCCGAAGTCGCCCGGGCGGAAATGAAGGCCACCGTGGTTTCCAGCGCATTGGACGAGGCTCCGACGCCAATCCCCGCGACAAGCCGCAATTGATCCGCCACGACATCGACATAGGTGTCACCCCCATCGAGGATGGAACCGTTGGAGGCGATCAGAGAAACATTCGCGGACGTCTCAATCCCGCCGAGCGTAATCGAATCGTCGGCCAGAACGCGGATGTCGCCGTTGAGCGATTGAATTCGGCTGCTATCCGAGAACGTAACGCTACCTGAGGCAGCTTGAACAAAGACTGTGCCGTTACCAGCGTTCTGTATCTCAGCCGTCCCGGAGAAGTCCACATCGGCGGCGGCGATCACGCTCACATGCCCACTATCACTGAGCAGGTCGGCATTCGCGGTAATTGAAGTGCCTACGCCGAGTGTTTCGATCAGGACATTGCCCGCGCCATTTGCACTAATCGCGGTATCGATACCCGGCTCCGTGCCAGCGTTGAGCACGATGTCTCCGTTAGTGGTGCGCAGGACGATAGAGCCATTTAGCGAGGTAGTCCGGACGTCGCTTTGAACTGCGTCGGTGATTTCCGAAATCGACGCGTTTGCAGCCACCCGCTGGACGGTCGCGCTGGTGTCGTCGACCGTAATCGAGTCGCTCTCCAGAATGAAGATACCGCCCGAAGTCGCCCGAGCGCTCAAGGTGCCCACCGTGGTTTCCAGCGCGTTGATCGATGTGCCGATACCCACTCCGGCGACAAGCCGCAGCTGATCCGCCACGACATCGACGAAGTGATTGCCGCCATCAAGGATGGAGCCAGCGGACGCGATCAGAGAAACATTCGCTGACGTCTCGATGCCGCCGAGCGTAATCGACTGCCTCGCCAGAACGCGGACGTCGCCGTCGAGCGTCTGAAACAGACTTTGATCGGCCATGACGACACTGCCCGAAACCGCCTGAACGAAGAGCGTGCCAAGGACTCCGGTGCGGAGGTCTGCCGTGTTGGTCAACACAACGTCGCCGCCAGCCAACACATTTACGTGGCCCCTGCCGCTGAGCACATCGGCGTTGACCGTCACTTCCGTGGCCGCGCCGAGTGCTTCGACCAGCACATTTCCGCTGCCGTTGGCACTAATTGCGGTGTCCGAAGCCGGGGCGCTGCCCTTATTCAGAATAATGTTACCAGCAAGACTTTGCAGGACGATCGCTCCATTGCCGGAGGTCGTGCGCAGATCGCTTTGCGTGGCATCGGAGATGGCGGTGGGATTGAGAGTGGCGTCTGCGAGAATACGGCGAACCGTCGCGGAGGTATCGCCGACTGTGACCGTAGCCGATTCCAGCAGGAAGATACCGCCCGAAGTCGCGCGGGCGCTCAAGGTAGTTACGTCGATCTCCAGCGCGTCGAAGGACGCACCGATCCCGACCGCAGCGCGCAGGCTGAGTTGGTCGGCAATGATGTCTTCGCTGCCGAAGCCATCGCCGCTGTCGAGGATCGAGCCGCTTTGTGCGATCAACGATACATTGGCGTCGGTCGTCATGCCACCGACCTGTATGCTGCCCGCAGCGAGGACACGAACGTCGCCGTTCGCGCTGGTCATGCGACTGTCATCGTGCTGGGTCACATCACCGGCGGTGGCCTCAAGATAGACTGAACCTGCGCCCCCCGTTGTCACTGCGGAGCCAGCAGTCAACGCAACATCGCGGGTGGCGATCAGGTTGATGTGGCCAGTGCCGGAAAGGAGATCGGAGTTCAGCGTGAGATCCGTATCCGCGCCGAGCGCCTCGACTAGGACGTTACCGGAGCCATTCGCCGAAACGGCGATCCCAGCGCCGAGGCCTGAGCCGTCATTTAAAGTGATATCACCGGCCAGTGTTTGCAGGACGATGGCACCGTTGCCCGATTCCGTAAACACGCCGGTTTGCTCCGTCGATACTGTCGGCGTGAGCGCCGCGTCGATACCGACGCTTTGAACAGAGACTTCCACCGCATCCACGATCAACGCATTCGCTTCAAGCACATTCACCCCGCCGGACGTCGCCCGGGCGGAGAGCGTCGTGACCTCGGTATCGATGGGATTATCCGTGCCCGCGCCCAACTCACCCACGCCGACCCCCGCGTTCATGGAGAGGCGGTTTGCGATGACATCCCTATAGGTGTCGCCATTGTCGAGTATGGAACCATTGACCGCAATGAGAGAAACATTGCCCGACGTCGCCACACCACCGAGGCGAACATCCGTTGCTGCGGCGATGCGGACATTGCCCGATCCCGTGCTGAAGCGGACATTGTCATCCATCACGACGGAGCCCTGATCCGCCACAAGATTGAGGGTGCCAGAACCGCCGGTCGTCACGTCCGCATCTGCCACAAAGCGCAGATCACGATGAGCCATCAAAGTGATGTGTCCGAAGTCGGAAAGGATGTCGGCATTAGAAAGAAGGTCGGTATCCGTGCCCGCCGCTTCGAGGCGAACATTACCAGCACCGTGCGCCGAGACGACCGTGTTATCCGCCGGAGCGGCACCGTCGTTCAAAGTCAAATGACCGCCCAGCGTCCGGATCACGATGGAGCCATCGCCCGCCGTGGTGCGGACATCCGATTGAACGGCATCTGACTCGGTTGTCGTATCGGCATCCGCTAGCACTCGTTCCACACTAGCACCTACGCCGTCAATGACCAGCGCGTCGGTTTCCTCAATAAAAATACCGCCGGAAGTCGCCCGAGCGGAGAGCACATCGACCCGGGTTTCGATCCCGTCAGTCGGTGCGCCGATTCCGATGCCCGCGACCAGACGCAGGCCGGCCGCAACGACATCCTCACCGCCGAAGGCATCGCCCGCGTCGGAGATGGAGCCGTTCAGCGCGACCAGAGAAGCGTTCGCCAGAGTGGTGATACCACCGAGGACAACGGAGTTTAGAGCCCAGACCCGAACATCACCGTTTGCCGCGATCAGACGACTATTATCGGCCTGTTCGACATTACCGTTCTTCGCTTCGAGGAAGACGGTGCCATCGCCCGAGGTGATCACATCGGCGGTGGCGGTCAAAGTAACATCGCCGTGGGCGACCAAGCTGATATGTCCTTCGTCCGAAAGAATGTCGGCAAGGGCTTCGATGCCGGTGGTTGCGCCGAGGACTTCGATCAAGACGTTACCACTGCCATGCGCAGCGACAGCGGTGTTGTCGGCACCCGGGGTGAGATTCGCCAGAACGGTGCCGTCATTCAGTGTAATATCACCCGCTTCCGTGCGCAGAATGATCGAGCCATTGCCAGCGGTAGTCCGGACGTCGGACTGGGTAGCATCGGTAGTCGCGGTGCCTAGGGCATCCGTGCCGATCCGTTGGACGGTAACGGCGACATCGTCGATCGTGAGATCGGTTTCTTCAAGAATGTTAATACCACCGGCCGTCGCTCGGGCAGTCAAGGTGCCCACGCGGGTCTCGATCGGATCAACACCCAGCGGATCTAGCGAGCCAATGCCGACCGCAGCCACCATGCGTAGACCGGAGGCCACTACATCCGTGTAGAAATCACCGTTGTCCAGAATCGAACCAGTGCCGGAAGTCAGCGAAACATTGCCGGTCGTTTCGATGCCACCGAGCCGAATGTCGTCCGCCGCCAGAAGTCGCACGTCGCCCGAACCGGTGCTGAAGCGTGTCCGGTCATTCATCAGAATAACGCCGCTTCCCGCTTCAAAGTTCAGCGTACCCACTCCTCCCGACAGCACATCGGCATCAGCGGCAAAACGCAGATCGCGCGCGGCCAGAAGCGTGATATGTCCGATAGTGGAAAGAATGTCAGCATTTGCCAGAAGGTCTGTATTCGCACCCGCAGCTTCGAGGCGAACGTTACCCGCGCCATGAGCGACCACGGCTACGTTGTCGGCGAGGGCAGTGCCGTCGCTCAAAGTCAAATCACCCGCAAGGGTGCGCACCACGATCGAACCATTCCCCTCGACAGTGCGCACATCCGAAAGTGTGGCGTCCACGATCTCCGTTAACGAATTATCTGGATTGTAGCGCTGCACCGTAGCGGACGTATCACCGATCAAGAGAGCGCCTGCCTCCTCGATGAAGACCCCTCCCCCGCCTGCACGAGCGGAAATTACGCCGACATCAGTGTCCAGATGGTCGCCTGGAAGACCGATGCCCGTCCCCGCCACTAACCTGAGCTGAGCGGCCGAGACGTCGATATCAGCATCGCCTGCATCCAAAATTGAGCCCGCGCCTGCGATCAGTGAAACCTTAGCTGTGGTGGTGACATTAGCCAAGCGGATGCTCTCACCCGCAGCGACC
>Ga0306899_1000807_pt1 | contig 13725 bp, 15 predicted proteins | sample AntRauMFilla3764_FD_190407 | JGI IMG/M metagenome (GOLD analysis project Ga0306899, IMG submission 190407) | Saline lake microbial communities from Rauer Islands, Antarctica - Metagenome Filla 3 #764 (v2) (version 2) | ecosystem: Environmental > Aquatic > Non-marine Saline and Alkaline > Saline ... | reverse complement strand
CACCGACTGTATTTCCGAAGGTCAAAACCTCCAAGACTGCGACCTCCTCATCAATTACGACATCCACTGGAATCCCGTCCGCATCATTCAACGCTTCGGGCGGATCGACCGGATCGGCTCGCGCAATACAGCCGTCCATCTGATCAACTTCTGGCCCGTGGCCGACCTCGACCGCTACCTCAACGTTAAGCACCGCGTCGAAGCTCGCATGGCGCTGGTCGATCTCTCCGCTACCCAAGAGGACAACCTCCTCGAAAACGATCAAGTCGAAGAACTCATCCAAAAAGACCTCCTCTTCCGTAACAAACAGTTGCGCCGCATGCAGGACGAAATCCTCGATCTCGAAGACTTCGATGACAACATCACCCTAGCCGATTTCTCGCTCGACGAGTTCCGCATCGACCTACTCCAGTTCCTCGAATCTAAGAAAGAAGAGCTCGAAGCCGCCAAGCCCGGTCTCTACGCCGTCGTGCCGACCAAGGCAGAGACCCCCATCGCCCAGCCCGGCACCCTCTTCTGCCTACGTCACCGATCAGAAAACGGAGCCGAGGCCAAACCCGGCAAAGACTCCGAGACCGCCAAGCACATCAACCCCCTCGGGCGCTACTACCTGATCTACGTGCTCGACGACGGCACCGTGCGCCTCAGCTTCACCCAGCCCAAGCAGGCGCTCAACCTCTTCCGCGATCTCGCCGCAGGCCTCCCCGACGCCCAAAAGACCCTCTGCGACCTCTTCGACGCCAAGACAAATGACGGAGCCGACATGCACCACTACGACGGCCTGATTAAGAAAGCCCTCGCCTCCATCGCGCACACCTTCAGTAAACGCGCCGTCAGCTCCCTCTTCGCCGGACGCGACGGCAAACTTCCCAGCGCCGAAGAGACCCCCTCCGCACTCGAACACGAATACGAGCTACTCACTTGGCTCGTGATTTTAGCATCATGACAGCAGCCGAAGTCACTCAACTCTTACAACAAGGCGAAGCCCGCATTGCTTTTAACTTGGTGCCAAGTTGGGAGGGAAAAAGTGCCAAGCTCCCTTCGCTCAAATGGTCTAATTATGAATGGCTTACGAATTCCGATAGTGTAAAGGCACTCGCTTCCATCAGAATGGTGTCAAGTAAACGTCGAAAAGATCGTTCCCCCCTTCGAGCGATCCTCTGCGACTGCCTTCCAATTGAAGCTAGAAGAGTATTTCCTCTTGTATCCGCTGCACTTTTTAGCACCATTGTAGTTAACACACGCGCCGTGCCGCTTGTCCATAAGGAGAATGCACATCAAGGGCGCGTCTTTTTTTGCCCCGATTTAAGGTGTCCTAAGGAAGGAGCACTTCCTTTAAGGCTTCTTTCGCCACAAAAAATGGCTGGCTCCCGCTACGCAGAAACCAGCCAAAAAGAACCCCCGGGCTCTACACCGCCGCAAGGACGGGAGAAGAGCACTCGGGGTTTACATCAAAAAGTAGAACACATAAGCCTTATCCATGCAAGTTGAATTTTTCCAGCGCATTTCAGAGAGCCTATCAGTAGAACGCCTAAGTTCCTACGGCAGGCTGGATGCGGCCACACCCGAAACGATCCTTGCTCGCTACCTCTGGAACCTTGCCATTTGTGAATCCCTCTACTCCCCGGTTCAACTATGTGAGGTGAGCCTGCGCAACCAGATTTTTCACCATGAACGTGTTATCCACTGGAAAGACTTGAAGGCGAAGCATACCCTAATGCTAGAAGTCATTCGCTGGAGTAGCAATGAGCTCCACGAGCTAGCCTACAACTTAGACCGCTTTACCGAAATCCATTCCGCAGGCATTGAGCCATGGAAAGATCAAATACAACATCACTGACCTAAAACTTAAATAACACGCACAAACCAAGTCCATCATTCAGTTTATATTCAAATCGGCTTTTTTCACCATAAAATCACCACTTTTCACTTCTTAATTCCTAATTCGTAATTCGTAATTCTTAATTCTCCCCCATGCCCACCGACCTTAAAGCCTCCATCGAAAACGCCCTCAAAGCCATGAGCACTTTCGGAGGGCAAGCCATTCCCGGCGGCGACTTCCGTGCCGCTCTCCTCGACGCTCTAGGTTATCGCAGGGCAAAAAATAAGGAGCACGGTCTTACCGCTCTATTCGCTGTCCTTATCATTATTTCTATAATACAAACTTGTCCTACTCATGCCTAATGCCGCACAAACAAACTTGATTTCACGATTGGAAAATTTTCTATCCGAAGATTTCCAAAGCTCTTCGACTGACCTCTTCTACTCGCTCGGTTACCAGAGTGATCGTGTCATTGATATCCATACAGTCGAGGAATTCAAATCACTGGTCGATCCTAACGATCTTCTCCATGATAAAAATGCCTGTTTTTCACGTTGGCAGGAAGTCCACTTTCTTTTTCAGATCACCGAAGATGAGATTCGCTCGAGCTCAGGCGGAAACCTGAGTCTTGGACTGGCACAGCCATACGAACCTAAGGACATTCGATCCTATCTCTTTTTTGCGATTAAACTGGCACAGCGGGCGGACGGCAGCCATGTCGCTACTAAGACAGAGCTTTCGAAGATCACCCGATCAATTAACCGTCTCGTGCCTCAACCGGTCATGATCCTTTTTCAGTGTGGCGATTTCATCTCACTGGCAATAATCAACCGGCGCAAAAACATGCGCGATGGCACCCGCGATGTGCTCACCCGCGTTTCATTGATTCGCGACATCGACTGCCGGCAACCGCACCGCGCGCACCTCGATCTTCTCCAGCGTTTTTCGCTCCAAGTCCTGCGAAATGAAAGCGGCATTCTTCACACCTTTGCGGATCTCGACAACGCCTGGCAAAAGCTCCTCTCCGTTCAGGAACTGAAAAACAGCTTCTACCGAGATCTGGTCGACTGGTTTCGTTGGGCGACCACCGAGATCCACTTGGCCAAGTTGCCGGAAATGACACCCGACACGCCTGCCAATCGCTCCCGAGCCACCCAGGAGTTTACCGTTCGCCTGATCAGCAGGATACTCTTCACCTGGTTTCTCAAAGAGATGAGGCTCATCCCGAGCGAGCTTCTCGAACTTTACGCCATCACCGACGAGCGTCGCTATTTTCCCGTCGCCCCATACGATCCCGAGGTCAACAGCTACTATCGTGGTATCCTGCAAAACATTTTCTTTCAAGCACTCAATCGCCCGATGGATCAACGCCGGAAGTCCGGCTCCGCCGCCACTAACGACTGCACCGTTAACCGTGCTGACTTGAAACGCCTCGCTTACCTCGGCAAGAATCATCTTCCCGAGGACTTCGACTACGACCTCTTCGACCGTATTCCCTACCTCAATGGCGGCCTCTTCGACGCGCTTCCCGAAGACAATGCCTCCGACACGATCGAGGACGGTGCACTCCACATTCCCAATAAACTCTTTTATGCCAAGCGGGAAGACGGCTACACCGTCAGCGCGGGCACCGGGCGACGGGCAGGCATCCGCCCAGTCGAAGGGCTAAACCGTATCTTTGACCGCTACCGATTCACCGTTGCGGAAAACACCCCACTTGAAGAGGACGTCGCCCTCGATCCCGAACTCCTCGGCCTCGTATTCGAAAACCTGCTCGCCGAGTTCGACCCCGACGACGAAGCGGCCGCGCAGAGTGCTCGCAAGGCCTCCGGCTCCTACTATACGCCACGCCATATCGTGGACTACATGGTCAACGAGGCTCTGCAACTCCACTTGCGAACCCAGTTTGAACGCGAAGGAGCATCACAAGACGAGTTGCAAACACTCTCCCGTCTGTGCTATAATGGATCAGATGGCGTTGACTTCTCGACAATCTCCGACCGGGTCGTCCGTATTCTTGAAAGCACCCGAGTGCTCGATCCAGCCTGCGGCTCAGGAGCTTTCCCCATGGGCATGCTCCACCGCATGGTTGAACTACTGGCCAAAGTAGACCCCGATAACGAACGCTGGAAACAGCGCCTGCTCGAACGTCTGCCACACGGGATGCGCGACGACGCTCGCCGCTCCATGGAGGACAAGAGCTACAACTACCTGCGCAAGCTGGGGGTCATCCAAAAGAACCTTTTCGGCTCGGACATCCAGCCGCTTGCCGCCCTCATCGCCAAGCTGCGTTTCTTCCTCACCCTCGTGATCGAGCAGGAGGTAAAGATTGACGACCGAGTCCATAACTACGGCCTACAATCCCTCCCCAACCTAGAGACCAACATCGTATGCGCTAACACCCTAGTGGATGTCGAGCACGGCCTGCTCGAAGGGCCCCTCTTGGACGAATTGCGCGCAATTCGAGAGGAATACTATCAGCCGCAAACCACTCGCGAACGTCGCGACGCGCTCGCCCGTGAAATCGGTGAAAAGCTAGCCAACCTCTTTCCCGGCTTCGCGGAACAGACCAAAGGTATCCGACCGACCGGCGAGACTACCCACGATCGCGAAACAATGCGCCGCCAACAAGATGCAGCCTGGCTAGCTGAATGGTTCAAGCATGCTTCCGTCGCGGCTCCGTTCTTCAACGTGGAGGCCTTCTTTCCGGAGCTGCTCGACGAGGCGAACCACAACACCGCGCCTTTTCATATTGTCATCGGCAACCCGCCCTACGGCGGTACCAAAATTTCTGATGAAGTAAAACGCACCCTAGGCCTCGGTTCGAAGGATCCTTACGGAGCTTTCATCGCTCGCTTCATGGGTGCCGACAACCGCCCCAGCCCCCTCGCAGCAGACGGGGTGCTCTCATACATCGTCAGCGATACCTTCATGACGATTAAGTCGCATCGCCCTCTGCGCGAACAACTGCTCCAACACCGAGTTCACAAGATGATCCGCGTCGCTGGTGACACATTCAAAGCCACTGTCAACTGCGCCGTCATCCTCTGCCAGCGGGGAGCAGCACCGGATCCCCACACCTGTCTGATGGCAAACCTGACCAACCTCTCCATTCACGAGCAATACGAGCGTTTCCTCCACATCCTCTACCAAACCGAGGGCACTGGCACCATCAGCCGTCGCCAAAACATCTCCAACCAGACCTATGCCATCTACTACTACCGGCAAAGCTTAATCGAGACAAATTCCAACCTTCCGTTCTTCGTCGCTTCACCGAAACTGTTCGCCTTGATGAACGACACTACCGCAAAAGTAAGGCAAGAAAGGCTTAGAGGCCAGTCAGTTCCAGTGCGCACCATAACCATGAATGGAAAAGAAATTCATTTGGTAAAACTGGGGAGTATTGCCGAAGTAAAAGTCGGCCTACAAACTGGCGACAACAATGCCTATCTTTTTCAAGATCCAAACGCGCGAGGTTCGTATCGCTCCGTTGAGGACTACCGCGATTTTTTACTAACAGACGATGATCTAGTCCAGATCAGATCCGACGAAACAATTAGGCAAGAAGTGATTCAGCTCGGAATTTCAAAAGACGACACAGAGTCATCCCGTTACTTCGGAGGTCGTCATATCGTCCCTTACGACAAAGGCGGTGAATCCGACAGCGAAGAGGGCTGGATGCCAAATTATCTGGTTCCGACCAGTTATTTCCTTGATTGGAGCGAGTGGGCGGTAAACCGAATGAAGACACTTACTTTGAGGGAAAAAAATAGACTTTGTGGAAAAACTGGAGGCGACGATCGTCTAACATCTAGATTTCAGAATGCCAATTATTACTTCATTCGAGGTATCACTTGGTCAGACGCCGGAATATATTCCCCGACCATAAGGCTAAGCGGAGATGGAATATTTGATGTCAAGGGCAGCCGCTTCGTCATATTTGACGAAACCGTAAACGCTACATTAGGTCTCGTAGCATCAAAACTGGCAAAGATGTGGATCAAAGCTATTGAAAACCACTCAATCAGCACGCAATCCGACAATCTTCGCGAGTTAATAATCCCTCTTACATTCGATAACGCTATCGGAAATTTGGCCGAAGAAATTATCAGTAAGCAAAAATCAGCATCCCGCTACGACTACGCCAGCAACGAACAAGTCGAAATCGACCGCCTAGTTTACGCAGCCTATGGGTTGAACGAAGCGGACATCCGCGAAGTAGAAGACTGGTATGCTCGGCGTTATCCAAAACTGGCGCGGGCGCAGCGCCGAGTCCTGGCGGCCAAACGGGGAGTGGACGAGACCCAGCTGCAGTCCCGGACGGTGCTGCAACTTTACTGCGATGAAAGTCGCCACCTCCCGCACGATAAGGAGCCCTTCCTCTTGCTCGGGTTGGTGTCATGCCCCGCCGACAAGGTTCGCAAATACCACCTCGAACTCCGCGACCTCGCCCGCTCCCACGGCCTGACCGATGCCTACGAGGTGAAATGGACTCACGTCCGACCCGGCAAGCAGGACTTTTATGTGGCGTTGGTCGACTGGTTCTTCGCCCGAACCGACCTGCTCTTTCGCTGTCTCCTGCTTCCGGACAAGCAAACCGTCTTCCAGCGGCTGCCGGATGACAATCAGGACCTTGCCTACTACCGCCTCTATGCTCATCTTCTACGCAGCACCTTCGAACCCGAAAACAGCTACCGCACCTTTATTGATAAAAAGGACACCCACGGCGGCGACAAAATCCGCGAGGTTCGCGAATGGCTACGGCGAGATCAGGACGACACCGACGGCAGTGCCGTTCGCGACATTCAGCAAATTCAGAGCCACGAAGCCCGCCTCATGCAATTGACCGACCTGTTCCTCGGCGCCGTCGGAGCCGTCCGCCGAGACGCGCCGCTCCCCGCGGCCAAGCAGGCCATCGTCACAAGCCTCGTCGAAAAAGTCGGTAGCCCTATTGCTTGGGATACCGAGACGCTCTCGGATCGCTTCAAGATCTCCACCTTCCACGATATCGATAGCCTCGTATCATGAGTTTACCTACTTGGCTCCCCGCCCCATTGAAACCGGCATCTTTTCCCGATGCTTCGGCACTTGAAGCAGCCGCATGGGCGGCTTTTCAACAGGACTTCAGTTCTACGCCAGAGTTTCGCTCGGAACGGGTCAACGTGAATCGGCGTCCGCACCCAGCTCGTTCCGACCGTCACCACACCTACTGGCACGCCGTCACCGAAGGCCGGCCCGAAACGGCTCGAACGAACCCAGAAACTGAGCGATTAGAACACATACCGTGGGCACGTCCTGTCATCGAAAATGAGGCCTGCCAACAGTCGTCAATTAAGGTCTGGAGCAACCGCCGTGGTAGCGACACCCATATTTGCATCTGGTTCGACCGCATCAATTACCTCGTCGTCCTCAAACGCCTGCGAACAAATTACTTGCTCAAAACTACCTACAGCCCGCAATCTCGCCGCCGCCAGCAGCTTCACCGTGAATACGCAGCCTGGAAAAAAAACGGGGCGCGACTGTGAATCGCGCCCTAATGCACCTCCTACATGGAGTAGTTGTGACATGACTAATATCGCCCACCCCCCTGAAGAAATCAAGAAAAATTTCTGGCTTGTTAAATTTGCCCCTTTTCGGACGAGTTGGACTGAGATTGTGCAGCATGGAACCTTCACCCTTCGCGGCATCCGAAGTGCCGGAGCACGTAAACACCTCGCAGCAATGCGCTTGTGCGACTCCGTGTTTTTTTACCATAGCCAACAGGAACTTTCCATTGTCGGCATAATGGCGGTCTCCCGCGAAGCATACCCCGACCCAACCAGCGCCGACCCGAAATGGCTGACATGTGATTTTACCCCTCTTCAAACGCTTTGCCATCCCGTGCCTCTTTCGGAGTTGCGAAAGAAGCACGTATTCTCCGACCTACCACTCCTAAGGCAACCCCGTTTGGCGGTTATGCCTCTAACCCTTGAAGAGTTTCAGCAGATTCACAACCTCAGCCAAGAATGAATCTCATTTCCCAACATGGCTTCTTAGAAGGCCTGATCGACGCCTGCGTCATGGAGTGTTACTTCCGCGAGCACATGGCCGAAAGCGACCTGCTCTTCCAAGAAACCGTGGCGCAGACATTCCTGTCTGCGATCCTCCCACCCACCAGCGAAGCCCTCACCGTCGAAGGCATCCAGACCCTCGTCACCCGCCTCCAAGCCACCGACCTCCCCCAAAAGCTCAAAACCATCTCCGAAAAAAGCCCCAACCTGCTGGGCGTCATCCTGAAGGAGGGAAAGGTATAAGTGTTAAAATAAATGCACATATAGCTTGTTTATGCATATTTCCTGCACATTATAACTGAAATGATCTTATCTTTTACAGTAGAAAACTTCCGTTCCATCCGGGAACGGCAATCTCTGATCTTTGAGGCAACCTCCGACCCCCATCTGCAGGATACCAACGTAATTCAAAGAGAGGGACACAAGGTGCTGAAGTCTACTGCGGTCTATGGTGCCAACGCTTCCGGAAAGTCGAATGTCGTCAATGCGATGATTTGGATGCGCCGATTCGTTTTCGAATCGATGTCGGAAAAAGTGGAGAATCCAAAAATTCCAGTGGAGCCCTTTCGCTTACACACCGAGAGCAGGCATGCGCCGTCTCTCTTTGAGGTCGAATTTCTGCTAGCCGATATGCGATACCGCTATGGCTTTGCGCTAACCAGTTCCGGGGTGGAAGAAGAGTGGCTCTACCGCAAAGGAAGTAAAGGACCCACCGCAAAGGTCTTTAGTCGTGAGAAGCAGAAAATTTCCGTCAACGCACGGCAGGAAAAAGGTCTAGAACCTTTCATTCCGCGCACGCGCCCCAATGCCCTGTTCTTAAAGGTGTGCGCAGAGTTCAATTTCGGTTTCGCCGAATGGGTCATGCAATGGTTTCGTCACTTTCGTCACGTATCCGGCCTGGATGAAACTAGTTTCATCGGGTTTACTGCAGAACGGCTTGGTGAAGATGTGCACCGTGATCGAATAATGGAATTCATCCAACGTGCCGACTTCAACCTTTGCGCGATCCGTTCGGAATTTGAGCCGATCACAGAAAAAGACCTGCCAGAAAACATGTCTTCCGAATTAAGAAAGAAGGTCTTAGAGGGTAAGCCTGTGAAGGGAGAAATCCTGACGAGCCACAACATCTATGATCCCAACGGGGCAGTGGCTGGAGAAGAGGAATTCGACTTGGAAGATGAAGAGTCTCAAGGGACTCGGAAGTTCGTGGCTTTAGCTGGTCCTATTCTACATACTATTGAAGAGGGATCGATCCTGCTGGTTGACGAATTTGAGGCGAGGCTACACCCGAATTTAACCAAGGCGATTCTGCAATGGTTCAATGGGCCTCAAAACAAAAATGGGGCTCAACTTATCTTTGCTACACATGATACGGGGCTGATGGATCCTGATCTGATGCGCCGAGACCAAGTATGGTTTTGCGAGAAAGACCACTATGGCAGCACCTCCTTGTATTGCCTGGATGAATTCGACAAGCAAGATGTTCGGGCGTCCACGAAATTTAACCGACAATACTTGCAAGGAATCTTTGGTGCAGTGCCCCAAGTGGCATTGGACGAATATTTGGCACCTCAATCCGCTTGAAGCAATGGCACGTCACCAACACAGTTCCAGACCTAAACGAAGAACTGCAAGGCGGAAGAGGCGACGCTATCTCATCGTATCCGAAGATTCTAAAAGCAGCCTGGACTACCTCACTTCTTTTCCGATCGATCCAAAGCTGGTTGACATTGTGCCAGAGGGGGGAGCGGGCAACACGGTTGATGTGGTCAAAAGAGGAATCGAGATGCAAGAGGAGGCAATAAAAAAAGGCCAGCCCTTTGTCCATGTCTACTGTGTATTCGACAAGGATGATTGGACAATGGATCGCTATCAACAAGCGTTCACCTCGGCGAGGAAACGCAATGATATTACTGCGATCTGGGCGAATGAATGCTTCGAACTTTGGTATCTGCTTCATTTCGCCTACCACAACTCAGGCATTCACAGAGACGAAATATATAAGAAGCTGAAAACTCCGAGTCGCTTGGCAAAGGCTTATGACAAAGGCGATGGAAGCATCTATGATTGCCTGCTTGATCGCAAGGACGTTGCGCTCAGAAATTCTGATCGACTGCTTAAGGTTGCACAAGATGAGTGTCCACGCAGCCCTTGGGCTGTTAACCCGTCAACGAACGCCCAAAAGATTATTCGCAAAATGATACAATTAGGTGAGTTAAGCGAAAGTGACCTTTAGACGGCGCTGCAAGAAACCATGCCCTACTGCAACGCAGATCGAAATCGGGAAACTCGAAGGGGTCGAAAGGGAAAGGAAGGGCAAAAAGAGCATGAATGATAATGACGAAGTTTCAGTAGGCGGGCGAGTTCACCGCGATCAAGGCTTACTCTTCCCCCAAAGTGGTCTTAAGCTTTGCGATCAAATCGGCCTCAACCGATGGGCCGCTGCTAAGTTGCACGACGACGGTTGGCTTAGTTTCGACCCAGAAACGACAGCCCAACTAACCGAGAACCAAGAATACGAAATACGTTTTGTTGGAGCCCTAGTCACAGGTGGATGCGGCCCAGCGCTACTGGAGAAACTACTAGAGGATCTGGAAAAGCCCTATTGCTACGCTTACAATCGGATCTACTACGATTGGGAAGCACGGGAATGGAGAGCCATCCCAGATCTATGCAACGAAATCGAAACGCTGGTCGAAGAGTGGATTAATGACCTCAAAGATCAAGAGGACACCGAACAACTGAAAGTGATCAAAGCCATAGTGGACGATGCACTTAATTCACTGAAAATCGAAGAGTGATCCAACAACATTGAAAGTTAACACCCAACAAACACAGCTGATTCATGACTGAACCGAGTGAGACAATTTACAGCTTTGTTGATGAATCAGGCGACCCAACATTGTTTGGCAAGAAGCGCGGGAGCGGCCCAATCATCGGGAATGAGGGTTGCTCGCACTACTTCATCATGGGCAAGTTGGAAGTGGAAGATCCGGTCGGCCTCTCGAAAAAGCTGAATGCACTGCGCGAAGATTTACTGGCCGACCCTTATTTCGCAAGTGTCGAATCCTTCAAGCCCGAACGCAAAAAGACGGCGCTCGGCTTTCACGCCAACAACGATTTACCCGAGGTCCGCTACGAAGTGTTCAAACTGCTACTGGCGGAAGGTAAGGCAGTCCGCTTTCATGCGGTAGTTGCCGATAAAATGATGATCGCTGAATCGGAAATCAAACGTAGAGAGACCGATCCGAAAGCGCGCTATAATGAGAACTCACTCTACGACGGATTGATCCGTGAGCTCTATTCGAAGTTTCACAGTATGGCAGACGCCTACCATGTTTGGATCTCAAAGCGCGGAAAAAGTGACCGAAACGAGGCTTTCAAACTAGCACTCGAACAAGCCGAAAACGATTTTGAGGCTAAATTCGGGTTTCGTCGTGGGCCTTGGCAAGTGAACATCTCCAACCCCGAAACGACCACCTGTCTACAGGCGGTCGACTACTATCTCTGGGCGGTGCAGCGCTTCTATGAACCCAGAAAGCACGCACTGAGCGGCAAGATCGTAAGAGAAGACCGCTACCTAAACATGCTCTGGCCACAGATCGGCGAGATCCACGACGTCCACCACGGCCCCAGCGGCGGCACATTCTACAGTGGTGACAACCGCCCCACCCTAGCCACCACCTTCCCCAGGAAGCATGAGGGCACAAAAAAGCCGTGAATATAGGAGCCCTAAGGCACTCACGGCACGCGGCCGAATTTCATTCACAGCGTCATTAAATTCATCTACATCCCGCCCATTGTCAACAAACTATTCGGGTTCATAAATTACACAGGGTATTTAATGTTCCCGCCAAGCCCTACGCCAAGACGCGACTCGCGTCGCATCGCTACACAAATCATCCGTAGCGAACTCGCGCCAGCGAGGTCTCTGAACGGAAACGCCAACCCCTACGTGGCATTTGCGCATAAGCTCATGGATTTCAACAGCCGCATGCCGTTTGTATCGTTCGAGGAATCCTACGAGCACTTCAAAAAAACGGGCGCTCTCGACGAGCCGAACAACTCCAACTTCAGTCTGCAAAACTTTATTCAATGAACGCCAACGTCCAACAAGCCCTTAGCAAGAAATTGGTTCAGAATTTACACAGGGTATTTAATGTTCCATTAAGATGTGGGTGTCCTCCAAATCATTCCTATTTTCAGAGGTAAAAGGCCCAGACAAGCGATGGCCGCAAAGCGTATGGGGTCAGTCCAAGAATTCATGATTATATCTTGTATAAAATTGATAATTGTGGAGTCTACTTATCGATGGCACGAAAAATACGGATAGAGTACGCGGGGGCGCATTACCATGTGATCAACCGTGGCAATTACCGGAGTTGGATATTTGAAAGTGAGGGCGCTCGTGCAAGTTTCTTGGATTGTTTAAAGCTAACCTGTGAGACGATGCAGTGGCGACTGCACGGGTGGTGTCTGATGGGGAATCACTACCATCTCAGTTCATAAATTACACAGGGTATTTAATGTTCCCTACGCCAAGACGCGACTCGCGTCGCATCGCTACACAAATCTATCCGTAGCGAACTCGCGCCAGCGAGGTCTCCCGCGTCACGCCAAGCCCTACGCCAAGACGCGACTCGCGTCGCATCGCTACACAGGCAGGAAGAATGTCAGTAACTGAGGACTTTGAGATTGAGTATGCGTTCAAAGTCTCTCGCGTTGCGGGTGACGACTGGCAAATCGTGCGCGAGGCCGGTGGCGCCGATCCAGAGATCGTTTGCGCCGATTAGGTTGCCCTGCGACTGGAGGTAGCGGTAGGCCGCTCCAAATTCCCATGCCACGTTTTGGGAGGATTCCAAAATGCGGAACGACTGAATGAATTGTGCCCACTTGGCTCGCTCGACTCCGAGCGACTTCCCGGCGGCCAATTCACCGATAATCGTGAAGGTTACACAGAATTGAACATCTTGGTGCGCTTGCAGGAATGCCGACGCGTCTCCCTGGCGGCGGCGTTTTTTCTCCCTCTCGAAATCGACCAAAAACGTGGAATCCAGTATCATGGGATGTCGGGCGGGGCGTCGTTTGCGTTTATGGCATCAATCGCGTCGAGTTCTTCATCGGAAAAGACCGAATCTCTGGAGCCGAAACCTGCCAGCAGTTCACGGCCGCTGACGCCGCCATCGGGAATCGATGCCCGGAGCACGACCTCCGAAAAGGATTCGCGAGGGAAGCGTTTCGCCCGGCGAAGCTTTTCATACGCCTCGATTTCTAAACTGATTGTTTTGGTCGCCATCAACACGACCATGCATGAACACGGCCAAAAGCGCAAGTCGAAAGCCGAAGGAATAAAGGAGAAAGTAGAATAAAAGAAGAATAAAGGACACCCATATTTTCAGCAACCATAACAATAACATGGCACGAATATACAGTGACCTGCTTGCATAACGACAAGGAACATAAATGACTTGCCATGATGAATTATGCGCAAACATTAAGGAATGGTTGTTTTCTGCTTTAAGTCCGAGTTTCCGAGGAAAATAGTCAGACTCAACACCGTAGGGACTTCGCTTGCGAATGTCGAGTGCCGCCCGCCTAGACGCCTTGTCTCCCGTCCACATTCGCAACCCACACAGCCCAAGACTTTTCGCGACATCCGCAAGCGGAGTCCCTACGGAGGGTGCGTGTATCCAAATGCGAAGGCATTCGGCTACGGGGAACATGTGTGTGTCCAAATGCGAAGGCATTCGGCTACGGGGAGCATGTGTGTATCCAAATGCGAAGGCATTCGGCTACGGGGAACATGTGCGTGTCCAAATGCGAAGGCATTCGGCTACGGGGAGCATGTGTGTA
>Ga0306899_1000803_pt1 | contig 13785 bp, 9 predicted proteins | sample AntRauMFilla3764_FD_190407 | JGI IMG/M metagenome (GOLD analysis project Ga0306899, IMG submission 190407) | Saline lake microbial communities from Rauer Islands, Antarctica - Metagenome Filla 3 #764 (v2) (version 2) | ecosystem: Environmental > Aquatic > Non-marine Saline and Alkaline > Saline ... | reverse complement strand
CGTAAATAATGTCAATAGCAACCTGTTCGTTGCAACAGGACGTCCTTTTGATAGAGTGTTTTACAGAGAAATCTACACTATTCCCACACTGTTTCCAGTCTCAAATCGTAGTGAGACACGGCCTTAGACGGGCTTCCGCCAACACTGGCATCCCCAAATCAACTATTCATAGGTGGACTTGTCGTCTTGGTCGAGTCATAGATTGGAACAAAACGAAAAAACGTCGTATTACTCGTTGTTCTTTCATTTTTTTATGAAAGCGCCGTCGATACCACTCGGATACACTCGTTCGGACAGTGAAACGACATCACGGCCTCTTTTGTCCGGATGTCTGTTTCGTAAGACGAATATACAGGAAGATTCTCGTGACACAATAGGACGGAAGGCTGTAACTCGTCTGCGAAACATATTACATAGCGTCAGACAGTGTAAAGTGTTCCACATCATTGAACGCCGTGGACCGTTTCCCGGACCGTTGCGACATTTCTCCGGTGAGTTTATGAAAGCGACGTCGATCCCACACGGACTTCAGCCAACACATGTGCACAATCGTGTTGAGCGCGATATTCGAAACAGCGTGTACTATCACGGTTCCGGCCACGATCACTACGATCGCAATCACCGGTGAGGCAAGGATGTACGCCGAAGCTCTGAAAAAACGAATGTCTCCGAAAGGAGGTACCTTCGAGTACGTGCCCAGAAAGAATTCCGGGGGGTGGCGGGCGTCGACACGTAACGTGTTTGGGTAGCATCCCTCCAACAAACTTTTTTCCGACGGGTCCTCTTTCGCGCCATCAGGAGGGCACGCCATTCGGATGGTACGGCGTACAGGATCGGCGAAATAGGAGCGTGAGGTCGAAAAGCTGTACCACGGCGTGTGGAGCGGTCTCCACGCTATGTGGAATTCACACCTCGATCCGGTGTCGTATACGGGAAGTCGCCTGATGTCCTCTATGATCGCTCCGGGTTCAAAATAGTGACAATCAGCTATAGCTGTGTATATGAACATATCAATGCTCAAGATATAGAGCAGCAAACAGATCATACCTAATACCTGGAGAAAGTACATACGATCCTCCCTCATGATCCCTAAGGCCGTGTCTCACTACGATTTGATATTGTAAACAGTGTGGGGATAGTGTAGGTTTCTCTGTAAAACACTCTATCAAAATGACGGCCTAATGCGTAGCGCCTCTTTTTTTGGGAAATTCCTCTTTATCCTCAAAATGTTTTCGTCGTGTTCGATGACCTACTACCAAACGTGTGATTCCGAATATTTCCCGGAAAACGGTATAAAGATACCTCTAGTCCTTATATAGTTTTTCCACAGAATATACGGAATCGGCCAAACCTGAGGAAGTTGGAATTTGGAAGTTGGAAGATGGAAGATGCGGAAGCCAATGTCTCAGCCGCTGAGGAGCGTCAGGCGTTTGCCACAGCACATTTCCTCCAACGACACCATAAATTCGAGCTATTCGATAGTGTCTACAAAGCGTTCATAGACACCAACACATATCGGGGAATACACTTCACCCTGTCTCAACTGTTGGAGACTCCCCACAAGCGCTTCTTCCTATTTTTCCACCGTTCCATCCCTTACTTGGCAAGGGTTTGTCCGGTGGATGGCGCGACTGGTGCATGGGTCAATATCAAGCTGTACAACGAAGACTTTGCCTGTAAAACGCGTGAGAGCGTTCCCATTGCGCTCCACCGATCATCATTCGGTGACAGGGTGTCAATGGGCGGGGCGCACAACCATCCCTACCTTTCTTCCATCCAGTCCACCTTGTACGCCACCCACCGTCGTATGCGTGCTTTTTACAGCTTTCGCGATTCCCGTTTTGATATCAAAATCTATCCACACGATCTGCAAGATGTCCATGTGCTGTTGACTTTCGAGCCCGGCTACCCATACACCGACGAGGACGCTCCTGCGTGCGACATGGGCGAAAGCAGCTAGTATGTTACCGTCGATTTCGTCTCCTCATATTCGAGTCGGTACAGGTACTTCAGTTTCATTTGAACACAGACGAAGTAAAACACGCATGGTACGCCGTGAAAGAGATAGAATCGTGTATTGCCAATCTACGCATCTGCGTGGAGGATCACGTGTGGAAGTACTCTACGACGACGCCGACGAAGAAACAAAAAAAGTGGAGACGTTCATGACGAACGAGGTCGTCCCGAGCCTGAACGACGTGCTCCCCCGGGAACAAGTAGATGCCCTCGTGAGAGATCCCAGAGATCCCAGAGATCCCAGAGATCCCAGAGATCCCAGAGATCCCAGAGAAGGTCGACGTGCAAAAACAACGGATGACGGACCACGATAATAGAGGTGTGTCGATGTTAGGAAAATGACTGATTTTTTTGCGAAAATCGCGGGTCGGAGTTCAAATCGACGTGACGTCGACGCTGAGTTTGGACGTTCCGTGGGGTACGCTCGTAACGAGGGGCGTGTTTCGGGCGCAGCTGAGAATGGCTCCCGCTACCTGCGTGGGGGACACACACTGGTCGTGATTTGATTTACGAGCGGCCACATAGAGTGCTGCGGCTCCACTTACGAAGGGTGCCGCGAACGACGTTCCCGATGCCGTTGCGACAGTCGACCCGATGGTGGTGGTCTGGATGTCAGTGCCCGGCGCCAGGATGTCGACGGCGTGACCGTAGTTGCTGAACGAGCTGAATCGGTTGTGTCGGTCGTAGCTACCCACCGTGATAGCCTCTTTGACGTGCGCGGGCGAAACGAGCGCCGCGTCCGACGAGTCGTTTCCAGCGGCGATCACGAAAGCGATCTTGTGTTTTTCGGCGGCTTCGACGATTTCTTGGTCTAGCGCGGTGTAATTGGTCGTGCCCACGTAGCCACCCAGGCTCAGGTTCGCCACGACGCTAGCATCTGGATGGTCGCGTTTGAACCGGACGATCTCCTCCACGCCGGATATGATGTCGGAAAGGAATCCAGCTCCGTCTTTGTCGAGCACTTTGACGCCGTGAATGCGAGCGCCGGGCGCCACGCCGACGACGTCGATGGTCTCTCCGGATGCCCATCCGCGGTCGATCGCACCGATGATGCCCGCGCACATCGTGCCGTGACCGTTCAAGTCGTTCGGTTCGGTTTCGGCGTCCAGTACGGACTTGACCGAAGCGACGTTCAAGTAAGGGTGCGTGCTCTCGACGCCCGTGTCCAATACGAACACGTCGACGTCGACGCCCGGGGCCCTGTCGCTACCGCCTATTTTGGTGGTGGACGCGCGGTCGAGCGTGCCGACGCGTTCGACGCCCCACGGCGCTCGCTTTCCCATGGTCGCGTCCGGAAAACTGTTCGCCATGCAAGCTCTGACCTCGAAGTCGGGCTCGACGTGGTCGATCTCTCCCGCTTCCGTCATATCTTTGAGAGCGCCGAGGCAGTCTGCGGAAAGCTCACCTCGACAAGAAAATCCGTTGAACACCTCGGAGCAGCAAACATTGGCGATCTTCGCGCCTCGAGCGGCCGCGACGGTCCTGCATGCCCTATTTCGTCCGTCGTCGGCTTCAGAGTCGGCTCGGGAGTGCGCGGAAGCGCATTGTTTCTTGAGACACACTATGTAGCCACGGGAGATAGGAGTAGGAGGAGTGACCATCTGAGTACGTTTTGATTAGGTGCATTTTTTTTTCCGAGATGTGCACGTTTTCGTGTTCAACGGAGAAGTGTCACATTATTTGTTTGACACAGTATGATGAAGGAGCGTGCGTGAGATGGACGCGGAGTGCGAGAACGGAAATGAAAAAAACGACGGGGACCGTTATCGTCGTATGTGGAACGATCTCCAATCGTACGCGTTGTCTCGCTTCGGTCGGAGCTTAGAAGACGTGCAGGACACCGCTTGTCGGGCCGAATTGGTCGCGAAAGTTTCGCGCGAACTGACGGGCATGATAGACTCGCCGTTCACTTACCGCCTGATACAGGGGATGTTCGAGGAGGGGTACGATCTGGTGTACGAGCGAGAGTGGGAGGACATCTCCGCACTCTGGAGGACAATCCGTCCGACGCGTAATCGTCAGAGAAATAACGGCATGTTCCCCAAATTTATCTACACTAGTAATAAGCACAGTGAAGAGGAGCTCGAGAGAGCGGCGGCGAACGACGAGACGGTCGAGGTACACGATCGCCGGATGAACATCCTACGCATACAGCAGATGCATATGCACCGGAAGCGACAAATGCTTACACATGTCAAAACAAGAGCGGAACCAGAAGAAAGAGAAGGAGAAGGAGAAAGAGAAACAAGGACAATAGATGCATCAGGAGGTGCCGACGTCGGATCGTTCGACGCGACACACCCGATGGACGACAACGGGTCGTTGGGAGGTTTACACGCGACGTATTTGAGGGCGCTCGGAAGGTGCGCAGACATCGGTGCGATTGAGTCCTTTTTAGAGAGGCGGAAACAAACACATACCTCGGATGGCGACGCGTTATTGTCCAGCATCGATCGCGAGATTTCGTCTAGCTCAGAGGCCAGGTGTGCACGGTGGTTCCGTAGTTCGTTTGAGCATTTTGCGCGCGATGGTCACGCTTCGAATTCGAATTCGAGTTCGAGTAGTTCGAACTCCGGACGCAACGCGGCCACCTTGGTGGAGGTGTTCGTGCGGCTTCTGAACTACCTACCTCGCAAGGCGGATTTCATGAGGTTCATCCGATTCGATACCCCCCACTCTAGACTGACTGAAGCCACCGTGGTGGAGTACGTGTCACAGACGAACGACTTCAAATATCTAGAGGAGTGTCGGTCATCGTTTTCGAATCAAGGTCGTCGTAGTGTCCCGGGCGTCGTCCCCGTCAGAAAACAGAAGAGGGCGGTCCTCAAATACTACGGGCCCGTGGGGACTTCGGGCTATGCCAAGGTCGCCAGGAACATCGTCGAGAGCTTGCACACGCATTCGGATTACGCCGTCCTGTTCGAACCCGTACAGTTTCACAACTACCGCCCGAATTCCGAAGACGACGCGTTACTGTCCAGTCTCGGTCCCGGTGCATCCGAGCTCCGACTGAAAATAGGACTCGGACTCGGAATAGGACTCCGTATTGGCCAAGACGACGCGAAGGGTGGCGAAAACGAAAACGAAAACGAGAACGAATACGAATACGAATATGACTTAGTAGTCGTGCACTCGCCACCCGAGTTGTGGCCCGCGATATGTGCGAAAGAACGTGCCCGCAACCGAAACGTGCGCATACACGGAATTACGGTATGGGAGTCCGACCGTCTGCCTCTCCGATGGAGCACGTACGTGTCGTTCGTCGATCGCGTTTCGGTTCCCTCCAGATTCAGCGCCGTGGCATTCAGACACGCCGGGATCGAGGCGGACGTCGTGCACCACCCCATCGCGATGGACACTACGATGGCCACCGGCCGGACGGACAAGTCCATTTTGACGACTGATGGATGGAGAGAGAGGTACGCGTGCATATTCTACAACATATCGGAGTGGACGAACCGCAAGGGTCTCGCGGAAGTCGTTCGGTCTTTCTTGCACGAGTTCCACGGCAGTAAAGAAGCGATGCTGTACCTGAAGACGTACGGAGACATCGGGAAAGAAGAGGCGGACGTTTTCATAGCTTCGGTGGCCCGAGAACACGGCGAAACGGAGGTCTACAACGTTCTCTTGGACTGTGCCAGGGTGTCCGACGCGTACATCGACGACGTTCACCATAGCGCGGACTGTTACGTGTCGCTCTGTAAGTCTGAGGGACACGGCGTGGGCGCATGCTATGCGGCGCTTTATGGAAACCGTGTGATCATAACGGGCTACGGTGGACAGGTGGATTATCTGATAGGAGGGAACGATCGAGTGCGTTTCGTGGACAACGCCCTGGAGTCCGCTTGCTTCTGCACAACGTGGTCGAAGAAACACGAAAAGTGCGCGTTGTTGCCCCACTGTAGGTATTTTGACGGATTCATCCCGGCACAACAGACCTGGGCGGCACCATCCGTCGAACACTGTCGAACGTTAATGCGACAAGAGTTCGAGGTCATCGTCGGTACCAGAGAGCTCACGCCCACACCCACAATAGGTGACGAACGAGAACACGAAGCGGCATGTTTTTTGAAGCGACGATTCAGTTTTGCTGTTTGTGCCACCGCGTTTGTCGAGGCGTTCGACAGGACGCGCAAAGTCGGCGAGCGAGAGAGGGTGCGGAAAGTGGAGAGGTACATGCGCGAGGACGCGCGGATAACGCCCTCGAGCGTCCTTCCTCAACGGTGCTTTTACGCTTTCGGTCGCGACCATCGTTGTGGCGGAGATTCCGAGGTCGGCAAAAATAGACGCCGCGTGTTAGTGGTCGCCTCTTACGGCTACGGAAACGTCGGGGACGATTGTTACGGAGAAATACTCGGGCGATTGTTCGGCGTCGACGATGGGATGGAGGTGTCGATCTGCCCGGACGCGTGCGTGATGTTGAAAGACGGATCTTACCTCCACCTCAACAAGTTTCGCACCACCATGAACGGCGAGATCGAAGGGCTGATGCCCTTCGACTGCGTCGTCATCGGCGGGGGAGGTCTGCTCAGCAAGCAGCGCTACCTGCATCGCAACAAGAACTCGCTCTGGTTTTACACCGACCTGTGTGTGGAGCGAGGTATTCCGTATTACGTCGTGAGCGTGGGGTTCCAGGACGTCGAAGCGGTGCACGAAGACAAGACGGTGCAGTTTTTCCGGACGGCGTTTCGGGCGTTCTTGGACAACGCCGAGTACGTGAGCGTCCGATCGGTGGTGGATTACGAGTTAGCGGCACACGTGATGTCGGACTCGACGAGCCTGGAGTACCACCCCGACATGGTGTATGGTATACGCCCCGTTCTTTCACTGAACGCCGCTTGCATGAACGCGGATGATCGTGATCGTAACGTAATCATGGTTTTGGTGACGCAGTGGACCAACGTCAGGCGAGGGGTGGTGGTGAGGGACGTGCAAGAGGCAACTCGCGACGGCGACGAGGTGGTGTTCATGAACTGGGGGGGCGTCGACCCTGACGGGGGTGGGTACATGTACGACGACGAGGTGCGCGAGCTGTTCCCAGAGGCGTGCATCCTCCAGGGCAAACGTCCCGAGCTGTCTTGGTTACTCAACAACGAACGCACGGCGACCGACCGCCAGATGACGGTCCGAGACATATGGGCTCTCCTGTTGCGCACGCGCCTCCTTATCACGGGTCGTTATCACGGCGTGGTTCTGGGAAAAGCCACCGGAGTACCGAAGGTCGAAACTTACGGATACACGAATTACAAGTTCTTGGCGGACGAGCTCAGCTTACACCCCGACGCTTCGACGGAAGTTTTGGAACGAACGGCATTGAAACCGGTCAAAAAGATCCGTGACATGATCGCGGGAGAGCGACGTCATACTTACAGGTCGTGGGACGCTGACCAGCGCAACACCGCCATAGTGAAGGTGCACGGATTGACGGGTATGGACGTTGAATTGCTCCAGAACTGGAAGAACCGCGACCTGGAAGAAAAACTCGCGTGAAGCTAATCTCGATAATATCGATAATATACGAAAGTGCTAAAAAAAAGTGGAACGGGGGTGGTCCAACTCCTTATTGAAATCGTCTGTAAGAAGAGTCGTCGTATTCTTTACCTCGCAAATGTATTTGTCTGGCCTCTCTGATCATTTCGTCGTTCGTGTCACACGGAACTACACCTTGGTCATTGATCTTTACGAGTTGTGGCATGACGCGTGTCGCCAAATGGTCGTTGCGTTCGTACATGTGCTTCATGAACGAAAGCAACAGGTTTGCATACAATTTCTTGGCGACGTCCAAGTCATGTTCGAGATAACCACGCACGGAGTACTTGTCGTTGTATGCTATTTGGACGATGGCGTACATCGTTATTGATAAAATTGCTTCGTAATCTTTTTTTGTTCGTACATAGGTTTATCCAATTCCTTATATCCTTTTTTTCTGCGAAATGTACGGAACAGGTCAAACCTACTTGTATGTCTCGTATGGGTAGGTTTCATTATATAAGACAATCACGCGAACGTATCTATATTGAAATCGAGCATGGACGCGGACGCGGACGCGGACGTGGACGTTGACGCGGACGTTGACGCGGACGTTAACGCGGACACAAGCACGGATGCCTTTCCTCTTGGGTGGAACGAGACTCGGAGGACTACAGATGGAACGTCTGTCGCGATATCCCATATCTCCTACGATGTCATACATGGGGGATTGGTGGCCACGATTTTCGATCGAAACGACGGTTCCGAACTGTACTCTATCACTCTGGACGATCGCATTGCTCCACCACCATCACCATCGGACGAGCTGGATTCCGCCGACGACAGGGATCCCATAAAGATTGCGGGTTGGCTGGAGCAGCTAAAGACCGTTTTGTGTCGCATGACAGACACCATGTATCCCAGTTCGTTCAACACACACGACGAAGCGCAGGCTTACCGAACCGTCTTGCGAGAGGCCGCGCGCAACGCCGACACGTTCGACCTGTTTCGTCGTCTATTATTCCGCCGTAAGAAAGTCGTTGCCGACCTCGACGAATTGGCCTGTTGTGATATGCTGACGAAAGGGGGTCCGAACGATGTCAGGGTGATGCGAGAGCTCTTTCTTCACGGAGCATGTGACCGACCGGAGACCGTGCAGTCGTCACTGCGGAAATCCTGCGAATACTCGAACGAGTCAGTGGTGACGTGTCTTTTGGAGCATTGGAAAGCGACGTTGTGCGACAAAGTAGCTGGATCGAGCGACCAGGAACAGGAACACAAAAAACGCGTTTGTTATCTCACCGATTTGGCCAGAGACATGGCCAAACGGCATATGTTTGCTATCACGCTGTTGCTCATAGAGAAAGGCGGTGCGAATCTGAGCCCGGATGCGTTTCTCACCTACATGAGGTTGTCGTACGAAAGACGGTCAAAGCTCGAGGCCGTTCTCAAAGCGATGCAAGACCTAGGTCGCAGTGGAGATTTATTGAAAGGAGTGTCGTCGGAGATGGATTCGTTTCCCGTGTATTGTGTGGACAGGATAGACGACTTCAGCTTGTTCGATATTTACGGTTTCGGCGAAACCCTCGAAAACCCCGTCTTCCTGAAGTCGGCCATGCAAAGCTTCAACGATTATCACATTTTAGAAGGTTATAACAAGTTAATCAAGTTTTTGGTAGGAAGGTTGTTCCCCGATCGACAGAACGTATTAGACCGCCTCCTCGTGACCGCGTGTGGAATGAAAAATACGGGCGTCGACCTCGTCAAAATATTGACTGATAAAGGGGCGCGGGTCAGTCAATCAGACCCCACGGATGTCGATTGTGACCGTCCCTCCAGCATCGAAGCCATAATTGACACCGATGACATCAATGAGCTGAAGCAGCTGGCTAGATCCGGACAGTCGACCATAATAACCGTCCTGACGTCAAAGTACGGCACTTTCGATAAAATTGGTGTACTGCGCCATCTTCTATCACTGGAGGATATTTCGTGTACTACTCTACGCGACATCGAACGCGTGTGGCGCCGTATTTGTACGAAATACGAGCTGCTATTCGTCATATTGGTCCCGTCAGCCAAAATATGCGTAAACATGTTGGCGAAAGCGGCGTCTGATCTAGAACAGAAAGAGGTCAGAAACGTCCGATACGACCACGTCCCCAACTTCAGCGATTCGTCGACCGCTCCATTACTCTCGACACCGGACGATTGTAGCATTAGCAAAAGCACGTGTGTGAATCGACTCTGGAAAAGTATGTGGAAGAACTGAATCGAGCCGAACGGCTAAGTGTACATCGATTGCAACAGACCGCGCTCTCTTTTCGTCACGTCGTTGTTCGCCCTCTCAATATCGAGACGTTCTCCCGCCATCACCTCTAATGTCCTCTCGACGTCGGCGTAAACGATCCAAGGCGACGCTCCTCTTTTTTTTTGGTCGGTGATGCGTCGGATGTTGGCGTTCATGACGACGCGCTCTACCAGCTTTTCGACGTAACGCATGCCGACACATTCCGTTTCGTCTTTGACTTCGTTACAAGCCGATGCGACGATTTTTTTGACGATCCGACGAGTTTCGTCGGCGTCAGAAGGGAAGATCGAGTTCGAGTTCAAATCGACGAAACCCATGTCTTTGACGACCCTGGGTACGATGTAGTCTCTCGTCGTCACGTATTTTTCTTCTTCGGTCGGAGGACAGACGGTAGCGACACGCACCCGGTCCAGGAGCACTCGGTCCACCCGGTCCAGGCGGTTGCAGGTGAAGACGACGAACACGCGCGACAGGTCCAGCGATATACCGGAAAGGTAGTTGTCGGTGAACGTATTGTTCTGCACCGGGTCAACCACGCTCATGAGCACGCTCGCGATCTCGTGACCCAACGGGTGGTCTCCGATCTTGTCCACCTCGTCGAACACGAGAACGGCGTCACACACTCCCGCGGAAGATATCTCTTCCAAGATCCGACCCGGGCGCGACCCTTCGTAAGCGTAGTTGTGCCCTGACAGAAGGGAGGAATCTTTGGCACCCCCGACGTTGATGACGCGCACGGGTCTCTTGAGCGCGGCTCCAACGGCCTGAGTAGCGAACGTCGTTTTCCCGCAGCCGGGAGGGCCTTCCAACAAGAGGGCGCGTGACGGAGCGCTCGGATGCACGACGAGTGTTGCGACGGTTTCGATAAGTGCGTTTTTGGCGCATTGCATCCCGTTGATCACCGCGTCCATATCCGACCTCGCTCTCACCAGAGCTGTCGCGGCACGTGACAAAGGTGCCGCCGATATGTCTTCGGTGGTGCCATTTTCGTCGTGTCGGTAACCATCACTCGTCTCGGCTTCGCACAAAACACGGGCGTGTTTTGAGAGGGGAAGAACGGCCACGTATTCGAGCCACTTCCGGACTTTGGCGGATTTTGATCTTTGGTACTCTCGCGCCATCGATTGTACTTTTTCTTTAGCCGACTTGTCGGGATGCAAGCGGATCACGGCTATAGCGGACGAAACGACGTCGTCGTCTAACGCATCTTTCGAAGTCGTGACCCTTTCCGTGAAAGATATCGACGTTTCCGCGTGAAAATTCTGGTGTTTCTGGATGAATCGTACCGCGTCGAGCATGGGGATCTCGACGGGGAACATGTCGTCCTTGCCTTCCCCTCTGGCGTCCAGGAGATCGGAGGTGTCTAGCACGACTCGCCAGGGTGGCGTGGTCGCGCCCTTGCGTTGCTTGATGCGCACCGCCATCGGCGTGGAAGCCTCCAAGATGCGACGATCCAAATACGCCTGGACCAGATCTACGCGGTTTTGTACGGCGTAACCGAAAAAATGATGTACCGCCGTCACTCGAACGGACGTTGCGGCGATGACGTCCAAGTGCTCTTCGAAGTGCTCCATGACCTGTCTACCCACCGTGGTCGGATCGCAGCGGAACTCGCCCTCGTCGTACTTGATGAACAACACCATTTCGGTGACGTTGAGCATGTAGATGAAGTAGTGCGATATGTCGACGCTTCGACGCGCCGCGGAGACAGCGACATCGAACATCGTTTCATTTTCTATCTTGCTTTCGCCTCCATCCGTCGTCAGTTTTGTGGCAAAGTTTTCGATGACTTCGATCGGTACATCTCTGGTGCGGCTGATGAGGCACTTGATCATGAAAGCCGAATACGGTTGGCGGTGAGATTCTCCGCTGGGATCTGTTGGATAGCACACCTCGACCCGTTCGATGTTTTCGACTTTGCAAATATCCCTTCTGGAACATCCGCTCCGACTCCGACTCCGACATCTCTTCTTGCTGGTGTTGGTACCCTTCTGGACGTCGCACATCCCCCCCGCTTCTGATTTTTGGTTCGCGAAAGTGTGTTATATCATGATCTTTATACGTGAACGCTGTTGACCATCAAGGCGACACCCCCTCCATCTGGCTAGTCGCAAGAACTGCGGCACTTATGATATGGCCCGATTACTCATGGCGGCGAACAACGGCATCGAAGTCACCATATACCATTCACGAACCGATGACACATAGAGCGATAAAAACAAAGAACGAGTGCATTCTATCCTTTTCATTCTGAACGGATCATGGAGTGAATATGACGAAATGATACAGTCCGTCAATTCAAATCTGAAACGACTATGTTATGGGGTGATCTTGCTATTTTTTTTCTTCACCATAATTGAACACACCTGGAGAACTGTAAACTTCCGCAAAAACCATGTACGATATTGGATTCAGGTCTGCGGCCATGAAAGTCGTACAAAACACTTTCTCTTTACGAGAAGCTGCTCGCTTTCTAAGAGTCAGGAGTCAGTAAAGCATCTTTGTCGAGATGGTGTGACAGATTAGCTCCCAAACTGGGGGAGAGAAAACCTACTGTCTGTGTCGACGAGCTCATCAAAACGATCAACAGACTATTGCGGTACAACACCTATTTCTCTTTAGCTTCACTCACCAAAGACATCATTTCCTGCATTGGTATGTCCATTTCCAAACAACTCCTTCACGTCATCCTTCGAAAACGTTTCTCTTACTCCTTCAAACGAACGAAGGCAAGAGGTGTCACGACCGACGAAGCAACACTCAAACGATCGTATATTCGGTTCATTACCCGATTCAAAAGAGCTCTCCAACACGGTTCCATCGTGGCCATCGACGAGTGTGGATTCGACCAAAGGTGCGTTCCCACGTATGCCTACTCTCCCGTGGGTACCTCTCCAATCGTACCTTACAATACTTGTTCCGATAGAACCAGGTTCTCCCTAGTCATTGCCGTTTCTTACGACGATGGAGCATACCGAGCACGCCTTTCGCCCTCTTCCTGCAAGTCGGGAGACTTCCGTGACGTCCTTACCACACTTCCGTTCAGAAAGGGCACTACCATCGTGTTGGATAACGCGTCCATCCACAAGACGAAAGATGAACCGGGCGTGTCAGAAGCCTTGGCCGACATTTCTCATGCGGGAGGCTTTCGTTGTTGCGATATGGAGACGTGGAGGCGGAGCATGGAAGCGGAGAGACGACACCACGACGTCCTGGATCGAGAGTTCGTGGCGAACCAAGAGTACGCGGTTTGGAAGATGCGTTTGCACCGTCTGAAACGTGCGAGCCTGGACCGGAACGCTACCCGGACGATTCGTGCTGCCACTCACGGTCAAAGTCCCGAACGCCTGCTTCTGATGGGCATCGGCAAGGCCAAGTTTTCCTCGTCCGGCAGGGGAGAACTATCCGCGCCTACTAAGGCTGTCGTAGAGGCGCTTCACCGCCAAGCAAAAAAAGAGACGTCCATAACAGGTCGACGTATCCAGTTCGATGACGTGGAGGAGTTCCGGACCACGATTTGCTGCAGTTCATGTGGTACTGTGACCACGAAGCCTGTGGTGACGTGTCTGGACCGCGAAGGTGGAATGGTGACACGTATGAGCCGCCGCTTGCCTCCTGTTTCTCTGTGCACATCATGTGCACAGAGAAACAGGAGGCAAGCGGCGTGATCGAGACGTACAAGGAGCAAGGAACATGTTATGGATCCTGCAGCACGAGTACTACGGTGGAACGGATAACCGCCCATGGTATTTGACGAGGAAGGGCTGCTGCAGCGCATCCGGAAACGTGACCTGAGCTGAAGACGTCGGAGGCTATAACGCCACGTCGGTGCACACCTGTGCCCGACATAGAGAGTCCGCTAGTTACAGCAGTTTTCAAAACAAGAACGGGACAGCGGATTTGGTGTATGACGGACCAATTTTCCTTGGTTGTCGTTTGGTCGTTTTGTCGTTTTTCCTTTTACAGACATAAAGAGTCGCTCACAGTCT
>Ga0306899_1000794_pt1 | contig 13868 bp, 19 predicted proteins | sample AntRauMFilla3764_FD_190407 | JGI IMG/M metagenome (GOLD analysis project Ga0306899, IMG submission 190407) | Saline lake microbial communities from Rauer Islands, Antarctica - Metagenome Filla 3 #764 (v2) (version 2) | ecosystem: Environmental > Aquatic > Non-marine Saline and Alkaline > Saline ... | reverse complement strand
TTGTTAGTGGAATTTCTGGCTTCGCCAAAGTGGCGGAACTTGACGTCGCTCTAAGTGCTTGATTTTCATGATCTGACCTCCGTTTGGTCCGGTCTGCTCCGCATCCGGCTTTCTTCGATCAGGGAGGAGTAATTTTTAGGGACAGGCTAAGAATTACTTAACATGCGGCTGTTTATAATATTTTAATAGCCGTATCATGAGAACTAGACGGGTAAAAGTAAGCGGTAGTGCGGCGATTTACCACGTGATGAGCCACACGGTTGCCGGGACGCCGTATTTAGATGATCGGGCGAAGGAGATTTTGCGGAAAATGATTTGGCAGGTGGCGGCTTTCAGTGGTGTCGATGTCCTGACTTATTCAATCATGGGCAACCATTTCCATGTGCTGGTGCGAATTTCTGAGCTCGGAGAGGTCTCGGATGCAGAATTGCTTCGCCGTTACCGCATTCTTTATCCAAAGCCCACTGGGAGTCAATGGGGTCAGTCCAAGAAATCATAATTTTAGGGGGGTCAGTAATGGGGTCAGTCCAATTTTCCTTGTTTTTCAAGCAAGCACCCGTGTTTCGATGGGGAGAGCGGATGTCCCATCCGCCGGGCTGAGCCAGAGGGAAAAACGACAGGCTTGTCGGCTTCTACGGCACAGTTTTACGGAGACGCGACTGGCGTCGCGTCGCTACACAGGGGGTCAGTAATGGGGTCAGTCCAATTTTCCTTGTTTTTCAAGCAAGCACCCGTGTTTCGATGGGGAGAGCGGATGTTCCATCCGCCGGGCTGGGCTGGAGGGAAAAGCGACAGCCATCGACCATGCTCAGGCCAGGGGGATTGTCGGCTTCTACGGCACGGTTTTACGGAGACGCGACTGGCGTCGCATCGCTACAGGGAAAGCTGATGGGGTCAGTCCAAGAATTCATGATTTTAAGGAAAAACTAAAATGGTATCCTATTTTATTAGCAGACTATAGGATTTTCAGGCCTACCCCAGGCGCGGCCAAAAGCTGCGTGGGGGGAGCCTCTCCTTAACTTAGCGCTCTTCCGAGTGGATGCGGGGTTTTGCAGGTACACGCAAGGGCAACGAAACCTAGAATCAGCAGGTCTGTAAAGTAGTGGAAGCTTCCAGCTCGCTGAGGAAGCGAGTAAAGGTGTCAGTCCAATTTTGCTCCGCCATCTTCACTTCGTTACGTCCTTGTTTTTTGGAACCGCAAAATGGGATCAGCCATCGACGGTTCTCGTCACGGGAGACGTGTCTGGCGTCACATCGCTACCAGGTTTACTTTCGTAGCCTCGGTTCTTTGAACCGGGGGCAGGGAGGGCGGACGCCCCCCATCCGCCGCGCGTCGGTTAAGATTCGGCCTTCGTGCTCCGCCATTCCTCCTCACACGCGCAGCGGACTGGCCTTTCAAGTAGTTTAGACAAAAAAGTTGCAAAAACCCTCTATACGCCCGACTATACCAGCATGATCGCATTGACGCAACATTCAGATTCAACTCGGGTTCAGGCGGCTAGAGACCGTTTGGCTTTGAAGCGGACACTCGAAAAATACGGGAAAGATCGTGTTAGTGCTCGAGGTTTCCTTCAGCGTGCTGGAATTATCGATGCCTCGGGTAAACTCACAAAAGCTTATCGTTAAGTGCTGCTTGCTCTATGCCGTGGAATCGATTCGTACTGGGTTTTCATGGTTGCGATGAGTCGATTGTCGAAGATGTCTTACTAGGTCGAAAAGGCTTAAAGACTAGTCGTAACCAGTGGGATTGGCTCGGCAATGGGATCTATTTTTGGGAAGACAGTTACCGACGCGCACTTCAATGGGCAAAGGGTAGCGAGCGAGTCAATAAACCTGCTGTAATTGGCGCAGTGATTAACTTGGGGCATTGCCTAAACTTGCTCGATGTCGAACATCTGGATACGGTCAAACGATCCTACATGATCTACAAGCAAATCTGCGAGCGGGGGGAAGCCCCTTTACTCGAGAATACAGGGCTAGAATTGAAGAATCGAAAACTTGACTGTGCCGTGATGGAGACGCTGCACTATGCACGCGAAATAGAGGAGGAAACCCCTTACGAAACAGTTCGTGGGTTCTTCATTGAAGGAAAGCCACTATATGCGGGTGCAGGCCTTCGACAGCAAGATCACATTCAGCTTTGCGTCCGGGACAGGAGTTGTATCGTCGGCTATTTTCTTCCAAAGTCGAAGGTATAGGAGACGGAGTAGATGGGGGCAGCCCAATATTTCATGATTTTAGAGAGTCAAATGGGGTCAGTCCAAGAAATCATAATTTTAAGGGTCAGTAATGGGGTCAGTCCAATTTTCCTTGTTTTTCAAGCAAGCACCCGTGTTTCGATGGGGAGAGCGGATGTTCCATCCGCCGGGCTGGGCTGGGGGGAAAAGCGACAGCCATCGACCATGCTCAGACCCCTTCGACGGATTCGATAGAGCCGTTTCTATTTATTCAGTTTTCGACGAATGGATTCTGGATCTTGCCTCAAGTCTAGAACGCGCTAAACAATCACAATTTCGTAGCTATTTAAAAGGGACAGGCTAATAACACTTGCCCTGAAATCGTGGTCTAGCCCGATGAGCGCGATCTGTTTTTGAGCAATAGCGGCACGGCCATGAGCCCCGCGACCCTCGGCAACCTGGTGCATGCTTACATCACTTGATGGAGGTTCACCGCTTGACCCGTCCCGCGAAACTGCCTGAATCATACCCATGTCTATAAGTCTCTATTTGGATTGCTGTGCGTTGCAGCGACCCTTTGACGATCGTTCGCAGCTACGCGTTGCGACCGAAGCGGAAGCCGTGCTCAAGTTAATCGAATTCTTCGAGGGGGGTGACTTGATTTTACTTTCCTCAGGTGCGTTATTGTTTGAAGTCGGGCGGATTAAAGCAACTGAGCGTCACGACTACTGCCTCGATTTACTGGGTCGTTGCTCGGACTTCGTCGGGTTTACAGACGTGATCCGCGAGCAAGCCAATGGCTACAGCCAAAACGGTATCAAATCGATGGATGCCTTGCATCTGGCCTCATCCGTAGCTGGTGGAGCGACCTATTTTTGTAGCTGTGATGACCGTTTTTTAAGCCGCGCAAAGTTAGTCGAGACGGGTTTGACTCAGGCGGTATCAGTGTTAGAGTTGGTGGATAAATTAAAACTATGAGTCACCCAGTCAAAACTTTACACGAAGTCTCTTCGGAAGCGCGTCACGTTCTTTACGAGCGCTTGGGCGTGTCGAACACGGTTCGCTTCTTCAATCAGTTTGAAGTTGGGGAGGGGAACTACACCGAAGAGCGCGACGCGACTTGCGACGGTGCCAGTGTCGATGAGATCGCCGATATGATCCAGAAATCCGAAGCCTCTCGGCATGTTGGGTAGTCATGCTTGCTGAGCTGCCCCATGCTCTAACGCTTACGTATCGAACATCAATCACAACTAAAGGAGTCTTGGAATGGGTATTTTAGCAATACAGGTAAAAACTGAAAAGGTGTCAGTCCAATTTTTCTTGTTTTTTGGAACCGCAAAATGGGATCAGCCATCGACGGTTCTCGTCACGGGAGACGTGTCTGGCGTCACATCGCTACCAGGTTTACTTTCGTAGCCTCGAAACTTCGTTTCGGTCTGACGAAGACGCGACTAGCATCGCATCGCTACACTTCTTAAAAAGCATGTCCCCTCGACTCTTAGTTTTGCTTCGGGGTAGGCGGCAGGCTTCCCATCTTCCATCTCCCACTCATCATCATTTTATGAAAAAATCTTACATACACAAAGTAACTTGCTAATTGACGATGTCGGTGTAGTTTTCCAGTCAGTAATTATCAGAAATTGATGGGGCATATATCATGAAAACTTTGCAAATCGAACTTCCAGAAAGTGTCGTTGGAGCGATTCGTCTGCCCGAAGCGGAGCAGCCGGGGCGCTTGCGTTTGGAGTTAGCATTGGGCTTATATTCCCAAGATCTTATATCGCTCGGCAAAGCAGCTGAACTAGCCGATTGTGACCGCTTTCAGTTGTCATCTGAACTAGCACGACGAAAGATCAACCGTCATTATACCGAAGAAGAATTGGCAGAAGACTTGCGGTATGCACGTGGTCAGTGACACTTCACCGTTGTCATGTTTGGCGAGGAGTCAAATGGGGTCAGTCCAAGAAATCATAATTTTAAGGGTCAGTAATGGGGTCAGTCCAATTTTCCTTGTTTTTCAAGCAAGCACCCGTGTTTCGATGGGGAGAGCGGATGTTCCATCCGCCGGGCTGGGCTGGAGGGAAAAGCGACAACCTTCGACCATGCTCAGACCAGGGGGATTGTCGGCTTCTACGGCACGGTTTTACGGAGACGCGACTGGCGTCGCATCGCTACAGGAAGTAGCATGGATCCAGCGTGTTCCCTCTGATCAAGTCCCAAGTCAGAGGAGAGTGGAGCAGTAAAAAAACAATCAAAAGAATCCAACGTGTGAGCAGATCCGTGTTTATCCCTCCTACGCTCTATAAGCCACGGATGACAGGCCTTGGTTAAAAATACGTCGCGTTGGCGACGGATGAAGTCTCAGGCTAGAAGCCTAAGCTACTTTTGAAGAGACAAGAACGCCGAAGGAAAAATCGTTCTGCCCCAAAATTATTTTGCAAAAAAAACGCCTGTCGTCCGTAGCCTTGACGAAGGGATGGGCCTGAGCCGGAGACGCGACTAGCGTCGCATCGCTACACCGAGAGATGGGGACGCGACTAGCGTCGCAGGTTCGATCCGAGGACATCGGTTACAGTTTAACTGAGGACATAGGTTACATATAAATGGCGCTTATGCCATGGAAAGAAACCACCTCAATGAACGAAAAAGAACGATTTGTAATGCTAGCTCAGACGGGGCGGTTCACTATTATCGATTTATGCAAAGACTTCGGCATCAGCCGCAAGACAGGGCATAAATACCTGCACCGCTATGAGCACGAAGGCCGAGCGGGGCTAGCGGATCGCAGTCGCCGCCCGAAGAGTTGCCCCTTTGCGACTGTAGAGTCAGTGGAGGCCTTGATTCTGAAGGAGCGGCGTAAGCATCCGACCTGGGGGCCAAAGAAGATTCGGGATTTACTGATCAGAATTCATCGCGTGGAGAACCCACCGCACATTAGCACGATTGGCTTGGTGCTTTCTCGGAGCGGCTTGACTAAGAAACGCAAGAGGAGTCAAATGGGGTCAGTCCAAGAAATCATAATTTCAAGCAGAAACTAAAGCGGCATCTTATTTTATAAGAAGGCTATTGGATTTTTCAGGTTCACCGAAGACCCGGGTAAAAGCTGCGTGGAGGGAGAAGCCTTTCCTCAAGTTAGCGCTCTTCCAAGTGGGGACGGGGTGTGCAGGTACGCGCGAGGGCAACGAAAGCTAGAATTGGCAGGTCTGTAAAGTAGTGGGAGCTTCCAGCTCGCTGAGCGTATGCTGCGGGGACGCGTCTGGCGTCGCATCGTTACAAAAAATCCTCGGTTCCGAGAACCGAGGCTACGGCAGAACAAATCCAAAGCCGCGACTAGCAGACAAATTTGACGTGGCCTCGCTACCGGCTTGTGGATTGCGTAGCGATGTCGCGCCAGCGACGTCTTTAGCGCTTCGAGCGGGTTCATCGACGTGACTAGCGTCGCGTCGCTACAAGTTTGTGGATTGCGTAGCGATGTCGCGCCAGCGACGTCTTTAGCGGTTCGAGCGGGTTCATCGACGTGACTAGCGTCGCGTCGCTACAAGTTTGTGGGTTGTGTAGCGATGTCGCGCCAGCGACGTCTTTAGCGGTTTGAGCGGGGGGATGTCGCCGTCCGCTTTCGTCGAGTGGGAGGACGTGACTGACCGTAAGACAGACACTCTTGTCTATCCGTCTAGGGTAGCATCAGCGATGACAGGCGAGGGCGCCAATATTACGGAATATATTCGCGCTGAATTGAGAGGTCACTCGTTGGAATGCCCTCGATACTTGACTTGGTTGTTTTGTCCAGACAATGTCATGTATTATGTTAGCAGTAAAAAAAGATCAAAAGATTGAAATTCGTGTTTCGTCGATCGAACTTGAGTTGGTCAACCGCGCGGCAGAGCTTAGATCTGAGAAACGTTCGCAATTTGTGCGTCAGCGACTTTTGCAGGCGGCCACACGCACGATCGCGGAGGCGCAAAGTCTGCCTTTGAGGTTGAAGGATTACGACCGCTTGCGGGCGGCACTCGATGAGCCCGTTCGACCGTTGCCTAGATTGAAACGCTTATTCAACGAAACTTCCGTATTTGGTGAGTAAATTTTGCTGTAAAATAGTCCCTATTTCTGAGGGAGGTCAGCTGTCGACATTTGATTGTGGTGTGTGTGAACTGAATGAGTGGCTGCAAAAGCACTCGCGAGCAGGAGCGAAAAGTGGCAGTGCGCAAACATTTGTAGCGGTTGGCTCCAAGGATGAAATCATAGGTTACTATGCGCTGACTGTTCAATCAGTGACTGCAAAAACAGCGCCCTCGCGTATGTCGAAGGGGATGCCCAGGCATCCAATACCAGTTATCCTACTCGCACGCTTGGCAGTGGATGAGGAATTTAAAGGACAAGGCATCGGGGTTGGTTTACTGAAAAACGCACTCTTGCGCTGTCTGAATGCATCGAAAGAAATGGGCGTGCGGGCAGTAATAGTGGATGCTAAAAACGATGCTGCACGATTATTTTATCAGCATTTCAATTTTGCTCCGTTTCCAGATGACTCAAACCGCCTATTCCTGCTGATCAAGGATCTTGACAAGATTATTCGGGGCTAGGATGCGCGGACTAATAGCGACGAAGCGTAGCGAAGATGGTGAAAGAATCGCGAAGGAGTGCGTCGCGTCGCGACAAGCTTGTAGATTGCGTAGCGATGTCGCGCGAGCGACGTCTTTAGCGCCTCGAGCGGGTTCACCGACGTGACTAGCGTCGCGTCGCGACAAGCTTGTGGATTGCGTAGCGATGTCGCGCCAGCGACGTCTTTAGCGGTTTGAGCGGGGGTTCATCGACGTGACTAGCGTCGCGTCGCTACAAGTTTGTGGGTTGCGTAGCGATGTCGCGCGAGCGACGTCTTTAGCGGTTCGAGCGGGTTCATCGACGTGACTAGCGTCGCGTCGCTACAAGCTTGTGGGTTGTGTAGCGATGTCGCGCCAGCGACGTCTTTAGCGGTTTGAGCGGGTTCACCGACGTGACTAGCGTCGCGTCGCTACCGGCTTGAGACTCGGATAGCCAAATTGCTCTTATCCTCGAGTGGCTTGATCGGCGAGCTTGACTTTTCGTTTACAAAATAGGATATTGTAAACATGCAAACTAAAACTGTATCGACACGCTTGAGTGAAGGCGAGCTAGTCCTCTTGGATGACATGGCTCTGCGCAAAGGCTTGGATCGGGCTGCAATGACGAAGACTCTGCTACGTCGTGGTCTCGTTCAACTGCGCTTTGACGAGGCCGTAGCTGCGTATCGTTCATCTCAGGTAACGTTGTCACGGGCTGCGGAAATAGGTGGGGTCTCCGTTTGGGATTTTATCGGACGCATGGACGAACAGGACTTAACGCTCCATTATGGAGTAGCCGATTTGGAGGAAGACTTGAGTGGCGACTGTTAAATCTGCTGGCAAGGTCGTTTTGTGTGACGCCAGTCCACTCATCTTTCTGGCCAAGTTGAACCGACTCGATTTGATCGAGCGCTCAACGGAAGCGCGCGTCATTGTATTGCGTTGCGTTGTGCGTGAAGTGCTGAGTGCACGGGCCGCACCGGTGGAAACGGAACGTTTGCGTGCTTGGTTGGCTACCGTCGAGGTGGTGGATTATGAAGGCAGCTTATTTGAATCCCAAGCACTTAGCCTCAGTGACAGAACCAGCTTGGCTTGGGCCTTTGAGCACACTGCCGACTGGTTTCTTGTGGATGAGCGCTTGCTGCGGCGTTTTGCCAAAGAGCGCGGCATTCGTGTGATTGGCTTTTGCGGCTTGATGTTGAGGGCAGCAGAGCAAGGTATTTTGACTAAATCCGAAGTGCTGACGCTACTGGATACCTCGATTCGCGAGCATGGCTTTCGTATTTCCGTTCAACTCTACCAACACATCCGTGAGCGGGTGGTGGGGCTGAACTGAGGCAATTTATAAAAATCTATAAGGGACAGGCAGATAGCGTTTGTCTAGAAGCAGCAGGTTTGTAAAGTAGTGGGAGCTTCCAGCTCGCTCAGCGTATGCGACAAAGACGCGACTAGCGTCGCATCGCTACAAGTTTGTGGGAGCTTCCAGCTCGCTCAGCGTATGCTGCGGAGACGCGACTGTCGTCGCATCGCTACAAGTTTGTGGGTTGCGTAGCGATGTCGCGCGAGCGACGTCTTGGGCGGTTTGAGCGGGTTCATCGACGTGACTAGCGTCGCGTCGCTGTCTAGGTTTAGCCCCAATTTCGCTTTGTTCCATACTTCGGGCTACGTAAATTATGCCTCACAACTTGAACACGCACACGGTCTTCAAGATCCTCGTAAAGGAAATGGAAGGGGAACTTCTTTAAATTATAACGCCTCAAACCAGAATGATCAAAATGATAGTGACTGGGGTCTAGTTGGATATGATGAAACCCTTTAGCTAGTTCGTCCCAAAATTGTAATGAGATCTCGTTTGTGGCTTGCTCTAGATAATAGCGCATCGCTTCGTTAATATCTCGCTGGACAGCGGGGTGATATCTTAGCGCTTTCAACGTCCTTCCAAATGCTTTAGTCCAGATATCAATTGTTGATGGGAGATGTCTTGCACGTGCCCCTCGCGAGTTTCATTAACTCGCTCTAAAACCTCATCATCACTAACGTCGTAGTCACAGGAAGCGCCTAATCCTTCTAAAAGCTTCTGGATAAGCTCCGTTCGCTTTTTTTGCGTCAAGCCCTGAGCTTGATGACAAATCTCTTCTACATTCATGAGATTAACTTACCTCAACTCATGGTATTTTCAAGGAGGAATTATATCAAACAAGGTTATAAGATCCTATTTTATTAGCAGGCTATAGAATTTGCCAGGCCCACCCAAGACGCGGGTAAAAGCTGCTAAGGGGGGGGAGGGGGAGCCTTTCCTCAAGTTAGCGCTCTTCCGAGTGGGTGCGGGGTGCAGGTACACGCGAGGGTGACGAAACATAGAAGCAGCAGGTTTGTAAAGTAGTGGGAGCTTCCAGCTCGCTCAGCGTATGCTGCGGGGACGCGACTGTCGTCGCATCGCTACACAGAGATGCAAATCTATAAGGGACAGGCAGATAGCTTTTGTCTAAAAGCAGCAGGTTTGTAAAGTAGTGGGAGCTTCCAGCTCGCTCAGCGTATGCTGCGGAGACGCGACTGTCGTCGCATCGCTACACAGGGCTGCGGAGACGCGACTAGCGTCGCATCGCTACAAAGAGTAGAAGCGACACTCCTGTCGCTTTTCCATGGGATCGGTCGACGCGACTGTCGTCGCATCGCTACACTGAGCTACGGGGGCGCGACTAGCGTCGCATCGCTACAAAAGTAGCCTACGCTTCCAGCGTGTTCCTTCTGGTAAATTCTCACGCTGGAAGCGTGCACTACTTTTTCCTCCATTCGCCTTACACGCGTGGGGTTCGCTTTTTTCGTGGTAAGCAAGTGCGTTTCGAGGTTTACGACTGAGAAATATCGTTTAGATTTCCCGGAGAGTCAAATGGGGTCAGTCCAAGAAATCATAATTTTAAGCAGAAACTAAAGCGGCATCTTATTTTATAAGAAGGCTATTGGATTTTTCAGGTTCACCCAAGACCCGGGTAAAAGCTGCGTGGAGGGAGAAGCCTTTCCTCAAGTTAGCGCTTTTCCGAGTGGGGGCGGGGTGTGCAGATACGCGCGAGGGCAACGAAACCTAGAATTGGCAGGTCTGTAAAGTAGTGGGAGCTTCCAGCTCGCTGAGCGTATGCTGCGGGGACGCGTCTGGCGTCGCATCGTTACAAAAAATCCTCGGTTCCGAGAACCGAGGCCACGGCGGAAGAATGACGAATAGCAAATAGCAAATGAATTTGTTGTGGCCTCGAAACTCGGTTTTGGGGTCCAGGAAAGGCAGATACCCCATCCGCTAGATGTAAATTCTAACACTGCCCGCAGCAACCGCACTTATCTCGCGCAAAAGCGCTGGGCTTTCTGCTATCAGTATGCAGAGTTTCACACGGAGCCACAAAGGCACGGAGCTTTGGATAAGTGCAGTAAAAAAGCCTCCGTGTAAAAAATTACGTTGTTTAAGTTCTGAGTCGCTTCCGCTATTACCTGCACAGCATGTAGTCATCCTAGTCAATTATTTGACGAGATGTATGCATTCTCGGTTAATAATTTGACAAGATGCAGGTATTATCGATAAATATCATCGAATATGTTAATTTCAAAAATTCTTGATTTAGATCGAAGGGCGAAGGAACTCGGTCGTCGTCGAGGTTTGCGACGGTCGCTTTTTGCGACGCTCCGTGACGATGTCGGTCGACACTCAATTGGAATTGTGGGGCCGCGAGGTGCAGGGAAGACAATCTTATTGCAGCAGTTGGCGGCCTCCATGGAGGACAGCATCTATATTTCTTTGGACACTTTGCCGAGGGAAGTGGATCTATTCGCCATTGTTCGAGAGCTTTGCGGTTCATATCAGTACAAGCGCTTCTTTTTGGACGAAATTCATTTTGCTGACAATGGACTCGGGGCGCTGAAGCAAATTTATGATTTTTTAGATGTTCGGATTTTCTTCACTAGTTCCGTGGCGCTCCGTATCAGGGATTCTGTCTATGATCTGGCTCGTCGAGTCAGTTTGCATTCGCTCGATTACTTTTCTTTTCGGGAGTATCTTGAGTTTAAGCACGGTGAGCCCTTGCCGCGTTTGGAGCTGGATGCACTTCTTGAGGGGGCGATCACACCCGACTATCTGAGGGTGGGTGATCGCTTTGAGGCTTACCTGACAGGAGGCATGGTCCCCTTTGCATTGGAAGAACCGAATCCCTTTCCCCTGCTCAAAGCCACTTTGGAAGCGATTATTGCGAAGGATATCCCTAATTCTCTCCGGTTGCGGGTGGATGAATTGGATATTTTACGTCGAATGATTGCATTTATTGGTCGTTCCAAAGTGGATGGCATCAACTACAGTAGCTTGTCGAGCAATTTGGGCATTACCAAATATAAGGCGGAGCAATATGCCGCAGCTTTCGAGAACGCCTTTATTTTGCAGCGTATTTTCCCCGCAGGAACAAATGTATTAAAGGAGCCGAAAGTCCTACTCATGCCTCCTATTCGAATGCTCTATCGCCCTGTCGATGAAGCGCGCGGGGGGCTGCGAGAGGACTTTTTCGCCTTCGCGATGCGTCAGGCAGGACGGGATGTGAACTATTTGAAATCAACGCGAGGGCAAAAGACCCCAGATTTCCTTCTTCAATATGGTGGGGAGAATGTTGTCTTCGAGGTCGGTGGCAAGGGCAAAGGACGGAGCCAGTTTAAGGGGATTCAAGCAGACCGAAAGATCGTCATGGCCGAAGGAGCCAGTCTCTCAGAGGACCGGATGCCTCTGTATCTGGCAGGTTTTCTTGCTTAGCCTCGAAATTCTACGTGCATGATAGCAGATGTAGTGTGAGCTTCCAGCTCGCTGAGCGTATGCTGCGGAGACGCGACTAGCGTCGCATCGCTACAAAAACTCCCCGGTTCCGAGAACCGAGGCCACGGCAGAACAAATCCAAAGCCGCGACTAGCAGACAAATTTGACGTGGCCTCGCTACCGGCTTGTGGATTGTGTAGCGATGTCGCGCCAGCGACGTCTTTAGGCAAGTCAAATGGGGTCAGTCCAAGAAATCATAATTTTAAGCAGAAACTAAAGTGGCATCTTATTTTATAAGAAGGCTATTGGATTTTTCAGGTTCACCCAAGACCCGGGTAAAAGCTGCGTGGAGGGAGAAGCCTTTCCTCAAGTTAGTGCTCTTCTGAGTGGGGGCGGGGTGCAGGTACACGCGAGGGTGATGAAACGGCGAAATCAGCAGGCCTGTAAAGTAGTGTGAGCTTCCAGCTCGCTGAGCATATGCTGCGGAGACGCGACTAGCGTCATCACGGCACGCCGTAGCTTCCTTGGACGAAGGCGGCATCGCTACAAAAAAAATGAGCGATTCTTCCCGCACGCATTTATTAGAGACATGGCAAACTTGACAAATCGCTATCATCTTTCAGCTTACCAAACAAATGAGCTTACTCCAGATCAAGCAGCAGGTAAACAAACTGAGTTCTGAAGAACGCAGGGAGTTAAATGCCTACCTGCTTCGTTTACGTAATGAGTCAGCAGAGGGTCGATCCAAGCTTAGCCAGCGTATGACTGCAATTGACGAGGGGCGAAAAGTCACGATGGGAGAACTGGAAGAACGAATCGTCGCACGTCATGGCGAACGACTATAGCTTGGTTTACTCCGAGCCAGCCGCAGATTTTCTGCTCTCGCTCAAACGGGCAAGGCTGGCCTCTTTACTCTACGATCTCCGCTGTCTGGCATCGGATCCGTTTGTTCGAAGTGATTATCGGCTGGAAGACGAGCAGGGTCGTCAAATTGAGCACCTTTTGATAGCCGATTTGGTTGTCGCCTTTTGGATCGATCACGCGTCCAAGGAACTTCGGATTATCGACATCACTGATGTCGCCTAACCAGTGGGAACGAATTGATAATTGTAGCGCTGAGTGGCCCACACCGCATACGTCCTGCTGAGCCGCCAATTGTAAACGTGCTGAGTGAGCCACTCAGCGCTTTTCCGAGTGGGGGCGGGGTGTGCAGATACGCGCGAGGGCAACGAAACCTAGAATTAGCAGGTCTGTAAAGTAGTGGGAGCTTCCAGCTCGCTGAGCATATGCTGCGGGGACGCGACTAGCGTCGCATCGCTACACAGAGAGATGGGGACGCGACTAGCATCGCATCGCTACGCAGAGAGATGGAGACGCGACTCGCGTCGCATCGCTACACAGAGAGATGGGGACGCGACTAGCGTCGCATCGCTACAAAGAGTCAAATGGGGTCAGTCCAAAGAGTCAAATGGGGTCAGTCCAAGAAATCATAATTTTAAGCAGAAACTAAAGCGGCATCTTATTTTATAAGAAGGCTATTGGATTTTTCAGGTTCACCCAAGACCCGGGTAAAAGCTGCGTGGAGGGAGAAGCCTTTCCTCAAGTTAGCGCTCTTCCAAGTGGGGGCGGGGTGTGCAGGTACGCGCGATGGGATCGCTTAATGTAGCTCACGCTTCTAGCGTGAAATCAAACACGACACGCAGGAAGCGTGTTCTAGTGTGATCGAACTGGTCGACATGACTCGCGTCACATCGCTACAAAATTTGGGTCGTAGCCTCGAAACTTTGTTTCGGGGATTATGCAACTTGACAATGGCCAGTTTCTCGTAAGACTGTCTTACATATGCAAACAATCGTCTCTAGTAAAGGGCAGGTAGTGATTCCTTCAAAAATTCGAGAGGAACTGAATCTGCATCCGGGGCAGCGCTTAAACCTTGTTCGGCGCGGTCGTTCCTTGATCTTGTCCGCAGAGGATTCGGGCTTGGATACTTGGCTCAAGTCTCGCGGAGGAAGGGGGGCTTTAGCAGTGCCGCTGCGGGTGGATCGGTCTGCTAAAATGCCTCCATCCAAAGAACTGTAGCTTTTGTTGTGAGGGATTATCTTTTAGATACAGACATTTCGATTGAGGTCATCAATCGTCCAGGCGAGTGGGATGACGCTTTATTGGGACGAAACGTAGCTATCTCAAGTGTGACGGCCTATGAATTGGCAGTCGGCATGGAGAAGTGTGGTTCAAAAAAGACGATTCGAGAAACTCGGAATTTTCTTTTCGCCATTGAGATCATTGAGTTCGATACTGCTGCGGCTTTGGAGAGTGCCCGAGTCCGTGCGGAGC
>Ga0306899_1000793_pt1 | contig 13873 bp, 14 predicted proteins | sample AntRauMFilla3764_FD_190407 | JGI IMG/M metagenome (GOLD analysis project Ga0306899, IMG submission 190407) | Saline lake microbial communities from Rauer Islands, Antarctica - Metagenome Filla 3 #764 (v2) (version 2) | ecosystem: Environmental > Aquatic > Non-marine Saline and Alkaline > Saline ... | reverse complement strand
CCCGCTCCTTTCAAGCCAGAAACACATGTAAGCCGCTTAAGAAAACAGACATGAAAATTTAAAGGACACCCACATAAATTCCTCAAAATGCTTGACTGATGGCCGCACAGTGAACAAGAAGGCACCTAAGGATGCCAACCGCTCGAAAAACAGTCGTGGATGTATTTAGCAGGGGTCAGAGTATCAATTCATTTTTCTCTAAAAAGAGGGGTTGAGACCAGAGCCAAAACAGAGAATCTAGATACATGAGCACAAAAGAGTTGGCACTAAAAACTATTCGCAATCTTCCGGAAACTGCTTCATGGGAGGAAATAGAAGAAAGAATACAATTTCACGCTGCGATTGAGCGTGGCCGAATGGATATTCAAAATGGTGATGTCACTCCTCACAACGAAGTGAAACAGAACCTAAAGAAATGGATTACCAACTAGTCTGGACGAACACTGCGACATCCGACTTAAAGCAACTAGTCACATACATTGCAGAGGACAGCCGGAAGTGAAATAAAGGTCGAACCCGTCGATACAGCGAATGCGAGTAACGCCGCCAGTGTTAATCGAAATCAGTCGGCTCGCATCCGCTGATCTCTACGATCTGATGAAAGAAAATGTCGCAGGCCACCAGTTATTTTTAGCATGAACGCGTATTGACGCCCATTAATGGGGCCTCATGTTGCCGCTGCACGTCTTTCCTCATGAAAAAATCCGTCAATCTAGCCAAAGAAGTTTACAAGCAGTTACGCGCCGAGTCGTGGGATACCTTGTGGGAGCGAGAAGTGCCTTTGTTTGATGCTGGCACCGCCAAAGAGCGCTTAGCCCGTGCCGGGCTCGTGCGGGCGATGGGGGTGGTGGCACTGGAAAAAGCGACTCAAGCGCAACGCGAGCAGACCCGCGAATGGTTAACCGGCCTACTCCAGGATCCTGAAGAGAAGATCCGCCGCTACGCGATGAATGCGCTGCCCAAGGTCGGCGGTAGCGTGAAGAGTGAACGCGCGATGCTCGAACTACTGGATCAACCGAAAGGGTCGCGCGAAGTTAAGAACCTTAGCCAAACTTTAAGCAAGATCGGCGGCGAAGCCACACTGGAGAAACTCGAAGCGCTGCATGATGTCCACGAGGCACTGCACCCTGCGGAGCAAAAGGTGAAAGCACAGCTCGCACGTCAGGAGGCGCCTGCCGGTATCCGTCTCGATGCAAAGATCAAAGAGACGCGTAAGCTACGAATCCACCTGCGCACCCGCCGTGGCATGGAGCTCTTCGTTCGGGATGAATTACTGGCGCATCCCAAACTAAAGAGTCGTTTCAAAATCATTCGCACCAGTCCCGCCTGTGTCGCACTTTCGGCGCTAAGACCCTTTACTTTAGCGGATCTCTATGAGCTACGCACCTTCGGCTCGGTTAATTTCGTGCTCGGCGCGGTGGCGAAAAACGAAACCAGACACACTGAAGCGATGGCGAAGATCATTGCTTCCGAGCTAGCACAGCTGCTCTGCAGTAAACTGACGGAGGGGCAACCGCGCTATCGTCTAGAATTCATGCGTGCCAAGGTGCCGCCACGTAAAGTGCAGGACATCGTGAACGCAGCCTTCGCACTCTGCCCCGACCTGCTCAACGATCCCCGCAAGTCTCCATGGGCGATTGAAATCTATCCCGAGAAAGTCGGGCAGTCCGTCGAGTTGCGTCCACGCGTTTTACCCGATCCGCGTTTTACCTACCGCGTCGATGACGTTCCTGCTGCCACCCACCCACCACTGGCCGCGGCCATGGCGCAGATGGCAGGCATTCAAGCAGACGACGTGATTTGGGATCCATTCTGTGGTTCGGGCTTGGAACTGATCGAACGCGCCCGATTAGGCAACGTTGATTCGATCATCGCGACTGATATCGACGACCATGCGATCGAAATCGCCCGACAAAATTTCGAATCTGCAGGCATCGACAGCGGCAAGGTCGTCCTGCGTCGGGGTGATTTTCGTAACTATAAGAAAGTGACCGGCATCGCGCCCGAAAGCATCCGTTTGATCTTAGCAAATCCGCCCTTGGGACGCCGCGTCCGGATTGAAGATTTGAAGGGGCTCATCACCGAATTCTATCAAGTCGCCGCCGAAACTCTAGTCCCCGGCGGACGCCTCGTCTTCATCAATCCACTCAAATTAGACAGTCCCGATCCGTCCTTAAAATTGGAAGCTCGTCATCTTGTCGACATCGGTGGCTTCGATTGCCGCGTCGAGAAGTGGGTAAAATCGTGATGAGAGCTGGCTGAACAAAAAAGGCGAACGAGCGAACACAGTTTATCGCTACCTGTAGCCCGGGGAGTTCAAAGATCCGCCACATAGATTACGTAGGCCGGGCGCTTTGCGCGTTCATGGACTTTGGCACGGATATGCCCGAGGCGGAAGCCGACTTTTTGTATCCGCGCTTTGAAGTGCGGGTCATCACCCGCCGACCAGAAGGCGGCGCGGCCGCCCGGCTTAAGCAAGTTGCGCACCGCTCGTAGGCCGCTGTGCGAGTAAAGGCTGTTATTGCTGGCTTTGACCATACCGGTCGGCCCGTTATCCACATCCAGAATCATCGCGTGGTAGCTATTCGGATCTCCTTTCCGAATCAGCTGGACCGCATCGCCTTCGATTATGTTGACACGAGGGTCATCCAGCAGGGCGCCATTTAAGTCTCTCAAAAACTCGCGGTTCCACTCCACCACCTTCGGCACTAACTCGACCACATCGACATGCGCATCGTCGCCCAGGCCCTCCAAAACCGTTCGCAAGGTGAAGCCCAACCCGAGGCCACCAATCATGACGCGTGCCCCTGGCTCCCGGGCGATACGCTCAATTCCGATCTTCCCCAGCAAGAGTTCCGACGCCGATGCCTTCGAGTGCATGAGTTCCTGCCCCCTGAAGCTAATGGAAAAAGCCCCATCGTGCTCATAGAGTGACATGGGTGCGCCGTCGGGCGTGGTTGATCCGGCAAGTAAAATTCGTGGTTTCATGAGCAAAGAGGGTGCTCTAAATCGAAGCCTGACAACTGAATTCCGTCGCGAAATTTAACCAAAAAAATGAGTTGGACCAAAAGCTAAGGCTTTCGGCTACAGGCGAGAGTCGATCCCATTTGCAGGGGAGGTGGTTCCGGGCGGTTTTGGCTTGTCCTTAACTTTGTTTTCTATCGTATAGAAATCATCTCACTCGCCTTTTTACCCGAAGCAATTATTGAACTTATGTTGTGGCATTACGAAAAAGATAACGCGCAAAACGGCCCTGTTTCTGAGGAGGAACTGTTGGCCCTTTACGAAAAAGGCACGATCCGGAGCCATAACCTGGTCTGGCGGGAGGGGATGGCAGAGTGGTCTCCGATGGCAGATTGCTTTCCAAATCTGGGCAGTGGTTCGTCTGGAGAGAAAGTGCCCTGCCCGACTTGCGGGGCATTTGTGGCGGCTGATCACTTGATTCCGTCGGGGCAGACTCAGGTCTGCCCGAACTGTAAGGATGAATTTGCACAGGGCCTGCGCGAAGGGCTCAGCCAGCCGGTGCGGCGCTCAGGTGCCCGGGGCACTGGGGGGCAGACACCTAATGACGGGCTCAGACTAATGGGCCGCGAGGCCCTCGCCGGAGCCTGGGGCATGGCGGTTCTGGTCACCTTCCTCTATACGTTACTCCAGCAAATTGGGGGAGTCATTCCCCTGATCGGGCAGATTGTAACTTTATTGATCGTCGGGCCTTTGTCGCTCGGGTTCATGGCTTACTTTGTCGGCCTACATCGGGGGGAACCGGTGGAAGTGGGCACCTTGTTCAGCGGATTTTCCCGTTTCCTGCAGGGGCTGGGGATTTACTTCGTCACAACAGTGCTGGTCTCTCTGGCGGCGATAGCGGCGGCGATCCCTGGCGCGGTGCTGATTTTCCTGGCCTACAGTAATAGTCCGGTGCCGGAAGAGAGCCCCATGTTCATTGCCGGGATCTTTGTCGCGGCAGTGCCAGCGCTGCTCGTCGGGACCTACATGTATCTCCGCTACGCTCTGGCTTACTACATCGCCAATGATCATCCCGAACTCGGGGTGTTGGGCACCATCAAGCGCAGCACCGAAATGATGGCGAACCGAAAAGGAAAGCTCTTCATGCTGGGGCTGAGCTTCATCGGCTGGCACTTTCTCGGGATGCTCGCCTTGGGGATCGGGCTGCTCTGGTCGATGACCTATATGTGGGCGGCCTTCGCGGCGTTTTACGACGATCTCGGAGAGGAAGCGTAGATCGATGGCGCGCCCGGAAAAATTTTCCCTGCGTGCGCTCCGCAGCGTGAGGCACATGCCGCTGCCAAGCATTCCGTGGGTGCAAAATTACGGAGCGATACATGTAGGCCAGGGTCATGACGTGCTGCTCTTCCCGGCGGCGGTTCGCGAGGTGGCGAGGCCGCAGGTCGATACGATCATCGAGGAGGGGCAGTCCAGCTGCTTCTTTCATCCAAAGCTGCCGGCTTCCAAAGTTTGCGAAATTAGCGGGCGATTGATTTGTGACTTGTGCCAGACGGAATGGAACGGCCAGGTCGTGAGCTTCGAAGCGCTGCAGTCCGCTCTGGGCGAAGCGAGCCAAAGGTCGCAAGCAAACACGCGCATTCGCTGGGACAACATCGCCCTGAGCTTGGCAGTCCTGCCGCTTCTCGTGTGGTTTATGACCCTAGTGACTGCCCCAGTAGCACTTGCCATCGCGATTTGGCAGGGGCGCAAGGGTCCCTGCAGTGTGGTGCAGCGAAGCGGCTGGCGCTACCTGCTGGCTGGTTTTCTGGCCCTCGTGCAAATTGGATTCTGGGTTTTTCTATTCGTCTCCGAGTTTAGTATATAAAAATGGCACGCGGCGGATACAGAAAATTCAGTGGGCGCTCTGCTTTCAGTGTGCAGAAGGCCTATCTGGGGGAGGACCATTTATTGATCGTGCAAGGCGTCTATAAAGAAAGCACGAAGCGGATTCGTTATGAGGATATTGAAGCGATCCTGATTTGTCCGACGAAGACGGGGGCCGTCATGTCGATGCTGGCGGGATTGGGGACTGTGCTCTTCACGGTCGTGGCGCTGGCCAATTTACAAAACAGCAGCTTTGTGCTCTGGCTGATCGTGGCGGTGGTGACTGGCGCGATTTTCGGTCTGGGTCTCTACCATAGAGGCTCGGCCGTTTTCGGGGTGCAGACGGCAGTGCAAACGGTAGTATTGGCGGGCCTGGGCAGTCGGCGCAAGTCGGCCAAGGCGACGGCGCAACTCGCTGAACGGGCCGAGGCCGTGCAGGGCCGACTCTCTGTGGAGGCCTTGCGAGCGGCGCATCAGGCCCGGCGCTCGGCGGCCTGGGCTGCCCGCGGGCGACCGAAGCCCACAGCTGGCGCAGCGAGGCCACCGCCGATCCAAAAGAACCGGACCGCTCCCGCCGACGGACCCAACGGAGGGCAGCCATGAATGCGCCTCTCACCCAGGCACGGTGTTTCAAGCACGTCAGTCGGGAGGCGGCTGCCAAATGCCCGGCGTGTGGGCGCTTCTACTGCCGTGAGTGCGTGACCGAGCACGAGGGGCGCGTGGTCTGCCGGAGTTGCCTCGACGCCTTGCTCGACCAAGAGACGCAGGAGACGCCGGGCTGGTTAAAGGCCAGCGCGGGCTGGGGGCTGGCGCTTGCGGGCTACCTGATTGTCTTTTACGGTTTCTACCTGATCGGGCGCATGCTGCTGCGCATTCCTTCCGAATTTCACTCCGGCGTCTTTTTTGAATAAATATGGCCGCGCCCGTGCAAGCACCCAAAATCAAAGGCAGGCAGCGACGATTTCGCCGGCGTCAGGTTCGGCAGGCGGGTGAGCCCACGGCAGTCGATTTGATTGAAGAAGGGGTCAATCTGCTGCGCCGCACCCCGATCGGGGCATGGAGTGTGTATCTTTGCGGGGTTGCGCCTTTTCTCGTCGGCTTCCTCTTTTTCTGGATGGAGATGGCCACCAGTGGGCTGGCCGAAGGGAACTTGCTCCCCGCAAGTCTGGGCATGGCGCTGCTTTTCGTCTGGCTGAAAGCCGCACAGTGCTACTTCGCCCGCGGGCTGCGGGAGGCGCTCCTGGGACATGCCGAGCCGGGCTGGAGCTTTCGAACCTGGCTGCGGGTCATTCGCCAACAAAGCTTCTGGCAGGGCACCGGGCTCATCGTCCTGCCCCTCGCCTTCGTCGTGACAATCCCCTTCGCCTGGGCGTTTGCCCTCTATCAAAATATGCTGACGGCCGATCCGGCGGAAGTGGAGAGCGAAACGGATGGCTTTTTTCAGAACAACTGGAAACTGGCGCGTATGTGGCCCGAGCAAAACTGGATACTGCTGAGCCTCTTCGGGCTCGTCGCGCTCCTCAGCTGGCTGAACTGGCTCTCGATAGTGTTCTTCGGCCCCTATTTGTTGAAGGCGCTACTGGGAGTGGAGACCGTCTTTTCGCGGGTCGGCCTTAACCTGTTCAACAGCACGACGCTTTTTGCCTGTTTGCTGCTGGCCTACGTGGTGACCGATCCCTTGGTCAAGGCGGTCTATTTGTTGCGTCGGCACTACGGCGAGTCGCGGCGCAGCGGTGCCGATCTCCGATTGCGACTGCGCGGCTATGCCCGGCGCTGCGGGGGTGCTCGCGCGGCCTCCCTTCTGGCGCTGCTCTTCTTGGGTGCGCTGGCGCTGATGCCCGGCCAGGTGAAGGCGGCAGAGACTGGGCCGGAAGTGCTGACGGTTAATGTGGAGGAACTCGACGCCAGCATCGACGAGGTGCTGGAACGGCGTGAGTTTGTCTGGCGCTTTCCCCGCGAGGAAGTCCACCCGGAGGAACGGCTCGGCTGGCTCCGCTCCTGGATCGAGTCGCTCGAAGCCCTTCAGGAGCGCTTTGAAAAATGGCTTGAAGACCTCTTCGGCTCTGACCGCTCCAGGAGCAGCGATGGCAGTTTTTTTGATAATCTCGACCTTGCGGCCCTGGGGAGCCTCCTGAGTTATCTCTTGATCGGTAGTTTTGTCCTCCTCGTGCTACTCCTGGCGCTGCGGGCCTGGAAGATGTATGCACCAGACGAACCACTTGAAGCCCGCTCGGCAGATAGTGCCGAGCCGGAGCCCGATCTGGAGGACGAGGACGTGTCGGCTGATTTGATGCCCCGCAACCGCTGGGTCGAGCTGGCGCGAAAACTGATCGCCGAGGGCGACTATCGCCTCGCCCTGCGGGCCTATTTTCTGGCGCAGCTCTCGGCCTTCTCCAGCGAGGGCCTGATCGTCATCCGCAAGGCCAAGAGTAACCGCGAATATGCGGGGGAACTCTCCCAGCGCGGGCATGGCGACGGCAATCTGCTCGACATCTATTGGGGAGAATTGCGGCTTTTTGAGAGTGTCTGGTATGGCGAGCGCCCTTCCGGCCCCGAGGAAATCGAGCAAATGGAAGACTATTTGACACGACAGGGGGTGCTGGGATGAGGGGACGCCGATTAAGTATCGTAATTTTCCTGCTGGCGCTGGCTGGATTGGTCGGTGGTCTGGCCTGGCTGATACACTTGCGCTTTGAGTCCGGCCGCGCCTACGCCCTGCGCTCCAGCCTCCGCTCGGATCCACTCGGATCGAAAGCCCTGCACGATGCCTATGCCGAATTGCCTGGGCTGCAGGTGAGCCGGAATTTTGTCCCACTGGTCCAGCTCCGGGCGCTTTCGCCGGACGCTACCTTACTCCTGCTCAATACCAGTGGCGGGCAAATGCACCGGCTCGCAGATTTCGATCGGGTCGTCGATTTCGTGGAGCGCGGGGGACGTCTCGTCATCGCGATGAATCCGGAGCGCGTGGCCTACGAGTATCTGGAGAATGAAATGGAGGAGGACTCCGAAGCGAGCGCGAAGGATGATGAGGAAACGAACGAAGCAGCCGACGAGGACGACGATGCAGAAGAAAAGAGCACAGGCTTCACCCGGCGCAGTGACGAGGAGAACGAATTATTTTGGGCAGGGCTGGCCCTGCGTCACGGTGAGCACGAGGGCGGCGAAGCACTGCGTGCCGAAGCCGCTACATCCGATCTCCCGGAGCGCACCCCCTGGCGCGAAGGTGGGGTGCTGGTGGAATTTGACGAAGAAGTATGGTCGCCGATCTATCAAATCGATGAGGAGGTCGTGGCGGCACAGCGCCGTCTCGGAGCGGGCAGCATCGTGGTGCTGACGGACGACTATTTGTTCTCGAACGAGGCCTTACTGAAGCACCGCTATGCGCAGCTACTCGCCTGGGTGCTGGGGGGCCAGTCGTCGCTCATTTTCGAGGAGACGCACCTCGGGGTGTCGGAGCGCTCGGGCGTGGCTACCTTGATGCGGCGCTATGGCCTGGAGGGTTTTGCCGTCGCCTTCGCCAGCTTGATGGCCCTCGTCGTGTGGCGCGGTGCCTCACCCCTGCTGCCACCCTATGGCGGGCGGGCCCGTGATCAGGTGATCCGCTCCGAGCATTCCATAGAGGCCGGGCTGGGTGATTTGATTCACCGCAGTCTGCCATCGCCCGCCATGCCAAAATTGGCCTTTGAGGCCTGGAAGCAGTCCTTCATCCGGACAAAGGGCGACCAGCGCTTTTATGCTGAGGAACTCGACGAGATCGAGGCGCTCTTGCGGGCACAGGACAGTCTGCCCGCAAGGCAGCGCAAGCCGGTTGAAACCCATTTGAAAATCAAATCTATCATTAATCGTAAAAAGAGGAGACGCCAGTGAACGAAACAAATAACGAAGCATTGCAACAGAAAATTAAAGCCGCCCGCGAGGAGATCGGTAAAGTCATCATCGGACAGAAGGGGGTGATCGATCTCGCTCTAATCACGATCCTGACACGCAGCCACGCGCTGATCGAAGGCGTGCCGGGGGTGGCCAAGACGCTCCTTGTGCGAACGCTCGCCGAGGTGCTGTCCGTGGAGAGCAACCGAATCCAGTTTACGCCGGATTTAATGCCCGCCGATATAACGGGGACCAACATCTTTAACATGAAGACGCAGGAGTTCACCCTGGTGCAGGGGCCGGTCTTTACCACGTTTCTTCTGGCCGATGAAATCAACCGGGCACCGGCTAAGACCCAGTCGGCCCTCCTCCAGGCCATGCAGGAGCGCTGCGTGACAATTGACCGCGAGCAGATCGTCCTCGATCCGTCGTTTACGGTATTTGCCACCCAAAACCCGATCGAACACGAGGGCACTTATGCGCTGCCACAGGCGCAGCAGGACCGGTTCATGCTAAAAATCATCATGGACTATCCGGAGGAGAGCGACGAGCTACAGCTCGCACGTGGAATGCTCGGGTCCGCCTCTCCCGAATCGATCCTAGCCGGAGGTTCCGTCCAGCCGGTCCTCGCTCCCGATGAGCTGACCCAGCTCCGCGACTCGCTCGACGCGATTGTCGTGCGCGATGAGTTACTGAGCTATATCGTCAACGTGGTCCGCCAGACACGCAAGCACGAGTCGGTGCTGGTGGGTGCAGGGCCCCGCGCGACGCAGGCCCTGCTGCTCGCCTCCCGGGCCGCGGCGGCACTCGACGGGCGCGACTTTGTCACACCGGACGATGTCAAGGTGCTCGCGCTGCCCGTGCTGACGCACCGGCTCATGCTCCGGCCCGAATATGAAATCGAGGGACTAACCATCCCCGAGGTGATTCATCAATTACTGGATAGTGTGCCCGTTCCCCGTTGATCGATGCGTATTGTTCCCAGTCGTCGTATGCTTCTCCTTGCCGGGCTAAGCCTGCCGGTCGCCCTGTTGGCGACGCTGGGGCCGGGCCATGCAGTATTCCTGCCGGCATTTGCAGCGGTGCTTCTCTTGATCGCATTGCTCGACCTGATGCTCTCGGCGCGCTGCATGCAGGACCTCCGTATCGAACCGGACCCGGTCACCCGGCTGGCTCGCGGGACCGGTGGCAAGCTGACACTGCACATCCGCTGCACCGAGCGGCCACCGCAGCAGCTCAGTATCGGCCTGCCCATGCCGGTGGCATTCCTTCAGGAAAAAGCGGAGCAGACAGTGAGCTTGTCGGGGCCGGGAGCGACCCACTGGACAGTGGCATGGGAGCTGACGGCCCGAGCACGCGGGATCTTTCCCTGCCCGCCGGTCGTCGCCGAGCGACCCTCACGCTGGGGACTCTTTGCGCTGCGCAAGAGCTTTCCCAACGAGGCTGAAGTGCGAGTCTATCCCAGCCTCAGGCGCGAGCGGCGACAGCTGGCCAACCTCTTTCTGAACCGTGGGAACATCGGGGCGCACGCCCAGCGCATGGTCGGCCAGGGGCGCGAATACGAGCAGCTCCGGGATTACAGCAGCGGCGACAGCATGCTGGATATTCACTGGAAAGCCTCGGCCAAGCGCGGCGAGCTGGCCACGAAGACCTATCAGGTCGAGCGCACACAGGAGATTTATCTGGTGATGGATCACTCCCGCTTGAGCGGCCTGCGCTCAACACCTGCGGGTGGCGATATCGACGACGACTATGCGGAGACGATCCTCGAGCGCTACGTCACAGCGGCGAGCGTGCTGAGCCTGGTGGCGGAGCGACAGGGAGACCTCTTCGGGCTGGTGGGCTTTGGTCAGCGGGTCTCTCGCTTCGTGCGGGCCAGTGCGGGTAAGCAGCACGGGCAGGTGATCCAGGATGCCCTCTTCGATCTGAAGACGGAGCGTGGGCCCTTCGATCTGGACGAACTCTTTACCTTTCTCAGCCTGCGGCTGCGGCGCCGCGCGTTGCTCATCTTCCTGACTGACCTGAGCGACAGCGCGGCGGCAGAGGAATTTCGTAAGCGGGTCAAGATGGTGGCCTCCCGACACGTGGTGCTCGTCAATTCGATCCGGCGGCCCGGCGTGCACCCGCTCTATGGCGAGCCAAAAGTCGAGTCGGCGCGCACGATCGCAGAGGAACTCTCGGGCCACCTCCGCTGGGAGGGCTTGCGGCATTTGCAGCGTGAGCTGCGGGCCGGGGGTGTGGAATTCGCTCTGGTTGACGATGAAAAGCTGAGCGTGGAAATCGTGAATCAATACCTGGCAATCAAGCAGCGGCAAATACTGTAGTGGAATATTCAATACGATGATACTCGACGTCCAAAAGTTTATCACAGAGCGCCGCCCGGACTGGGAAGAGTTTGAGGCCATGCTGCGGCATCTGGAGGACGACTCTCGGAAGTATCGTTTCGATGTCGGCGAGGTGCGGCGCTTCCACTATCTTTACGAGCGCATTGCAGCTGATTTGACCAAACTCAGTGCCTACGCGGTGGAGCCGCAGACCCGCAGCTATCTGGAATCACTGGTGGCACGCGGTTTTGGCGAGATGCATGGCAATGGGCGGCGACTCCCGTTGGTCCGGTCGCTGATTAATCTGGTGACGGCTTTTCCGCAGGCCGTGCGCCGACACTTCGCGGTCTTTCTCATGGTGCTGGCGATTTTTGGCACCGGCATGGTGTTTGGCGGTCTGGCCCTGGCTCTGGATGAGACCGCAAAGCCCGTGCTCATGCCCTTCCCCCATCTACTGGGTGACCCAAGCGAACGCGTCGCTGAAGAGGAAGCCACGGCTGCCGACGCCGACCCGATGGAAGGCAGCAAGTCCACCTTCTCGGCCTTTTTGATGACGCACAATACCAAGGTGGCAATCTTCACACTGGCACTCGGGATGACCTTTGGCATCGGCACGGGGATTCTGCTATTTTATAACGGCGTCATGATCGGTGCTGTTATGATGGACTATGTGCTGGCCGGGGAGTCGGTCTTCCTTGCCGGTTGGCTACTCCCACACGGGAGTGTGGAGATTCCGGCAATTCTCCTCGCTGGGCAGGGTGGACTGCTGCTGGGCCGGACCCTCCTTTTTGCCCGTGGCCGAAAGAGCATGGGGCAACGCTTACTGGAGATACGCGGGGACCTGGTGGTGCTAACGGCTGGCGTGGCGGCCCTGCTGATCTGGGCGGGCATCGTCGAGAGTTTCATGTCGCAGTATCACGAGCCGATTTTGCCCTACGCGGTGAAAATCAGTTTTGGGGCCCTTCAGCTGACGGGCTTGATCGCTTATCTCGGACTCGCGGGACGCGGCGGGGAAAACAGCGTTCGGGAGACATGAAGACGAGCCGCTACAACAACCTGGTGGTGCAGACCCCTGAGGGCGTCCAGTTCACCAATCAACTGGCCAGTCCGGTATCGCGCTGCATTGCCCTCGCCGTGGATATCGCTATTATTTGGACGGTTATGTCTCTGGTGGGCACGTTGGTCGCTCTGATGCAGTGGGTCTCCTATGACTTCGCGATGGCCTTCTACACCCTGCTCTACTTCGTGTTTAATATCGGCTACTTCATTCTGCTGGAAATGCTCTGGCGCGGCCAGACGATCGGGAAGCGCATGATGCGTCTGCGGGTGCAGGATATGCACGGTTTGAAGTTGCAGCCAGCCCAGTTGGTTCTGCGTAACCTGCTTCGCTTTGTCGATAGCCTGCCCGTGCTTTATTTCCTGGGCGGCGCATTTGCGGTGCTGAGCAAGCGTTCGCAACGCCTGGGCGACCTCGCCGCAGGGACTGTGGTGGTGCGATTGCCGGAGTTGGCCCTGCCGGTCTTGAACGAACTCTCGAAAAATCACTTCAACTCCTTTCGCGAACATCCGCGCCTCGAAGCACTGCTCCGTCAGCGTGTGCCCCCGGAGGAGGCCGAGCTCGCGCTTCAGTCGCTCCGGCGCCGCGACGAGATAGACCCCATCGCGCGCACCCGCCTCTTTCGCGAATTGGCCGCCCACCTGCGGGAGCGAGTGAAGTTCCCCGAAGAGATCACCGCATCCATGAGCGACGAACAGTATGTGCGCAACTGTGTGGACAGTATTTATCGGGCGGCGAAATAAAAAAACGGCTGTCCGTAATGGACAGCCGTTTTGAGAAACATTCTTTTAAAGTGCCTTACTCAACATTCGCGCCGACGACAGCGGCCATCTGCATCATGTTAATGGTTTGGCCTGCTTGCAGTTCTCGAAGATCCGTCACCTTACCTGACTTGCTAGTCGAGAAGGTATTGCGGAAAATCGGGAGCAACTTGGCATCGGCCACGATGTATTTGCCGGCGTTTTCAGCCGCACCGTTCTCGGTCTTGGTTTGAAGGCCTTGACCTTTGATATAGTCCCAAAGCTTTTTAGTGATTTCTGTCCGGGGAAGCTCGGTGGCTCCCAGGAAAGAAGCCAAATCGGCTTTTAGTTTTACGGGTTTATTCAGTCCTTTTGCTTCTTCTGCCATAGTGTATTCTTTCGTTTAGGTTAATGGATAGGTTTAGACCTAATGTTGGTTATGAAGGAAGTTTGCTGCAGAATCAACCGATATTCGCCAACTATTTTTGCAGCTGCCTATTATCACCAAGACGATGGGCGTAAGTATCGCAAAATTCACCGAAGACGATGCAGCCCTTCGCGCAGTGCTTGATAAAGCGCCCAGCAAATAGGCCGCTGAGATGAAATGTTTCGTCGATGCCAACGTGCTCTTCTCCGGAGCCAACGAAGCCAGCCAGATGCACCGCTTTCTTATCAAAGCATCTGAAGGCCACCAGCTCATCAGTTCCGACTACGCACACCACTCATGTTCGCCCAAGAACTCGAGAATCCTTGAAGTTGAGATTTTTTGCTCGAACCAATAGCCCGGACACCTCACCCAAAGACCTGTTTTCTCAGACCTTGAATCGTCGCCAGGTCTTGCCAGTCCGCACCGCGCAGTGGATTAACCTTTGGCGGGTATTTGCGCCCCTTCTCCATTTGCCAGGCACCCACGAAGCCCCGCACGAACTCTGTGCTACCCAAAATGGCCCCATCCGTAAAGTAGCGCACCCGGCAGCGCAGCACCGTCGCTCTCGGCAGGATCGCATCCTCTTGCTCCAGCACCTTGAGCGCCTTCTTTCGAGCCGCCTCCGATAGTC
>Ga0306899_1000785_pt1 | contig 13960 bp, 17 predicted proteins | sample AntRauMFilla3764_FD_190407 | JGI IMG/M metagenome (GOLD analysis project Ga0306899, IMG submission 190407) | Saline lake microbial communities from Rauer Islands, Antarctica - Metagenome Filla 3 #764 (v2) (version 2) | ecosystem: Environmental > Aquatic > Non-marine Saline and Alkaline > Saline ... | reverse complement strand
GGAGACGTCGCGCCCGCCCGCTCCCGCTTCGCTGGCGATTTTGTCGATCTCATCGACGAAGATGATGCCGTTTTCAGCGAGTTCGATGTCACCGTTCGCCCCCTTGACTAGGTCGCGCACGAGATCCTCGACATCCGAGCCGACATAGCCCGTTTCAGAGAATTTGGTCGCATCGGCCTTGACGAAGGGCACGCCGATGAGCCGGGCGATGTTTTTGATCAGGTAAGTTTTACCCACGCCGGTCGGCCCCAGCAGAAGGATATTCTGCTTTGAGTATTCGGTCGCGGCGCCGGACTTGCCGCTGAGTATCTGACGCACATGATTGTAGTGGTCGCAGATGGCAACGGAGAGCACCTTTTTTGCGTCATCCTGGCGGATAACAAATCGATTGAGGTGGTCCCGGATTTCCTTGGGTTTAAGGCGAAAATTACGAATGAGCTCCAATCTCTCCTCGTTTTCATCCTTTTCGGGTGGTTCTGCGTCCTCTGGCTCAGCGCTAGCCTCCATATCAGACGGCGCGAAGGCGTGCGTCGAGATCTTGACATTGGAGTCTTTGAATAAATCCTTCAGCTGCCGCTGGATTTCATCAAAAGGGTTGGGTGTTTCTTTATCTTTCATGTTTCTGGTTTGACAGGTAATAGTCTATCCGAAGTATCACGACAATAGTAACTTTTGACTTTTCATTAGCAAGCCGCAGGAACAATTATAGCATGTCTAAAAATCTTACAAAACGCGATATCGTCCTCGACATATATGACCAAACGGATTTTCCGCAAAAGGAAATTCGTGCGACGGTGCAATTGACGCTCGACGCGATAGCCAATGCTCTGAGCGAGGGGCGCAATGTTGAACTGAGAAACTTCGGTGTGTTCGAGGTGCAAATTCGCAAGTCGCGGATTGGGCGCAACCCGAATAAGCCGGAAACCGACGTGGTGATTCCAAAGCGGGCGGTGATTAAGTTCAAAGTAGGCAAGGAGCTTAAAATACAACTGGGCCATTTGGATTTGGATGCGGACGAAGCCTAAGCTCGACCTAAGCTCGACCGAAGCTCGACTTAAGCTCGGTCGAAGCTCGACTTAAGCTCGATTGGTAAGAAAACCCGCCGGAAAGGCACACCATGCAATTTGATTCGCTACCTGGTTTCCGGGAGTTTTACCCGGAGGCTTGCAGCCGGAGGAACTATATTTTCTCGCACTGGCGGAGAGTGGCCCGGGCCTACTGCTTCAGCGAGTATGACGCACCCGTCCTGGAACCGCTGGAACTTTATATTGAAAAGTCGGGCGAGGAAATCGTCGGCCAGCTTTTCAACTTCGAAGACCGTGGCGGCCGGGCGGTCGCACTGCGCCCCGAGATGACGCCCTCCCTGGCTCGACTGATCGGCGCAAAAGCCAACAGTCTGAAACGCCCGGTCAAGTGGTTCAATGTCGGTGAGCATTATCGCTACGAGCGGCCTCAAAAAGGCCGCCTGCGCGCCTTTTATCAATTTAATGTCGATATTTTCGGGGAATCGGGGCCGGCTGCCGACGCCGAGCTGATTTGCCTGCTGGTTCAATCACTTCAATCATTCGGCCTGAGCGAGGTCGATTTCAAGGTCCGTCTGAGTGATCGCGACTTATGGCTGCTGATGTTGGCTTCGGAAGGCCTGGACGACGCCGCGAGTGCCAAAGTGCTGGGTATCGTCGATAAGCTGGAGCGAACGGACCGGGCAAAGACACTGGAAAAGTTGTCCGCGATTTTTGAAGCGGATGCCGAGCGGTTTCTCGATAAAATAGAACAATTGATCGCAATTCACGATTTCGGGGCATTGCGGTCCTTTATGGAAGGCTTACCTTTGGAAGGAGAGCCAAAGATAGCGGCTCAGAAGCGCCTGGCTGATTGGACTGTTTTGATCGATCATCTTGAGGCGTCGGGGCTGAGTGCTTTTCTGCAAATTGATTTAGGCATCGTCCGGGGCTTGGCTTATTACACTGGCTTTGTCTTTGAAGCCTTTGAAGCCAGCGGAGAGGGTCGGGCACTCGCCGGAGGCGGTCGCTACGATGCGCTGGTCAAAAAGCTCGGTGGTCCGGATATGGCGGCTGTGGGTTTCGCCATGGGCGACGTGACTCTAGTCGATCTTTTGGACTCGAAGGGCTTGATGCCGAAATTCGTGGATGCGCCTGACTTCGTCATGGTCATTGGCGGTGTCGACGAACGGAAGGCCGCGCTACTCGATGCCGCCATGCTTCGGTCGATAGGTTACCGGGTGAATTTTTCATTTAAAGAGCAGGGCTTTGGGAAACAATTTAAATCAGCCGGTCAATCCGGAGCACGTTTTGTCCTGATCTACGGGGCCGACGAGTTGGGCAAGGGCGTCGTCAAGGTCAAAGACCTCACTAGTGGTGGTGAGTGCGAAATAAGCCGCGGCAGCCTTCCGGAAGACTTGCGGGACTTGATCGAGAGTGGACTTCCTGGCGCGTAAGCACGCTCATTCGTAACGCAGGGCGTCGATAGGGTCGAGGCGGGCGGCTCGCATGGCCGGGTAGATGCCGGAGAGCAAGCCAATCGTGCTGCTGAAAACGAAGCCGTAAAACATGGCGGTCACCGGAACGGTCTGGATGGTTTCCCCTTGTGGGATGAAGTCCTGAGCAAGGGTTAAAAGACCGACGCTGGCGGCCAGTCCGAGCAGGCCACCCACCACGCTGATGACGACCGCCTCAGCAAGGAATTGAATGAAAATATCATGACTGCGGGCACCAATCGCTTTACGCACGCCGATCTCGCGGATGCGCTCGCTGACGGAAGCGAGCATCACGTTCATAATCCCGATGCCCCCGACGAGTAGGGAAATCGCGGCGATGCCCCCGAGCGAGTAAGTGAAGGAATTTTCCAGCTTTTTCATCTCCTGCAACTCTTCCTCCTGGGTCCGGATCTCAAAGTCCTGAATGCCCCGGTGGGTCTGGGTCAAGGTATTGTGGACCTGCTCGACCAGATCGGGCAGACTCTCTACCCGGTCGGCCAGTATTTCAATACTGTCGACTTCATCGCCTCCTTGGTATCGAGCCATCGCGGTGGTGGCGGGAATGTAGTTCATGCGATTTTGCCACCGGAGACTATTGCGCCCTCCGATCAGGGCCTCCATGTGGGAAAATTGGCCAATCACGGTGTAAATTTGGTTGCGAATGCGGACTTGCTGACCGACGGCATTCACTTCGTCGCGAAAGAGGGAGTCGCGAATATGGGTGCCGATGACGATGACTGGGCTCTTGGACGCAATGTCTGAATCTGCAATGAAGCGCCCGTATTCGAGTTCTCGATTATGAATGCCTGTGAGATCGGGGCTGACTCCGCGGAGAAAGGCAAACTCACGCCGCCCGCCGACGATAAAGCGCTCCCACCGCATATCCACGATAGGAGTCACGAAAGCCGCCAGGGGAATGGCTTTCTCAATCGCGCCGATATCGCGCCAGGTCATACCCGGTGAGATGCCGGCAATGTGTTGCTGCGCTTCCGGCGCATCGCGGGGGACGACTTCCAGCTTAAGAATGCCACCGCCCAGTTCGAAAGAGGCACGCATATTCGTCAGCATGCCCTGGACAATGCCGACCATGGCCACCAGGGCCGCCACGCCGAGGATGATACCGCTCATCGACAGCAACGAGCGCACTTTGTTGGCCCAGACCTCGCTCAATCCGTTGGTGGCACCGTTGATAATGTCGCCGACAGGGTTCATGCGGTCGCTCCCTTCGCGCTGTCTTCGATAATTTTGCCGTCCTGCATACGAATCCGGCGCTTCGCGTAATTCGCCACTTCATCGTCGTGAGTGACGACGGCGAGGGTGATACCCTCCTCCAGGAGCGAGGCAAACAAATCCATGATTTTACTGCGATTCTTGCTGTCCAAGTTCCCGGTCGGCTCATCGGCGAGGATCAGGCGTGGCTCGTTGATCAAGGATCGGGCAATGGCGACGCGCTGCCGCTCGCCGCCTGAAAGTTGGTTTGGCGTGTGGGTGGAGCGGTGTTCCATGCCGACGCGCTTGAGGGCATTCATGGCCCGGCCTGGCTTGTCTTTGATCGGTTTACGGCTGTAAACCAGTGGCAGCATGACGTTGTCTAACACAGTCAGACGCGGGAGTAGATTGAAAGCCTGAAAGACGAAGCCGATACGCGAGGCCCGCAAACGGGCTCGCTCGCCCCGACCGATGGAGGAAACATCGCGCCTCTCGAAGACCATCTCTCCGCCAGTCGGGCTATCCATGAAGCCTAGCATGTGCATGAGGGTCGACTTTCCCGAGCCCGAGGTGCCGACTATGGCAATAAACTCCCGGTCATAGATCTTCAGATCGACTCCATCCAGAGCGTGCACCTGTTCACTGCCGACTGTGTAAGTGCGCCGGATTTTCGAAAGTGCGAAAATTTCTTCGGGTTGGCTCATTGCACGTGCCGGAACTGCACCGGCCGGCTCAGAGCGAGGACGTCGTCAGCTTCCAATCCGGTTTTGATTTCAACATACTGTAAATTATTGATGCCCACTTCGACGGTCCGTTGCTCCCAACCGCTCGAATTTTTCAAAAAGACATAGCTGCTCCCATCATCGTCATTGAAAACAGCCGACAGCAAGACCGAGGGGACATCCTCTGCAAAGGCCACCGGAATCTCAACGGAGGCGCTGATCCCAGGCCGGACACGGGCGTCGGCTACTTCAAAAATCACCTCGATCGGAAAAACACGGATGTTCTCGTCGCGTCGGGCGGAGGCAGCAATGACGCTAATTCCCCCAGTGATCTCAAAGTTTGGAATAGCATCGAAGGTAATCAACGCCTCCTTCCCCATGGTCAACTTTTCCACATCGACTTCGTTAATGCTGGCTTCGAGGTAAAGCTCTTCGAGCTGTGAAAGAGTCATTAATTCGGTGCCGTTATTGACTGATGTCGCTCCCGAGATAACCTGCCCTTCGACGATATCCATTAGGGTAATAATTCCTTCGTGGGGGGCGACGATTGAGGTTTTGGAGATATCCTCCTGTGTGTCTTCGAGGCGGGCCTGGGCGATTTCCAAATTGAGTTGGGCCAACTTGTAATCGGTTTCCGCGTCGAGGAATTCCTGTTCGCCCACAAATTGTTTATCGTAGAGTTCTTGAAGCCGCTCGAAATTGCGACGGGCTCTTTCCAGTCGGAGCTCTTCCGCCTCCAGATTACGCTGGGCCTCGCGCTCACGAGTCAACAAGCTCGTGCGGTCGAGTTCGACTAGGATCCCGCCGCGCTCCACGGCATCGCCCTCCATGACGTGAAGCCGCTCGATACGACCACTGATCTCCGACTTCACAATACTACTGAGCAGCGGCAGCACCTCGCCGCTGGCGTTGACTACGCTCTTGATATCTCGGCGCTGGACCGTGTCAGTGCGAATTTGTTCATTCTCAGCATCGCCCGGCCGCTGAAGAAATTTTGCCACGGCGTAGATTCCCCCGCCCAACAGGGAGAGCATGAGTAGGACTGTAAAAAAACGTTTCATTAATTCGTGTGCATCTCTTTTAGAATGGGGTGCGATTCCAAGTCCGGGGCCTCTTCGCTCAAACCGTCCAACATTTCCCAGGTGAAACCGTTTCGCTCCAAAATCGTGCCATCGACACGGCTTAGGCGAACCGATGCGCGGGTCGTGTCAATAATGGCCGCGAGATAATTGCTCCTCGCCTGATCGAAATCACGCTGTGCTTCAAGCACTTGCCGATAAGCGACGAGGCCGGAGCCGTAGCGGGCGCGCTCCTGCTTGAAAGTTTCCTCGTTGAGGGCAAGCGCCTTGCGGGTCACTTCGATCCGCCTGAGACCAGTCCGTGCGGCCCGCCAGGCAGTTCGCGCGGCCAAGGCTTTTTGTTGCTTGAGATCGTAAAGCACGATCTTTTCCCGTTCCAGATCACGTGCCGCTTGGCGGTTGCGGGCCCGCGCTTCGCGAAAGCCCCAGGGGAAACGGAGCTCCACGCCCACGTTCCAGCTGTAACCATCTGCGCTGTAGGCCCCACTGTAGGCGGTTTCTCCGTCGGTGTCGCGCCCAAGATAGTCGACCCCGCCGACCAAATCGAGATTTGGGCGGGTCGCATCCTCGGTCAGGATTTTGTTAATGCGCTGCACCTCGATGGCCTTTTCCTGAGCGAGGGCATCGGCATCGGAGATAATGGTATCCTGCACCACCGCTTGCATGGGGCGCAGGGCCGTCATTTTTATTTGCAGGGCTTGGATGGCCAGCTCATCAGCCTCAAGGTCCTCCAAAAAGGAAGTATTCCCCATGACGCGTCGAAGGGCGTCCTTGCCATCGTCGATGGCTTGCTCGGCCCGGATCAGGTCCTCCTGCTGATTGATTAATTCGGTCTCCGCCTGTAGGACCTCCAGCGGGGTGACCAGACCCAGGCGTTCACGCTCGCGGTTTTCCTCTAGAAGATTTTCCGCCAGATCGATGCTGGAACCGATCAAGGCGGCATCGGCCCGAGCGAAAGCCAAATTCCAATAGGCGATCTCGGTCTCGGTAATGACGTCGAGTATATTGGAGCGCAGTTCAAAGATGGATAGGTCCACCGTCAGTCGGGCTCGGGCCAGAGGTGCCAGATTGACCCTGGCCCAGGCGTCGCGCAGCAGTGGTTGACGCAGGTTCAGCCCCACCTTGGAACTATAGTCCGGATTGCGGGGCGCATTGTTGTTGGAGGTGCGACGCCCAAGGTCCGAATCCACCGTTACGGTCGCACCCGTCGATAAAAGCTTGTCCACTCCGATCTGAGCTTGCCGGCTCTCGCTCTTTGGCACCGGGACATTATCGAGCTCACTTGTTTTGGCCGCTGATTGTTGCTCCCGCAAGGAGGCCGAACCGAAGAGCGAAGGGTCAAAGGCCGACTCTTCGATCAAGATACTGTCCCGGGCATTGGCCGGTCGATAGCGGGCGGTGGCCAAGCCGAGATTGTAGGCCAGAGCTTGGTCGATTGCTTCTTCCAGCGCCAGGACCTCACCATCGTTCGCCGGTTCTTTTATGGAAGGCAGGTCTTCCGCTACCGCGAGTCCGGAGATGTTTGGATGACCTGAGCTGTCTTCCGAAACAGCCGATGTGTTGATCAGCGTGAAAAGGCATACGGCGGAGATTAATTTTTTTAAAAACATCCAAGTAAGGTGTATCGTAAAAGAGATGGGAAAGTTTCGGGATAAATCGAGTATTTCAAACTATTACTGAGAATTGACTGAGCGTTAACTTATTCATCTAATTCAGTCATGCGGATAACAGCGGTGCAAGAAGTTCAGGGGCTTTATGGTCCATTTTTAGTTTCTGAGAAAGTGATTCAGAAAATCTGGTTGCAGGGTGACTTTTATCAGGAGGATTTACGCACGACTTCCGGGAAGCGCTTGAAGGTTCTGGATCCTGGTCGCTGGAACATGAATGAAGGGCCGGATTTTCGTGAGGCCCGCCTGGAGATCGATGGCCAGGAGATGGTCGGTGATGTGGAGATCCATTTTTACGCGAATGACTGGTTGAATCATGGGCATGACCAGAACCCCAATTTCGAGCGTGTTATTTTACACGTCCTCTTGTATGGGCACATGACTAAAGTCTCGGACGGGCAATTCCCTCCGATGGAATCGCTTGTGCTCATGCCTTTGCTCGAGCGCGATCTGGAGGAATACGTGATGGAGGTGGCCTTGCTTGAGTTGGAACAGGTCAACGAGCTGGAGTGGTTCGAATGCTTTATGCAGAAGCCGCTGTCCAGGCGCAGGGCGGTGCTGGAAGAATTAGCAGCAGAGCGGTGGCAGCAAAAGTCCGGGTTTGCCAGGAAGCGTCTGGATCGAGCGGACTGGGCCTGCTGTTGCCATGAATCGACACTTGAAGTGATGGGCTTTGCACGGAACCGCGGCGTGATGCATAAGATTGCTTCGCTTCATTCCATCTCTGATTTCAGTAGTGGCATTGATACGGAGGCGATTTTCGAGGCGTTTCGTGAGGAATGGAAGTTGAGCGGTTGCCGCCCCGCGAACCATCCCAAATTACGGCTGCGGCAGTATGCTGCCATTTGTGCCGCAAATCCTGATTGGCCGAATCGTCTTTTAGAGTATCTCAGAGCAGCCGTTGCGGTCAATTCGACAGAGCCGACCGAGTTTCGCAAGGCTGCCGAGGCCAAAGAGCTTCAGGCCCTTATTGGGCAGGAAGTTTTTCAGGGCATGATCGGGAGCAAGCGGCTCAATACGCTCCTCTGCGACGCGATTTTTCCACTTTCAGGCATCGCTCTGGATGGACGATGGGAAGCCTATTGGCGTCATTGGTATCCGGGCGATTTTCCGGATGCGTTTGCCCGTTTTTATCGGCAGGCGGGGCTCTCTGATGCCCGCATCCCAATGAGCAATGAGCTCATGCAGGGCATTCTCGCATTGTTTGCGGGCAAGGGCGAGGCGCTGGACTGACCAACTACTTACGCCTTCACCACTTTGCCGGCCTTGATGGCTTTGACGGAGACCCACATGCGTTTCACTTCACCGCTGGGGAGCTTGACGCGAATGCGTTGCACATTCGGGCAAAAGCGCCGCCTGGTGTTTTTAACCAGCGAGGTGCCGATGCCACCACTCTTCTTGGTGAGACCTTTACGGATGATGCGACCGCCTTTTACGGGGCGCTTGCCTGTGATTGCGCAGATACGTGCCATGGGATGTAAGCTTGTTGAAAATTGGAAAAGGGAGGAAAGTAGGGCTGCATCATGCACGAGCAAGCCTTTTTCGGAGAAAAATTAGGGTTTCCTTCGTCGTCCCCAGAGCACTTGGAAGCGCTGGCCCATGTTTGCGGGGTGGATCAGTTCCATGAGCGTCTGGCGTTCAGGGCTGAATTGCCCGGCGCGGTCCGAGACTATGGCTTCAGCAGTATGAGCAGCGCGTTGGACGAGGAATGATTCCTGGCTTTCCAGAGTGGTGCTTTCGAGGCCTGCGTCTTCAAGCTGTGCTTTTAGCGGTGTCCAGCAAAGGTCGCAGGTGATGTCTTTCTCGCCGGGTCGGTCCAGTAGGTCGTTTCCTTGCTCGTGGCGATAATAGGTGCGGGCGGTGCCGTTGGGGCAGTCCTGTAGCAGTGCCTGCCGGGTCTTCCCGTAGTCAAAGAGGAGCAGCAGCCCCGTCCAATCCTTCGCGAGCAGCTCGGCCAGCGCGGCTTCGGCCCCGAGCGGCAGATCGACTTGGTAGCCCTCCTCGATCTCTATTGGCAAATCTTTGATCGCTCTTTGCGCTGACTGGGTGGGTCTTTCGAGCAGAGTTTCCTGTAGGCTGTGGTTCTCGAAATAGACCCCCCGCTCATGCCATCGTCCGTCCTGGAAAACTAGTCGGTGAAAGGGCAGGGCATCGAGCCATTCATTGGCGAAAATAACTACCGAGCCAGCTGCCGAAATCGGCTCGCCGAGGCGGATGACTTTGTTGTCTGCGAAGGGATGATGCGTCAACGAATCGAGGAGGCTGTGCCCCGGTTCAGCCGCAATTTCGATAAAACTGCTCTTTGCCGCCAGCTCCGGGCCCAATAGGTTTTCCGCCGCACCAATCACCAGCTTGGCAAATACCTTACCCAAACTTTCCGCCGTGTAGAAATCGCGATCTTTACTTCGGCCCACTCTTGAGGTCTTGCGTTGATAGTAGCCGCAACCTTGGGCGTAGAGTGCGATGTCGATATAGTCGCGGTAGCTCACCGGACCGTCGGCGCACTTTTCGCGAAGGATATCGAGGACAGTCTGTTTGGCCTGTGGCATGGGCATTAACTTGCTGTCATCCTATGAGGAAACAAGAAAAGTCTTCTCACTGCTCACTTCTCTCGCCTAACTTCTGCCCATGATACTCTCCGTAGAAAGTTCCTGCGACGAATCGGCCATTGCACTCTTTGATCCTGCCAAAGGGATGGCAGGGGAGTGGGTGCACAGCCAAATCGACTTGCACAAAGAATACGGCGGGGTCGTGCCGGATCTGGCCAGCCGGGAGCATCTGAAGAATTTTTTCCCATTGTTGGACGTTTCCGGTCTGGTGCAGCAGAAAGATGCGATTACCCGCATTGCGGTGACCAATGGCCCTGGCCTGGCCGGTTGCCTGGCCCTCGGCATTGCTTTTGCCAAAAGCCTTGGCCTGGCCTGGAAAGTGCCGGTCGTTGGGGTGAATCATCTGCGTGGTCATGCTTTTTCACCTTTTATCGGTTTGCATGAATCCTCGCCGGAAGACTTCGAAGCGCGCTTTCAGGCCTTGCTGCCGCATCTCGGTCTGATTGTCTCCGGGGGTAATACGATCCTGTTTCAGATTGATACGGGCCGACGTGTCGAAGTGTTGGCCGAAACGGTGGACGACGCCGCCGGTGAGGCGCTCGATAAAGGAGCAAAGCTGCTCGGGCTTCCTTACCCGGGCGGGCCCCAAGTGGAGAAGCTGGCCGCTACTGGAAATGCCAGAGCCTTTGATTTTCCCAAGGCCATTGCCCCGCGAAATGAACGACGCTTCAGCTTTTCCGGACTCAAGACCAGCCTGCGCTATCGACTGGAAAAGATGAATGACCCTGAGTTGCAGCACGCACTTCCCGATATCTGTGCCTCCTACCAGTCCGCAGTCATCGCCCAGCTCACCGGTAAGACGAAGCACCTCCTTGAAGGCAGCCGTTACAAGAGCCTGGGCCTCTCGGGTGGGGTGTCCAATAACAAGGCCCTTCGGGCAGCGATGGAAAAGCTGGCCTCTCGCTATGCTTTGCCCTGTTGCATCGCCCGGCCAGAACATACCGGAGACAACGCCGCCATGATCGCCTTCGCTGCCTTCGCTGATCCGGCTGGGGTTATTGAGGAATTTACCATCCAGCCGGCACTCAGGCTCTGATCTACCTGAAGTTCTCGAAGAGGTCCTTGTTTGCCGCCTACATGTAGGCTTCTTCCGGCGTGATCAGGTTTGCTTTCATTCACTCGGTTAACGACGCGTCCATCGTAATTATACCCTGCTCCATACTGCTTTCAATGATTCCCCGCATGCTAACTTATTTAATAGAAGTTTGATTAGTTGAAAGTTTCCTTCATGACATGGAGCTATGCAGGATTTCGACGACCTAAAAGCAAAGATCGCCCAGCTTGAGAAGCACATTGAATCTCAGGATATCGAAGTGTATCGGCAGCAGCGGCTGATCGATTCGCTTCACAAGCAGACGAAAAACCTGGAAGAGCGTATCGAATCTCTGGAAGGGGATGGTGCTTCAATTAACATGCCGGCAGACGAGAAACCACCGCACTATTAATCGAGTCCCATGCGAACAGACAATAGAGGTATTATAGGAAATTAACGGTTTAAAAATCCTCTTCTCTTCAACTGCCGATTTTAGGATTATACTGCCACTAAACTGAGTCCAAGGGCCACGAATGGCCTGAAGTCGGCCAGATTACGCGTTAGTAATTCGGCCTTATGGCAGACGGCGTTAGCGGCAATTAGGCAGTCGGCGGTCGAGCCGCGTCGACGTCCGGTTTGATTGAAAAGCTCAGCCGCCACCTCGGCATGGCGTCGATCCAACGAAAAGATTCTAGATTCAATCACCCGCAAAGCTCGATCTTGATCTTTGTCCAATAACGGGCCGCGCACATACTCATGCCAAGCCACCGAACAGGTGCAGGCTTGCGCACCCGCTCGGAGTGCCATTTCGATGTATTGAAAGAGGGAATCTGTGGAGTCACTCAATGCAATGAGCGCGTTTGTATCCAACAGGATTTTCCGCATCACGACTCGTCCCTCCAGTCAGACTTACGCTCCGAGTGGACGCGATCCATCCAGTCTTTGACTTCCGCAGACTGATGCAGTGGTTGAGCGCGAACTTCATCAAAAACCGATAACGGGCCGATACTTTTAGCAGCATCCCGAGAATTGTCGGCCTCTAAAGCTAGGCGGAGACCTTCAGTTACATAATCTTTAATTTTACGATGACGTAAGGCAGCCCGCGACTTGACCTCGCGATAGAGTTCATCTGGCACTTCTAAGGTTGTTTTCATTATTCCCATAAAAAAATATTTATGGGTTTTGTCAATAAGAAGGCCGCAGTGTAATTTTTATTCAAATTTGGCCATTGCCAACCCCGCGAGTCGTCCGCCTGTCCAGGCGGCCTAGAAGTTGAAGCCCCCGGTGATGGCTTCGAAGCCTTAAGTCTGTGCCATTCCGGCGAGGTTATTACTTTTGCTTTGTGGTCGCCTCCGTTTTGTGTCCCCTCAAAGAATGTTCGAGGCTGTGCATTGATCCTAGAAATAACTTCACATGAGGGAATATCTGTGTTACTCTGCATACAATAAAGTCACACACACACACGAAGGAAGTTATCATGACATTAAGCATAAGAGACGCCGAAACAGACTCTATGGCACGAGAACTCGCAAGTATCACCGGCGAGAGCATCACAGATGCCGTCGGCAAAGCTCTGGAAGAGAGATTAAGCAAAGTGCGCAGGAACAGTAATATTGAAGTCAGGAAAGCTCGAATCAATGAGCTCCTAGCAATCGCTAATGAGAGCATGATTAGTGCCCCCTTATCCGATGATGATCTTTACGATGAATATGGTTTGCCGAGGGAAGATCGATGATTATTGATAGTTCAGCTCTATTGGCAATATACTTTAACGAGCCAGAGAAAGAGGAGTTCTTAGATCTTATTTTAAATACTGAGAGCGCCATGATTTCAGCGGCGAACTATGTGGAAGTTCATTTGAGAGTGGATCATGCGCTCAATGAAACCGCACGGCTCGCTTTCGATGAGTTTTTCTCAAAGCTCAAGATAGAAATAATGCCTGTGAGTGTCGAACAATCCAAAGTTGCCCGAATTGCGAATCAAGCTTACGGGCGAGCTTCCGGCCACAAAGCTAAATTAAACTACGGCGACTGTTTTGCCTACGCATTGGCGAAAGAGCTAGATAAGCAATTACTCTTCAAAGGTGAGGATTTTATTCATACCGATGTCCAGCAAGCTAGATAGAGGTCACTCCACTTCAGGGCTAGAAGCTGGTAGAGGCCGACGATGCACCAGTAAACGATGCGGTAGCTGCGCTTGCTCGTCTTATGGCGGAAGATCGTCTGCGTGAGGTAGGCGGCCGGCCAGCCGCCGAGTAGCTCACAGATATGTAGACTCTTTTCCGGGACGCGCCAGCCGCCACTCTCTGCGCTGCGTTTATCCTTCCAATAGAATCCGGCAGTGAGGAGCGAGATGGCTACGAAGTAACTGAGGATGAATTGCCAATCGATGGTGGCCGATAGTTGATAGAGCCCGACCAGTGGGAGGATGCAGCAAAGCAGGATCGGTAGATGGCGTTTCATGGCTTTATAAATCGGCGAGCAGGCTGCGCAGTTCGGCGGCGGGCTCGATGTGATGCTGATCGACCGCGAGTTGGAGCGCGGCCTCTAGGATGGGCTTGGCGGCGGCGTCTTGTTTGTCCCGCAAGAGTGCTTTACCTAGTAAAATGCGGGGCAGCATCCAGTCGTCTCGGGAGTCGGCGCAGCGCTCAAGGTGGGGGAGGGCGGCCGTGGTATCGCCTTCGTCGTAGAGCGCTTGACTGAGGCTGAAGCGGAAGAGCATGTTGTCGGGCTTGGCCTCGACTTTAGGTAGGAAGATTTCGGATTTTTTCATTTGGAAAGTATGGTTGGGGCGGGTCGCCAGGCGTTGGCGTGGGTTTGGCTATGCGATTTCGAGCGCGATGAAGGTGATGTTGTTGGGGGCCTTCTTGATTGTTGGCCATTTGGACACGCACATGTTCCCCGTAGCCGAATGCCTTCGCATTTGGACACACACATGTTCCCCGTAGCCGAATGCCTTCGCATTTGGACACACACATGCTCCCCGTAGCCGAATGCCTTCGCATTTGGATACACACATGCTCCCCGTAGCCGAATGCCTTCGCATTTGGACACGCACATGTTCCCCGTAGCCGAATGCCTTCGCATTTGGATACACACATGCTCCCCGTAGCCGAATGCCTTCGCATTTGGACACGCACACCCT
>Ga0306899_1000779_pt1 | contig 14049 bp, 12 predicted proteins | sample AntRauMFilla3764_FD_190407 | JGI IMG/M metagenome (GOLD analysis project Ga0306899, IMG submission 190407) | Saline lake microbial communities from Rauer Islands, Antarctica - Metagenome Filla 3 #764 (v2) (version 2) | ecosystem: Environmental > Aquatic > Non-marine Saline and Alkaline > Saline ... | reverse complement strand
CCGGTGTACGCGTGCACGGTGGTGAGGGTGCCGGCGTCGATGCCGAACTCGTCGTCGAGCACCTTCGCGACCGGCGTGATGGAGTTCGTCGTACAGGAGGCGTTCGAGACGATATCGTCGCCCTCGTACTCGTCGTGATTGACGCCGTAGACCAGCTGTTTGACCGGCTCCTCTCCCTTCGGCGGCGCCGAGATAACCACGGTGTCCGCGCCGCCTTCGAGGTGCGCGCTCGCGTCTTCGCGCGTTCGGAAGACACCCGTACACTCCAGCGCGACGTCGACGTCGAGTTCGTCCCACGGGAGGTCTGCGGGGTCCTGCACGTTGTACAGCGGGACTGACGTGCCGCCGATCGTGAGCGTGTCGCCGTCGCGCTCGACGCCGTCGAGCCGGCCCATGACGGTGTCGTACTTCGCGAGGTACGCCATGTCGTCGAAGTCCATCACGTCGTTGATGCCGACGAGTTCGATCCGCGGCGACTCCTGTACCGCACGGAACACGTTCCGTCCGATCCGACCGAATCCGTTGAGACCGACCCGCACGACCTCGTCCTCGGCGACGTCGTCGGCCGCGTCGAGATATGATTTACTCATGTCCGAAAAAAGCGGGGTGCAGATACTTAAATCCGACCGAGTACAGCTGAGACAGTCACTATCGTTCGATTTCGTTACGATCGGTGTGGTCGGCACAGCCACACGCTGTCCGGAGTCAGGAGGACGCTCACGTCCCGCGTTTCGGCCGCCGCCGCGTTGTGTCGGCTAATACGGCGACCGACAGAAGGCTTATCGGGATCACCACCCTCATCCGTAGTATGGATAGAGACGACCGTGAGGATCCGTTCGGCGATTTCTTCGCGGAGATCGAACGGATGATGAACGAGATGGCCAGCGACGAACCGGGGACCGAGGACGCTGGATTCGGATCGGCAACGCACGTGGACGCGTACGCCACCGACGACGGCGTGCGACTCGTCGCCGACCTCCCGGCCGTCTCGAAAGACGAGCTCTCCCTGCAGTGCGACGGCGAGGCGCTCACCATCTCGGCGGTCTCCGACCGGCGGGAGTACGACGAGACCGTCGACCTCCCCGCTCCGGTCGACGAGCACTCCGCAGATGCGACGTTCAACAACGGAGTTCTGGAAGTCACGTTCGACCGCGACGACGACTCCGCGTCGATCGACCTCGAATAAGGCTCGGCTGTTTTTCGTTACTTTCCCACTGCCGCAGTCCGTTCGATGAGTTCCGCGAGCCGGTCGTAAAAATCGGGCTCGTACTTCGTCGCCGCGTCCACCGTCGGGCGCGCGTTGGTCTCGTTGACGACGAGCCGGTCGTCCGTCTCGAGCAGGTCGACGCCGAGATAGTCAATCCCGAGCGTGTCGGCCGCCTGTTCGGCCAGTTCTCGGGCGCGGTCCGGGAGGCCGACCCCCGTCGCCTCGGCGCCCTGGTGGACGTTGTGCTTCCAACGTCCCGTCGCTCGAGCGTCCGCCGGGAGCGCTCGGCGCACCGCGCCAGCGTACGCGCCGTCGACGACCATCGCGCGGTAATCGCGCGCGTCGGGGAGGTACTCCTGGATCAGGTACGACTTGTCGCCGGTCGCGCGGTAGTCGTGGACGAGGTTCAGGTAGTCCACGACGCCGAGCAGCGAGTCGAGGTCGCCGGCGGTCGTGACGCCGACGCCCCGAGTCGCGGAGTTCGGCTTGACGACGACGGGGTACGAGAACGACGAGACGGCCTCGGTGACGGTCGACTCGCTCGCGGGGTTCGATACCAGCGTCGTTCGCGGGGTCGGGAGCCCCGCGTCGTCGAGCGCGGCGAGCACGCCCGCCTTGTTCCGCGAGGTGAGGGCGGCGTCGCGGCCGTTCACCCACGGGACCGACAGCCGCGTGTCGACGACGGCGCCCTCCATGAGCCGCGAGGGATAGACGAAGCCGACGTCGAAACCGTCGAACTCGCCCTCGGCTTCGGCTCCGTCATTTCCGAGTCCGTCCTCAATCGCGTCCGCGGGCTCGCCGCGGCGTCCGTCCGAGACGCGGAGCGACCGCTCTTTCGCCTGCACGTGCTCGACGGCGATGCCGCGGGCCGCGAGCGGCTCGCGTACTCGGTCGAAGGTCTCCGCGTCGGTCGTCATCGCGAGCCGGAGCATACGCTCGCTCGGGGCCGTTCGGACTTAAAAACGATGCGGCGCTCGGCAGCGGCTCGGTCCGCCTTCGCGGGGAGTCAGCGCCGCCCACGTGCTGTCGGATGCTCCGGCTTCGAGACGTACTCGCGCTACTGCAGGTGGCCTTCCTCGCGAAGCTGTTCCGCCTCGCGCTTCTCGTAGCGCCACGCGATGTCGCCCTTCTCGTCTTGCCAGTCCCACGGCTCGACGAGGACGATGTCGTCCTCGCGGATCCAGACGCGCTTCTGCATCCGGCCGGGAATACGCGCGGTTCGCTCTTTCCCGTCGGCACAGCGGACGCGGACTCGGTTCGCGCCGAGCATCTCGACGACCTCCGCGAACACCTCGTCGTCGTCGGGCATCCGGAGGTCGTTTCGACTGTCTCCGTCTCCGTTGCTCATGCGTACGCGGTGATACGCGCTCTCGAAAATAAAAGGGCCGCTCTCCGTGGCGAAGCGTCCTTTTAAATGGTGACGGCAGCGACCTGACGACATGCGCGACACGCTCGGACTCACCGGTCTCGTCGGCGTCGGCCTCGTCCTCCTCTCGCTCGGGCTGTTGACCGCGTACGACCCCGTCATCGGCGGCGGCGTCGCCCTCATGCTGGCTGGGGTCGGACTGATCGCCAAGGGCGTCGCCGACTCGGCGATGCGACTGTTCGGCCTCAAATAGCCGTCTTCGGGCGGCTGTTTCCTGCGATTCCTCTCAGCTCTGGATTACGTTGCTCCCGAAAGAGTAATATTGAATGGTCGCCGCGAGCCAGTATGGTTGAGATACCCGCGGCTGCGGTCGAACTCGCGGAACTCCTCGCGGTCGTCGTCGGGGCCGGTGCGGCCTCGGCGATCGGGATCGTGCTCGAACAGTTCGGACTCTCCGCGGCCTCCGCGGGGGACTTCGTGCTCGGCGCGTGGGCGGTCGGGATGGGACTGCTCGCGCTGTATATCGGGGTCGTCGGGCTCGGCTACGAGCAGGCGCTTCCCCGGATCCAGCAGTTGGTCGCCGGCGAGTAGGGCCGCGACGTCGGACGGTGCCCGATATGTTTCATAACTCCCCGTTCGCCGCCAGCTCTCGGACCGCGGCCGCCCGCTCGCGGATCGCGGTCCACTCCTCGTCGTCTTTGTTGTCCACGTGTGAGTACATGAGTCCCATCCGCCCGGTGCCGCGGAGCGTCTCTTCGTTTTCTTTCAGGAAGTCCCAGTAGAGCGCGTTGAACGGGCACGCGCCCTCGCCCGTCGTTCGGGAGACCGTGTACGGACACGACGCGCAGTGGTCGCTCATCCGGTTCACGTAGTTTCCCGAGGCGGCGTACGGCTTCGAGGAGAGCACGTCGGTCCCGAACGACCCCATCGCGACGACGTTCGGCGTCGTCACCCAGTGGTACGCGTCGACGAAGCCGAGATGGAACCACTCGTTCAACTCGCCCGGGTCGACGCCGTAGATCAGCGCGAAGTTCGAGAGAACCATCAGCCGCTCGATGTGGTGTGCGTACCCGTACTCGCGGACGTGCCCGACCGCCTCCGACAGGCAGGTCATGTCGGTATCGCCGTCCCAGTACGCCGGCGGGAGCGCCCGAGACTGATCCAGCTGATTGGCCGTCGCCAGCTCCGGCATCGCCTCGCGGTAGACGTGTCGCATGAACTCGCGCCAGCCCAGCACCTGCCTGATGAACCCCTCGACCGCGTTGAGCGGGACCGGCGGGCGGTCGGCGTCGTCGGGTTCGCTCGCGTCGGCGTCGCTTGAATCGGTGACACTCGCGTCGGCGTCGCTCTCGGCGAACGCGTCCAACGTGGTCGATTCTCCACTCTCAGCGTCCTCGTCCGGGTCGTACGCGCCCGGTTCGACCCCGCGCTCCTCGTAGGCGGCCTCCACCGCCCGGACGGGTTCGCGGGGGTTGAGGAGTCCGAGGTTGATCGCCGGCGACAGCAGGGAGTGCGAGAGGAACGGCTCGCCCGTCACCATCGCGTCCTCGTACCGCCCGAACGACGCCAGCCCCTCGCGGACGAACGCGTCGAGCGCTGCCAGCGACTCCTCGCGGGTGACCGGCCACGCGAACGCGTCCAGCCCGTCGTCGCCCCACGTATCGAACCGATCGCGGACCCACGCGTGTGTTTCGCGGGTGCGGTCGTCCGGCTCGAACCGCGGCCGCTCGGGCGGCGTCCACTCGTCTGGCGGCGTCTCCTGGTTCAGGCCGTCGTAGTTCCACTCTCCGCCGACGGGGTCGTCGCCGTCCATCAACACCCCGGTCTCGCGGCGGACGTGGCGGTACCAGTTCTCCTGTCGGTAGGTGCGCCCGGCGGTGCCGTTCTCGTCGAGGAGAGATCCGCCCTCTCGCTCGTCGCCCGGCTCGCCCGTCCACTCCCGCCAGTCGGTCGGCGTCGTCCAGAACAGCTCGCTCTCCAGCAGGTCCAGCGAGCCGCCGCGCTCGGCGACGAGTTCGCGGAGGCGTTCGCCCGCGCCGTGGCTCGCGGGGCGCATCAGCCGGATATTAGGATTAGACCGGTCGGCGAGGTACTCGTCGAGTCCCTCGCCGAACGATTCGGCCTTGAGATACGTCACGTCGTGGCCGCGTTCGGTAAGTTCGTCCCGAAAATGCCGCATCGCGGAGAAGACGAGCGTCAGCTTGTGGGCGTGGTACGGCTTCCGGTCCGCGAAGCCGTGCGCCTCGATCAGCAGCACCTCGTCGGCGTCCGCGAGCGCGTCGAGGTCGGGATTGAGTTGGTCGCCGAGCAGCCACAGGACGGATCGGTCGCTCACGCCCGATCACACGGCCCCTATCGGCATAGCTTCGGGGGCGATATCGGATCAGTCGAACGGGGCTGTCGTCGTTTGTCACTCGTCATCGTCGCTCGCCTCTCTCCCCTGCGGGTAGTTTTTTGTCCCGGCTCCGCCTGCCCGGGGTATGGAGTACACGACCCTCGGCGACACCGGCATGACGGTGTCGAAGATCTGTCTCGGCTGCATGAGCTTCGGCGACTCCGACTGGCGCGAGTGGGTTCTCGACGAGGAGGAGGGGAAACGAATCGTCGAGCGCGCGCTGGAGCTCGGGGTGACCTTCTTCGACACCGCGAACATGTACTCGAACGGCGAGTCGGAGCGCGTCCTCGGCGAGGCGCTGGAGGGCCACCGCGAGGAGACGGTCGTCGCGACGAAAGGGTACTTCCAGATGGACGACTCCAACCCGAACTCCGGCGGGCTCTCGCGGAAGGCGATCGAACAGGAGCTGGCGAACAGTCTCGACCGACTCGGGATGGAGACGATCGACCTCTATCAGATCCACCGCTGGGACGACGACACGCCCATCGAAGAGACGCTGGCGACGCTCGACGACGCGGTCCGCCGCGGCGACGTGCGGTACGCCGGCGCCTCCTCGATGTGGGCACACCAGTTCGCCGAGGCGCTACACACGAGCGAGCGCGAGGGGTACGAGCGGTTCGCCACCATGCAGAACCACTACAACCTCGCGTACCGCGAGGAGGAGCGCGAGATGCTCCCACTCTGCGAGAAGGAGGGCGTCGGCGTGATGCCGTGGAGTCCCCTCGCACGCGGCTATCTCACTCGGCCGCACGAAGCGGTCGATGCCACGCTCCGCGGCGAGACCGAAGAGCACCTGTACGCGCACCCCTACCGGGAGGGCGGCGGCCCGACGGTCAACGAGCGCGTCGCGGAACTGGCCGACGAGAAGGGCGTGAAGATGGCGCAGATCGCGTTGGCGTGGCTGTTCCACAAGGAGTGGGTCGACACGCCCATCGTTGGCACGACCAGCGTCGAACACTTGGAGGACGCGGTCGAGGCGCTCGATATCGACTTATCCGGCTCCGACATGGAGTGGCTCGAGGAGCCGTACGAGCCCGTTCGCGTCTCCGGACACAACTGAGCGACGGATCAGGTGCCGCGTCCGGCCGATCCGGTATAAACGCAGCGGCGAGAGCCGGAGCAACAACCCTTTTCGGCCGGGCTACCGAACCGGGAGCTATGGCAGACGACGAACCTACTGATGCCGACGCTGGCGAAGAACAGGACGGAGACGACGGCGAGGAGAAGTCGTTCCGCGAGCGCGTCGAGGAGATCCGAGAGCGACGCGAACAGGAGCGCGAGGAGGGCGACCGACCCGATCCGGAAGAGATGATGGGCGGCGGTCCGGGCGGTGCGGGCGGTGCGGGCGGCCCGCCGGGGATGGGCGGCGGTGGCGGCGGCAACCCGTTCGCACAGATGATGTCCGGGATGATGGGCGGCGGCGGTCCGGGCGGTGCGGGCGGCCCGCCGGGGATTGGCGGCGGTCCGGGTGCCCGTGGCGAGGAAGGCGGCGAACAGGTCGGCAACGAGGAACTCGTGCGCGAGGTGCGTCAGCTTCGCGACGAAGTCCGCGACGCGACCCGCCAGCTTCAGCGCATCGCGCAGGCGCTCGAAGACGACTGACGCGCGGTCGAGTCGGTTCCGTTCGGTTCCGTTTCGTTTTCTCGTCGACGTCGGTACGATACCGCTACTCGCGGGTGTCGTCTCGCAGTACTGGCGCTACTCAGCTGTTCCGGCGAACAGCGTTGCTCTCAGCGTGATACTGTGTCAGAAAAATCGTCGCCGCAGGCGTCTATCGACGCTGAGTCACCCCGTCTAACACTCCGACCAGCCGCACGATTCGCACGTCTTGCAGCCTTCGGAGAAGTAGAGGTTCATCCCGCCGCACTCGGGACACTCGGGCGATTCGCCGGCCGCGATGAGCTCCTGCATCGCGTCGTCGGCACCGGCCGCGTCGTCGTCGGTCGCCGGGCCGGGGCCGTCCGTGCTCGGGGCGTCGGTCGCCGTGTCGGCGTCGACCGCGCCGCCGTCGGTCTGGCTCGCCAGGTCGCGCTCGACGTCGTCGAGGCTCTGCTGTTGCGGGATCCCCTTGTCGATCTCGTCGTCGAGGTAGCGGCGGAGCGCGGTGCCGATCGCGTCCGGAATCGACTGGATCTGCTCGCCTTTGTCCCAGGCGACCTTCGGGCTCCGGGTGCCCTGCAGTTCGTCGACGATCTCCTCGGGGTCGACGCCCGAGCGAAGCGCCGTCGAGATGACCTTCGCGAGCGCCTCGGTGAAGGAGTTCGTGTAGCCGCCAGAGTGGCCGATGTTCGCGAACAGTTCGAACGGCCGGCCGTTCTCGTCCTCGTTGATGGTAACGTACAGTTTGCCGTATCCGGTCTCGACCCGCTGGGTGACGCCGGTCAGAGAGTCGGGGCGCGGGCTGCGTTCGCTGTAGTCGATCCGCGGCTGCTCGCTCGCTTCCAGCAGGTCGGAAATCTCCGCGTCGATCTGCGCCTGCACGTCCTCGTTGTCGAGGAAGGCCTCGATGCCGCCGAACACTTCGCTGATCTGCTCGACGATGGTCTCGGCCGCCTCGGCCTCGTCGGCGAACTCCGTGTTCTTCGCGCGCGTCGTGAGCACCTGCTTCGAGCGGGTGCCGTCGCGGTAGACGGTGACGCCCTTCCCGCCGTGATCGTAGATGTAGCGGTACACCTCTTCCATCTCCTCGGCGGTGGCGTCGTTCGGGAAGTTACACGTCTTCGAGATGGCGGAGTCGACGCCCTCCTGGCAGGCGCATTGGACCGCCGCGTGCTGTTTCCCCGACAGATCGCCGGTGACGACGAACAGCTCGCCGATCGCGTCCGGAACCGTCTCCAGCCCGTCCACGCCGTCGAACTCGTTGGCCGCCATCTGGTCTTGTGCCTCCTGCTTGACGGCGTCGACGTCGATGTCGTTCTCCTCTAACGTGCGGAGGAAGTAGTCGTCGAACTCGACGAGCATCTCGTCGCCCTGCACGTCGTCGGAGACGTTCTTGTAGTACGCGACGTTGTAGATGGGCTCACAGCCGCCGGTGGTGTTGCCGATCATCGACGTCGTGCCCGTGGGCGCAATCGTCGTCGTGTTGTGGTTGCGGATCGGGAAGCCGTCCTCCCACTCGTCCGCGTCGAGCCCGGTGTAGTGCTCGAACCAGTCGCGGTACTCGGTGGGGTTCGCGTACTTCGACTCCTCCCAGTCGTTGAACGTCCCGCGCTCCGTCGCGAGTTCGTGAGAGGTCTGTTTCGACGCGTGGTTGATGTGGGTCATCAGCTGGCGGGCGACCTCGTTGCCCTCCTCGGTGCCGTACGGGATCCCGAGCTGGATGTACAGCTGAGCGAGTCCCATGATTCCCAGGCCGATCTTCCGCATGTCCCGGACCTTCTGTTCGATCTTCTCGACCGGGAAGTCCGACATCGTCACGACGTTCTCGAGGAAGCGGGTGCCGTAGTCGATCCGCTCGTCGAACTCCGCGAAGTCGATGGCCTCGTCGAGGAACGCCGACATGGCGGCCTCCCGTGAGGCGTACTCGTCGGCGTGCTCCTCGGACCAGACGCGCCAGTCCGGCGCGTCCTGCGCCGCGAGCGTCGAGAGGTTGATGTGCCCGAGGTTGCAGGCCTCGTACTCCTCCAGCGGCTGCTCGCCGCAGGGGTTCGTCGCGAGGATCCGGTGGTCCGGGTGTTCTTTGGTGTCGAACGAATGCTCCTTGTTCACGCGCTCGAGGTAGATGACGCCCGGTTCGCCGTTCTCGTGGGCACCCTCGATCATGTCGTCCCAGAGCTCTTGGGCGGGGATCGAGAGCACTTCGCCGACCTCGACGTGCTCGCCGAGGCCGAACATGTCGTAGATCTCTTTCGTCTCCGGAGTCGCGATGTGCGGCTCCTCGGTGCGCGGGTTGGTGAAGATGAACTCCTCGTCGTTGTACAGCGCCTCCATGAAGTCGTCGGTGACGCCGACGCTGATGTTGAAATTCGAGAGGTGGCCCTCGACCGCGTTCCGGAGGTGTTCGGGGACTTTCCCGTCCTCGTCGATGAGGTCACGCGCCTCCTCTAAGGCGTCCGCGAAGGAGTTGTGCGTGAAGTCGTCGGGGTCGTTCAGCCGCAGCGAGTGAGCCAGGGAGACGTCCTTGTTTTTCGAATGGATGAACTGGATGACGTCGGGGTGAGAGACACGCATGACGCCCATCTGGGCACCGCGGCGCGCACCGCCTTGCGCGATGGTCTCGCACATCTGGTCGAACGTCCGCATGAACGTGATCGGCCCGGAGGCGATGCCGCCCGTCGATCCGACGGCGTCGCCGTAGGGGCGGAGCTTCCAGAACGCGTACCCCATACCGCCGCCGGACTGGAACACCTCGGCCGCCTCCTTGGCGGTCTGGTGGATGTCGCTGATGTCGTCGTCGGGGGAGTCGACGAAGCAGGCGGAGAGCTGCTGGAGCTCGTCGCCAGCGTTCATCAGCGTCGGCGAGTTCGGCATAAAGGAGAGCGACTCCATCCCGTCGCGGAACCGGTCCGCAGTCGCCTCGACGTGGTCGCCCACGCTCTCCGGGAGCTCAGGGACGACAGTGTCGTACGCGAACTTGTTGACGTTGTGCGCGGTCAGCGTCGTCTCTGCGTCGTCCTCGGCGGTCGTCCCCGCGCCGAACACCTTGGCGGCGAGTTCGTCACGCCGCGGGTGCTCGGGCTTCAACTGGTCGGGTGTGACCGTGATCTCGACGCCCTGGTTCTCGGCTTCGAAGACCGCTTCGGCGAGTGCGACGTTGCGCGCGACGCGGTCGAACAGCTCTTCGGGGTCTTCGATCGGTTCGCCGTCCGCGTTCTTCCGGAGGTACCGCGCGGGCAGGATGTTGTGGTAGGCGTTGGCGGTGAGGCGCTCCTCCATCGTCTCGCCAGTGGTTCGTTTGATCGGCAGTTCGAGTTCGTCGGCGGCGACGTCGTCGCTGCTCATTCGACGGCCACCCCCCTCGATTGATGTGTGGTCTGGCTCATATATCGTGTCTACGTACTGTCGCAGCAGGCCCTTTTGTGTTCCGCTCCCGGCCCGGATAGGTGACTACTTGTTCGATTCCGTATGTAATTTCGGATTCGCGTGTCTGACGCCGGCTTCGATTACGTTCAATCTACATGTGTTCCGGACACATAAGCGTAGCCAGACCAGAGTGAAACTGATGTTTGTCGCGAAAAATCGGCAGACGAGCCGGGTGTCCCACCGGAACAAAAGGGGGGTTAATTACTCCGTATTTTCCCTGTTATGCGTCTTGTTACCGCGATCAGGCTCGCCGAAGGGGTCCGTGTCCACGTCCCGCACTCGAATTTTCGTCGGGAGATCTATCAGAAATCAATAATACGTCAGGCGGACGCCCCCCACAAGCTTATACCCGGCGTGGTCCTGAAGGCGGACATGACCGCTTCACTCGCCGCCCTGGCATCGTCGCTGCCGATTCAGACCGGACTCCTCGCCAGTCAGTCCGGACAGCTCCTCGTCGCCTTGGTCGCCGTCGCGATAATCATCGTCGTGGGCAAGTTCGTCCTGAAGCTCGCGTGGCGGCTGGTCACAATCGGTATCGTCCTCGTCGCCGCGTTCTTCCTGCTGTCGACGGTCGGCGTCATCTAAACACCACGTCGTCTCCGAAAAAATCGCATCCGCGTTTCTGTCGTCCGAGACGAAGCCGGGAGACCGGCGTCCCGACTACTGGAACGCCGTGCCGGGTTCGGCGTCCTTACGGTCGACCTCCGACCGCTTGAACCGCTTTTCTATCTCCTCGTAACGCTCCCGCGTCTCGGCAGTGACGCTCGGGTTCACCTCGTCGAGGGCGTCCTCGAAGTGAGCCATCGTCACGCGGACGTTGCCGACGGACTCGCCGACTTCCTCGGGCGAGACGCTGGCGATGAACTCCCGTGAGGCGTTCATCGACGCCTCGCGGGCGACCGCCTCGATGTCGGCACCGACGTAGCCGTCCGTCTTCCGGGCCAGCGCGTCGAGGTCGACGTCGTCGGCCAGCGGCTTGTTCCGGGTGTGGACCTCCAGGATCTTCCGGCGGGCCTCCTCGTCCGGCACGGGCACGTGCACGTGACGGTCGAGCCGACCGGGCCGGAGCAGCGCGGAGTCGATGAGATCTGGGCGGTTCGTCGTCGCGATGACGACGACGTCCTCCAGCGATTCGAGCCCGTCGAGCTCGGTCAACAGCTGGGAGACGACGCGCTCGCCGACGCCGGAGTCGCCGGAGTTCTTCCCGCGCTCGGTGGCGATCGAGTCGATCTCGTCGAAGAACACGATCGTCGGCGCGTTCTCGCGGGCCTTACTGAACACTTCGCGAACGCCCTTCTCAGACTCGCCCACGTACTTGTTCAGCAGTTCCGGCCCCTTGATCGAGATGAAGTTCGACTCCGCCTCGTTGGCGACGGCCTTCGCGAGCAGGGTCTTGCCCGTGCCCGGCGGGCCGTACAGCAGGACGCCCTTTGCGGCCTGCATGTCGAGCTCGTCGAACACCTCGGGGTACTCCAGCGGCCACTGGATCGTTTCGCGGAGGCGCTCTTTGGTCCCCTCCAAGCCGCCGACCTGTTCCCAGGTGACGTCCGGGACCTCGACGAACACTTCACGCAGCGCCGAGGGCTCGATGCCCTTGATCGCCTGCTTGAAGTCCTCTTCGGTGACTTGGATGGAGTTCAGCACGTCGGCGTCGATCTCGTCGCTCTCGAGATCGATCTCGGGGCGAATCCGCCGCAGCGCGTGCATTGCGGACTCCTTCGCGAGCGATTCGAGGTCGGCCCCCACGAAGCCGTGCGTGTTCTCCGCGTACTCGTCCAAGTCGATCTCGTCGACCAGCGGCATGTTCCGCGTGTGGACCTGCAAGATCTCCTTGCGTCCGTCGCGGTCGGGGACGCCGACCTCGATCTCGCGGTCGAAGCGGCCACCGCGCCGGAGCGCGGGATCGATGGCGTCGACGCGGTTGGTCGCGCCGATGACGACGACCTCGCCGCGGTCCTCGAGCCCGTCCATCAGCGAGAGCAGCTGGGCCACGACGCGCCGTTCGACGTCGCCGCCGGCCTCCTCGCGCTTGGGCGCGATCGAATCGAGCTCGTCCATGAAGATGATCGCGGGCGCCTCCTCGGACGCCTCCTCGAACACGTCACGGAGTTGCTCTTCGGACTCGCCGTAGTACTTCGACATGATCTCCGGACCGGAGATCGTGTGGAAGTTCGCGTCGATCTCGTTGGCGACGGCCTTCGCTATCAGCGTCTTCCCCGTGCCCGGCGGGCCGTGCAGGAGGACGCCCTTCGGCGGGTCGATACCCAGCCGCTTGAACAGCTCCGGGTGCCGCATCGGCAGCTCGATCATCTCGCGGACCTGTTCGAGCTCGCCGTCGAGCCCGCCGATGTCCTCGTAGGTGACGTCCGGGCCGTCGCTCGCCCCGTCGTCGGCGCCGCTCGGCTCGGTCAGCTCCTCCGCGGGAACCTCGGAGATCTCGATTTCGGTGTCGTCGGTGATGACGACCGTCCCCGACGGGCTCGTCGAGGCGACCTTCATCGGCACCGCCTGCGACTGACCGCCCATCAGGCCGAAGCCCATCGACGTGCGGATCGTCTGGCCCTCGGTCACCGGCTGGCCGGAGAGCTTGTCGCGAATGAACGGGGCGATCTGGCCGCGGACCCGGAGCTGACTCGGGAACGCGATAGTGACCGACTCCGCGCGGGAGACGTCGACCGATTCGACCGTCACGCGGTCGTCGATGCCGACGTTGGCCTCCTGGCGGAGTCGCCCGTCGATGCGCACGACGCCGCTTCCGTCATCTTCGGGGTATCCGGGCCAGACGCGGGCGATCGCGGCCCCCTTGCCGCTCTCGACGCGGATGATGTCGCCGCCGGAGAGCCCGAGCTCCTCGGCCGCGACGCGGTCGATCGCCGCGAGGCGTCGCCCGGCGTCTTTCTGTTTCAGCGGCCTGACGGTGAGTTTCATCGATCACCCTCCACGGTGATGACACCGTTCTCGACCACGACTGACGTGGCGGGGCCCGGGAGTTCGAACTCCGATTCGACCGGCTCCTCGTCGCCCTCGTCGACGACGATCGCCGTCTGACCGACGGTGTCGACGCTCACGTTCTCGGCGCCGACGCCCAGGTCGACGGCGACGACCCACCCGTCATCGTACTCGAACCGGCGGAGCAGCGCTCCATCGCCGGTCGATCCGGTTTGTTTGGTAGTCATCCTAACTACAAGTTAGGCGCGTAGCTATTTAAACCTACCGCTAAAAATCGCATGACGGGAGATATGTGAGATACTTCGGTAGTATTGCGGTTCCGGGAACGTCGAGCGCGATTCCGTCACGCGTTCTGGCCCCGCGACGGCGTCGTCGACCGCCGGACGTTTATCAACGGTCGCGCGGAGTACCGACCATGCAACGGATCACGCACGACGGTCGCGACACCGCGTACCGGGTCACCGACCGCGGCGGTGGCGGGCCGACGGTCTGTTTCGTTCACGGCAGCGGGGGGAGCAAGGACGTCTGGAAGGCGCAGGCGCGATTGAGCGACCGGTTCCCGACGGTCGCGCTCGATCTGTCCGGCCACGGCGACAGCGACGACGTGGACGCTCCGGTCGGCCCCGAGATGCTTGCTGCGTACGCGGACGATGTGGCTGCCGTGGTCGCCGCCACGGACGCCGGCGTCGTCTGCGGCAACTCGCTCGGCGGTGCCGTGGCGCTGTACGTCGCGTTGGAGCGCGACCTCGCGCTCGACGGACTCGTCCTCGCGGGGACGGGCGCGAAGCTCACCGTCGCCGAGTCTCTGCTAAACGCGCTCGCGATCGATTTCGACCGAGCGATCGACCTGCTCCACGAGCCCGATCGGCTCTTTCACGACGCGCCCCCGGAGTACAGCGAACTCTCGCAGGCCGGCATGCGAGCGTGCGGTCGCGCGGTCACCGAGCGCGACTTTCGGGTCTGTCACACGTTCGACGTCCGCGACCGTCTCGACGAGGTCGCAGCGCCGTCGCTCGCGGTCGTCGGCGAGCACGACGGACTCACGCCGCCCGCGTACCACGACTACTTGGCTGACCGGATCGGCGACTGCGAGCGCGCGACGATCGAGGG
>Ga0306899_1000774_pt1 | contig 14089 bp, 17 predicted proteins | sample AntRauMFilla3764_FD_190407 | JGI IMG/M metagenome (GOLD analysis project Ga0306899, IMG submission 190407) | Saline lake microbial communities from Rauer Islands, Antarctica - Metagenome Filla 3 #764 (v2) (version 2) | ecosystem: Environmental > Aquatic > Non-marine Saline and Alkaline > Saline ... | reverse complement strand
GACATTTATAGCAGCCGTTCTAAATCCTGTCTCGTACATAGCACAGCAAGATTGTGACATAATACATGAATAAAAAAAATAAGCCGTCCAAGTGGGCGTTTCAAATTTGAATTGACGAACTGTATCATCAGTCGAACGCCCATTGATTCTCGCGTTTCACCTCCTCCTCTTCCTCCGGGGTGAAGTCGTTCTTGATGTTGAACATCTCGCGCATCTCCTCGGTGCTCTTTCCTTTAATCATGTTCGCCACTGTCTGGCATGTCAGCTCGAGCAGGGTCCTGATGTTGAGGTAATTTGCCGCGAGGATGAGGTCGAACAACATGCACTGGTCGACCTCTTTCACAAACTGCGTATCGAACGCCGCGACGTCTTCTTTTATAATCGCCTTGTCAGTAAACCAATCTTCTGGACAAGACCTTCCAGCTGGGACACACATAAACTTATTTCGTTTTGTAAACTCATCGGGTTCGGTCGACATGTGGAACCTGATGTACGTCAGGACCTTGGCCAAAACTTTCGAGGATACGTTCGGTAAAGGTACGGCCTCTTCGATGCCGCTATCCTCTACGAGACTCGACACCGTTTTGGACGCTGATATAATGTCTCGTACAGGAATGTTGAAATTCTGTCCGTCGCTGGAAACCACCTGAATCATCCGCTTGTCTTCGTCCGTCGTTGTGGTACAATGCGTATTCTCCGGACTCGACATCATTTTCTCGTCTAGATCCGTCATTGTGAGTAAACGATACCACCGCCGGAATTAACAAGAAAGTGTGTGCGAAGATGTTTCAATTTTTTTTTAAGTATAGTATGTATGTATTATTTTAAGTATCACTCTAATGTTCATTCAAGCATTCTGGCGTCTCGCAAAAGTGAGATAAAGCGAAACGACACGGACAGGCATCATCGACGATTGATCGAATAAAAGAAAAAAGAATGGCATGGCGATTGTATTGACACAGCAGCCGCTGCTCCCTCTCTCTCTCTCTGAGAATGCTCCAAAATTCAGTCTAGTATGTCTATGTAATCCTCGATCGGGAATTTGCAGACAGGGCAGAGACCTTGGCACGGATTTCCCTGACAAGTCATTATCGTTTGCGTACACTCCGCACAAAGGCACCCGTGCGAACAAGGCATCAAAATCACCGAGGTTTCTGATTCCATGCACATGCAACACAAAATCGACAAGTCGTCTTCATCCGCTAGATTGACGGGCAGGTGGTGTGGAGGCGTCGGCGTATTTTGTCCAACATGACCAACGCTTTCATTTTTCGGTGTCTCTTTCCCCGTTGCTACGATCTCCTCCGCTGCTGAAATTTGTCGCAAAGGGGGGAATTCAAAAACATCGTGGAGCACCAAAGAGGATGCGGGGCGCGATGACGATGCTACCATTACCGCTTCTGCTTCTGGTGATTGCCGTAAATCGCACTGGAGGGGATATGCGGGTGATTTCTCTCTTTCTTTCGCTGCCAGGACTTTACTTCGGTTGACAGGTGACGCCGCTGCGTAAGATGCCTCCTTCTTTCGAAGGTCTGCGCGCGTTCCCTCTCGCACGCCCAGTTGCCTCAGCCCCGCGAACACTTCATCGGAGACGGACGAACTGGAACTGGAACCGGACGCAGCGACGGGGAACGTAACAGGGTCCTTGTAAGCAATTCTTCCCGATGGTGTGTACACCGTGGTCCACTGGGCGTCGATCGTCACGCGCAACGACCTTAATGCGTCCAGCATACTCAATCGCGTCGTGAGCGTCTGATACCCTCCACTGTTCAGAGTGACCTGGCCCGTCCTGTGGCGTACGTAAACGATGACCGTCTTGTGGAACATGACATAGACATCACCTGTCCCCTTGTCCTGCTCGACCATCAGAAAGGCCCGATAGTAGTTGTCTCCCCCCCTGACGGGGGTCGAGGTCGTCCCATCTGTCTTCTTCTTGATATACGCCATCATCTGTTTCTCGGTTGCCTCCCTGGCTAGCGCGCTTCTGATGTCCCGCAAAAGAGCCTTCTCATCTTTGACAGCGCGAACCTTATTTATTTTCTCATTGTGATCGTTTGTTTTCTTCGTCTTATTCTCTTCACGAGACGTATTAGTCGCCTGCTCCAATTCTTGTACATCGTCTTCTCCTAGCATCTCGAGACACTGAAACATGTTGGACACGTTCATATCGGAGGTCAGACGACGTCCTCCCTGATTGATTATAGACTGGCAAATGCAAATGTATGTTAACAAAATTTCCAGGTTGTTTCTTCGATTTTTTTAATTTTGACTGAGAATGAGACAGATGACGCTTCAGTACTGGGAGTGCTTGAAAGCTCACGATCCTCTAACAGTACAGAAGTATGTGGAATTCGGGATACGATGGGAAGAATTTCACATGTGCGACTGCTGTAACGTACTTGTGCTCACCGAGGAGCAGGAAAGGCTCATCCGGGGAATCGAGGGCAGGGAGGCTCCCGGCAAGGTCGCTCGAATGATGGAAGAGATCGCAGGAGAGGCGGAACGCAGGCTGGCTGACCCGTCGAGGAACCAGATCGATACTTTTCTCTCGGCGCGTGAGGCGACAAATGTTTGGTCGTGTTGTTTTGACAGTGATTTTGCCTTCCACTTACTCCCTGGATTTTCGGCGAATGAAGACGGATGGATCGATATAAGTCGCTTAGGAGACGTGCTACTCGGGTTTTTTGCGAACGAGGACGTGACTTTTACGACGACGTACACGCACGGAGACAGTTCCACCGGTCGATCAGATCTCGAAGGACGTGATATCACGTTGAAAAAGGGACAGTTCACGTATGCGTTCCAGGGCAGGTTCCCGCTTCCCCTCGGCGCATTACAATTCGAACAGCTGAGTGTCAATACCGACAAGGTAACCGCCGTTTTCGTGACCACATTCACCAGCGTTCGAAAAAACCTGGCTATATATCCGTTGATTTTTGTAGGAATAGATACCGTCGTTTATCACGGGAAATTTGACGACGTGCATAACATACCGGTCGAAGACGTCCAAAAAAGGGTGTGCTTACACCCGTTCCGTCCTCCGTACACCTTGGCGGATGCGGTACGCCTCGTCCAAACAGAGTGGCGAAATAGCATCAGCGACCCGTCCAGAATGATATGTAATCGTCGTTTGTTGCGAGAGTTCGAGGAGACCGTGGCGGACACTTTATAATATCGTTCATATAGTCGATCGTCTCGGGGGTTCAGCCTCCCTGACCCTATCCGCCTCCTCCCGAGCCTGTTTTGCCTCGACCGCGTTCAGGGTCAGTACCATCTGGATCGGCATCTGAGACGGTCCCATGTCGCGTAACCGGCTTACCGCCGCCGAAGATAGCGGAATAGGAACGATATTATCCAGGTGAAGCGTCATGACGACCCTTGCCACCTCGCACAGCAAGCGGCGCGTCCTGCGCAGACATGTCCGGGTGTTCGTCGAACAAAGTCGCCAGCCGCGCCAAAGCGCGCTCTAACTGCGCCCGCTGTTCTGTTCCGATACTACTTGCAAGCCGTACCCACTTGTCGAACGGGAAAGACACGACATGGTCAGCGCATTCTCGGGCTACGGAGAGCGCTTCGTATTTGTCGCGGCCTTCGTCGATGCTTGTGCCATTCGTGCATAGTACACGACACACGACATGCACGAGCTCTGCACTTCTATCGTCCTCAGGGTCTTTACGTTGGTACGCCCGTGCCCGTAGCTCTTCCAAGGGGGTTGGGGGCTCAGGTTCGGGGACGTTTATCACCGGGACCACGACGGGTGCGGGCTCGGGTTCAGGACGATGCTCAATCGTGACGGGTTCGGGTGCTACTACTACCGCCGCATCCAAGCCGACGTCTTTAGATCGTGACGGAGGGCAACATCCGACGTCTTTGGCGCGTGAAGGAAGGCAACAGTCGAAACAACGACTGAAAATTGACATCACGTGCTTCTGTTCAACTTCACGGTAGAAGACGAACGCCTATCGCGTATAATTTGGAGTTCTCTTTATATACCGCGCGAACGTTCTTACATAAACAACACCGCACATCACATTTTAACAGTCCGGCCCAGCAAAAATCATAACCAGAACGTACTTCATAAATCGATAAAAGGTGACGAGCACCCCTCCGTCATGACGACACGGTTCATCATCCAAGAAGAACAAGATGCAGCAGCGTTACTTTTATCACCCGACTCTAAGACGTCGGTACCATCTCCCTCGATGCCGGCGTCCAAGGCTCTCGCGTTTCTGACCCGTGTGAGGGACGTTGCGTTGCGCGACGCGACGTGTTTCCGAGACGGAGGACGCGAACAAATCGTACATGATACCGTTATCGTCATAGTGATCCTGTTGTTCGCAGCGTTGCTGTTCCGGGTATTCTGCGTGGGCGTCATGGCCATGACGCGACCTTTTCCGGGACGCTTCCGCGCGCCGCGTGTACCTCTCGTTCCGGGACAGGCCGGTTATTATGCTGAACAGCTCAAAGAAAACCTGCTCGTCTTCGCCGTCACGAGGGTGTATGATGACGTACCATACAATCAGGACACCGGGGATGTTCACCCTGATTTCGTGCGAAATCGGCTCGACTCCTTCGCGGGTATGCACGACGTGTTGAAGAGGTTTGACCGCGTCATGATGGCGACGGCTCGGCAGGAGTAATATATCGTGCGCAATATACTCTGAACTTAAAAGGTGAACATCGATCACCTTGTTCATTTTGTTTTTTATCGAGTATTCTTTTTATACAGCTCATTCGTCGTCAATCGATGTCTTCCCAACCACACCAAGACTGGAAACCCGTAGTCATCCATAAAAAACCTCCCACGGCAGCCGAGCTACGTTCGTCAAAGGCTTTGAATTCCGCTCTACGAGCGGGAAACGTGGAGTCTGAAAAACGGAGCAACACGGAGCAGAGGGGGAACAGACAGACGTACGACTCGACCCCGCACGGAGCGGCGGCGGCCAAAATCGCCGATGAGACGGAAAACTTTCACCACGATCGCGTCCCAACCGAAATCCGGACACGCATCATCAAGGCACGTAACGACAAGAAGATGACTCAGGCGCAGTTGGCCATGGCCGCGTGCCTGCAGCCTCGCGTCATCCAGGAGTACGAGAGAGGTAAAGCCATTCCTGACGGAGCGACACTGTCCAAGTTGGCCCGGGCCTTAGGAGTACCGACTCTGAAAAATAGGATTGTGCCAGATTCAATATAATATAAACGATCACGCGTGTACACATGCGATAATACTTGGAAAAATGGTTTTTGGCGGTGGACTGATGCAGTTGGTCCTGTACGGGTCACAAGATATATTGCGAACGAGTATAACGAGATACACCCGAGAGGTATATCCAATCGTCGTGAGAGCGATGGAAGCAATATCTGATGACGACATCGAAAACTTGAAACGACAATGTACAATTCTGGACGTCTGTATGAAAAAAGCTCGTCACGGCGCTAAGATATACGATTCGTCGACGCGTGTGATGTAAGACATCGTCCGAGCCTTTGTCGACCTGGCCAAAAAATCCGCAACGACGGGAAACGTCACCGCCTTGGAGCACGTCCTCGGCTGTCACGCTTCCGTAGGAGGTCGAGGAAACATGGTCGAAGTGTACGCGTGTGCCATGAACTGCTCGAACGTATCGAACGGTTTAACGTGCATCGAATTTCTACTCGGGTACGGGATTAAACTGTCACGTAAAAAACGGGTGAATTTAGTGACTAACGCGCTCGACACTGCCGAACCGGCCTGTATAGCGTACCTGATACATACGTTCGGTCTGGTTTGGCACGCGACCCCGAGAGACACGGTCCAGTGCGTCAGACGCGGTGTCGATGTGGTCCAAGCAGTGATGAGGTTGGCCGCTAGCGTGACCTGGAGCGAAGACGGACAAGAGTGTTGTACCGCGGTCAGTTGTAAACAAGCGGATTGCCTGAAATTTATCGTCGAACACGGCGCGACGTGGAACGATGAAGTGTGTAAACGAGTCGTGATCCTGGCGATATATTACGGAAGCGTCGAGTGCCTCGAGTTCGCTATCGACAAGTGTTCTGACTTCGCTCTTCTGGCTACGGAGCTCAAGACCGAGGGACTTCCGGTTGTACTAAAGCAGTGTGGCCTGTCGTCCTATCATCGAGCACATTACTACACTTCAGACGACGATGACGATGATAATTCAAATGACGATGATTTACGGTCGTCTGAATCTTCAATGGATTCACCTGACTCAGCGTCGACCAGCGAAGACGACGAGTCACCCTCTTCAGACGTGAACAAAGACGATTTGTGTGACATGGCGGCACATTTCGGGTACGTCGACGTATTGCGCCTGTTACACGTCAAGGCCGGCCACCCGATATATCCGCGCGCGCTCGTTACGTCATCCACCCCAAAGTGTTTCTCTTACGTACTGGATGCATTGGAGTCGGAAACGCCCTGGTACGCCGAGCAGGTGTGGGAAGGACGGAACGGCAAGACCCTGATCAATAACTTTTTTTCGTCAGAGTGGATGCGACTGTCATTGAGAGACGTCAAAGTCGTGGCCTTATTGAGCAGGAGATTCCTGTCTTCTTCGTCGAGGAGATCTTGCGGCATCATATCCCCCCACCTGCGAATGGATTGGTTGGAGCGAGTCGGCGCGGAGATCAAACTACCCCGTCACAAGAGCAAATACAGTAATAATGAGAGAAGGAAGAGGGTTTCTGTACACGTCAGACGTGATGCGGAGAAGTGCCAAAGGTCCGCGTTAGTGTGTGCCGACACCGTGGTCGAGCCGGCCTTGAGAGCGGTTAGACGGATCGAAACGGCGTGGATAGACTACGCGTACGCGCCCTACGACGGGCGCCCAGGTTACGAACGTACCAAGGCCACATTTATAAACGAACTATCCGATGTATATGGGTGAAGATGTGAACCGCTGCTCGTGTGGGACTACCGTGTTTCGCTACGAGGAATGAGGCACGTAGCAACACGTTATTTTTCCATTCTCGATACAGGTTTTCAAAAACGTGATGAGGTTCGGGTTCGCTTCGACGCCCACACACAGGATACGGGCCAACAACGAAACGGGAATGTCTGTACAAGTCATCCTCACCAAGAGTATTGATTATAACACATAATACTGTAATCCTCCGTTTTTTCTGGTCTTTTAATTTGGTATTTGGTATTTCAACTTATATGAGCCACCAACACCGAAGCTTCAAGGAAAGAGGTGTCGTGGTCAGAATTTGTGTCATACACGATGAATTCTGAAACAGTTTATTGTAAACTGCCTCTTCAAAAGTCACTCGTACGTGGAGGAACAGAGCAGCAAGTACGAAAGAATTCTCTCCAACAAAAAAAAGGCCCCGCTATTGCGAAATCCCTTTCAAGAAGTCTGATGCATCCATCGAACGAGAAGAAGAGAACGAAATGTACCTTTCTTCCGCACCACATACACCGACACCTATCACCCCTGACCATCAACAAAGAAACCCACCAACCTCAGAGACACCTCCCGACCAGACACCCTTTTCGTGTAGTCGACCGCAACATCAACAACAGTGTGTCGTTCCGCCTGTTATTATACCAACAGATGTCAATCCTCCGAAGCTCGACGTGGTGAAGACCGTCCAAGCACTTGAATCTCTTCATACCCTACTCAAGAGTCGTCAGGTATCAGATGATCCTTATTTTTCGTTCCAGATGTCGGTGTCCGGTGACGGCCAGTTGGAAGGGCTGGCCGTGTGTGTGCACGGCCAATACGGTCCTGGTATCTTCTACGTGACAATTCTCGGCAACACAGACGAACCGGAGGAGACCCTTCGCCACAGGGCAATGCTCCTCCTCGCGGACACTTCCATCGCCAAGGTCACCTTCTGTCTCAAGGATCAGCTGGTCTCCTTGTCGCATCACGTGGATGTGGTCCACGTCACGGACGTGCTACTGGAGGCCTGGCTGCTGAATCCAGACGATCACGTGATCGATTGTAAAAACACAAATCTAGGTGGTAAGGTGCGTATTCTGGAAGGCCTGTTGGAGCGCCGAGGAGCAGCGAAAGAGGTGACAGAAGTGCATGCAGTGCTCGCCCAATTCAGAGACGCCCGGACAACATCGTCGAATGTGGGAGAGAGAGAGAAAATGGCGGTCAAACAGGCTGCACTCGCCCTACTGTATCATCGAGCGATACAGACGCACATTCGTGCACGCCGAGGGCAGGTTCCCCTCCGAGAGTCAGAGATGCCGCTGGTGCCTGTATTGGCACGCATGGAGATGACGGGCATGGCCGTCGACTTGCGTATCATTCAGCAACAGCTGCTGAGCGGTACAAGAGCTCGGACCAGGTTGGAGGAAAAGGCCCTGCAAGCCGTGCCGTCTTGGATAAGGTACACCCAGCCTTCGTCGGTATCAATTGACCTCCGGTCGCCGCAGCGGGTTTCTCACCTCCTGTACAGACAGCTGTCCCTTCCCACACCACCGACTGTGAAGATCTCCCCGCACGGTCACCTGAGCGTGAAGGAAGTGGACCTGAAGCAACTACGCGGTCTCCATCCGGTGGTCTCCATGATCCTGGCACACAGACGCATCTACACGCAGCTGGACGCGATGCAGCAACTGATGAGCTCTAGCGGACTGAAGGCTGATCGTGATACTGACGGTGGTGGTCACGATGATGGGTGCACCACTGCGAGGGTACACGCAAGCTTTCAGCAGACCGAGAGCGCCACTGGTCGGGTTATCGTCACCGCACCCAGCTTGCAGAATATCCCAGGCCCGGTCATGATCGGTAGCACAAACAACGGCCAAGAATCTTACGACATCCGCGCGGCGTTCGTAGCCCCGCCAGGGTACTGCATCATGCGTGCAGACTACTGCCAGGTCGAGCTACGCATGATAGCACACTTCAGCGGTGACAGGGCACTGTGGTTAGCGTTGTGTAAATCCGCCGTCGATCCGTTCGTGGCCTTGGCCAGCAACTGGAAAAAGATCGCACCAAATCAGGTAAATAAAAACACGAAAACAAACAGAGAAAAAAGGACCGAAGAAGCGACTTAGTTAATGATCAACTTCTTTTTCTTTGCTTCGAACACACAACCACAGGTCACCGCACAAGACCGAGGTCGGGCCAAGCTCATTTCATACAGCATGCTGTACGGGATGGGCCCGTCTGCTATATCTCAGGCATTGGGAGTGGACCAAACGCAGGCATCCGCTTTGCATCAGTCGTTCGTGGAATCCATGCCTGACGTGTGGAAATGGATGAAAAGGTGGGTCGTGTATACACTCGGTCAAATGGAGTTTGAAAGCACGAGGATTGTCTACACCCGTGTTAAGAAATTATGGAATGCAACACTTTTTTCGATGGCCCTTTTCCTCATTCTGACGTTTACTCCTTTCCTCACGATCGCTTTAGTGCGGCTTTCTTTCGGTGGAATAAGAAGAGTCGAGATTTTGACGTCTATGTCAGACGTTATAAACTTCTGAACGAGTTTTTCCAAGATATGTGAGCTTCTGTTCACTGATGAACATATATGGAAAAACGTGACCCAAGGTTTCACGTTTGTTTCTTGAACGAACGGAAACACGCTTCAGAGAATACGCCTTCCGTTCCATCAATCTCATTCCCTTAAAAATTTAAAACCTGTTCACATACGTTCATCGGTGTTACTTCGCCTATGTTGCTGCAGTGTCAAAGACGAGTGTCGCAGAGACAAGTACGTCATAACTATCGGTGGGAGGTGTCGCAATCTCCCCGGCATCGTGTCCAGGAATGGTAGTGCGAGGAGCAGCGCAGAGAGGCAGGCAGTGAATACCATGGTACAGGGTTCCGCTGCCGACCTGATGAAGAGTGCCATGGTGCGCCTCGATGCCGCTCTACGACTCCCCGAGTTTGTTGGATCAGCCAGGCTTGTTTTGATGGTCCACGACGAGGTGTTGCTCGAGGTCCGCACTGACCGTGTCGCGTGTGTGGCATCTTTGGTGCATCGTGAAATGGAGGGTGCCATGAGGTTGAGCATACCCACTCCAGTGGCGATCTGCACTGGTCTCTGCTGGGGACACCTGAAGCCCTTTTCCAGCCCGCAATCTTAGATTCAATTGTCATCACTGATCGCTGATATAGCATTCCTGAATTTTTCGTTACGTTACTTGTCCGAATATAACGATGAATGTCGATGATTTCCATACTCAGCGTCCGTGTTCAAGCATCACGTGGAATTGAAATTGCGAAATCGACGAGAGATGCATACATTCACTTCGAAGGTAAGATTGAATCGCATGAATTTTCGTCTTCTCCTTCTCCTCCCTCATCTTTATCGTCGTTGTCATTAGTCTCTACCCCTGTATTTTTTTTCCTCTCTCTCTCCTCGTCTTCCGCGTCCGCTTTCATCATCTCCACCCTCTGTTCTACGAGCTGAGGGATGATACTATCGTCTAGTTTACATACCATCTTCGTGTCTGGAAGGACGAGGTGCGCGGCAGTGACTAGATGGATTTCCGCTCGCGGGGGGCCGGGCGAGGAGTATACGAATTTGTACCTCGTAGGATTAGATATGGTATAATCGTCTCTATTTATAATTTCATTCGGATCAGGGGCCGCTGACGCGGCGGCGGAGATTCCTCCTCCCTTCGAAGAAGAAGAAGACGGAAGCTGCCTGGACCTCTGGCGCTGCTCCTTTCGTCGTTGTTTGCCGGTTTCTTTCGTAGTGTTAGTAGGCATCGTCAAGTAATATGTGAGTGCACAATACAAATATTGTTTCGACTGCCCCCCTCTGTTCTTTATACAAAAAATGTTTCGTCGATATTGAGCGCATCGTTATTTTGAACCAAATCGTATCTTTCATGATAGACTCAACCTTTTGAAATATCGATCTTCTGCGTCTTTTAGCATGAACAACATTCAGATCTTGAGAAGTCCACCGTTGCAACGATGATTTTGAAACCTTATATATTGCGCTAACTTTTCTCAAACTACGTAAAAAGTGAGTGTAATGTACAACAGCTCTATATCTGGTTTCTTTCGAGATCATCGTGGATAATAACTTGTACTACTTGTAATACACAATTTTTCACTGTCCCACTTTTAAGTGAGCGGCACTGTATGACATGTTACAAAACATTTGATGGGCGAGAAAATTTGATGTGGGTGGCATATGCATTTTATAAGAAGGGAAAGTATGTCGCATTCGTTCTCCGACATTCAAAAAACGATCAAGAGCGGTCTGGCCAGGTATCAAAACATGGCGGAAGATGATACCGAGTTGAGGAAAATCTTTCGAAATATTGAAGCGGTGCTGAAAGTGGAAGCCGAGTTGATGATCTTTTCCAACCACGTGCGGTGCCTGGAGGACGTCATGGCACACTTTTTCCGCATCATTCGCCAATGGGAGGATGACGCCTGCAAAAAATCCTCGCACTTTGGTACCATGTTTTCCCAGCTGCAGGAACGTTTGGTGTTCGGGGACAACGGACTGGCCTCGTTCGACAAACTCAAGCTCCACCTGTCCAGCTCCAGGAGCGCGAGCGCGAGCGTGAGCACTACCATGATATACCCTGACGACAACGAGCAGAGCACCGCGCAGAAGCAGAAGCTGCTGCAACAGTGCCTGGACCTGCTGGCACACGAAGCGTTGATCATCGAGGGCCTGCTGAACGCGCCCGTCACGCCGCACTCTTATGAACACGATAATTATCACGACGGCATGCCGGGAAAAAGCGTCGACGCCGCAATGGCTTGCCTGAACGATTACGTCGACGAGGCGAACAACGCGATTTCCGTGTCCGAATTTCTCATGCACAACAGAAACATTGAGCTTGTCACGAATCGCGTACGCGACTCGAAACGATCGTTCTTCAAAAAACGCACACTGTTTTCGAAGATGGTCAGCATCGACGAAGGAAAGGAAGCTTTGGATTACGTGAACAATGTCATTACTCGTGATATACGTTTAGTTCTCGTCAAACTAGCCACCCGGTCGTGTCCGTGCATTCCGCGCCTCGTCATCTTCACGGCGAAACTGCGCGACCCCCGCCTGCGAGAGTGCTCCCATGACCGCCTGCGAGAGGTTTCCGCTTTCCAGCACTCGACCAAGTCACGCGTGTCCACGTACCTCCCTGTCTACAAGTGGCTCTGCGACGACGTCATGTTCCTCCGTGACTATTTGGAAACCGCATGGGCCTGCGTCCGTTCCTCATCGACGGGTACCACGCTCGGCAAGGATATGCACAGGGCGTGGGAAACGTTCCTGGACGTCTGGGTGATGATGATGCGGAGCGTGGTGCAGTGCAACCTCGTGCAAATTCCTAACATCGTAGCCATGGCGGCCGCCTTACACAACTGCCGCACCCAGTACGACGCTGATTGCTTGGGCGCCTTAGAGGTAGACCTCCGCAAGGACTATCTGGAACGCGCCAGGGGCCTCGACGGGCAGGAGGAGGGAGGCTCGCCTGATGACACCTATGAGCACCGCGCCAACGAGTTATTTCGGTCCCGCGATCAGTTTTTAACGATGGTCATGAACTCGATGGCTGAAGAAAAGGCGACTGTTAGGAACGACACCAGATGAGAATCGTGTCAGTCGACGAAGTAAGAACAATGCTCGCCTGGAGGGCGACCTAGCCTGTGTATCGCGTAGTTTCATCGTTTCTTGCTCGACGCGGGTATTCGCCTCGACCGAGGCAAAAAATATGCTCCATCAAGTAATTCTTTGTGTGCGTTCCAGACAAAAAATTTTGTGCAATTGTATTATCACCACGTGGGACTTACACACACATTCTGTTTCGTGATGACTGCTAATGCGGCCATGTCAGATCTTCCGACGGATATGTTGACAGAGATCGTAGACCGCGGCATATTGTGCGAAATCACGCGCCTCGAACACGTGCTAAGCGTCGGTTACTCGACCGTAATGACGAAAGCCAAGTTCATAAAGTGCCTGCGCCACATGGTCGACCTCTTGTGTTCCTTGTCGAGAGTGAACAGGGAGATGCACCGGTTCGCGACGAGTTCCCGGTGCGCGCCTCACTGGGAGGCTCTGCTACGCTTTTGGGCGTCTTGTGAGGACGAGCATCTGGTCACCGGTCGGGACGTCAAGACGGCGCTCGAAGCGGCGGAGGCCGTCCCGGCTCCCGTGCCCGCACTGGAGGAGAGGGGAAATGTCGCCGTCTCGGCCTCCAAGGCGCGGACGTACGCTTACAAGCGCGCACTGCTCCTGGTGGCGGGCACGGGGTGCCAGATATGCGGGGCCGCGCGCGTGCGGAAAGTGCGGTGGGGGTACCTGGAGCACGGACAGGGCGTGCGCTGTTGCAAGCCCTGTCTGATCGACCGTACCGTCAGCGACTATCGTCTCATAAATGACTTCGGTCTGTGTTACCATCCCCGTCGTTCTTTTATTCTCGACGAAGCGCCACACGTCATGACCGAATTGTACAGCCCCCGAATCGGAGGGTACACCCTGAACTTTTACTGGATCGCCGACGTTCTCGTTCGGACGGGTCTGGCGGACAGCTTCGAGCAGGCCAACCGCTTGAGCCCTAGCGCGGCCAGGCACGCCCTGGCTCAGATGAAGCGGGACGGGGAGGCCCGTGTTCGCGAGGCGCTGCTGGAACGGGAGCGCGCGCACCTCGAAAAGTCCAGGGAGGTCCTGGACACGTTGTGGAGGAGGAGGCCGCGAACAGGCGATCAATTTGTGTACCCGTCACATATGGAACACGAACGCGCGTTGACGGAATGTGCCCAGCAGATCGATTTGTGCCAGGCGAGGCATCGACGTGAATCCGAAGCCGACGCCGGATCCGGAGAGATCCAGGGGCAAAGCCGCCAACCTTTCCTGTTCCAGACGGATGACGCAGAAGCCCTCTCTAAAGTAAGTCCTACTTTCTACGGAGCTTATCGAGATTACGGCATAATGTCTTCCGTCCACGGTAGCTCACTCGACACGGAGGTGTGGCGCGATTTTGCACTTCGGGTCATCAAAGACGTACTCGTCCATATTTACATTATACAGTCCGTCCATTTAAAAATGAAACGACGAAACACCGTGTGTTAATTATTTCACTCTGATTGATTCATTTGCATCCCGTCCGGACGCGTTCGATCATGCGTCCATTTTTTGTGCGTACAGTATA
>Ga0306899_1000760_pt1 | contig 14489 bp, 9 predicted proteins | sample AntRauMFilla3764_FD_190407 | JGI IMG/M metagenome (GOLD analysis project Ga0306899, IMG submission 190407) | Saline lake microbial communities from Rauer Islands, Antarctica - Metagenome Filla 3 #764 (v2) (version 2) | ecosystem: Environmental > Aquatic > Non-marine Saline and Alkaline > Saline ... | reverse complement strand
TATTAGCTATTATGAGTTATCCATTCACACGAAAACAAGCACCCAGAACGCACAAAACGCACAAAACGCACGCACAGAACGAACTTCGACCGATGAAGTTCGACGACGTCAGTCGAGTCCACCCTCACTTCTTCGCACACTTCTTCGCGACTTTTTCATAAGCCTTGACCAAGGCGTCCAAGTCGGCCCTCCACAGGTCTCGCTCGGAAGTGGCCTCGATCTCGCGCTTGCGTCGCACGTGCTCCTCCAACTGCGCGTCCACCTCCTCCTTCTTGTCGGTCGTCAAAGAGTAGAGAGGCATGCGGGTGAGGTAATCGTACGTGTCCACCACCTCCCCACCAACGGCCGACTTCGTCATCGACGACTTTATAGTCGCGTCCGTATCATACCCCGCGTCGGACAACTCGCGCTCCAACTCGGCTTTTTTCTTGCCGTGGATCACGATGTCTTCGTCGACCACCTCCTTCAGAAAACGGCTCTGGTTCGCGAGCTGGCGCATGTCGCGCTCCAACTCGGCGAGCTTCAACACCTTGCGCTTGGCGTACGCCTGGAGGCGTACCGGGAAGTACTCGACCATGATGTCGCGCACTGAATCATACTTCTGGATGCGGCCTTCGCGGTTGAACAGGTACATGTTGCGCGTCGACATGTGGCGGTTGGACACCAGCTTGAGCTCCTTTTCGAGACGCGATTGCACTGGTACTTTCCCGTCGTCTTCAACCCGCATATACGCTTCCATAGCCGCTTCGGAAGAGAACGTCACCGTACAGTTGACCACTGAATCGGTGTGGTTGTGCTTGACGGCTTTGATGTCGCCCCCACTGTTCGCGCGGACGACGTCGACGGTCTCGACAAAATCTTCGGTCCAGTACCCCACCGGAAGCTCCGTGATCACCACGTCGAGAGACTGCTGACGCTGCTGTCGTTTCTTGGACTGATCGGTCGGTTGTTCTGTCGCACGATGAAAACGTCCCCTCGTGAAATACTTTCCGTCGCCGACGTGTTCGACCGTCCCCGTAAAGTCCCGATACCAAGGGTGCAGGTCGAACATGGGGGCGTCGGTCGGGAAGCGTCCGTGTCCTGTGCTAGCGCCGTCTCCATCTCCGTCTGCTCTTTCCGCCTCGTCTTCGACGTCGAGCATGGCCCGGATCGTGCGCACCAGATCCATCGGGTTGTAACTCGGCACGTTGGTGCTGAAACCGGTGCCGATGCCCATCGCCCCGTTCACCAACACCAACGGTAAGACGGGAACGAAAAAGTCGGGCTCCACCTTCTTACCGTCGTCTTCAAGGTAATTGAGGACGCAGTCGTCGTCTCGGGGGATGATCAGGGAGGCCAAGGGGTTGAGCTCGGTGTAGATGTAACGCGCCGCGCTGGCGTCCTTGCCGCCCTGACGTCGGCTCCCGAACTGGCCGTTGGGAAGCAGCAGGTTGACGTTGTTGGCGCCCACAAAGTCCTGCGCGATGCCGACGATGGTGGCGTTCAGGCTGACTTCGCCGTGATGATAAGCGGCCTTTTCGCTGACGAACCCCGCGAGCTGCGCCACCTTGATCTCCTCGGTCAGATTGCGGACAAAACAACAGTGTACTATCTTGCGCTGCGACACCTTGAAGCCGTCGCACACCGAGGGGATGGAGCGCACGATGTCGTAGTTCGAAAAGTGGATCAGGTCGCGGTCGACGAAGTCTCGGAACGTCACGTCCTGTTTGCCGTAGTCCAGACCCGCCTTACGGTCATAGGCCAGCAGCCAGGCCTTGCGATCGTTGGCGCGCGTCTTGTTGAACGCCAGGTCCAACGCGTCGCCCGAGCTGCCGTCTTCCTCCCACACGTAAGACACCACTTTCAGGTCCTGGAAGTACTCCTTCGCCTCCTCCTTGGTGGACGTACCCAACCCCTTGTAGTACTTGAGTTTCCAGCCTCCCGCCACGAGCTCGCCGCTCGCCTGCCAGGCCTCGAAGTCGGCGATGTTATAGAACTCGACCAACGTCGCGTCCGCCGAGTCCCCTCTACGCACGGCCATGGACGATGACCTCCTCGCTTTGATGATGGGCGTCAGCATGGACGTCATGAAGCCGGGCGTCCGGATGAGCGACGGCCACAGACGGTGGAACAGGTTGAACAACAGCCCCTTGATGTGGGACCCGTCCACGTCCTGGTCGGTCATCACCATGATACGTCCGTAACGTAAGGCAGCGACACCGTCGGCTCCGTCCCCATTTCCGTAGTCCCGATTGGACTCCAGACCCAGAATCTTCTTGATGTTGGCGATCTCTTGGTTATCCGCGATACGCTGCGCCTGAAGGTCGCACACGTTCATGATCTTACCGCGCAAAGGGAACACGCCGTACGTGTCCTTGCTGGACTGGGGGAGGCCCGAAACCGCCATCGTTTTGGCGCTGTCGCCCTCTGTCAGGATCAACGTGCACGCCCGGCTCTTCGGACCTCCCGCCCAATTGGCGTCGTCCAACTTCGGCACCGATACAGAACCCTGTTTTTTACCGTCCGTCTTCTTGAGAGACTTGTCGGCGTTGGCCTCGCTCAGGGCCAACACCCGCTCCATGAGCGCGGAATCGCACAGGCGCTTCATAAAACGGTCGCTCAACTCCGCCTTGCTCCCAAACTGCGCCACCGGCGTCGTCAACGTCTCCTTGGACTGGCTGTCGAAGTTGGGACGCGGTATGGTCGCGCGCACGAACACGAACAAGTTGTCCCGGATAAATTGCGGCTTGATCGGTCCGCCGCTCCCCGTGCGCCGCTTCTCTTGGATCATTTCCGTAAGACGACGGACGATCTGCGACACCACGTGTTCCACGTGCTTCCCTCCCCGCAGAGTGCACACGCCGTTCACAAACGATACTTGCTGCATACCGGAGCCATCCGAACACGCCGCTGCCACCTCCCACCAGTCGTTCACGCGCTCGTAAGCCCGGGCCTCTCCGCCGTCAGAAACCTTGCCTCCCAGGTACAAGTCAACGTACCGCTCGAACGACCGACACTCTATCTTGGTGCCCCCTAAAAAAATGGACACGTCGGTATCGGTCACGGCGGTCGCGTCGTACACGCGCTTGACGAGCATGGCGTGCATGTCGTCCGACAGACCGTCCAGGCCGAACCGCGCGTAGTCTGGCAGAAAACGGATCTTGGTGTAAGGCTTTTTGGCACAGTACTTGATTTCTGGAGGGTGCGCGACACTCATGTTGGCCTCGAAAGCCTGTGTGTACACGCGCTTGCGCCCGCGGTCGACCGTCTCCACTTCGAACCGCTGCGAAAATATGTTACACGCCTTGGCGCCGATCCCGTTCTGACCGCCGACGATACGATCCTGCGCGTTCTCGCCGGTCTCGTTCGCTCCGTAGTTCGCCGACGTCAACAGGTGACCGAAGATCAGCTCCGGCACGTACACGCCACTCTCGGGGTGAGTGATTGCGTCGATGCCCTCGCCATCGTTCGTGATCTCGATGAAACCACTGGTACGGTCGATGTCGACGCGGATGTTGCGCACCACGCACGTGGTCGGGTTTCCTCGGAGAAGCTGCTTGAGGCGCACCGCGTGATCGACCGCGTTCATCAAAATCTCGTCGAACACCTTGGCCAACGCGCACACGTACGCCACCGACCGCAGCCTCATTCTCCCTTCCTCCGTGTCGTACACCCACACCGGACGCACGTCCATCTTGGCGATGCCCACGTACATGTCGGGACACTTGAGCACGTGCTCCCTGTGGTCGATCTTCTGGTATTGGATGGTAGGTACAGGGCCATCGTCTTTCTCTTGTGCCTCTTCCTCTGTATACTCGTCTTCTTCTTCTTCTTCTTCTGCACTGCCGTCGTTAGCCTTCACGGACGCATTCGATGCATTCGACGCATTCGATGCATTCGCAGACGTCGATGCATTCGCTTTGGTCTCTGCTTTAGTCGCTTTGGTCGCTTTGGTCGCTGCTTTAGTCGCTTTGGTCGCGTCGGCTGTACTTTGCTGGCGTCGCTTCTTGTTATTTTCGGAACCGACGCGCTGCTGCCCAGAGGTTGTAGGTCGTTTGTTCGTCTTGTTCGTCTTGTTGTCCACCGTACAGACAGAAGCGCTCGCCGGGTCGGACGCTTCTGTAGGAATTGTAGTCACTTTTTTGGGGGCCATTGTATATCTATAGAGATGTATCGATAGATTTGATGTATTCGATGGGCAATCGTTTTATGTCTGGATAAACTAATATAATAGAACATGACGAGCGTGACAACGACCAGGCGACGACGACAACAACAAGAAAGAATCGGACCGTCTACATTGTGTATTTATCCGCCTTACGTCGACCCTACCAAAATCATTCGTCTCACACCCACTCGGCCCATGAACGAGCTTTGTACTCTACGCGCTCGCCTGTTTTCTAACAAGTCAAATAGACACGGAGATTCGGATCTGACGGAGGACCAACTGCGCATGTTAGGACAGTACGTACGCGCGTCGTACACGCATTTTTCCGCGTCGACGTCTGCGGTATCTGTCACCGCCCCCATATTGGTCGATTGCATGATTGTGGTGGGGAGATGGCTCAGACCGGCCGAAGTCCAGGCCTTGTTCGGAGAAGGCGTTCGCCTGTTTTCGAAAATTGTCCGCATCGAAGAAGAAGAAGAAGAACAAAGAAAGGAAGCCAATAACGCACGACGCGACACGAGGACGAAGACGAAGACGAGGACGAGGACGACGCAAATGAACAGACAGGGATTCGTCGCGAGGGATTTAGAGGAGCACGCGAATGAAAAAATGAGGAGGGATGGTCGAATCAGTTACATAATCGGCAAAGGAGGAGACCGACTGAATCAGATTACCCGCGCAAGTGGTTGCATCTACATCTGGATATCCAACTACGAGACGGTCGAAATGTACGCCGCCGCTACTTCCGTACACGAAGCCGAGGCCAGTTTCGTGCACGCCGTGGCGCTCATGAACGATGCGTGGTCAAAGTACGCGCCTCGACACTTGACGGATAATCCGCGTCGATTGGTCATTCGATCGGGTTCGTTCACGCTCCCGGTCACGGTCGACATGCTCAAGCGCGCCGTCCTACACTGACGACCGATCCGTAGTCAACCCACAACACTGCCCTCTTTTTTTTTGTGACGTGTATATCAGTAAAAAGGAACCGGCGATGTTATCCAATATCCGCATAGGCAAGGCGGCGTTCGAAGGCCAACGGGCTATCGAAGTGCGGGGTAAGGTCGACGAAGAGGTGCGCGCCGAAGACGACGGCCGACGCGCGTTGCACTTTTTTGCGGCATCTCCTCCCGACCTGAGGAGCGGTCCTTCCGCCCAAAACATGCCTTTTGCGAGCTTTGAACAGGCGTTTCACGCGACTCCGAACGTAGGTTCCGTACAGTTGAACGGGGATAACGAATTCGTCGTGCGCTTTCACGAATCCGAGGAACCCAACGCTTACTACGTCGGCCTGGGATCTCAATACATCCCTCCCACGCTCCACGTATGGTACGTCAAAGGAGGAGACGACCTTCGACTGCGCCAGGACGCGAGCATCAAACTCAACGACGGAGTTCCTTTCCGCATGCTCACTTACCCCACGCTCCCTACGCGTCCCAGAGACGGCGCTACATTCTATACAGCGGCGCCCACGTTCGCGCGCTCACAAGAACAGATCATACGCGAATCCGAATACCCCGCCCCCGGCGTACGTACCATGCCCCCCAACTTCTGGGGACTCAAACCACCCGTCTGATTCACCGTAAACGTGGTAAATTTTCTTTTCTCGATTCCGTCAACCAACTCCACAACCTTCCGGGATACCCCGCTCTTCGAGCGTCTGCGCGTGCTTGTTGACAATCCTGTACACATTCGTCAACATCTCGTTCGTCGTCTCCTCGTGCATTCTCCGCACCCGGTCCTTCGACGTCAGTCGTATTGGCTTGGACAGGTTTCTTACTATTAGTGGGTGATGAACGTGCCTGTGCCTGTGCCTGTGGTTGTCGTGCTTCGTTCACGTTCGATTGTGCTTGTGTACCATTGTCCCGTATCATTTGTGCCTGTGATTCTGAATGCATTTGTGGAGACACTTGTGATTGTGCAACGTTATTCCGTCTCACTTGTGCCTGTGACTGTACTTGAGACGCTTGTGGAGATGCTTGCGCTTGTGGAGACGCTTGCGCTTGTGGAGATGATTGCGCTTGTGGAGATGATTGCTCTTGTGGAGACGCTTGCGCTTGTGGAGACGCTTGCGCTTGTGGAGACGCTTGCGCTTGTGGAGACGCTTGCGCTTGTGCACCGTTATTCCGTCTCACTTGTGCCTGTGACTGCGCTTGAGACTTTTGTGGAGACGCTTGCGATTGGGATTGTGCACCGTTATTCCGTCTCACTTGTGCCTGTGACTGCGCTTGAGACTGTTGTGGAGACGCTTGCGCTTGGGATTGTGCACCGTTATTCCGTCTCATTTGTGCCTGTGACTGCGCTTGAGACTGTTGTGGAGACGCTTGCGCTTGCGATTGTGCACCGTTATTCCGTCTCACTTGTGCCTGTGACTGCACTTGATACTTTTGTGGGGACACTTGTGCTTGCGCTTGTGCACCGTTATTCCGCCTCACTTGTGTCTGTATCTGTCTTTGTGGAGACTGTTGTGGAGACGTTTGCGCTAGTACACCATTACTCCGTTTTACTTGTGACTGGGACTGTGTACGTGTCTGTCCTTGTGGAGACGTTTGCGGTTGAGATGGTACACCGTTATTCCGCCGCACTTGTGACTGGGACTGTGTACGTGTCTGTCCTTGTGGAGACGTTTGCGGTTGAGATTGTGCACCGTCATTCCGCCTCACTTGTGACTGGGATTGTGCCCGTGTCTGTCCTTGTGGAGACGATTGTTGAGATGTTTGCGATTGCACACCGTTATTTCGCCTCACTTGTGACTGGGATTGTGCCCGTGTCTGTCCTTGTGGAGACGATTGTTGAGATGTTTGCGCTTGTACACCGTTATTCCGTTTTACTTGTGACTGTGCCCGTGTCTGAACTTGTGGCGACGATTGTGCTCTTGCTTGTGCACCATTATTCCGTCGTTTTTGTGGTGGTAATTGTTGCTGTGATTGCTGCACTTGTGGCGACATTCGTGATTGCACACCGTTATTCAGTCTTCTTTCTTGTGAAGGCAATTCTGTTTGTCGTTGTGTTTGTGGCGGTGACTGCACTTGTGGGGTTTGTGGTCCAGGAGGACTGTTAGTTTGTCTTTTTTCCCGCTGTTGTTCTCGTTCTTGCTCTTTCGATGATGCGTTCGTTTGGATTTGTTGATTCGTTTCCTGTAGTTCGGAAGGTTGCGTATCGCTTGGTTGTATACCACCTTGAACACCGGTAGACTGTCGTCTTCCGGACGTACGGTTAACTTGGCCATTCGAAGGTTGCTGCCTAGGTATGGACTGACGTCGTCTTTCGTTTGATCCGTTTGTAGGATCGGTCGTCACTTGTCCCTTTTTCGCTTCATCGCCCCCCCTTTTGTTTTGACGTAACCGTGTCATTATATTTGCCGTCTTTCGTTCGTCGTCGTCGTATTTCGTTACTTATAGTTAACAAGTAAATTTTAGAAGCGCGTCCCCCAAACTACACAAAAAAACAAACTAGATAAACCGAATAGGACTTTGAAGCTTTGAGACATCTAACATCTATCCCGAGTCTGTGTTGCCGACAGACAAATTATGTTACCCTCCACCATAGTCGCTCCTCAGAATGGCGTCAGCCTCCTGGGCAAACTCATGTCCGTACGCCACTACTCCACCCGAGGTGGTAGCAGGGGAGTAGGAGGGGCGTGTAAGCTACAGCTTCGCCTCGTGGACGGCAGTGGCAACAGCTCTTCTTCGTCGTCGTCCATGCAGGTGGTCATGAGCAGGAGGGCTGTGCGGAACATGGACTGTGATGCCCTTTTCGGCAAATGGGTCGTTCTGCACGGCATGGACGTGCGACCTAGCAACCCGACCTTCGACAGCTCGTCAGCCTTGTTTTGCGCGTATGACACCGCATCGACGAACTGGGCCGCCATATTTCCATCTTCTTCTTCTACCGTGCGATACGTCGACACAATTACCCGTTTCGGAGCTGACCGTCCAGACCTGATGTATGTCCCTCACCTTACCGCCATGGCTGACTTGAAGGTCGACACATGTGTCAACACGGCCGTCGTGTCTGTAAGTCCCGTCAAAGTCCATCCCATTTCTGGTGACATTTCTGTCTTCGTCAAGGACTCTGTCTCCACAGACGCGACGGTGTCCGAGTTAGTTGTTCCCAGTGCCGATGCCAACTCCGTCTCGGACGTCTTCGTCATGGACGGCGCAGCTCTGAAAGAAGCCGCCGTGGGTTCGGTGCTGGTGTTGCTCGACTTTCGTTGTGTCGTCGAATTTGTGGACTCGGATTCCGATGGTACCTACGGCACCGAGATTTACGCAAATGGCGAAAGTGGCGCAAAGCGTGTTCGCATGGTGATTTTGCGGCTTCGTTCATGGGGACCGAGTCGTATCAAGGTCGGGACGCGCTCGGTGGAGTTGGCGGCCTCCCTGAAAGCCGTCGTAGACGCATACAGTGTACCGCTCCTAGACGACGATGCCCACACAAAAGAAGCCGAAGCCGAATCCGACACGGCCATAGCCATTACAACGGCGGCCATGAACGCGTCCGGTGCGCGCCGCATCTTGCCCTCGGTCGCCGCGATCCTAGACGAAAGCAACAACACTAACAACAAAAACAAGAGGGCTTCGGACGACAAGGTTACGGTGTTCGGCGTGATTGTGGCCATGCGTAGTTCTCAGAACTATGGCAACGGAGGGGGTGGGTTCGTCCGGTCCCGGTGCGAAGCGGATTTCATGCACGTGATAGACGTCGATGAGGCGGATCATGATACAGACGGCTCCGATATGATGTTGTCTTGTGCGGTATGTGGAGAGGGCGCCAAAGTCACGACGGCTTACACGTTGAGCGCGTGTTTTCGGGAAGCTCCCGACGTCGAGCTGCGACTGTCCACCGGCACTTGCTCCGCTCTGTTGGGGGGGATGTCGGCGCTGGAGTTCGGGCGCATGGACGAGAAAGCGCAAGGCGCCGAGCTCGAAGCTCTGACGGGAAAGGCGGTGGTGCTGCGCGTGTGGTGCAAGAACGACAAGAACAAGCAGGCGACTTCGCTTTTGGCTCTCGATGGTGCCGTCGTGATAGGAGAGAGTGACGGATATAGCTACCACGACGGGGATCACCGCAATGCGACAGGTGCCGAGACCGACAAGAAGGCGAGGCTGGACAACGCGGTATTGATGCCGTTCTGATGCGCGCGTAATAATTTTCGAACGGTACACGTATATATAGAGGGTAACGGCGGCCACGTAAGTCACCGTTTTGAATCTAGTTAGATCACAGCAAAGCCATGTCGACGCCCCGTACCAAGACGAATGATACCCGTTCGAGAGCGAGGCGTGGAAGAGACGGTCGGTTCCAAAAGGGAGGAGACGATGACGAGATCAACATAGAACAGGCTAGGAGGCAGATTTTCGAGATATTGCAGAGAGTCGATGACAACACTGACATACAACGTCTGGTCTCTCAGGCAGACAACAATCCCGCAAAAATAATCCATTTCAACATCCAGGGTAACCAAGCGGCCACCGGCTCGTCGCCGTTGCCATCATAATTCCTCGAGTCGTCCGGTCGTCCGATCGCCATGTCGTTCGTGGGACTAAACATGTCAACACCCCCATTCCTGACTGGCAGTTCTCTTCGACGGCTCGCCGTCGCCTTCGTTTTCGCTCATTGTCCACACGTCTTTTTCGTGCATCGTACCGTCATCACCGACGCGATAACTCACGACAATGGGCCAGAATCTTGTGCTGCACGTGTCTGGTGAACGCGCACAGTTTTTCCGTAAAGTGTCGAGCGCCGCGTCGATGTGTCGGAAGTACTTGATGTCCTCCCATTCCGGTCCGAATACGTAAGCGCAGAAAACGACTTCGTCCATACTTTTCGATAAATAGTTGGCACTATTCCCATCCGTCCTTCTTCAGTCTTTATGCGGATGATATGGTAGAGCACAATGGATCGTCGCATTGTGTTTTCAGCACTCCCGCATGTGGCAGTTGAATTGTGTTACAGTGCCATTTTTTCTTTCCGCTCTTTGAACCACCTGATCGTCGATATGTATCCCATCGCCCGTGTGAAAATGGCATACCATATATGAGATGGTCTCCAGTCTGCGAAAGAATGGATTACTGCTGCAAGTCAGCCACATGACTGTCGCGAGATGGTGTGAAATCATGTGCGTAAACGACCCGTAGAAAATCAGCCCTCTGATCTACAAGGTCGTGTTCGTATCAACGTTTGAATCAAACTGAAACCAGCAAGTTGCCGCTCATTGTATACAAGCGGGAGAAACTACTGCTCAGAGAAGTACTCTTATGCGATGATGACACACACACATACACGCACACACGCATCCATTGTAACAAAATTAGTGGTATTGTTCTTCGATGAATTTGTTTCTTAGTTATGTAATATATATAGCATACATATCACAAACGATGAGTGCGTTAAACGGTGAACGAGCATTAAGGTTGGCTGATGCGATGAGACAAATCGAAGGTATCGTCCAACAAATGGTGGAATTTAAAACCTGGAAAAGCACAGACACAAACAGAGTGAAAGACGTACCATTCAGCGAACTCGTACAAATCGAACCCGAGCAAACTGAGAAAACTGACCAACCTATAGTAGGACAATTTCAACGAGGTATACAACAAAGCCGTTCACAACCTGCACAAGCACAAGCACAAGCACCAGCACAACGATCACAAACACAAGCACAAGCACCAGGGCAAACACAAACACAAACACCAGCACCAGCACCAGCACCAGCACCAGCACAACGATCACAAACACAAGCAACCACACCAGGGCAAACACAAACACGAGCACCAAGACAAACACAAGGACAAGGACAAGCAATCACACAAGGACAAGGACGAACACAAGGGCAAGCAATCGCACAAGGACAAGAAATCACACAAGGACGAACACAACCACAAGGACGAACACAAGGACAAGCAATCACACAAGGACGAACACAAGGACAAGCAATCACACAAGGACAAGCAATCACACAAGGACGAACACAACCACAAGGACAAGGACAAGCAATCACACAAGGACAAGCACAAGCAATCACACAAGGACGAACACAAGGACAAGCACAACCACAAGGACAAGGACAAGCAATCACACAAGGACAAGCACAACCACAAGGACAAGCAATCACACAAGGACGAACACAACCACAAGGACAAGGACAAGCAATCACACAAGGACAAGCACAACCACAAGGACAAGCAATCACACAAGGACAAACACAAGGACAAACACAAAAACAAGGACAAACAGAAGGACAATTTGGCGGAAGTGCAAGGCAATCGCGGCGACGTCCTGCTAGTACATCATCATCAGCGACGCAAAAGCGTGCTCAAAACAACTCCAAAAAGAGAGATTGAATAGATAACATTTTCGAGTGGATCGAGGTTCTGTACGTGCACGTACGTTGGTCCAAAGACAATGGACATTCGATCTGCCGGTCCCTTGTTGGTATAAGGAATATACTTACCTTTATACTGTTTTCGGCGAAATATACGGCACTGGTCAACCCTAACTATAAACTCCGGCAAGGTAATTTTGTTACGATGGATGTGTGAGTGTGTAGGGTTGGCCCATTCCGTATAACTCTAGTACTTATATCGATTGGACACTTGGTCAAACTCCTTTCTACGTCTAAGTAAATCGCTTTCTAAAAGTACTATCGGTGAAAAACATTTATTGCTCCACCAACGTTCGTACTCCTTTATCAACAGCGGTGCACCCCTGTCCATGGCGGTGCAATTTTGATATAGCACGGAGCTCGCGCTCATCCAAGCGTCGAGTGGCGCTCCTATAGATGCCCGCGGTATACACGCCTCTACGGAATTTCACTGATCATTTACTGAGCGTATCCAGTTTTTCGTGTGCGTTAGAATAGCATAGTCTAAAGTCTTACACTATCAATAAACGGACAAAATAACGGACATACATGTGCGGTATATTTTTTTACGACGGGCGCGATGAGGTGGTTACCGAAGCAGATGTCAAAGCCGCTTTCCGGACCATGGTGCATCGGGGCCCGGATAACAGCGGTTTCCGACGCCTCGCAAAATCTTCGTCCTCGGCGCGTGTGTGGTGGGGGTGCCACCGTCTGGCCGTCATGGACCCGGACAACTCCGGCGCAGACCAACCCATCTATCTCGACGAAGACGGCTATGGCATCGTGTGCAACGGCCAAATATACAACTTCCGCGAGCTTTTGCAAGATCAACGACACGATGTTACGGCACTATTACAGGCATTCGCCGCTCATTATAAGGACGGCCACGACTACGACGAAACCTTGCTGGAACAGGCACGGGCGTTCTTCTCGCGCGTCGACGGGGACTACGCGTGTATCATCCGCTTACCACAACCGCACTCTACATCTAACGAACGTCTCGTGTTGGCGCGCGATCCAGTGGGCGTCCGGCCTTTGTTCTGGTTGGTGAACCGCCGCGAGAACGCACAGGCATCAATTCACGGAGTGGCGAGCGAAGCCAAAGCTCTATTGCCGCTTTTACATCTCCGCCGAGACACAAACGACGTCATCGAAGAGTTCCCGCCCGGACACGTAGCGTTATTGATCGATGAAACCACCGCCGAGACGCCTTCGTTTTCGATGGACATCGCGGCTGTGCATAATACCATTCCGCCACCTCAACCAGAGCAGTTTGCATCCGTCGACGAAAACGAAAGCGACGGTTATGCACAAGAAGTGCGCCGTCTCTTACAAGCCGCTGTGATAAAGCGGCTGCGTCACGTCGCCGACGACCGCGGGTACGTCGGCGTCCTGCTGTCTGGCGGCCTAGACAGCTCCCTGATCGCGTGCGTAGCGCACGAGCACCTGGTCGCTCAGGGCAGGGGCCACGAGCTCCGCACGTACTCAGTGTCGTTTGAAGGCCGCGGTGTGGACGCGCAACACGCGCGGCTGTTGGTCGAGAACCTGGGCATCCCCTCCTCCCAACACACCGAAGTCAGCTTCGACATCGACGACGCGCTCTCCGTGATCGATGACGTCGTCTATCATTGCGAGACCTCGGACGCTCCCACGATCCGCGCTGGCATTCCGATGTACATCCTGGCGCGTCACATTCGCGGCGCATCATCTCATAAGGTCATCTTGTCCGGCGAGGGCAGCGACGAGGCGTTCATGGGTTACCCTTACTTCAGCCATCGTCCCTCTGTCGACGAAGCGGTGCAAGAGTCGAAGCGCCTGCTGCAGAACATTCACGCTTTCGACGTCCTGCGCGCCGACCGCTGCATGTCCGCCCACAACCTGGAACTGCGCGTCCCGTTCCTGGACGAAGAACTGCTGCGCTTCGTGCGAGAGCGCGTTCCGGGGCACTTGCTGGTGCCCTCTAAGACCGGAGTAGAAAAGGCGCTCCTCCGCCAAGCTTTCCGGGACGCTTACCCTGCCCTTTCGACCACGCGCATAATCGATCGCATGAAGGAGAAGATGTCGCACGGCTGTGGTCTCGACTACGTGCCATCACTGCTGCGCAGCGTCCCCGACAGAGACGAGAACACGTTCTATCAAGCCGCTTTTTCCCGTGCATTCGCAGGACTTGGTACAAGTGCCGCCACGTGGACGTTGGAGCGGCGCATGCCCAGTTGGGCCACGCCGTCTACGCAGCGTAACGGAGAAACAAACGGAGGAGGAAGCGGAGGCGACTGGGCGAAGCACGCCAAACCCGACCCGGCCTCTTTGACTCCGGAGCAGCTCAGCGAGCGCGAGCTACGCAACAAAGAGGAGATGGACGAGAAGCTCCGGCGCATCCTACTGGAACGCAGGAACATGCCGACCGACTACTTTACCCAGGAAGGCGCTATTGAAAAGACACGGGCAACGAATATCATCGGGTAGCATGAAACATATGAAGGCGGCTTTTGCTCTATGAAAGCTATGGATTTACTAGTACGGACCCTGTCTGATCCCGGTGATGTAAACATTACGGAACACAGTTCGTACACGAGGCTCCTTGTCTTTGGGTTATAGTCCGGCAGGTGAATTGTGTTACAGTGCCATTTTTTTCTTTTCACACTTTGAACCACCTGACCGCCGAAATGTATCCCATCGACCGTGTGAAAATGGCACGCCACATTTATGAGATGGTCTCCAGTCTGCGAAAGACTGGATTACTGCTGCAAGTCAGCCACATGACTATCGCGAGATGGGTGAAGAATCCTGTGCGTAAACAGTACGACTCTCATCGGCGGACAAGGAAAAGAAACGTCGTGTCAGAGTTCATACGAGCAGCGGTAATAAACGATCCCTTTTTATCAAACTTCAAACTGAGGACGATTGTCCGAGAAACTTTTGGATTCAATGTTTCAAAGGAACTCGTCAGGACTGTCATAAGAAGACACGGTTTTA
>Ga0306899_1000759_pt1 | contig 14491 bp, 13 predicted proteins | sample AntRauMFilla3764_FD_190407 | JGI IMG/M metagenome (GOLD analysis project Ga0306899, IMG submission 190407) | Saline lake microbial communities from Rauer Islands, Antarctica - Metagenome Filla 3 #764 (v2) (version 2) | ecosystem: Environmental > Aquatic > Non-marine Saline and Alkaline > Saline ... | reverse complement strand
CACGGTATTTGTATTGAATCAGTAATCAGTTTGTGCGGCCACTGGATAATATATCGACACCGGTCGATTCCGTGCAGTATCCTGTATATCTAAATCGGCTCAATCGGTTTATCGTATAACTCGATTACGAAGCCTCAGTACCTGACGAAGCATTCTCTGCTAACTCGTTCTGACACTTTGATTCATCAAGTACACTTCGATAGCTCGAAATATAGTCCATTCACACCATGGGGTGCTTCATTTGGTACAGGAGGCGTATAGATTGTATGTTTCCGTAATAAGCTGAATATCAAACTGGAGTTTTGATTGTCGCAGCCAAATCCTAAGTAGTGTTCCTGTGTACCTACATATATGGTCGAAGAACTCCGGGCCCACGCTCAAGAATTGTTACGAAAACAATACTCTGAAGATCGAATCGTTGTGGAACCAGAGGTGCCAAATACGTCCGCTCGTCCTGACTTCGGCATACGGGATGATCAGGGCGTAGGCTATCTTCTTCTCATCGAATGTAGTTCTATGCGAACACGACATCGTCGCCGAGAGGATATTTCATCACTGAAGCGAATGATGCAGGCTGGCGGTGTCGATTATGGGGCGCTGATCTCAGATGAGATCGAATATATCTTCGAACTGACCGAATTCGACGGAGAAGTCGTTGAACGCGAGATTCCGGCATATCCCGAAGGATGGGGTGAGGAATTTGACGATGTGTTGTCGGAACGTGAGCTTGAGTTCCGGCTTTTCCGCGCTCGTGATCTTGTCCGAGATGTTCTCTCTCCTCACGAGTACCACCACCACCTCTTCCACGCACTATTCCGTAAGTTGGTCGCTGAACAGGAGGACGTGGGGTACGAAATTCAGTCCCTAAGCCAGGACTGGATTAGCCGGGTAGATAATCTCATCGCTGAAAAATATCCACCCTACAACCCGAAAAGCGCACCCGACAATGTAGAGATTCAGAGACGCATTCTCCAGGCATTCGAGGGGATTGACCTTGAAAAAATACAGCCACAAGCCGCTCGGGCCTTCACCCAGCTTATCGAGTCGTCAAGGAGCGCATCTCAGTCGATGACACCGCTTCGTATAGCTGACGCTATTGTGGATCTCGCGGGTCCGGTCGATGGGGACCAAGTCCTTGATCCTGCTGCGGGGATTGGTAATCTTATTCGTGAGGCTGCGAGACGAGGCGCTGAGGCTTCAGCGATTGAAATCAACCGCGAGACGGTGAACTCGGCATTGTTCTTGAATGCCGTGCATGATACCAAGATTGACTACCAAGTGGCTGATTTTCTAAATGCGGCTCTTCAGCAGGGTTCGTCTCTCCCGGATGATCTGGACCACGTCCTGATTGATCCTCCGTTTGGACTTCACTACGAGAGACCCGACGGAACAACAGAGCGTAATGCAGAAGAACTGTTTGTCCTCGAGGCTCTCAAGCGTCTCCGCCCTGGTGGCGTAGTTACCGCAGTGGTGCTGCAAGGGAGTTTGTTCAAACAACAGTCTCAAGAATTCCGTGAGAAAATTACTGGCGAATATCGACTATCTAAAATTATCGAGATAAACGAGCCACTCTTCCAACACACGGCGGTCCCGACCGCAATCATTCAAATTGTAAATGAACCTTCGAAATTCGACGGTGAAATCCAGTATCAAATAATCGGGGAATCGGACTCTGAAGACGAACTGGCACGCGCAGTTCAGACACTGCGGGATGGAGATGCTCCGGCGCTTCAGTTATCCGAACTCCATGAGAAGTCCTTCCTCCCCAGTGAGGTCGTCGGATTGGAGCAGGTTACAGCAAGGCTCCACGAAAAATATGATCATCTGGTAGAACTGGGAGAGTACGCTAATGATATTCGGACTGGAGTAAAGCGCCCTGAGACGACTACAGAATCAGGTCCAGATAATCCACCCTATCTCAGGCCACAGGACGTGAGTGACGCAGAACCGGGTGAGTACATGCCCCGTGAGAATGCCGAAGTAACGGCTGGTCCAGGTGACATCCTGATCTCTGTGAAGGGCCATACTTCGGTGGTTTACACCCCGAAAACGGAGGTCGTTCCAGCTTCAAACTGGGCTGTATTGCGTCTCGACTCGCCGGAAGAGGCACTCGTCTACGCGACCTTCTTCGAGTCCGAGCTCGGTCAAGAACAACTGGAGACAATGCGAACTGGGTCAACGATACCGTACATACCTTTGCGTCGCTTGCGCGAGGTTCTCATACCTCGATTCTCCGAGGAGGAGGTCGCAGAAAAGGCAGACCAAATTCGGTCGTTGAGAGAAAAGGCTCGGGAGTTCGAACGCCAACGAGCTGCGCTCGAAGAAGACCTGGAAGAGATAGTGTGAGGTGGTCAAAATGAGCCAACAACAACCCCAGGTCGAGACGGATGCTCCCGTAAGCGAAGAAGTCCTTCGGGAGCAGATCGATAAGTGCAACGAGAAGGTAAAGGAAATAATCGAAGACCGTATCGACGTCGCTGACGAGGAAGACATATACCGAAAGATAGACGGGTATCTTGGTAACGTAGAGAGAGCTACACTCGATTGCTTTACTAACAGGAACCAAACCTCAACCTTGTTTGATCAGATGAAGTGGCTTCTGCGGGCTCTAATCGAGGAGCGCGGGTATGAAAATAAATTGGTGCGCGATAATGGCAATCTTCAGGACAACCCTGTCAAGTTGACTTACTGGTTCAAGCTTTATGCGACAGTTGGTCTCAATGAAAAAGTCGAGATTGAGAACATGGATGGAATCGAGAGACTCAATAAATACCGTGAAGACACCATTTCACATCCGAAGACCCTTCCTTCACCTGAGGGAGGTACTGACCCGGTGCTGTTGAGTTCGCTGCTTCTCATCTGGTACGCCATAGAGGAATTAGTCGACCTTTGGGGACGGCTGCTTGACGAAGATGACTTGGAAACACGGCTCGAACTATTGAGAGCCGATCACGATTTCCAAATCGGATTCGTTGCAGACCTTCGCGGAGATCACGGATACATCACTTCCTACCAGAAAGGAGAATCTGGAAAGAGTACTCTGATCAAACCTAGGCACGTGTCATTTTTCTCCTCCGAAGGGGACATCGTTCAGTTTGAAGCAGAGCAACGGCAGAGAAACGACGGGAGTGACCATTCAGCCCTTACACCTGTAGATACGGGTTGTGTTGGACCATTCCGATGAAGGTCCATATTGTCCCTCACGGTCGGACCACCGAGCACATCAAGAAAGGGCTCCGAGCACATGGTGCCGTCGACAAAATCTATCTGTTGCCGAGTGAAAAATTCGCTGACGTCGCTGCTAAGTTGAAGGGTGACTTGGAGACATTCGGATACGAAGTCGAACGACGAGAGGTAGATGCTTTCGACCTCCGGAGCGTCGTCGACACGATCGTCACGATTGCCCGTGAGCATACTGGCGACGAGCTGTACATCAATATGACTGGTGGAACGAATTTAATGGCTGGTGCGGCGACCTCGTCAGCGTTCTTCGTCGGTGCGACACCATACTACGTCTTGGAACAGCAGGATGACGAGGCGCTTGACGAACTCGTCATTTCGTTACCCTCCCCGAAGCAACCACTGACCTTCGAACTAAGTAAGCCTCAGCGGCGAGTTTTAGATCAACTCGGCGAATGGGACGCGATCGGGCGGACCGGCGTAATCGGTCGTGAACTCGGCGACGAGTTGGGGGTCTCCGCTCAGAAGATCAGCTACCACGTCGGAAAACTCGAGGAGAAAGGTCTCGTCGAGACTCACCCAGACGGTCGGCAGAAGAAGATTGAGCTTTCTGATGTTGGCCGGCTGTACCTCCGCTGGACAGGAGGAAACGCCGGATGACTAAAATACTGAAAAACGCTAGACGACGTATTGAATCACAAACGCAGAGAACAGCGAAGCAGTCCCTACACATTTAAGAAACCCACTACCCACCAATTTAACAATGACTAACAATTTTCAGGAAAAGGTCGACTTCATCTGGTCGGTCGCTAACCTCCTTCGAGGCGACTACAAGCAGTCTGAATATCAGAAAGTAATTCTCCCTCTCACGGTCCTCCGGCGGCTCGACTGCGTCACGGAACCGACGAAAGACGAAGTCCTCCAGAAGTACAAAGAGCTCGAAGAACAGGGCGTCGAGAACGTCGCCCCAGCGCTTGAAAGAGTCTCTGGGCAGAACGTCTACAACACGAGTGAGTACACCTTCGAGAAGCTCTGTGAGGAGCCCGAGCAAATAGATTCGAACCTCCGGTACTACATCAACTCGTTCGACGATGACACGCAGGAGATTCTTGAGAAGTTCGACTTCGGCCACCAAATCGACCGTCTCGAAGGGGCCGACCTCCTCTACCAGGTAGTCCGCAAGTTCCAGGAGATCGATCTCCATCCGGACAAGGTCCCCAACGAGGAGATGGGCTACATCTACGAAGAGCTGATTCGGAAGTTCTCCGAACTCAGTAACGAGACTGCTGGTGAGCACTTCACTCCGCGTGAAGTGATTCGCCTGATGGTCAACTTAATCTTCAACGAGGACGACGACGTATTGACTCAGCCCGGTGTCGTCCGCACCCTCTACGACCCTGCGTGCGGGACCGGAGGAATGCTAAGCGTTGCCGAGGATTACATTCGAGACCTGAACCAAGAAGCGAATCTTCACGTGTACGGCCAGGAGCTCAACCCTGAATCGTACGCGGTCTGCAACTCCGACATGCTCATTAAGGGACAGGACCCGGACAACATCGTCTATGGGAACTCGTTCAGCAACGATGGGTTCCCAAGTCGGAACTTCAACTACATGCTGTCGAATCCGCCATTCGGGGTCTCCTGGGATAAGGTTGAGAAAGAAGTCAAGCAGGAACACGAAGAACAGGGTTTTGCGGGAAGGTTTGGGGCAGGGACACCACGGAAGAATGACGGAGCACTGCTTTTTCTTCAGCATATGATTAGTAAGATGAATCCGCCTGAGAAAGGAGGATCACGTATTGCTATCGTATTCAATGGTTCACCCCTGTTCAATGGCGGTCCAAACAGTGGTGAATCTGCAATTCGCCGCTGGATAATTGAGAACGATTGGCTAGAGGCGATTGTAGGACTTCCTGAAAACCTGTTTTATAATACAGGGATCAATACATATATTTGGGTTCTCACTAATCGCAAACCTCAAAATCGAGAGGGGAAAGTTCAGCTAATTGATGCGCGTGATTTGTACGAAGAGATGGACGAGAGCCTTGGAGAAAAACGTCACAAATTGTCTAATGACCATCTCGAGGAAATATCGAGAATATTTGGTGATCTGAAGGCTAATGAGCGCTCTGAGATTGTTTCGAATGAGGAATTTGGATATCGACGTATTGTAATCGACCGCCCTCTTCGAATGAAGTTTCAGGCCACACCAGAACGGATTGAAAGCCTTCATGACGAACGCGCATTTACAAATCGAGATGAAAAAATACAGGAAGCAGTAAAAGGTGCGCTATTAACTCTTGATCCGGATAAGGTTTGGATGGATCGAGAAGAATTCCGTGATGAGGTGGAACTGTGCTTCAATATGAACGGGGTTGACGTCAGAAAAAGTGTTCATAACGCAATCGAGCGTGCACTTGGAGAACGGGACTCTAAGGCCGAAATTTGCACCAACAGTAAAGGAGAACCTGAGCATGATACGGACCTTCGTACGAGAGAGCGGGTCCCACTAGACGAGAATCCAGAAGAGTACTTCGAGAGGGAGGTCAAGCCGTATGTAAATAATGCCTGGGTAAACAAGAGTAGCAAATATCATGATAATAAAGATGGTGAACTAGGTGTTGTCGGATATGAGATTAACTTCAAACGCCACTTCTATGAATACGAACAGCCCCGGCCCCTGAACGAGATTGATGATGATATTCAAGATCTTGAAGATGATATTGCTCGTCTGTTGGAGGAGATTACCCAATGACTCCAGGTTATATCGAAAGAAAGGATGGTCTACAAAAGGTGGGTAGCTTAGCTGATTTAGAGCTCCCTGCAGATTGGTCCTTACGTCGTCTTCGTCATATCGGAGATATCAGCCCCAGCAATGTTGACAAGAAGGAAAACGACGACGAGACCTCTGTGAGCCTGTGCAATTATACTGATGTTTACTACAATGACACTATTTCTAGCGAAGTAGGATTTATGAACTCCACAGCCACTAAGTCTCAAGTGGAACGATTTTCCCTGAAAAGTGGAGACATTCTCTTAACAAAAGACTCTGAGTCATGGGATGATATTGGTATACCTGCTTTCGTCCCTAATGATTTTCCTGGGGTTCTTTGTGGCTATCATTTGTTCTTGATTCGTCCAGATCAAGAACAGGTTGATCCAAAATACCTTAACTGGACATTGGCATCTCGCGCTTTGGCATTCCAGTTTGAACAATCAGCTCAGGGTGTCACCAGGTATGGATTGACCACAGAAGACATGTCAAATATCTTGGTTCCGATTCCTCCTCTAAAGGTTCAACAAAAAATCTCATCATTTATTGTAAGACAAGTCGGAAAAATTGACACACTCATCCAGAAAAAAGAAGGACTAGTTGAAGCATTAGACGAAAAGCGCGAGGCAACTATCTCACAACTGGTTGCCGAGGGCCTAGATCCAAACCTTAACCTGAAGCCATCAAACGTAGACTGGGCAGATAAGATCCCTGCAGGATGGGAGATAATACGATTGAAATGGCTGACAACTAAGATTGGAAGTGGAAAGACTCCGAAGGGTGGAGAAGAAGCTTACGTTGAAGAGGGGGTTATATTCTTGAGAAGTCAGAACGTCCACTTTGATGGACTGAGACTTGACGATGTAGCGTATATTGATGAAGAAACCAATGCAGAAATGGAATCCACCCAGGTGGAGCCCAAGGATGTTTTACTGAATATTACCGGAGCCTCATTAGGAAGATGTTCGCTTGTCCCGGGCGAGTTTCTTCAGGCCAATGTCAATCAGCATGTTTGTATTCTCCGTCCACAACCCGACCGGATAAATCCCTCATTTCTCAACTATGTAATCTCTTCGAATAGTGTTCAACATCAGATTTTTGCTGATCAAGAAGGTGCTTCTCGAGAGGCAGTCACTTTTTCCCAAATAGAAGACTTTCAAATACCAGTGCCGCCACTAGATACTCAAGAAGCGATTGCAGACTACTTAGATCAAGAAACGGCCCGTATAGATCGTCTCAAGGCTAAACTGAATAGTTCGATTGGATTGCTAAAGGAGAAACGAGAGTCCCTAATCACCCGAGCGATTCTGGGTAAGATTCGTCTTGACAACCAGTCATGGTCCGACCAACAGGAGGTAACTTCATGACTCCTGGAGTTTATAACGAACATGCATTCGAAGGTGCGATAGAAGCCCACCTTCTCCAACACGGTGGCTACGAATCCATCCCATCAAGCAACTTCGATCGTGAACGAGCAATCTTCCCCGAAGTCCTCGTCTCGTTCGTGAAAAAGACTCAGCCTGACAAATGGGAAAAGCTCGAGACGGCTCATAAGGCGGGTGCTCGTAAGGCATTCCTCCGGGATTTAGAAAGTGCCCTCGAACGCAAGGGAACCCTCGAACTCGTTCGCCATGGCGTTCGGACAACCGGTATGACGATCGACCTCGCTGGATTCCAGCCGTCGACCGGTCTGAATCCTGAAGTCAGGAAACAGTACGAAACGAACGTTCTCGGAGTCACTCGACAGCTCTACTACTCCGATACAGACCCTAACAAGAGCATCGACCTCGCGCTCAGCATCAACGGGATCCCCGTCGCGACGGCGGAGCTGAAGAATCCCATGACGGGGCAGGATGTCGAGGATGCAAAGCAGCAGTATCAGTCGGACCGCGACCCCGCCGAACCACTCTTCAAATTCAAACGTGGGGCCTTAGTCCATTTCGCCGTCGACCCAAACGTCGTAGAGTACACGACGGAACTCGCCGGCGACGACACGCAGTTCCTCCCGTTCAACAAGGGACACAACAACGGTGCGGGGAATCCTCCACACGAATCCGGGCACCGAACTGCCTATCTCTGGGAAGATGTCTGGGCGAAACACAGCTGGATGGAGATCCTTCAGCGGTTCATCCATATTGACGAGGAAGAGGTCCGGAAGAACGGGATCGTCGTCGAGACCGACGAGACGATGATCTTCCCCCGGTACCACCAACTCGACTGTGTTCGCAAGCTGGTCCGAACCTCACGAGACGAAGGCGCTGGGAACAACTACCTCATCCAGCACTCGACCGGTAGCGGCAAGAGCAAGTCCATCGCCTGGCTCGTCCATCGTCTCGTCTCACTTCACGACGACTCGGACGATCCAGTTTTCGACGGTGTAGTCGTCGTCACCGACAGGACGGTACTCGACGACCAACTTCGGAACACTATCTACGAGCTGGACCACACCACGGGTGTCGTTCATGGAATCGAAGGCAAGCAAGGGTCCAAGTCGGAGGAGCTCGCCGACGCGCTCGAAAAGGGCAAGCCCATCGTCACGACGACGCTCCAGACGTTCCCGTACGTAATCGAGCACACGTCGGGGCTCCCCGATCGTAACTACGCCGTTGTCGTCGACGAGGCCCACAGCAGCCAGACTGGCGAGATGGCGAAGGAGATGAAGCAACTCCTCGCAGGTCGTGATATCGAGGATGACGACGACTGGGAGACGCTCCTCGCCAAGAGTGCCGAATCACGAGGGAAGCAGGATAATCTCAGCTTCTTCGCGTTCACTGCCACACCGAAAGCCAAGACGCTCGAAGTCTTCGGTCGCCCTCCTGAGAATGGTGACAAACCGGTCCCGTTCCACCTCTACTCGATGCGGCAGGCTATCGAGGAGGGATTCATCTTAGACGTCCTCCAGAACTACACGACCTACAAGACCTTCTTCAACCTCGCGAAGGCCATTGAGGAGGATCCTCAAGTCCCCGAAAAGAAGGCGGTGAAGGCGATCACCCGCTACGTGGAGTTGCATCCCCACAACATCTCGCAAAAGGTCGAGATCATTGTCGAACACTTCCGAGAACACACGCAGAACAAGATCGGTGGTAAGGCCAAGGCGATGATCGTCACCTCGTCGCGTGAGCACGCGGTGCGATACAAGAATGCCATCGACCAGTATTTGGAGGAACACGAGTACGACGATCTCAAAGCTCTCGTGGCGTTCAGCGGCTCAATTGAGGTAGACGGAATCGAGTATACGGAACCGCGGATGAATGACGGTATCAAGGAATCGGAGCTACCGAGTAAGTTTGATACCTCTGAGTACCAGGTCCTCGTTGTTGCCGAAAAATACCAAACAGGCTTCGACCAGCCCCTTCTCCACACGATGTACGTGGACAAGAAGCTCTCTGGCGTCCAAGCGGTCCAGACGCTCGGTCGGCTAAACCGGACCCACCCGGGGAAGGAAGACACGTTCGTCCTCGACTTCAAGAACGGGGAAGAGGACATATACGAGGCGTTTCAGCCCTTCTACGAGCGGACTACAGTCGAAGAGACTTCTGATCCCCAGCACATCTATCAGCTCGAGTCGGAACTCAATGCGTTCCAGGTTTACACGCAACAGGAGGTCGACCAATTTTCCGAGGCGTTCTTCAGCCCAGAAAACCGCGGGACAGAGAAATCTCACGCAAAATTAGAGAGTCAAATTCAGCCCGCTCGTGATCGATTCATGACACTCGCTGTCGAGAAGCAGGACGAGTTCCGATCCAAACTACAGTCGTTCCTCCGACTCTACAAATTCCAGTCTCAGGTGGTGAACTACGCCGATACCGAACTCGAGAAGCTCTACACGTACGGGCGATTCCTCTACAAGCAGATTCCTCGGGACCCACAAGGGCCGCGTGTAGAGTTCAATGATGAGCTGGCTCTCCAGTACTATCGAATCGAGAAAATCAATGAGGGCCGCATTGAGCTTGATGAGAAAGGGGGCGAAGTTTCAGGACCCACTGCAACAGGCACGCGGACTCAAGACGAGGACGAAATCGAACTCTCTACTATTGTCGATAAAATGAATGAGGCGTTGGGGACCGACTTCACTGGTGCTGACCAACTCTTCCTCGACCAACTCAAGGAAGACGCTCTTGAGGACGATCATCTTCGCCGATCTGCTCAGGTGAATTCAGAAGAGAATTTCGCTTTGGAATTCGACGACACACTTACTGATCTGTTTGTCGATCGAATGGATCAAAATCAGGAGTTGTTCGCCAAGTTCATGGACAACGAAGAAGTCCAGCGAATCGTCACTCAACACCTGCGACAAGAGGTCTATCAGGAGAGTCAAGAACTTGAGGCTTGATGTGAAGTGTCCAAAATGGTTTATCAATTCTTCTGTCTCGGCAGATTCCGTTCCAAACTTCCCAAGTCGGTTCATCAACAATGAGTGATTCTTCCAAATTCGGCGTGCAGATTGTCAACCTCGTAGGTTCTGGTTCGTTGGATGTAGAGATGGACCTGGAATATCTTGCCCGTGATATTGGAGAGTCTATAGCCAGCTATGACCCGAACAAGTATCCAGGGATGTATCTACGCTTCAGCGAAGACAAACCCCTCATCACGGTCTATAGGACCGGGAAATACATCGTAGTTGGTGCAAATTCGTTAGAGGAGGCACACGCGTTTCGGGATCGATTTCTTGGCCTACTATCCGAAATGCGCGTTATTGATGAAGCTAAGGATGAATCATTTCGCATCCAGAACTGTGTCTGTACCGGTAACCTAAAAGAAAATTTGAGCCTGAACGCGCTTGCAATCGAACTAGGGCTCGAGAAAACAGAATATGAACCGGAGCAGTTCCCAGGCTTGATTTATCGACCTGATACGGGTGAGGCTGTACTTCTCGTTTTCGCGACTGGGAAGGTCGTCATCACAGGTTCGAACACTATCGAGTCTGCGCAGTCAGCATTCGATGCGTTTCGAGAACAATTGGATACCTTCCTCAATTAGACGGATATCTGAGTAAGATGCCGAACGAGACCCCCAGTTTTGAACTCAAAGTGGATGTCCACATCCACGTATTGAGTTATGTGAGAACTCGATTAGAATCTCGTGAGTATAGCATCTACACCGGATTGATGGACACCAAGTAGCGTATCTTTTAATCGGCTTCTCTCGACAATGAGTCCATGACCACTGATGGCGTCGACTCTCTTGATGATCTTGCTACCAAGGTCGACGACGAGTTTGCATCTCACAGAGGGTCTGATGAGTTCAAGACCGTTTCACTCGTTATCGATACCAGCAGCTCCGAGCGTCCCACACTGATCGTCCACATTGACGGGGAAGAAGCCAAGACACTAGCTGATGAAATCGAATCATTTCTCACAGAGTATGATGCCTATACCCAACGAGAGTACCACTCTGAGACGGATATCCGTGTACTCGCAACAATAGACTGAGGGACTGAAATCCGGAATTACACATCGATAACGGCGTGTGATTCCCCATCGAATTCGATTCTCTAATCATCTGTTCGCTCGAGTTGAGGTCATTGATGTCTCATCGAATACTGGTCTGTGACGCTCATACCAACTCTATCATCTCCTCGTAGACACGTGTCTGACGAAGATTCAAGTCTATAGGTAACTCTATAGGAAATACTATAGGTGATATCTGATGGGAGAAACACACCGTGCAGCCGCCTTCTTAGATAAAGGTGGTACTGGTAAGACGACTACAGTAGCACACCTTGGGGTCGCTCTCGACCAGCTAGGGAAGAACGTATTGTTGATCGACCTCGCAGGGAAGCAGGGCGATCTCGCGAAACACTTCGGCGTCTGGGAGGAGTACCGAGACCAGATTGAGAACGACGAAGCCTGGCCGAACATCAGCACCGTATTTGATGACTCCTGGGGGACGATCGCGAAGAAGCTCGGCGACGATGCCGTCGAAGATCTTGTGATCGACACCGGTGAGGGCCCGGCGTTAATCCCGGCGCATCCTGGACTTGATACACTCGATGCCGAGCTCGGGAACATCGACGACGCTCGCGAGAGGTATAGTCGCCTGGAGCAGTTCCTTGACGAGTACGTCGATCCGCTGGATTACGACGTCGTTCTGATCGATCTACCGGGGATGACGAACAACGTGACCTACAATGGTCTGTGGGCCGCTCGGAACGCTATCACACCGGTTGAGATGGGTCCATTTGAGGCTGAACAGGCTGATGCCCTGCGCCGGGATCTCAAGAAGATTGCAGACAACTTCTCGGTTGATATTGAACTCTCATTGGTGCTGCCCAACAAGGTCGACACACGGACAAAGCTCGCCGAAGAGTATCTCGCTTCGTTCGAGGACGAGTACGGAGATACAATCGCGCCAACCTACGTTCCGTACTCACAAGACATACGCAACGCCGCTCAGCGCGGCGTCACAGCGTTCGAGTTGGAAGAGCCCTCAACCACTGCCCAGAAGGCAAGAGATGCGTACAGTGCAGCCGTTGAGCAACTCATGATCCGCTTGGAGGAACAGAAGCCATGAGTGGTGACGAAGAAGACGCCGATCTCGCAGCGTTGCGGGAGCAAACTTCGCAGGGAGATCGCCTTGATGAAGCTGGCTCAGCCGAACAGAAACAGGCCTTGGTCGACGATATCGTTTCCGAGCTCGAAGCGATTGATAGTGGCGAACAGCAGAAGACTGTGAGCGTATGGGACGGGAGCCTTGCAGCATTCATCCGCGCCTTAGAGGACAATCCTGACCGGATGGAGGACGTCGGTCAGGCACTCCAGCAGCGCCTTGATGTCGATGTTGGTGATGCCGATCGTAGTGATATCCTCCGCTTGGCGTTGCGCCTTGGCTTCCAGGAGGCAGCACCTGACGAGTTCGATGCTGTCCGTGAAGCTGTCGGGAAACAGGCCACAAGAGGCCTATAGCTTCTTCTATAGGAATTCATATAGGATTAGCTATAGAGAATAATATAGTAATCTCTGTAGGCCAGTTTTAGTATAGCGAGCTGTGGTTTATTGGCAATTGACTTCGGTGCATATCTCGCAACTATAGGTAGTATCCCACACTGTGTTGGGGTTGATACACAACATCGAATAGAGATGCCTGCGAAGGTAGTGTATAGCGACGAAAACGAAAAGCCGGATAGAAGCCGGTATGAGATGGTCACTTGGCAGGTTCCAGCGAGTGAGGATTTCCCAAAGGGGCTGAAGTACAGCTTCCAGTACATGGACGCCGACGGTAACACACTACTGCGGTACAATAACTCGACTCACCACCTGGATATCGGTCGACATCATCGACACACGGCCGATGGCGAAATTACGAAGCTGGTGTTCACAGGCCTCTCCGAACTGATCAACGACTTTCAAAACAAGGTAAACGATATATATGAGCAACGAACCGACTGATACCGAACCAACACACGACGAGTTCACCCCCGGTCCGGACGAGGTTGAGTACCCCTCGACACTCCGCATTACGTCGCTTCCAGAAGAGCAAGCCCAAGCGGCCGCCCTCAAGCGCGCCGAGCGGTGGGAAGATGGCGAAGAGGTTCCACACATTGTCAACTTCGAAGACCGCAGCCGAGTTCGTCAGCTGCTCACCGACCGACGAATGGAGTTGCTCGAAGCGGTGATGGAGCACCAACCAGAGAGTATGCGTGCGCTGGCTGACCGCCTTGATCGAGATGTCCATGATGTCCACAGTGATCTCCACCTGCTGGCTGAGTATGACATCATCCACTTCGAAGAAGACGGTCGCGCAAAAAAACCGTACGTGCCCTACGACACGGTCCGAGTCGAGGTTGAGTTCGGTCTTCCACGTGGAGAGGGTTCAGACTCGGCTGAATCGGCGTAGGCGTTCCAGACCAGAATCTCTGGACTACTTCTGCACGCTTCACGCCCGCAGAAATAGCGATTACACCTGTAGAGATCTATTTAGCTAAGTCTATAGGCAATACTATAGGATATTCTATAGGGAAAACTATAGTGATACCAATAGGGAATCCTATAGCTGTTCCACAATATCTCGTTAACGCTTGCTGAGCACTTGGATGGGTGTTACATAGTGGACTCACGATCCAAGTGGTTCTGTCAGTTCTTCCGAGACAAGTCTAAAGTACGTGAACTTCGGACTAGTAGTCATGGACGATCACCTCGACACGCCACCTCGCCCAGATGGGGGCACTTCGGCCCTTCATACACCACCGAGAGATATCTTGAATGAGGAGACGCTCAAGCCGGAGCTCCTCGCCGAGAATGCACCAGGCCTCGAAACACTCGTGAAGCTCCTCAACCAACCGGCTCTCGCTCGCGTCTACGTCTACGTCTGTTACTGGGGACCAGTTTCGCCACCAGAGGTTATGGACGATCTTGATCTCTCGAAATCGACCGCCTATGATTACGTCGACCGGTTGGTTGATCTCGGCTTCGTCGAGCGTGACGATTCGACTCGTCCACAACAGCTCACTGCAGAGCCTGTTATTCTCGTTGAGCCGTACACCCCGATCATCATTACGCCGACGGTCCTCCACGCATTTGCTCTTCAGGAAGTCGA
>Ga0306899_1000757_pt1 | contig 14499 bp, 9 predicted proteins | sample AntRauMFilla3764_FD_190407 | JGI IMG/M metagenome (GOLD analysis project Ga0306899, IMG submission 190407) | Saline lake microbial communities from Rauer Islands, Antarctica - Metagenome Filla 3 #764 (v2) (version 2) | ecosystem: Environmental > Aquatic > Non-marine Saline and Alkaline > Saline ... | reverse complement strand
GACTGATGACTGTGCCAAAAGGTGAATATTCAATACGATCTGTAACCACTTCATTTTCATCAGTCAGAACCGTGGTGCTGCCGTAATTATCGTAGTGGTAATAAGTCGCTTCCGCCGAATCGTTGACTTCGTGAAGCAACCCGACACCCCAGACATAGCGGGTAACCTCGCCGTCTTTGTCGCGTTGGAGGACTTTGGTCAGCCCTAAGTTGTTTTCGTTGATGTAAGTTGTGGTGGTGGTGCCGTCCGATTTTTCGACGCGTTCGCCCTCGGAGTCGTATTCGTATGAGATGCCGCCAGCGGATCCTAATCGGTTACGAATATCAAAATCATACGCGCCAAAGCTGCCGTCGGGCAGAGGCCCGTTCGTCATATTGCCGTCGGCATCATGGGTAACAGCTTGCCCCTCGAAGAGTGACAACTGGTTGTCCTCATTGTAGAGCATCGCGTCGACCACGGCGGGCTTGGCCTGCCAAGTCTGCGATTTGGGAATGTGGTAAACCCACTCGAGTTCGTCTGATGGGTAATATTTGTTCTTGTAGAGGTCGATGAGTTGGCCTCCTGAGGTGAACTCTTCGACGATTTCGGGTCGCCCAGCCGAGTCGTATTTGATTTTTCGAACGGTGCCGTTGGGACGCTCGATGCGATCCAACCGCCCGTCGTTGTTCCAGTAGTTGGTGGTAATGCGGGGGCTGGTCGTGGAATCGAGTTTATCGATCACTTGCTTGAGACGGCCAGTTTTCCAGTAGGTGTATTCAACGTGGCCGACTCCGCTTTCGGTGCCGCCAGGATAGATAATTTTGGCAATTTTTCCAGAATCGTAATAACGGTAATCGATCGTGCTGCCGTTTATATCAGTATAACTCTTGACCTGATCCAGATTATCATAGGCACGGTTGATCGTGTCAGGACCTTCGTTCAGCGTTTTTTGATTTCCGCTCTTAACCGAAGATAGATCAGAAATCAGCCGAGCATCACTAACTAGCGTTCCCGAAAATAACACAATAAGCCACAAGCAGGCTGGCCAGATACGAATGAGTTTGCTTAACTGAAAAAACATAGCTGCGCCGCTCGCATCCATACCGTTTTCGGCATGTGGGTTCGTTTTAATGGTTGGCGTATGGGTTCATTTATCTAATCCGAGGCAAAACTTTCGTAAATACTCTTCAAAACTAGAAGCTAGTTTCTCTATACTGCCATTCTCGTGGTCAGAGATCCAGATTGCTCCTGATGCATCTATACCGACAGGATTTCCTGATAAATCTGTAGAAAAGATTAACCAATTCTCTGTTCCAGTCCATCCAGCAGACCTGAACCTCTTAGTTAAGTCAATAACCGAGGTTTCCTCATTACTCATTGTATCAGAGGCCCGTAGTCCAATAATACTGTAAGGCCCAACAGTGGCACCACCATAGCGATGAATAAATTCGCGATATTCAGGAGTAATGTAATGTCGCTCATTCTTGGCGGCTTCGTCAATTTCCAGATAGGGCACTGATTCTGCCTTCAAAATTGGGGCATCAGCAAACATTTCCTCTAATCTATTCCAAGTGTCTTGTTTCATGGCGTTCTCCTTGAGAGTTCTTCAGTTGCTCGTGACTTCCAGTAATTCACTCTCCATTGATTAAACGAAGACCGTTGTCCCGCTGTTAATCCAGAGCCCAATTGGTTACCAAAAGGATGCTGTCGTAAATTCCCAATACTATGATTAGAAGCCGGAACTTCTACAATGAAACCGCTAGGATTTTGGTTATGGTGATGTAACACAAGTTTATCACCGTTGATTGTTTTCGGTGCGAAGCCATGGTTTGACATTGCTCTCAAAGTAGAATCATCGATATGCCCTAAGTTTCGAACTGCTCGAACTTCCATACCCTGAAAGATTTTTGTTGAGGTAGACAGCCTACTTGCGCTTCCTCCTATTCGATCAGCAAATCGTATCGCTCCGAAGAATCCCATTCCAGCTCCTGCGAGCTTTGCTCCCATGACGGCTTGTCCAGCTCCTGGGATAGCTGCGGCGAAGTTGATGGCGGCATCCGCATAGTTGCCTCTAGCCACTGAAATCGAGCCGTTGGCTGCATCGGCAATAAATCCGACAGCCGGAGTCATACCGAGAAAACTCAGCCCCGTCTGAACTGCGTCGAGAACACTCGCGTTACCGAGTCCAGTAGGATCAACGAACCCCAGCGGATTACCTGCTGCATAGGCATACCAGTTCCAGCCTTGCTGTGCGGGATCGGCGTTGACGAAGCGACGGATGAGCGGGTTATAAGAACGCGCCCGCATGTGAATAAGACCGTTGTCGTCGGTCTGGTTGCCGAAGAAACCAGTAAAAAGAAAAGGTGTATCGTGCGAACCTTCACGGTAGATAATGCTACCGAAGGGTGAGTATTCCACGCGGTCGGTGACGACTTCACTTTCATCCGTCAATGCGATGGTGCTACCGTAATTATCGTAGTGATAATATGTTGCTTCAGCACTTTCGTTGACCTCGTAGAGAAGGCCAACGCCCCAGACGTAGCGGGTGAGCGTGCCGTCTTTTTCACGCTGAAGAACTTTCGTCAGCCCGAGATTGTTTTCGTTGACGTAGGTCGTGTTGATGGTGCCGTCGCTCTGTGATACGCGCTCGCCCTCGGGATCGTATCCGTAAGAGATGCCTCCAGCCGATTCAAGACGATTGCGAATGTCGAAGTCATAGCTCCCAAAGTTGCCGTCAGGCAGTGGTCCATTCGTCATATTACCATCAGGGTCGTGCGTGACCAACTGCCCCTCAAAGCTCGCCAACTGATTATCAGCATTGTAGAGCATCGCGTTCACTGCATTCGGCTTGGCACCAACAGTCTGCGGCTTGGGTAACTGATAGACCCATTCGAGTTCATCGGATGGGAAATAGTTGTTTTTGTGCAGCGCAATTAGCTGTCCGGTGGACGTATATTCTTCCACAATTTCCGGCCGTCCAGCCGAGTCGTATTTGATTTTGCGCACAGTGCCGTTGGGGCGCACGATACGATCAAGCCGTCCGTCATCGTTCCAATAATTCGTCGTTGTGCGGGGACTGCTTGTGGAATCAAGCTTGTCTATGACACTTTTGAGACGGCCAGTTTTCCAGTAAGTGTATTCAACATGGCCGACACCATTTTCGGTGCCACCGGGATAAATGATTTTGGCGACTTTTCCGGAATCGTAATAGCGGTAGCCGATGGTGTTGCCATTGACATCCTCATAGCTCTTGACCCGGTTGAGATTATCGTAGGTGCGGTCGATCGTGCCGGAGCCTTCATTCAGCGTTTTTAAGTTCCCGTTGCTATCATAGGCTGTATAATTGACGGTTTCCGAATTTACGCCGTCCGAATAGGTCGCGGATTCCAAGCGTCCGGTCGTGCCGTTGTATCCAAAGGTTGCCGTCTGACCGGAAGGTTCGGTGATCGTATCCACCTCTCCGCGATGCTCATAAGTGGTGAGCGTGGCTCGGGTATTCGCCGCATCGAGCGGGGTAATCGCATGGGTGCGCCGTCCCAATCCATCATACCGGAACTCGAAGACATCATCGGCCTTGTTGCGGTAATAGCGGGGTTGCCCAAGGCGATTGTATTCAGTCGTTGTTGTCAGGCTGTCGGCATCGGTGAAGATGCTGCGCGGGTAGCCTTCGGTGGTATCGCCCTCCGCGCTGAGTGTTTCGCCGTAGGCGAAACCATGAACCCGGTCGGTGGGTGCGCCGGGATTTGTTTGTGTGAGCACTCGATTATCATCGTCGTAAGTGAAAGATGATGTGCGTGTTGCCGGGCGTTGCACCTGATCGACTTCACCATTGGCAAAATAAATTATCTCAATCTCACGGTTAGCTGCGTCGGTGATATTTTCGCTCCAGTCACGACCGTCGTAATCGTGATCGACCACCGCGTCGTCGGCAGTGGTTCCGGTCTCATTGACGAGCGATTCAACATCCAAAAGATCGGTTGGCGTGTAAGTGTAGCTTTGCTTGACACGAAGCCCGCCATTGTCTTGCGGAGCTTCAACGGATTGAAGCCGCCCCTGATTATCGTAAGTGCGATCTTCAGTGGCCTCGTCTACTCCATTCTTATCAGTAATAATCTCGGTAGCCTGTCGTCGCTCATTGTAAGTAAAATCGGTGCGAATCCCATTGGGGTCTTCTACCCAATCTAAATCGCCTCGAGGGGTGTATTCAAATTCGGTTCGGAAGTCGCCCGGTGCTTCCGTCCAATCGGGCTGGCTGTAAGCATCGTAAGCGTTTTCAGTGACCAGATTATCATCGTCGGTGATGGTTTTGACCATTCCCGCCTCCGCACCGGATTCATGGTAGGTGAAAGTGGTGGTGCCTTCGGGGTCGATAATTTGCTGGGGTCGATTTTTACCTGCATTGAAGCCAGAGCTGAAGTAGACGAAATCAGTCAAATTACTCTCCGGATCAGTCGTATAATTCAGACGATGCAAGCTGTCATACACGTTAATCGTGCTGCCGCCGCCTCTCGGGTAATTGACCTGTAAAAGATTGTGATCCGAATCATATTCAAAGCTGGTGATTTCACCCGACCCGGAAATCCGTTCGACCACCTGATCCTGACCATCGTATTTCATGGTTGATTTGTGCCCTTCAGCGTCGATCTTTCCGACAGAGCGGCCTCGGTCATCATAAAGGTAAGTGGTCACGCCGCCTTCGGGGTCTTCTTCGTAATTCTCGACGCCGCTGTAACGAAGCTTCCATGTTTTCGACGTATCCCCGTGAAGATACTGCTCTTTCACGCGGCCAAGGTTGTCCCAGACATTTTGCGTAACGATTTCTTTATCGTGATTACGCATGCGCACAATGCGGTGTTCTGTCGCAAGCGTTACAGACGGATCGACTGGAGTCGCTCCGTCCGGATCGGTCGAAGCCTCATAGATGAAGTAGAAGTGCTTTCCCCCCGGGTCTGTATAGCGATCCAAGTTACCCTCCGAATCATATCGGTAGTGCACGTCGCGGCCTGTGGAGTCGGTGATTAAATCGATACGGTCTTCGGAATCGTAACCAAAGGTATATCTGCGACCGTAGGCATCTTCGACATAGTTGAGGCGATCATCATCGTGATACTCAAAGTTCAATTCCTTATTATCGACATCCATAATTTTCTGGATGCGCTGACCGTCGTCTCCGACTGTTTCGGTGTCTTCGAAGTAGAGGGTGTTGCCGAGCCGCTGTTTCAGTCGGAAGTTGCCGCTGACTTCGGTCAATTCCATTGTCGAACCTGCGGGTGGCTCGTAAGAGCCATCAGGCATTTTGATGAATTGGAAAGTATCGGGTCCTATAACAATAGAGACCCCGTTATCGGTCATTTGATCGACGAACCAACCCACCGCCAGTGCAGTGACGCCCCACTCCTTAGGGGTCGCATTATCGCGGTAGAGGTCGCTGCCTATAAGTGTGCTGGTGAGTAGAGTCGCCGCGTGCTGAATCGACCCCAATCCGATGGCCTCTTCGGTCGCAGTGCGAACAGAGGCGCGAATGTGTAATGGATGTGTCCAACCATAGCCGATATTTTGACCGTCGCTGTTGCGGAAAAGACTGGAGTAATGCCGACTAAAACTAAGCCCACGAGGGGAAGCTTCGGTTCCTGTCTTCATATCTACATTGGCATAAATGAACGCACCCGTTGCCATATCCACAGGATCACTTCCATACATTGCTGGCAAAGTCGGCAGGCTAGGCAACGGCTTCAATGAAGGCATTGAAGGGGAGCTATAGGTGTAAGACGGATTGTAATAACTGCTCGTCGAAATCGTCGGTGAACTGACATAATTATTTCCAGAGCTGGGCGGCCAGTAGGAATACCCGCCACTGTAGCCGCCGCTGATAATCATCCCCGCCTCGGAATCGTTCCGTATCACCCATCCAGAACCTTGCCAGTTACCGTCATCGCCGTTGGCAAGTTTGGGTGTGACCGAGTAGCTCTTCGGCAAAAACAGTTTTGTCTCTGGAGCGTAGTCCGAACTCTGACTATCGTAATATTTGTCAAAATCGTTGGTCAACGTAGTTCCCGGATAATTGCCGTTCTGAAGCTGGCCTCTCACCGTTGACCAGTTATTTTGATCGGCTAGATAAATGCGGATGTCGTCCGCATTGGCTCGACGAATGATATTGACGGTTGAAACAGCAGATGTGTTGGGCTGCATCTGCTCGATGATTCCATGTTCCAAAGCACTCGCATAGAGTGAACCCAAATGGAAGACGTTTGCGAAACGACCATCGTCGCGATTACCGTCGGCAGGATAATTTACACCATACTGAAGGCCGACATCCACGTAAAAGCCTTCTTCCTGGGACATGCGTCCAAACCGATGCATTGCCACTGGGAGTATATCATTTTGACTGGCAATAAATTGGCTGACCAGATGAGTCTGGTAGAGCCAAGTCAGCCCCATAATATTCAGAAGTTCCGTCCTGACTTCGAATGAATCGTCCGCTTTCCCCTCGTCGAGATAAGTATTTAGCTGTTCAAATCTTTTTTGTAGTAAGCGGCCTGAAGGTGAGAAGCCGTATAAAATTGAATACGTGAAATTGTCGTTTTTCTTATACTGCTTTTCCTCTTCTTGCGTTGGGGTGTGCCCAGGATGCGTAACTGTAATTTTGAAGTTAAAGGCAGCACCGGATACGCTGGTCGTATCCACGGGACTCGCGTCATCCAAGCGTAATTTTACAGTATTCCCGTTGAAAGTAAGCGCTATTTTTCGACCATTTAAGTCGGAGGTCGGAATCGTGTAGTCAATTGAGCCGGATCGAAATCTGACCTTTGTTTTGTAGGAATCAGGAATGCTCGTCCAAGTGAGGTTTGTTCCAAAATATAATTCTTCCAGAGGAAAGGCATCGCTAAGATCGCTAATCTCTTCTTTAATTAAACGCTTCCCACCGATGAGTTCCGATACGCTGATATCGGGGTAGTTTTGTTCCAGAAAGCTTATCACTGCCTGTGTGCGTGCCACGAGGTAGCTTTCAATGTTATCTTGGTGAAGAGACTTCACAAAGCCCACACCTGTCGAAGCGCCTACACTAGCGTCTGTCAGTAATTGACTGCGTGAATATCCAATTGAGGTCAGCAAGTCGCTTAGACCTTCGATCTTTTCGTAGAGCTTATAGGAAGGGTCGAGCTTGTAAACAGTGCCGTTTACATTGAGTTCAATCCACAAGCGGTCAAAAACTGCCGAAGCTTTTTGAGGGAAAGTTGGATACCATACAGAACCAGGTGCTCCGTTATTCGACCTTCTTGACCCTCTGCTTGCGATAAAGAGTCCCAAATGAGTTGCCTGCTTCGCTACGTAATCGCCTACACCTTCATCTTGTCCATTGGGATAGTCCTCAGTAATCGCATCACCGTAAGCTTGCTGGTAGGTTAATCCGGGAAAGGGCTCTTCGGCTAAGCCGAACCAGTCTTTGACTACGGAGTAATCCAAGCGATGTCCGCGCAAACGATAGTTGAAATTAGTGTGCCCAGCAGCAGTGAGCAAATCCGCCAAAAGGGCACAGTGATCAAAATCGTTGCCGCTTCCTTCCAATAGCGTTAAAACAGCACCCTTACGCAAACCATGGTAGTGCTCGTATTCGATGTTATTCCGCACATAATTAAAGATTTTCACAGGATCGTTGTCGAGCGCAGCAGCAAGGTCACTAATTTCTGCTTCAACTGAAGCCGGAACAGAAAGCATAAGACTTTGCACCTGTGGAGGAGGAGTCCCGGTATCCGCATCGGGACCTATTGCTTCCATCGAAGAAGCATCCGCAATAAAATTCTCCCAAATGGGATTGCTCTGCGAGAATAACGACCCCGCGCAAAATAAGCTCAATAAGCCCAGAAAAAGATTTGATAATTTCATAAATTCAGGTGTTAGCTAGTCCTAGTTTGCAGATTCCAGATTGCCTTCGTCATCAAAGGTGAAGGTTAGGCTTACCGAGCCGGAAGTGGTTTGGAGGCGTCCCAATGAATTATAGCTATATTCCAATAAGCTAGTGCTCTCAGGAATAAAGGTGGACGCTTGATCGATGATTGGGTTTGTCCGCGCCTGCCACTCGAATTTATCCAAGATTCCGTCTCCATCGAAATCGCCTTCACCATCCCGGCTAAGGTTTCCGAAATAATACATTTCCCAGTAGTCGGGAAGTCCGTCCGGTTCGCTATCGACGATGGTTTCGGCCACCGTAGCGTTCATGGCAGCGTCCAGCTCAAGAGCCGTCGCGATACCGTCTCCATCGTGGTCGGTCAGTCCCAGCAGACTGAACGGGTCTGAATCATATAAAAGCCTGAAAAACGCTTTATCCGTTCCGGAGAACGGCGCAAATTGCACGGCCTCGGCTTGGCCGAGGCCACCGGAACCGGAGACTCCTTTTATCGCGTAAAAGTATTCATCCCACGGCTGCATTAAGTCCGTCGTGCTCTCAATCACGTAATATACGTCGGGATTGCCCCAAAACTTGAGTTTAAGCGGCTGGGTGGGAGTCGCCGGGTCTTTTTCGATGCGAAAATCTTCCGGCGCGGCTACTGCCGCCGTGCTGCATCCTAATGCGAGTATACTAAAAATCGTTGTGTGTTTCATATTCTGCGTTTGAAAGGGTTATTCGGCATCCTCGCCACGAAGCGGAGAGTAGTTCATGATGACCTCTTTAGCTTCCTTTGGTGGGTTCGACTTTAAGTTGGCTTCGCGAGCCGCTTGAAGCGTTCGAGAATTGAGATACTCAATCTTGAATTTTTCTTCGTTCTTCAGGTAGTAGGCAAACAAAGCACTCAGCTGGCGGTGAAGCTTTTCCGGGATTTCAGCATCCCACGGAGCATCCACGTAATATTCGTGATAATCCGCTGATAACCGCACGGGCGGGTATTTCCATTGGCTTTCGGCCTCGTAGCCCAATTCCTTAGCCATTTTCATACGAGCTTCGTCACCTTCACGCGTGTAACTCATGACAAAGCCGAAATAGTCGTAATGAATATCGTCCGCAGTAAAACTGACGATAGGCTTGAGGTAATTCAGGCTAATGTTTGTCCACACTGTGACAGTTTGACCCGTTTCGGGGTCGCGCCATGTGATCTCTGAATATTCGTCTCCGTAAACATTCGCGCCCAAGGAAATATTTTCGTGCACGTATTCAGCGGCCTCCGCGAAGCGGCTATCCATGCTTAGATCAACACTTTTCGACTCGATAGCATCGGCGACCTCGACACGCTCGCCAGCGGCGACCCTCCGAAAGCGTATTTTCTGCCCGCCCTTGTTAATTGATCGCTCCGCTAAAGCGGCTTGTCCGAGAGCTTCACGGCGGTAGGCCTTTTCCGCCGCATCGTTTTTCGCCCTTCGATCCTCGACGATTGATTGAGCCTCTTCCGGAGAGAGCAACTTGGGCAATTCCTGACCGAAAGCCGAATTAACCACAGAACTGACAACGAGTGCAGTGATGTTTAAAAATATTTTCATGGATTTATGTAAGTTTCAGAGGATTCGACCGAACAACGGACAAAAACAACCTTGGATAGTGGGAGAGGTCGAGGAAAACCTCCGATCTTAGAAAATTAAAAGCGAATCATAAGAACCACTGCTAAGGTGTATTCGATAGATTTTCATGTCATTGCCTTGGAGGTGTTTATGTGTATAATGAAACAGAATGTAGAATTCTGTTTCATGGAGTATGAGCAATTGGAATCAATAATCTTACGTGACTATAACGGACAGCGAAAATACCTTAATCATCCCGAGCGGAAGCGTTTTCTCGCGAATTCCGCGAAGCTGTCTCCGGACAAAAGAGCCTTTTGCCGAGTTCTCCATTACACCGGATGCCGAATTTCCGAAGCCTTGGCATTGACGCCCGATAGCATCGATTTGAGCGAAGGCGTCATTCTGATCGAAACGCTCAAACGCAGGCGCAAAGCCGTTTACAGGGTTGTCCCCGTTCCGAAACCGCTCTTGCTCGAATTAGCTAAGCTAAGCTCCGAACCGCGTTTCTTCGACTTCTCGCGGACGACTGCATGGCGGGTCGTCAAAGACGTGATGGAGCAATCCGGCATCCAAGGCACTCATGCCACGACCAAAGGGTTGAGGCACGGTTTTGGGGTAGCTCACGCCACTCAAAAAACGCCCTTGAATCTCATTCAACGCTGGCTTGGCCATGCGAGCAGTGACACCACGAAAATTTATCTGAACGCCGTGGGGAAGGAAGAACGCGACTTCGCAAAGCGGCTCTGGTAGCCGTTTAGGGCTTGCCAACGGACTCTGAGTAAAGCACTAAAGAATGAAACAGTTTTCTACATTCTGTTTCAATGGCTTAGGCGATTATTTATGTGAAAATATTATGGGGGGGAAAGGCCTTTCCCCTGCTTCGAGCCTGTAGTCTCGAAGGCACCCCATTCGAGCGGGGAGACCCCGCAACGCCCCCTCGCCGCTGCAAGCACCGTCTGCGCTTCGCTGCGACGGCGCACACAGCGTCGTCCCTGAATGGGCAAACAAGCTCGGCGCACTCCCGCAAGCTCCCGTGCGCTATCGCTCAATTGCCTCTTTTTGTCCACGGGGCTGAAAGCCCCCAATAAAAGGTTTTCCACGGCCTGTTTTTCCGCCAGCGAAAACAGGATTATCCCATCCCTTCACTTGAACCCGTAAAGGTCGTATTTTTTCGACCACTTGTGCAGCAGCGTCGGCAAGCCTCCTCGCTTCCGCGCTATACGCAAAAATCTCCACCTTGACTGGGACGGCTGCGCCGTCCGCTCCGGGAACTCTCTAGCTTCGCTCGCCGCTTGGCAGGGAAAATCATGCGTTTCAATCAAGGAAGGCATTAACAACGGAGATTAAAAAATGACCACTACAACAGAAGTAAGCACCAACCAAGAACAACGTATTTATGTCGCTTGTCTTGCCGCCTATAACAGCGGCATCCTGCACGGTGAATGGATCGAGATTGGAGACGATATTGACCAAACCTGGAACCAAATCCGAAATGTGTTGGCATCCTCTCCGATACCGGACGCGGAAGAATGGGCAATCCATGACTTTGAAGGCTTCGGAGGCATCCGCCTTTCAGAATGGGAGAGCATAGAGCGAATCCACGAATTGACCGAATTCATGCAGGAGCACGAAGAAATCGGAGCCTTGGCACTGGATCACTATTGCGGCGACATCGAAGACGCCACACGCGCCCTTGAAAATTACATGGGTTGCTATTCCAGCCTAGCCGATTACGCGCAGGAAATCACAGAGAGCTGCACGGAGATTCCCGAGCACTTGCAATTCTACATCGATTACGAGCGCATGGGGCGCGACATGGACATGAGCGGCGACATCGTCACCATGCAAACCCGCTTCGACGAGGTTCACATCTTCCTGAACCACTAAAAAATTTGGCTCCCCGCCGTCAGGCGGGGAGCCTTTTCTTTCAAAGGAAACGTGTTGATGCTGGAAGATAGGGACGGCAGCGCACTTTCAGAAGCCGAATAAGCTCGTCATCCATGCAATCGTATTCGTCTGGAATCCCCAGAACGGCCACGCGCTTGCCAGCAAGCGCGTAACGGAATTTTTTATTCAGCCGATTGCGGTGCGATTTCTCCATAACGATAATCACGTCAGCCCATTTGACTTGCTCCTCTGAGAGCGGGACAACCGCGTCATTGTTTAAACCAGCCGAATCAACCTCGATTCCCTCATAGTTCGAAAAAATCGCCTCAGCCGTAGGGCTTCGCAATTTGTTCTGAGAGCAGAGGAATAAAAGGCGTTTCATTTTGAATCGATTCAGTTGTGTCAGAATTTATTTTTGCCGCTCACGCGGCAACCTAAATCCCGCCAAAACGATTGTTTTGGCGAGCGCACGAACCAAGTGAAACAAGTTATGCCCCTATTTTGACCGAGAATGCCTGCTCAAAGAGTTTCAACTGATCGGTGTCCCGATTGGCTGCAATTGAACCAAGTCGCTTCTCGGAGTATTTTTTGATAGCTCTGGGGTTGCTCAACCCCTTGAGGTAGTCAAAAACTTCGAGGGGCAGATTTTTCAACCGGATAATTTTTCTCACGCGGCTTGAACTCAGCCCAACTTGCTCTGCAATGTCCGCAGAGGAACCCACAAGCCCCGCATTCAAGGCATTTGACCAGTTTTCACTCAAGTGAACCAGATGCCGCCCGTCAGGACATTTGAGCCAAAGCTCGGACTCCTTCGGGATTTCAACCCAGTCCTTGCGTAATGGATAAACAGAAAAATATCCTTGCTGCCAAGAGTCCCGAACGACACCAATATAGCAAGGAAGGGCTGTTAAGGTTCGCATTCTCCTACCACGCGCCCCGCCATTCGACGCGTTCCGCAAAGCTCCACTTGCTCATGGCAGGCCACGATTACTCAGGAAATACCGAGCCGGCAGATGGTCTTCCGCGCGGCGGATGCCCTGAGCCTGCCGAAGGGCTTGCGAAGGCTTAGCAAATCAAAGAGACTGAATCGTTCCAAAAATGTTCACCGTCCCCATCCGGGCGTCCAGCCAACCAGCAAGCAAAGGCAGTCTTGCATCGGGCACGAACTACCCATTTAGAATTTAAACGTGCCTGAGAAAAAGAACAGAACTGTCGCCATCATCGGTGGCGGTGCGGCTGGCTACTTTGCCGCCTTGACGGTTGCGGAATTCGACCCGTCCGCGCAAGTCACGATCTATGAATCCGGCAGGCGGACCTTGGCAAAAGTCCAGATATCCGGCGGCGGCCGCTGTAATGTGACGCATAATTGCTTCGTGCCCAAGCAGCTGGCCAGTCACTATCCCCGTGGCAGCCGTGAGCTGCTGGGGGCCTTCCACCGCTGGCAGCCGCAGGATACCATCAACTGGTTCGCCGACCGATCCGTCACGCTGAAAACGGAGCCCGACGGGCGTATGTTTCCCACCACGGATGACTCAAAGACCATCATCGAATGCTTCGAGAGGAATGCCTCAAAGCTTGGCGTCCGGCTCTGCAAAAACCTCGGCCTGCACAGTCTGAAAATGGACGAAGACGGACGGTTCACGCTCGAATTCAGCGATGGCAGCTTTCAACAAGCAGACAAGGTTTGCCTCGCGACCGGTTCACTTAAGGACTCGAAGCTCTCCCGCTCACTGGAAAACCTAGGGCACCGCATCGAGCCACTGGCCCCTTCCCTCTTTGCCTTCAATCTGGCCGACAAGCGCACCCACGGACTTTCCGGACTGTCCGTGCAGGACGCATCGGTCCGCACCTCCCGCAAAGGGTCGATACAACGCGGCCCTATCCTCATGACCCACCGGGGGCTGAGTGGCCCGGCTATTCTGAGATTGTCGGCCTGGGAGGCCCGTGAGCTACAGGAGGAGAACTACCATTTTGACATTTGGATCAACTGGCTGGGCGATGGTTCCGAAAACCAATTACGCGATCGCTTCAATCAATTACGAGCGCAACACGGAAAGGTTGCCCTGCAAAGCAAATCCGCTTTTGGCCTCCCCCGCCGCCTCTGGGAACGACTCGTCGAGGTCGTCGGGATCCCGGAAGGGCAAAAATGGGCGCAACTGCCCAAGGACAAAGAAAGTGCCCTCATTCAGGAACTTATCGCGGGCCGCTATCATATTTTAGGCAAGACCACCAACAAGGACGAATTCGTCACCTGCGGGGGGATCCGCCTCAAGGACGTCGATTTCCGTAGCATGGAGAGTAAAATCGTGCCCGGCCTCCACTTCGCCGGCGAGTGCCTAGATATCGACGGCATCACCGGCGGATTCAACTTCCAGGCAGCCTGGACGACTGGACGAATTGCCGGGCTCGCTATGTCTGATCCATAGAGACGACTGATTGCGACTCAATTGGTTCGACCGAGGTCCTCTTCAAGATCATGAGCAGGGGTCGTTCCGTAATTGTTGTAGTCGTCGGGCACTCAAAAAGGCACCATTCGGTATAGTGACAGCTAGCACCCGACGAACGGCGCTTTTGAACTTCGACGAGCTCAGTCGAGTCGTAAAATAGCCCTACCGAATCGAACTAACATACCTTGCTATTTGCACAATTTATGCTAAAAGTTAGGTATGTTTTCAAACTTAAGGTAAGCCAAAGGGGTCCAATTTACCTTGTTTTTTCAATCTTTAGTCGCCTCTCGTTTAAATAGAGGGCCTGCATAGGTAGTGATTGATTGTGTCGCAGAGCTACTCGAACCAAAATAAAGAATCTGCAGTATGATAAATTATACGCAAAAATTACGGTATGCCTCACTATTTCCTTAACCATGGAAATAATTAAAAACAAGGTAAATTGGACTGACCCCATCGGACTTGGACTGAAGGATTGTTGTTTTTACGACATGACCCGTTTTTGAGTCCGCAGCCGAACGACATTCGCGGCGACTGGGGACAGTCGCCCTCCCCATCTCCCCCGAGCTAGGGAGTTCTCAATGGGGTCCTCGACACGGAGAGTTAGGTAACAGGGAGGGCGAGCGTCCCCGCGAGCCGCGATGCGGGCTAAAGGCACTCGATGTTCCAACCAACTGCCCGCGACACCGTCACCTCA
>Ga0306899_1000751_pt1 | contig 14628 bp, 11 predicted proteins | sample AntRauMFilla3764_FD_190407 | JGI IMG/M metagenome (GOLD analysis project Ga0306899, IMG submission 190407) | Saline lake microbial communities from Rauer Islands, Antarctica - Metagenome Filla 3 #764 (v2) (version 2) | ecosystem: Environmental > Aquatic > Non-marine Saline and Alkaline > Saline ... | reverse complement strand
CGAGCGACGTCTTTAGCGGTTCGAACGGGTTCATCTTTTTTTGTAGCGATGTCGCGCGAGCGACGTCTTTAGCGGTTCGAACGGGTTCATCGACGTGACTAGCGTCTCGTCGCTACAGGTCATCGGGAGGGCGGATGCCGTGCCCCATCCGCTGGGTAACGTGGAACCTTAAATACCCTGTGTAATATATGAACCTTTGGCCTGCAACTCACGGGTCTTGCCAGCGGGCCCATTGATTGTGTTGTATCACGGAGTATGAAAATTGGAATTATTGGAACCGGTTGGGTCGCGGAGAAGCATTTGAACGCTCTGCAACAGATTGATGAGGCAGACGTGGTCGCGATTGCTGGGCGCAATCAAGCGCGGGCGCAGGAACTCGCCACGCCCTTCGGAGCGAAGACTTACGAAAGCCACCTGCCCATGTTGGAACGTGAATCGCTGGATGCAGTTTTTATTTTGCTGCCGCCGCACCTCCACGGTGATCTGGAGCGCGCCTGCACCGAGCATGTGGGTGCCGCCCTGATTGAGAAGCCCATCACTACTTCGCTGGAGCAAGCGCAGGCGATTAACGACATCTTCAAAAAGGCGGGCACCCTCGTCTCGGTCGGCTACCAGAATCGTTACCGGGAGTCAGCGCAGCGTGCGCGGGCCTGCTTTACCGATACCACGCCCGGCATTATGGCCAACGGCTGGTGGATTGAACAAATGCCGCCCCCACCGTGGTGGCGGCGGATGGAACAGTCCGGTGGTCAGTTCGTCGAGCAGTGCACCCACCTGGTCGACCTGAGTCGTTACCTGATGGGCGAAATTACCGAGGTCAGCGCCTACCGCACCGGGGGCTTTATGACCGACGTTCCCGACTTCAACGTGGACGATGCGATGATCGTGAATGTGCGCTTCAAGTCCGGTGCGCTCGGCTCCTACAGCACCGGTTGCTTCCCGATTGGCGGGCATTCGCAAAACGGGATCAGCCTCAATCTCTCCACGCGCAAAGAGCGCGTCGTCTTCGAGAGTTGGGACTTTAACGGAAAGATCCATAGCGGTGAGGGTGAGGTCCTCGAACTGCCCTCAAAAGCAGATCCCTTTCTCCTACAAAACAAAGCCTTCCTGAAAGCGGCCGCGAGCAAGGACCCCAGCGCGATCCTCTCCGACTATGAAGACGCGATGAAAACCCTCGCCGTCACTCTGGCAGCCAACGAATCCGCCCGCGAGCACGAGGGTGCACCTGTAAAAGTCAGGTCGATTTAAGCTGCTGTGAGGCGCTGTCCGTTTTCGGATATCTATGATTTCTCTTATATCCTCGCAACGTAGAAGCAATGCCTACGACCCGGACTTGGGGATAAAGGGAATCAGCGTGGTTAAGCTGTTGATGCGAAGTTCGTGCCCTCTCCCATCTCTTGGCACGAACCACTGTCCGTCATCGCGATCGACCAAAGACCCGTGAAAGAATTTGCCCCAATTCGCAATGGTGACCATTCCGGATTGGTCCCCGCGGATGCAGAGCACCGCGTGGTTTCTCATCAGCTCGCCTGTCCTTTCATCTTTGGGTCGCACGGAAAGAATCCCTACGCGATAGTTTTGACTCAACTCAGCGAAGTCAGCGTTTGAGAGTGGCGGATTCTGGATTTCAAAATGTATGCGAGTGGAGTTTTGCGAATGACTTTCGACGAGTTCATCAATCGCGACAATGGCTGCCAAGGTGTTGGTCCCGCCGTGGCGGGTGCGGGACTCGCGCTGGATGTTGAGCAGTTTTGCATCAATCTCCTTAAACTTGAGCTGTTTATAGCGCTTTGGATCTGAGTGTCGGATTGATTCTTTGATCAGGCCGAATTTGCTATACCAGACGTAGAGATTGAGTAGCGCCGTCGGCCCGCAACCACTTTCCGGCTCGGGGTAGTTGCCCTGATTTTCGGAGATGAAGTAACGCCGCGCGTCCCCCCGCATCGGCACCTCGGCACCCTGCATGCCCCTGCGGTAAAAATCATAACGCTTCTTTTGCGCATTCCACTTCTTCTCCGCAACGTAGTAGGGAAAGCCCTCCTGGGTCTGCTTGAAGGCGGTGCCCTGATAGTTGATCAAGGGGGCCGCTTTTGGAGGCCGTTGCTGCGTGGGTGTGATCGCGCGAAGGGAGCTTTTTGATCGCTCAATCCTCTGGGGTTGGCGCGCCGGAGCCTCGGGAATCGTTCTGAATGAATGTTCGGGCGCATTCTTTAATTTCCGATATTCGTAGGGTGGCTCGCTGAATGTAATCGGGCTTAGTTGAGGAGGGAGGTCGTTTTCGGTGGGGCTCTTCCTGTTGAGTTGAAAGTAGGCGATCACGCTCAATACCAGGACTATCAATAAAAGCACGACCACTTCTCCAGCGCGTTCCTGGGTGCGTTTGCAGGCAGGGCAACGCTGCTTCGCACGCCCCAGCTTGTGGTTGCAATACCGGCAATGATGACGAGTGGACTGCTGTTTGTTGGCTGAGTGAACTGACATCCTGAGGAATTTCTAGTCTAGCACTCCGCGCCCTGTCGATGCTTTCGCAGAGGTTACTGGTGGTTTAGCAATTTTCTATCAGGTGGCCGGCATGCGAAATTCCAGGCCATTGGTGGAGAAATTAATAAGTGAGGAGAGATTCTTCAAAACAAGCTTGCCTGTAGGGCAGGAGTTTTTGGGATAAGCATCATGAAAAAATCTGCTACTTCGTCCATATTGCTTTCCGCGCTCACGCTCATCCTGACCAGCCTTGCTTTGCCGTTGACCTCGACGGCCTCTGCTGGCGATACCTACTCCATGACTGAAACACCGAGTGATGTAAGTGCCGTTCCTGAAAACGCCAAGCGGACCGATTCCGGTCTGGCTTCCCGTGTGTTGAAAGAGGGCACTGCGAGCGAATCGCCTGTCGGTGCGGACACCGTCACGGTGCACTACAGTGGTTGGACCACCGATGGTCGTATGTTTGACAGTTCGGTCAAGCGCGGCCAGCCCACCAGCTTTCCGCTCAATCGCGTGATCAAAGGATGGACGGAAGGCTTGCAATTGATGGTGGTTGGCGAGACGCGCCGCTTCTGGATCCCGGCGGAGCTGGCCTATGGAGAAAATCCGGGTGGCGGCCGCCCCGGTGGTATGCTGGTCTTTGATGTCGAGTTGCTCGAGATTCAAAAAGCACCTGAGCCACCCAAGGTGCCGGAAGATGTGGCTTCCGTTCCTGACAGCGCAGAGGTCCGTGAGAGCGGTCTAGCTTCACGCGTCCTTTCCGAAGGCAGTGGCAGCACCCGCCCCAAGAAGACCGATAGGGTCACGGTTCACTACAGCGGTTGGACCACCGATGGTGGTATGTTTGACAGCTCCGTCATGCGCGGTCAGCCCGCAACTTTTGGCCTGAATCAAGTCATCCCCGGTTGGACCGAGGGTGTGCAACTTATGGTCGAGGGCGAGAAACGCCGCTTCTGGATTCCCGCCAAGCTCGCTTACGGTGAAAATCCCGGCGGCGGTGCGCCCGCCGGCATGCTGGTCTTCGACGTCGAGTTGCTCAAGATTGGGCGATAGCCTTAATCCGTTTCTAACAGTTACACTAGATATGCTACCTACTTTGGGACCTTAAATACCCTGTCTAATAGATGAACTATTTCTCCGCTTTGACGGGTTGCCTTTAGCGCGGATTGCTGGACTCTGTAAGCGTGAAAAAACAATTCCCACTCACTCATCCTAAAAAACAGCCGGCGCGTCAGTTGGAAGCGGTCAAGGCTGAGATCAGCAAATATTTAAAACGTGAACGCAAAAAGCCGCTGCCCGAAGGGGTCGATTTCTGGGATTTCGACTGCCGCTGCGGCCCGGACGAAGCCGCCGCCGAGCCGGTGCATGTGGCCGAATTGCCCAAGCAGATCGAGGCGCTCCAGGCGGGTGGCACGATGGAATGTTATGTCGAGATTCTAGCCAAGCCGGGTAAACGCGCGAAGAAGAGCGAGTCCAGCTAGTGGGCTGTAATAAGTTTTCTTTCGTCGCGTGCCGCTTCAGCAAACGTCCCCGTAAGATTTTTTAAGGGCCTAACCCGGACAGTTTGCTAAAGCGGCACGCGACGCGAGTGGATGGCGTTCTAGAGCTCCCTCGGACGGCCCTGAAAATCCGCGCCGATGCGGATCGACATTGATGCGGGTTGAGGCATTTTCCCTGGCATGACACAAAGCTTTCAAGAACTTGGCGTGCCGGCCGACCTGATCCGTGGGATCGGGGAGCTCGGCATTGAGCAACCGACAGAAATCCAGGAGAAGGCGATTCCCTTCCTGATTAAGGAGGGCTCCGACCTCATTGCGCAGGCCCAGACCGGCACGGGTAAGACCGCTGCCTTCGGGCTCCCTTTGCTGACCAGGATGGATCCCTCGAACCCCGCTATTCAAGCCCTGATTATCGCTCCGGTCCGCGAACTGGCCAAGCAGATTGGTAAGCAGCTCTTCCGCTACACCAAGTTCTGTGAGAAAAAGATCTTCGTCGAAGTCGCCGCTGGCGGCGATAAAATCGAGGAGCAGATTAAGCGCTTGCAGCGGCCCACCCAGATTCTGGTAGTCACTCCCGGGCGCTTGATGGACCTGCTCGCTGCGAAACTGGACCTGGGGTCCGTCCGCTACCTCATCCTCGATGAGGCGGATGAGATGATCAGTATGGGCTTTCGCAAGGAGCTCGCCACCGTTTTTGAGGAAACCAAGAAGCGCCGCAGCACCTGGCTCTTCTCCGCGACTTTTCAGGATAAGATCCGCGAGATGGTGGCGGACCACCTGTCCCCCGATGCCAAGCGGATCGCAGTGGAGAAGGCCAGTGTGGTGAACCCAAATATTTATCATCAATATGTGATCTGCGCCCGTGAGCACAAAGATGATTACATCTGCCAGTATCTTCTAAACCATGAGAGTGAGCGCGGCCTGATCTTTTGCCGCACACGCGCAGGCGCGCTACGTCTTGGGGAGGAGCTGGAAAAGCGTGGCCTATCGGTCGCCGTGCTCCAAGGCGATCTCGGTCAACGCGAGCGCGACAAACTCATGCGGGGCTTCAAGAAAGCACGGATCCGTTACCTGATCGCCACCGATGTCGCCGCACGCGGGATCGACGTCGAAGGGCTCTCTTTCGTGATCCATCATCAACTGCCGGATCAATTTCAATACTACACCCACCGCGCCGGCCGCACCGCACGCGCCGGTAAGGAAGGCACCTCAATCTGCCTCATCGAGCCGGATGAACGAAAGTCGATCACCGTGCTCGAAAATGAACTGGGTGTGCGTTTCAGCTTGGTGGAGTAGGCCGGCCAGCCTCACGGGCAAGATGCCCGCGCTCCCGCGAGGCAATTCGACCTAGACTTCAACCATACCAACCCAGTTAAGTCGGATCAGAAAGGGCCATTCTGTAGCATCCGCTCGTAAGACGGATGATGAAGCTGGCTGATTTATCAGGGCTGCCTCATCGAGCCATTCTGTAGCATCCGCTCGTAAGACGGATGATGAAGCACAACATGACCCGAATGGCACGCACTTAAGGGGATTAATCGAGTAATCCAGCGGGATTGCGGCGATTAGAATATCATAACTCATGCCAGAAATCATCCGAGTTACCTCGGATGCTACATGCGATGGAATGTAGCATCGGGGGTGACCCCGATGATCAACCCAGGCCGACTTTCTCAAAATTTTGAAGCTCTGAACTTAGGAACTTAGAGGACACCCCTTTTCTAGTGCGCTGAATCCTAGTAAATTGAATGGGTGTCCTGTATTCCTTCGCTACAAGTCATCGGGAGGGCGGATGCCGTGCCCATCCGGTGGGTAAGGTGGAACCTTAAATACCCTGTGTAATATATGAACCTTTGGCCTGTTTTTTTTGTAGCGACGTCGCGAGAGCGACGTTTTTAGCGGTTCGAGCGGGTTCATCGACGTGACTAGCGTCTCGTCGCTACAAGTCATCGGGAGAGCGGATGCCGTGCCCATCCGCTGGGTAAGGTGGAACCTTAAATACCCTGTGTAATATATGAACCCGCTGCGCAGACTCTCCCGGCATTCGCGCTTTTCGGGCGCAGCGTCAGCGTGCCCATCGCCAGCACGAGCCCGAAGAAGGCTCCCGCCCAGATCACGGCTGTCCGGCGTTTGGTTTCCATGGGCCACCGCCGTATCGTGATGCTCACCCGTGGGGAACGCCGCAAGCCCGTGCCCGGTTTGCTGGAGCGGACGTTCCTGAATGAGCTTGAAGCGCAGGGCATCCCGACCGGCGGCTACAATCTGCCGGACTGGGATGAAACCCCCGGGGGATTTCACCAATTACTCGACACGCTCTTCCGCCACACGCCCCCCACCGCGCTTCTGGTCCAAGGTGCTCAGCTCACCGTTGCGGTTTTGCAACACTTCACGGAGCGCGGCATCAAGGTGCCTCGGGATATTTCGCTGGTCTGCATGGATGCCGATCCCGCGTTCGCATGGTGCCAGCCCTCGATTTCTCACTTGAGCTGGGATTTCGACCCGATTGTGAGGCGCGTCGTGCGCTGGGCGGACAACGTGGCCAGAGGCAAGGACGACCGCCGCGCGAGTACCACCCTGGCGGAATTCATTGAGGGCGGGACGATAGGCCCAGCGAAGCGGTGAAACGTTTGAGCAATCTTCTTAGAACATTGGATATTGGATCTTGAATGTGCTGGTCGATCATCGGCCTTACGGACCGATGCTACATTTTATGTTGGTCGATCATCGGCCTTACGGACCGATGCTACATTTTATGTTGGTCGATCATCGGCCTTACGGACCGATGCTACATTTTATGTTGGTTGATCATCGGCCTTACGGACCGATGCTACAGGAAAATGGGTTGAAGTGTTTGACGTGTGATTACCGCGCACCGACTACTGATTCGGGCTGCGGGGAATTCTCCGACACGCGGTAACTTAAGTTTTATTGAACCGCGATCGCATGCACCGTTTTCAGTGAACTCGTTGCTGCATCTGCGATCGCTTGGAAATTCTTGGAGATGTCCGGATGCACCGAAACTTGTTTCCAATACTCGAGTGCGCAGGGATAGATCCGGAGCCATGCTTCTTGGTCTTCGGGCTTGGGTAGTTTTGGGTTGAATGCGTTCTGCGCCACCTCGCCAGTATTACTTGGGCGGAACCTCATTGGAAGCATGTCGTAAACGGGTGCGATCGGGTAGGGGCTTTGCTCAGGGAAGTAGAAACTTAGATTGCCCCAGTGCATGTCTTCATTGGCAATGAGTTCGCCAAAGCAATGGAGTTGGACGATACGTTCAAAGTCTTCTCGATGAATCCATTTCTTTTCGAGGAGCTTGCGGGCGCAATCGGCCCAAGTGCCGCTGCCGAGTCCTAAATGTGCGGCATCGAGTGCGCGTAGGGTGACCAGACCCCTGCGACCGGATGTGCCTACTCGGTCGAAGCGCTCGGATTCGAAGTAAGTCCGATCATTGATTTGAAAGACACGAGTGTGTGCGGTCGCCAAGCCGATTTTTGCCAAGACCTGATTAGCAATGTGCTCGGCATGCAGCAGGTCGGACCAGCGCTGTCCGACCGGTGAGTTCAGGTTTGGGCTGAATTTGACGATGGTTGACCGTGGTTCCCCTCCTGTTTTTTCGCATACCATGGTCGTGAATTTGGGCTGCTCGCCTCCTGCCGAGGAGCCGTAATCGTCGTCTTCGTCGAGAGCACGCTGTGCTAGTTCCGGGTAGATTTGAGGCACACTGTTTCGGTAGTCACCTCTGGCTATCCTCAGCTTATCTTCCTGAAAGTCGCTCAAGGCCATGCGATCGCCCAAGATGAAGTTGCCCTGAAGGTTTGAGCCGAAGCGCGTCAGTGTGGTGAGTAGTTCCAGATCGTTCCAGTTTTCAGGTTTCGGATCGATTTGAAAGAGCTTGGCCATACGCTTGCCAAAGGCGCGCCCAAGGAAGCCCGAGGGACGAAGGTCCTCCAGGAACCAAGGCCAGCCCGGGTAAAGGCCGTTTCTAAACTCACCTTCGAAAAATGCAGGCAGACTATTTTGAGGGCGTAGCAGCCATTGCGTGCGTTCGCCGTCTTGCAGTGGAATGAGATGGCCAGCTAATACGGCTTGGCCGTTCTCAAGGACGCGGTAGAGCGGCGTGTCGGGCACGTCGGTGCGACGGGCGGCAAGTCTGGTGGCACGGGCTTTGCCCACGGTGACTATAGTGTCGCCCAGATCTTTGACTCTTCGTAAGAGAGTCGCTCGGCTAATGTCGAAGTATTCGACCAATTCGCTGGAAGCGGTCGGCCCGTTCTGCTGCAGATAAGTCAGCAGTTTCTGGATGTTCTTGTGTCGGGTCATGAAACGATACTATAAATTTATATGTCCTTATAATCCAAGGTATTAAGCTTATGTAAAGACTTTTATGAAACAATACTGAAACGATTAATGATTAAACATTAATGATTAATGATTAATGACTAATGATTAATGGGTAATGGGTAATGACTGATGACTAATGGGGATTAGGCTTAATCATCGGCCTTACGGACCGATGCTACATTTTATGCTGGTCGATCATCGGCCTTACGGACCGATGCTACGCAAAAAAACCGATAACTGGTAAACCGAACACTGGGAAACTGGCCGCACGTGTTTAAAGGACACCCATCAATTAGAGATTACAGCGGTTTACGCTCAAAATTCTCTCAGTGGTCATCTCTAGTTTGTAAGGATGAACTCGTGACGCGCTCACTCATCCGCTAGGCGTCCCTGCCAGGTCTGCCTGATTTCGAGATGCTTCTCTAGTTTCTGGAGGAGCTGGTCGTTGCGGAAGGGCCACTGCACGGGGGTGCGGTTGAGCTGGGGGGGTGCTTCGGCGAAGCAGCGTTCGATGACGATGTCGGGCCGTAGCTGTTCCAAGAAGTCGACGAGGAAGTCGAGGTATTCGTCGAGCTCGGGGAAGTGAAAGTCCTCGGGGTGGCGGGCGTAGTCAGTCAACAGGGCGGTGCCTTCGAGCAGCTGCAGCTGGTGGCACTTGAGGGTTTTCAGGGGAAGGGCAGAGAGTGCGGGGGCCATGGCCAGCCAGTCGCTGCGGGTCTCGCCCGGCAGGCCGAAGATGACGTGGGTGCCGACATGGAGACCCCGCGCGGCGGCCGCCTCAATGGCGTGGACGGCGCAGGCGTAATCATGGCCGCGGTGCACCCGTGCAAGGCTGCGGTCGTGACAGCTTTCAATGCCGATTTCGAGAAAGATGAGGGCGCGCTCCTTGAGCTCGGCGAGCAGGTCAAGTTTGGCCTCATCGAGGCAGTCCGGGCGGGTGCCGATGGCGAGCCCGGCGATGCCTGGCACGCAGAGGGCCTCTCCGTAAAGGGCGCGAAGCCGTTCGACCGGCGCGTGGGTATTACTGAAAGCCTGGAAGTAGGCGAGGTGCTGGGCAGGCTTATGGTAGCGGCGCTGCTGGAAGTCGATGCCCCGCTCGATCTGCTCGCGCACGGACTTGTTGGGGTCGCAGTAACTCGGATTGAAGGCCTCGTTATTGCAGAAGGTGCAGCCCCCCGTGCCACAGGTGCCGTCGCGGTTCGGGCAGGAGAAGCCGGCGTCGATCGAAACCTTTTGCAGCCGGGTGCCGAAAGTGCGGCGGAAATACTGCGGTGCCGCATTAAAGCGTCGTCGGTGCGGCCAAGGGTAGGGCGAGTCGGGATCTGTTGGCGCAGATGAGAGGGGCATGATGGAGGTTGGAGTGATGGAGGTTGGAGTGATGGGATTGTGATGACTGACAGCTGACCCGATCAGTCGCCCTGCGGCGGCTTTCTTGCTTCTTTCTGCATCATCGCTTGACGCGACTCTGGTTTAAACGCCTCGGTCGGGAGGCACGGTGGAGACGGCTTCCAGTAAGGTGCTGGTGCCTTCGGAGACTTTGAGGAGGGCATCCTGGTGAAGTGTTTTCATGCCCGTCTGCATGGCGATGCGTTTGAGTGTCGCCGTCTCTTTTCGGTCATTGATCGCGGCGGTCAGTTCGTCTGAGTTTGTCATTAGTTCGTGGATACCGACCCGTCCCTTCATGCCGATGCCGCCACACTTCGGGCATCCAGCGCTGGCGGCCCGGTAGATCGTCTCAGGGCCCCAGTCTGTGCCCAGCGCGGTGCGCATCATTTCCAGCTCTCGCCCTTCCGTAGTGTAGTTGACCCGGCAGGTCGGGCAGACCCGCCTCATCAGGCGTTGGGCGCAGACGACGAGGAGCGAGGCCGAAATCATGAAGGGCTCGATACCCATATCGGTAAATCGAGCAATCGTGGAAGGTGCATCGTTGGTGTGTAGAGTGGACAGCAGAAGGTGGCCAGTAAGTGCGGCTTCGACCGATATTTCGGCGGTCTCGCGGTCGCGGATTTCGCCCACCAGAATGATGTCCGGGTCCATCCGGAGGTAGGACCGGAGGGCAGCGGCGAAGTCTAGTCCGATCTTTTTGTGCACCTGCATCTGATTGATGCCGGGGATTGTGTATTCGATCGGATCCTCTGCGGTCTGCACGTTGACATGGGGGGTAGCGACTTCACGGAGCGCCGAAAAGAGTGTCATGGATTTCCCTGAACCGGTCGGCCCGCAGTGGAGAATCATGCCGTAGGGTTGTTTGATGATCTCTCGATATTTCGTGAGGTTCTCCTCGGAAAATCCCAGCGAGGTGATGGGGAGGGCGCTCTTGGTTTTGTCGAGAATGCGCATCACGATCTTCTCTCCGAAGTTCATCGGGCTGGTGGCGACACGTAGGTCGATGTCGATATTGCGCTTGGTGTATTTTTTGAAGACGATGCGACCATCCTGAGGGATGCGCTTTTCGGCAATATCGAGGCCACTCATGACCTTCAGGCGGGCGGCTATGGGGCCGGCTGTTTTAGCAGGCAGGCGCATCTTTTCTTTGCAAATGCCATCGATGCGGTAGCGCACGAGGAGATCGTTTTCCTGGGGCTCGATATGGATGTCGGAAGCCTCCTGAATGTAGGCATTCTCGATAATCCGATTGGCGAGCATGACGATCGGGGCACTTTCTTCCTCCAGTTCGCCGCTCGCGACCTGATCGGCTACATCTTCATATTTTTCACCAATGACATCAATCAGTCCGGCGATATCACTGGACTCTTCAGCAATACCGCTGGCTTTTCCCCTGTCGTCACAATAGATTTTCAGCAGATGATCAATCAGTGTTTGGGAAACCACGTAAACCTCGTCGATATTCATCTCGGTGGCTTCTTCGAAGATGTTTTGACTGGGGTAGTCGAAGGGGTTTTTAAGGACGGCAGAAATTGAGTTTGGGCCGAGTTGAGCGACGGGAAAGATCCCTGTCCGCCGGATCAGATCGCTACCTGCCATTTCAACCAGCTTCTTTTCGACGTCCAGTTCTTCAATCTTGGTGACCAGCTTCTCGCCGGTGAAGCGGGCGGTATATTTGGCGATGGCGTCGTCGCTCATCACATACTGGGGGTCGACTAGTTTCTGGGTCATCGGGCCTACATATTCCGCAACTTCCTCCAGCATTTTCAGGTCTTTGCCAGTAAAGACATTTTCCTCCGCATCGGGATGTGGTTCCTTGTTGAGCACTTGAACCGCTCCGACACATCGATTCCCATTGAGGGGCACAGTCAGCATTGATTTGACCGTAAAGCCGGTTTTTTCTGAGAGGTCGTGCATCGCTCCGGCTTCATTGCTGTGGCCGGGGTAAATGACGGATTTGCCGCTCTCGATTACCTGTCCCACTACGCCCGTGCCGAAGGGCAACTCAAGGGCTAAAAGTTGGTCGTGCTTTTGGGCCAGTTCGCTCCTTTTTGCCGGGTCGTTTTCGGACAGGCTTGGGGAGTAATAGATATATTTGAAGGTAATGGTATTGCCGATCAGTAAGTAAAAAGTCATGGACTGAGCATCCATCAGGCTGACAATTTTCTCGGAAGTCAGTTCGATGACAGAATCAATGTCTTTTTCCGTGAGCGTTTTCTGGGAAATGACTTTGACGAGAAGTTTTTTACGAAGAGCAGGAGATAGCGTAGTATTTTGCATAAGACAGTTGTGTTTAAGAAGCATTCTAGAGAACAGCGGATCCTCCTCAAGAGTAAATCTTTTGCTGAGATCGCGAGAGCTTCGATGGGGCGGTGCGTGATGCTGGTCGGACCTAAGAGAGGCCGCTACCGTCATCCGTGTTACCGCATCGTCACGCGCAGAGAGTTGACAATCAGTCCACTGGGGCTATCTCCATAGATTCCAGATGGGTACAGGTCTCAGTTTTAGAGTTCTTGTTTTAAACCGGCTATGGCAGCCAGTGAATATCGTCGGCACGCAGCGGGCCTTTTCGCTGCTCCTGCAGGACCATGCCCAGGTCATTTACACCGGTGATTCGAGCTTCCGCATGATGGACTCTGCCGCCTGGCTGGCTCTCTCGGAAGAGGAAGTGCCGGGCGATAATGAAGCCTACGTCCAAACGATCCGCCTGCGCATCCGCGCGCCTAAGGTGCTGCTACTGCGCAACTATGCTCAACTCCCGGTGAAGGAAGTAAAGTTTAACCGGGAGAATCTCTTCGAGCGCGATAACTACCGCTGTCAATACTGTGGCAATGGCTTCGCAGCGGCCCAGCTGAACATGGACCACGTCATCCCGCGCGACCGGGGCGGGCGCACCTCCTGGGAAAATATCGTGACTTCCTGCATCAAGTGCAATACCCGCAAGGCCAATCGCCTGCCGCATCAGGCCAATATGCTCCTCATCCGCAAGCCGGAGCGTCCGCGCTGGCGTCCCTTCGTCAGCTCCCTGATCGGGCAGGACTACGACTCGGACTGGGAGCATTTTGTCAATCTGAAGCAGGCGGGTTGAGCTGGAGCATTTCCCCGTAGCCGAAACTTCCTCTCGTAACCGAAACTTCCTCCGTAACCGAAACTTCCTCTCGTAGCCGAACGCCTTCGCGTTTGGTGCGGCAACCTTACGCGGCCGCTTCTCCGTAGCTACCAAAGCCTAAGGGCTTCGGCTACAACTTTCTACGTAACCGAAACTTTCTACGTAACCGAAACTTCCTACGTAACCGAAATTTCCTCCCGTAACCGAAACTTCCTCTTGTAGCCGAACGCCTTCGCGTTTGGAGGCACACACAAAGCAGAATGATAGGCTTGTCAGATGATAAATTTCCTGTTGTTAAGACAGAATGAAAATTTGCTGCATAGGAGCCGGATACGTGGGTGGGCCGACTATGGCCATGATTGCGCACAAGTGCGCGGATCACACGGTCACGGTGGTGGACATTAATCAGGCGCGGATCGATGCCTGGAACTCAGAGGTCCTGCCAATTTACGAACCGGGGCTCGATGAGATCGTGCAATCCGCCCGCGGGAAGAATCTCTTCTTCTCCGCCGATGTGGATAGCGCGATCCGCGAGGCGGACATGATCTTTATCTCGGTCAATACCCCGACCAAAACCTACGGCGTTGGCGCCGGCCGCGCGGCCGACCTCCGCTATATCGAGAAGTGTGCCCGTAAGATCGCCGAGGTTTCCGAGGGGGATAAGATTGTGGTGGAAAAGTCCACGCTCCCCGTGCGCACGGCGGAGTCGCTCAAGCGTATCCTTGAATCGAATGCAAAGGGCCGGAAATTCCAAATTCTCTCCAATCCCGAGTTTCTCGCCGAGGGCACGGCGATCGCCGACTTGGAAAACCCAGACCGGGTTCTGATCGGTGGCGACCAGACCCCTGAGGGCAAGGCCGCCATCCAGAAGCTAGTCGAGGTCTATGCGGCATGGGTGCCCGGGGAAAATATCCTGACTACCAATGTGTGGTCTTCCGAACTCTCCAAGCTGACCGCCAATGCCTTTCTGGCCCAACGCATCTCCTCGATCAATGCCATCTCCGCACTCTGTGAGGCGACCGAGGCGAACGTCGATGAAGTGGCGCACGCCATCGGTAAGGACAGCCGGATCGGTCCGAAATTCCTCAAGTCCTCGATCGGCTTCGGGGGGTCCTGCTTCCAGAAGGATATTCTCAACCTGGTCTATCTCTGCGAGCACTTCGGTCTGCCGGATGTAGCTGCTTACTGGAATGGCGTTATCGAGATGAACGACTACCAGAAGCATCGCTTCGCACGCAAAGTTGTTGGCACACTTTTTAATACCGTCTCCGATAAGAAAATTGCCGTGCTCGGTTTCGCCTTCAAAAAGGACACCAACGATACGCGGGAGTCGGCTGCCATTTATATCTGCCGCGATCTTCTGGAGGAGCAGGCCACGCTCTCGATCTACGATCCCAAGGTGCCGGAGGCTACTATGCGGCGCGATCTGGGCCTACCGGAGGACGACGATTCTATTACCGTCTGCGCCGACGCCTACGAAGCAGCCGAGGGGGCTCACGCCATCCTGATCCTGACCGAGTGGGACGAATTTAAAGCGCTGGACTACCAAAAGATCTACGCGGGCATGCAACTCCCGGCCTTCCTCTTCGACGGTCGCAACATTCTTGACCTCGAATCGCTGCGCGAGATCGGCTTCGAAGCCAGCGGGATCGGGAAGGGGTAGGGCGTTGGGCGTTGTTGGTTGTTGGTTGTTGGTTGCCTAGGTCCAAAAGCTAAGGCTTTCGGCTACCTTGCGAGAGCAAACAACGACCAACACCTCCCAACTTCCCAGTTGCCACAGGGCAGACTGTGCTTTTTATCTGGTGCTTCGTA
>Ga0306899_1000747_pt1 | contig 14687 bp, 11 predicted proteins | sample AntRauMFilla3764_FD_190407 | JGI IMG/M metagenome (GOLD analysis project Ga0306899, IMG submission 190407) | Saline lake microbial communities from Rauer Islands, Antarctica - Metagenome Filla 3 #764 (v2) (version 2) | ecosystem: Environmental > Aquatic > Non-marine Saline and Alkaline > Saline ... | reverse complement strand
GGACCTTATTCAGGTTTTCTATAAGCGTTAATAAGGGCCTATAAGCGGTCTCCAGCTCTGCTGGATTCTCTTGCATTGCTAGTGTGGCACTCCGGCGTAGCCGGAAACCGCTTATGTTCGCTAATGGACGCTTATGTTTATTTCTCTGTAGGCACAAGGAGGCGATACGGACAGCTCTTGCTTGTATCCGGCGGCAAGGTAATTAAATAAATAAGCCTGCCCCTCTAAAATGCGTTGGCCCTTTTCCCGGCCCGGGCCAGTATCAACTCCAGCGGACCAACGATCCGTAAAAAAGACCGGCGATGGAGCAGGCGTCAACGCAAGCTATAAGGTTTATAGTTGGCGCAGTTGTTCGCTCAGTCGTAGCTCGGCTAGATCGTTGGCAATCATCTCCTCCAGCTGAGGCCGCTCGGCAATGAGTTCTTTTTTAAACTGTGTGAGTGTCTTCATTATTTTATCGCTTTTGAATCGGCGGCGCACTCGCTCACCGTCCACCTTGTAGCCAGTGACAAGCCAAGTGGTCTTGAGCTTGCCTTTGACCTCATAATAAATTTAAAACATCTGTTTGAAAAATTGATCGGAGCACTATGAGATGTATTAGTAAAGAAGTAACATGAACCCATCCGCACCACCCAGAGTCGCCGAGAAAACACGAGGACAAATCGTGGAAGCCGCCGAAAAGATCTTCGCCGATCGGGGCTTTCAGGCCACGACGCTTCGGGACGTCACCAAGGCGGCCCGCGTTAATCTGGCGGCAGTCAATTACCACTTCGGCTCCAAAACCAATTTGATGCGCGCCGTTATCCAGCGCCGGATCGAGCCGATCAACCGCGAGCGTTTTCAACAACTGGATGCACTCATCGCCGAGCACAGTCCGCATCCGGTCCCGCTCGAGCACATTTTCGAGGCTCTTTTCCGGCCCTTATTCGAACACGCCACCACCGCCAAAGGAAACGACCAAACTTTAATGCAAATGATCGGGCGCGCCTTGACCGAACCAGCCGACTTTATACGAAGCATGCATAAAGAGTTTTTTGCCGAACTCTCCCAGCGCTTCCTAACTGAATTAAAGCGCACATGCCCCTATCTCTCGGAGCAGGAACTTCAGCTGCGCTATTATCTCTCAAACAGCACCATGTTGGGCACAATCGTTGAGCAGGTGCGCTTGGAAAATATCTCAGGCGGTAAGTTGAGTGGCAAGAACCTCGATAAACTCTGCGACGACCTTACCGCCTTTGTTGTCGCCGGCTTCAGACAAGCTTGATCCTACGTGAAGTATTTTTTCCACAGTCTATTGATACTTTGGCTCGCTGGTTGTGCCACCGCCCCCGACCGGAGGGACGCGCCAGCGATCAACCTGCCCGACACCTGGGCCGCCAGGGCCACCACGGGCAGCGTTGATCAAGGCTGGCTGGACGATCTGCATGCACCCGAACTCGATGCGCTCATCCGCGAAGCGATGGTGCATAATGCTGACCTGCAACGCGTGACGGCCGTGCTGGGGCAAAGCCTCTCCGAGGCCCGTATCGCAGGAGCCGACCTCATGCCTTCGGCCAATCTCGGTCTGGACGGGGCCCGTCAAAAAATAAGCACTTTCGGCCCAAATTCGACCGGCGGCGTGATTTTTGAAAACTACAACCTCGGGCCGAACCTCAGTTGGGAGATCGATCTCTGGGGCCGCCTCCGCGACCTCACCTCCGCCGCCCTGGCCCGCGTCGAAGTCAGCCAAGCTGAACTAGAGGCCGCCCGCCTCTCGCTGGCCGCGCAAGTCGCCAAGGCCTGGTTCAATCTGGTCGAGGCTGAGCAACAGGTCGCCGAAGCAGCGCGCACCGTAGAGGCCTACCGAGAAAATCTCCAGACGCTGGAATCACGGTTCAAGCGGGGCTTAACCCAGGGCCTCGACCTGCGTCAAAACCGTACGCTGGCCGCAACGGCCGAGGCCGACCTCGCTACCCGAAAAAGAGCACTCGATGCGGCCAAGCGAAATCTCGAAATACTTCTCGGCCGCTATCCCGAGGCTACGGTGCGCACCGGCACGGAGCTACCCGAACTACCGGAGCCCATCCCCGCAGGTCTGCCCGCCGACCTCATCCAGCGGCGACCGGACCTGGTTGCTGCGGAGCGTCGCCTGGCCGCCGCCGAGAAGGAGCTGCGCGCCAGTCAAAAGGACCTCCTGCCGAAGATCAGCCTGACCGCCTCCGGCGGCACATCCTCGCAGGAGTTCGACAAGCTGCTCAACAGCGACTTCTCTGTCTGGGCGCTGGCGGGTAACCTCAGCCAACCCATCTTCCAGGGCGGGCGCATCCTGGCCAATATCGACCGCTCCGCCTCGCTTCAGGACCAGGCGCGGGCCGCCTACCGTAATGCCGCCCTGCGGGCCTTCCTCGAAGTCGAAACCACGCTGGCAGCTGAAGCGTATTTGAAGAACGAATACGCCCATCTCAAAACCGCTGCCGAAGAGGCCGATGCAGCTGAAGATCAAGCATGGGACCGCTACCGCAAGGGCACCATCGACTACCTCAACGTCCTCGACGGCCAGCGCACCGCTGCCGCCGCCCGATCCCGTCTGATCCGTGCAGAAAATGCGCTCCTTCAGAATCGAATCGACCTCTACCTCGCACTCGGCGGACCCTTTACACCGGAATTATGAAACGCCTCGCCCCCATTCTCATCCTGTTTGCCGCGATTGGCATCACCGTCGCCCTCTACCTCCTCCGCCCGGAGCCGAAACAAGTCGCCCCGGAACGACCGGCGACCAAAGTCGAGGTGATGACAATTCAGCCGCAAAGCATTCGCCTGATGGTGGACAGTCAGGGAACGGTGCTCCCCATGATCGAGAGCGAACTGGCAGTCGAAGTGAGCGGACGCATCATCGAGATGTCGCCGAACTTTCGCGCCGGCGGACGCTTCAAAAAAGGCGACGTGCTCTTTAGGATTGATCCGGCCGATTATGAAGCGGCGGTAGCCGCCCGAGCAGCAGAGCTGGCTACAGCCGAGCTAAGCATCGCTCAGGAAGAGGCACTGGCCGAGCAAGCCGCCGCCGACTGGGCAGCACTCGGCGAGGGCGAACCCAGCGACCTGGCCCTACGTAAGCCCCAGCTCGCCCAGGCAAGGGCCAACATTGCCAGTGCGGAAGCCACCCTGAAACGAGCCGAGCGCGACCTACAACGAACGGGCATAAAGGCACCTTATGACGGACTCGTGCTCTCGAAATCGGTCGACCTCGGCCAATATGCGATGGCCAATCCCGCCAACCCTGTCGCCCGTATTTACGCCACCGATACGGCAGAAGTGCGGCTACCTCTGGCGCAACGCCAAGCGGAGTTCCTTAACGACCCGGCGAAGGGCGAAAGCACCGTTACGCTCTATGCTGACGGCCCCAAAGGTAAACGCCAATGGTCGGCCCGCTTCGTCCGCTTCGAGGCCACGGTCGATCCGTCTAGCCGTTTGATCTACGCCGTCGCGGCAATTGAGGCACCTTTTGATAACAGCCTGCGCCGGGGGATGTTTGTCCAGGCCGAGATCGAGGGTCGCCAGCTGGAGTCCGTCTATGTCCTGCCGCGCTATGCCCTGCGCGGAAGTGAGAGCGTCTATCTCGTCACCCCGGATAACACCCTGGTCACGCAAGCCGTTGAAATCGTAAAAACCGACACGGAGCAGGCTATTCTCTCCGGTGGCCTTGAGCCCGGCGATCAAGTGGCCACCAGCCCGATCGCCTACTTTGTCGAAAACATGCCGGTTGAAGTAATTACTAATGACTAATGACTAATTACTAATGAATAATGAATAATGAATAATGACTGATGACTAATTACTGAGGTTCAAACACTCCAACAACCAACTAACAACTTGATTAAGTGGTTCACAGAAAACGGCGTCGCCGCCAACCTGCTCGCGGGCATTATCATCGTGACCGGCCTCTTCGTGGCCTCAACCATCAAGCTCGAACTATTTCCCGAACTGGATCTCGGCATCGTGAGCGTGGCGGTGCCCTACCCCGGCGCAGCCCCGGAAGAAGTAGAGAGCGGTATCGTCGAACTGATTGAGGACCGCATTCAGGATATTGACGGGATTAAGCGGATCACCTCGACCGCTGGTGAAGGTTACGGCTCGCTCATTATCGAAGTGGAACGCGGCTACGACGCCACCGAAGTGCGCGACAAGGTCAAAGTCCGCATCGATGCCATCACCAACTTCCCGGAAGAAGCAGAAGAGCCGAATGTCGAGGAACTGTTGATCCGCAACGAAGTCATCTCGCTCGCGATCTTTGGCGACACCGATGTGCGCATTCTCAAAGACGTGGCGGAATACGTCCGCGATGAACTGAACACACGCGAATCCATCAGCCAGGTATTCATAAAAGGGATCGCCGATTATGAGATCTCGATCAATGTATCCGAACAGTCACTACGTCGCTATGGCTTGACCTTTACCGATGTCGTGCAGGCCGTGCGGCGAGCATCGGTCGATATCCCGGGCGGCACCATCAAGTCGCGGGGCGGAGAGATCCTGCTGCGCACCACGGGCAAGGCCTACACGGGAAGTGAGTTTGCAGCCATGCCGGTGCGGACGCTTCCGGACGGCGGGGTCCTGACCATCGCGGATGTAGCGCAGGTCAACGACGGTTTCGTCGACGACAAGCTAGAGACGGAGTTCAACGGCGAGCGCGCCGTCCTGCTCAATATCTATGCTGTCGGTGATGAAAGTGCCCTCGATGTCTCGGAACGCGTGCAGGCATTCGCCAAGGAAATTCGCACCCAATTACCCGCCGGAATCGAGGTCGAGCCCTTCCGCGACTTCACTTACTACCTGAAGGGTCGCCTGCAGATGTTAATCGAGAACGGCATCTACGGGCTCCTCCTGGTCTTCTTGATTCTGGCGCTCTTCCTGCGCCCGTCGCTGGCCTTCTTCGTCATGCTGGGCATCCCCATCTCCTTTCTGGGTGCCATGCTCTTCCTTCCGGGACTCGGCATCAGCATTAACCTGGCTTCGCTTTTTGGCTTCATCCTCGTGCTGGGCATCGTGGTGGACGATGCCATTATCGTGGGCGAGAGCATCTTTACCCAGTTTCAGAAACACGGCGGCCCTGGCGTGGCCGCCTCGGTGGAGGGCGCCCACCGGGTCGCGATCCCGGTCACCTTTGCGGTGCTCACCACCATTGTCGCCTTCATACCCGTGCTCACCATCCCCGGCTTTATCGGCAAGTTCTTCTACCCCATCCCGGTCGTCGTCATCGCCACCCTGATCTGGTCGCTCATTGAGTCGAAGCTTATCCTCCCCTACCACCTCACGCTCTGCAACGTGGGTGCGGGCGACCGCGATAAAATCGGCTGGCTGCGCCGCCAGCAGCGCAAGATCGCCGACGGGCTCGAGCGTTTCATCGAACTGCGCTACCGGCCAGTGCTGAACTTTGCCATGGCCCACCGCTACAGCACCGTTGCCGTCTTTATCGGCCTACTCATGGTCACCATGGCCGCGATCGGAGGGAAGCACATCGGCTTCGTCTTTTTCCCCAAGGTGCCCTCGGACTATATTGTGGCCCGGTTGGCCATGCCGGAAGGCACACCAGTCGAGCTGACCGAGGCCGCGATCGAGAAGATGCAGGCGGGCCTCGATAAGCTGGTCGAAGAAACCAAGACGAAAGGTTTCGGCAATCCCTTCCAGAATGTCGTCATCACCATCGGCAGCCAACCCTTTGCCGGAGGCCCGAGCCCAGGACAGGATGCCCGCGTCAGCCCCAGCCAGGCCGAGATCGCCGTCGAACTGATCAAACGCGAGGACCTGGCCGATGGCGGCAATATCGAGCAGCTCTCCTCCCCCTACCTGGCCGATCGCTGGCGCGCGCTCATCGGCCCCATCGCCGGGGTCAAGCAACTGTCCTTTACTGCCAACGCCGCCGGACAAGGCGGCGACCCGGTCAACATCCAGCTCAGCGGGCGCGACTTCGACACATTGCAGGCCGCCTCGATGGAGATTCGTAACAAGCTCGCCACCTACGAAGGCCTCTACGACATCCGCGACAACTTCAGCAGCGGCAAGCGCGAGATCCAGTTGAAACTCAAGCCCACCGCCCTCGCCCTCGGCCTCCGCCAGGACGACCTCGGCAGCCAAGTGCGCGCCGCCTTCTACGGCGTGGAGGCACAGCGCATCCAGCGCGGCCGCGACGATATCAAGGTCATGGTGCGCTACCCCCGCAGCGAACGCGAGTCCGTCGAGGACCTCGAGGAGCTCCGCATCCGAACACCGGACGGGAGCGAGGTGCCCTTTAATGAAGTAGCTGAAGTGGCAATCACCGATGGCTTTTCCACCATCACTCGGGTGGACCGCCGACGGGTCTTAAACATCACCTCCGACGCCGACAAGTCAGTCGCCGACCTCGAGCTGATCAAGTCCGACCTAAGCACCCCGAATCTGAAGGACGGCCGGCCCGGCAAGATCCAACGCTGGCTCCGCGAGCGTTCCGGCAAGCACAACGGCCTTGGGGCAATCGACCGCATTTTGGAGGATTATCCCGGCATCAGCTGGAGCTTCGAAGGCGAAGCCCGGGAACAGGCCGACATCTTTGCCAGCCTTGGCCGGATGACCCTCATCGCACTGTTCATCATTTACGCCCTCTTAGCCGTTCCACTGAAGTCTTACCTACAGCCTATTATCATCATGATCGTCATCCCCTTCGGACTGATCGGCGCAGTTGGCGGTCACATCATCCTCGGCCAATCCCTCAGCATTCTCTCCATTCTTGGTTTCGTCGCCCTCGCCGGGGTGGTGGTCAACGACAGCCTCGTCTTGGTGGACTTTATCAACCAGGAGCGCAAGCGCGGTGTGCCGCTGCGCGAGGCCATCATCGAATCCGGCACGGCTCGCTTCCGCCCCATCATCCTCACCTCGCTTACCACCTTCGCCGGCCTCCTGCCCCTTCTTTTCGAGACCAGCCTGCAAGCCCAGTTTCTGATTCCCATGGCCACCTCGCTCAGCTTCGGCGTGCTCTTCGCCACCGCCATGACCCTCTTCCTCGTGCCCGCCTTCTACGGCATCCTCGAAGACATCCGGGAGGCCACCCTGCGAGCTTTCAGCAAATAGCCCCGCTGAGGTTTCTTGTGCACCAAATCACCGAAAAATTACTCACTTCGACTCGCGCTTACGATAGAATAACCGAGAGAGAGAACACCAATCCATAGGCGGCAACCACCAATCCGGAAGCCTTCAGGGCCGATAAATACTCCTGTGGCGTGCGCAACTGCGGCAGACGGCGGGCCTGCAATGCAGCGGGAACCAGTGAAAGAAGGGCCCAAAAAAGCAGCTTATTTCCAAGCACAAAGCCTAGATAGACCGTGATCCCCGCGACGAAAACCACCGTGAACCGGTATTGCCACTTCGCGAAATTACGACCAAAGCGCACGGCCAACGTTTTTTTACCCGAGGTTCGGTCCTCGTCTGCATCTCTATAGTTGTTGACCACCAGGATATTATTGATCAGCAGTCCGCAAGCGAGCCCGGCCCAAAGCACGGCCTCGCTGAGGGACCTCGCCTGGACATAGTAAGTGCAGCCAACCGCAATAAATCCGAAGAAAACGACAACAAAGATATCCCCCAGCCCATTGTAGGCCAAGGGGTAAGGTCCGCCCGTGTAGAGCCAGGCACAAAGCACAGAAGCGATGCCCACTGCCAGCAGCCACCAGCCGCCAAAGGGAATGAGCGCCAGTCCCATAATAAATGCCACCAGTAATACGGTAAGCGCAGCCGACTTCATGCCGGCAGCCGAAACGAGGCCAGCAGCAACGGCCCGTTGTGGACCAAGGCGCTTCTCCGTATCCGAGCCCCGGACCCCGTCCAGATAATCATTGGCAAAGTTCGTCCCGACCTGCACCAGCAGAGCAAAGCCCAGGCAGAGCAGCGCCGGCAGCCAGTCAAAAGCTCCGGCATCATAGGCCAGCGCCGAGCCCACCATCACCGGACAAACTGCGGCCGGGAGGGTCTTGGGGCGCGTCGCTTCAAGCCAAATTCCTGTTTTGTCCATGCTTTTGCCAAGTGTCGCGGTAGCACAGGCGTCTCGCCTGTATTTATTCTTTTGTATGGTGTTAGGTTTTTGTGGATTTTTGCGCCTCTTCGTGGCCAAAAAATTCATCGGATAAGAAAGAAGCGAATCTTAAGCATACCGGACAACAATTTGAAGATTATCACGGATGTCGAACGGAACGGCTATCGCCGATCCGCTACAATTTATGGCAAAACTTATTTGCAGCTCCACTAGTCCACAGTCTGCCCAGCTGCTGCTTTGGCCGCAAGTTTGGCTTCACGCCTCGCGGCGGCCCGCCTTTTGGAATAGCGATAGATCGTCCGAATCACGAAGTAGAGCAGAAAGAGAACCAGAACACCGGCCAGAATGGGGATGAACACAGCCAGGCCAGCAGTTAAGACGGAACCGCCCAATTCCGCGGTGGAAACGGCGGGATTGCCAATACCCCCGGTCGTGGCTGTAGAGGTCCCCCGGGCGATCACCGAAGCGCCCTGCACCACCCCGGCGGTGCCGCCACCGGCAACCATCGCCACCGCCCATTTGAAAGAGCCGTCACCGATAAATTCGGGCAGCATCGTGCCGGTGATCAAGGTGCCCGCCGTAACGGCCAGAGGCGTCGCAATCGTGTCCAGAGCATTATCAATCCAGGGAATATAGTAACCGCCGATTTCGACCACCGTCGCCACACCAAGCATAATGGTGACGGGAGTGCTACCCAGCCAATGATGCTCGCCCACGACCTCTGCCACATTAAATCCACCCAGAAAATCAACCTCCATACCAGTATTTGCCGCCAAACTGGCGATGAAAAGAGGAACAAAAACCCGAAAGCCACAGGCAGCCGCCAAACCCACACCTGCGAAAATAGCCATATATTCATTCATAAGAGCAGCATTCATAGTAAATCTGAAGATCTTTGGAAGCGTAGAATTCTCTCACGTGCTCAAGGCAAAAATGACGCAGAGAGAGCAAAAAAAAATGGACATCTCGCACGAATGCCCTACATTGTAGTTATTGTCTTAACTTAAATTAATTATTATTCCGTTATTTATATTATGAAAACTAACAAATCACCCCGTTCAGGCTTTACCCTCATTGAGCTTCTCACTGTCATTGCGATCATCGGCATCCTAGCCGCGATCCTTATTCCTGCGGTCGGCGCAGTTCGAATAAAAGCGGCACAAGCATCTTCGCAAAGTAATCTCAAGCAGGTTGCGCTGGCTTACAACAATTTCAGCATTTCCGGGTCGAGAACGCGTATCATTACTCAAGGCGGCTGGGAAGCAGGAAGTTTCAAGGCGAATAATCCGGCAGAGTGGGCACAGGTGCTCGCTGAATTTGGCGGACTCAATGATGGCGCACTCTACTTCATCAGCTCAGATGTCAATGTTGCCGGCCTTAGTGAAATCCCTCAAGTTATACTTCAGAATGTTAACAATGCGACTGACGCTAGCCCCGCTCCAGACTGGTCGGGTGACGCGCTCACCTCCATAAGCTACGAAATGGCTGTTGACCTCAGCCCCAATGCACAAGCTACGATAACACCACTTATCTGGACCCGTGGCTTAAATACTGAGGGCCGCTGGGAATCAGACTCTCCCTGGGAAGGAAAAGGTGGTCATATCGCGTTTATGGATGGGCATGTCGTTTTTTATGAAGACGTGATTGATAAGCTAGTTGACCCTGACACTGCGGCATTAGTTAGTAACATCGAAACGGCTATTGGCGTTAACGCGACCGTGCTTAAAGAGGGCAACTAATCCACATTGAGTTTAAGTAAAGGCATGCATCCGCAAGGGTGCCGCGCCATATTACACATTCGCACATTTCAAAGCCCCGGCCTCCACAAGAGGCGGGGCTTTTTCTTTGTCCTAATCGATAAATTTGCGTTGTTGCATTTCAGGCTGTGACGTTATCTTTATGTTTAATGACTACCCCTATCTACATACTCGGCCATAAGAACCCCGACGCCGATGCCATCTGTTCGGCACTTGCCTATGAAGCCTATAAACATGCGACGGGGCAAACGGAGTATATCGCTGCCCGCTGCGGCAATTCCAATGCGCGCATCGACGCTATACTGGATCGCTTCAAGGTGGATTTGCCCGTGTTCATCGGTGATGTCACCCCGCGAATCGACAACCTGATGCACAAGCAAGTGCTGAGCGTGACGCGGGAGAGCACCTGCGCCGAAGCACTTGAAATCATCGACAAATACGATGTGCGCGCCCTGCCTGTCATCGACAGCTCAGGGCAGGTCGAGGGCATGGTCTCCATCTTCCAGCTGGGCGAGTTTTTTATCCCTAAACCGAGAGAGCCCAAGTCAATGCGCCGGGTCAACACGAGTATCAAGTCGATCATCCGCTCGCTAAATGCCACCGTTCTGCACTGCCACAACACGGACGAAATTGAAGAACTCTTTGTGCGGATTGGTGCGATGGACATCCGTTCCTTCGGCAGCCACCGCAAGGAACAGGGCATGGCGTCGGAAAAGAGCATTATCGTCGTGGGCGATCGCTGGGATATCCAGGAGCGCTCGATTCAACTCGGCGTGCGGCTACTTGTGGTCACCGGTGGACTCGAAGTTGATGAGGACGTAGTCAAGCGGGCAAAAGAGCACAACGTCTGTCTGATCGTGAGCCCCTACGATTCGGCCACCACCTCGTGGATTATCAAGACGGCCACCCATATCGGCAGTGTGATCGAGTCGGAAGTCCAGCGCTTCACTTCTCAGGATACGGTTGCCTCGGTCAAAAGGCGCATCGCCAACAGCGCCGACCCTCTGTATATGGTCACCAACGACGAGCAGCAGCTCATCGGCGTATTTTCAAAAAGTGATATTCTACGGCCCAGTCGCACCCGAATCGCGCTCGTTGATCACAACGAACTTGGCCAGGCGGTAAAGGGTGCCAGTGATGTGCAAATCACTGAGATCCTCGACCACCACCGCCTCGGCAACATTCCGACCGAACAACCTATTCTTTTCATTAACCGCCCGGTGGGCTCGACCTGCTCGATCATCGCTGACTTGTTCCGCGCTAAAAGTCTCACGCCGGATCCATCGATTGCCGGTATTATGATGGCTGGTATTATCTCGGACACGCTACTGCTCAACAGTCCGACCACAACTCCACTGGAGGGTGAGTTGCTGGAGTGGCTCAGCCCAATCGCCGGCATTGAACCGAAGGAACTGGCCGACATCATCTTTTCTGCGGGCTCACTGATCATCAATCATACTGCCGAACAAGTCATCCATGCGGACTGCAAGATTTACGATGAAGGTGATTTTCGCTACTCGGTCTCTCAGATTGAAGAACTTGGCTTCGATAATTTCTGGAAGAACGAAGCGGCCCTGATCGAGGCCCTCGAAGCTTACCGGAAGGAAGAAGAACTTTACTTCAGTTTCCTGCTGGTAACGGACATCAACTCACAAAATTCACTGCTGGTCGCCGCCGCCAATGATGAGGTCAAAGCAGCCATCAGTTACCCACGCCGAAGCCAGAGCAACATCTACGAACTGACCAGCATCGTCAGCCGGAAGAAGCAGTTGATCCCCTATATTTCAACGATGCTTAAGACGATGGGGATGCTAGGCTAAATGTAAGCGTAGCATCGGTGCTCACACCGATGAATGAAGCTCTATAAAAATGCGGTCTCAACAACTACCCTTCATCACCGAGGGCGAAGTTGACCGCTTCGATCCCGGCCAGCGAGCAGGCATCCATCACTTTAACAATCTGCGCATGAGCCACGCTCTCCGCAGGCGAGATGGTGACAATGGCTTCAACTTTGTTCGCAGCGCTTGCTTCTCGAAAACGCGTCAGCATTGTAGCTAATTCTTCGAGACGGGGTGCTTCCGGACTATCGTAGGGATAATCATTGACCACCACCTGGCCGTTATCACGGATCTCAATAATTTGCTCGTCCGGCAAATCCAAGGGCTCCTCCTGTTCGACGGAGCCAGGCAACTGGAAAGATAAGTCGGCCTCCTGACGAGCCAGCGTCGAAGATACCATGAAATAAATCAGCAACAAGAAGACCACATCGATCATGGGGGCGATCGGTATCGATGTTTTTTCTTCGGGCTTTTTTTTCAGCTTGGCCATACTTCGTCAGTGGGCTTGATAGGTGGCATAAATTACTTCGTAAGCACCCACTTCGGCACACGAGCGGAGAACCTTTTTAATCTCGCTGTAGGGTGTCCTCTCGTCGGCTCGCACGTGGATGCGTAATTGTGGGTTCACTTCGAGCGCGGATTTTATCTCAGCCTGCATGGCCTCGAGGCCAAGAGCGCGGCCACCCAGATAGATCTGCCCCTCCGCATCCAGAGAGATCGTGCCCCGGTCAGATAAGTCCTCGGGCACGTCACTTTGCGAAGATTCCGGCAGGTCCAGTTTTACCTGTTTATCCGCGCGGGCGAGCGTGCTGACGGTCATAAAAAAAACCAAGAGCAGAAAGACCATGTCGATCATCGGCGTCATGGGAAAATCCTCTTCCGGGGGATGACTCTTTCTACGGCGTGCCATAGGACGAATTTAGGGGTTAAAGCTTGGAAGTTGGAAGCAAAAAAAGAGGCGCCCGCTTACGCGGACGCCTCTGAAAGATTCGGAAGAATCAGGTCTTAGTAGACTTGAGTTGATTCTTCTTCTGGAACCGGTGTCGTAAGGAGATCGGACTTCATTTGTGCCCTGAAGCGAGCGTCACCTTCGGCGACAGCTTGCGCGACAACGCGGAACTCGATGATCTGCTTAGCCTTCAGCACTGGATACGGAGCAAAGCTTACGTTGTTACCAGAGATGGTGCCTTGTGTGTCACCAGCAGCGGAAACAACCCTCAGTTGGCTCGGAAGTTGAGCTTCGAGGCCGACGTTGGTATCCGAAGCGGTGCCTTGGTTAGTGATCTGGATCACGTAGGTGGTTTGCTCACCTTCGAGAAGCGGATCCTCTGTATCGATCACCTCGATCAGGAGTGCCGGGTAGCCGCGCCATTCGGTGCAAGCATCGTCGTCGCCACTGAGGCCATACTCGGCAGAGGAAGCGCCGACTTGGTTGCAGTAAGTGCCTTCCCTGAGGCCGATAACAGTCAGCTCAAAGCTCTTGGATTCACCAGCTCCAAGGCGAGTGTTCCAGGTTGCGGTGTTGCCATTGATTTGGGCACCGGGAGCTGCGAGAAGCTCGTTTTCGGCAGGGACAGTATCGGTCACAACCACATCAGAAAGCGGCAAATCGCCGGTATTCGTTACCGTGATCTTGTAGGAAGCCTTCTTGCCAACGAATTGCATTGGTGTGCCTTCCTTGACCACATCCAGGCCAGCTTCAACAACGACGATGCATGCATCATCCTTAGCAGAGCCCGCATTTGAGGATTCAACCAGTGCTACGTTGCAATGCTCACCTGTCGCAGTGGCATCGGTATTGACCGTGATGTCACGGCTTTCACCCGGAGCAAGTGTGCCAAGCTCTTTGGTGAGTACCTTTTGCCCTGAAGAATGTGAAACACCAGCAGGCAGCGTATCCGTGACAACAACGTCGTAGGCGCAGAAGTTACCGGTGTTGGTAACCGTGATGTTCCAGGGAACACCCGCACCGAGCAGCACTTGCTCGTTCGGCGTCGTCTTGACGATTGCAAGTTTAGGCACTCCGACTGAAGTGGTGGTGCAGGCTTCAGGATAAGCCGTGATCTCAGCGCAATTGCTCAGGTCAGCGACTTGAGTCGGATTAACCGTGAGCTTGAGAGCAACATTGTCGCCTTTTTCCAGGTTGTAGAGTGTCCATATGACATTACTCCCCTTCACTTCGGCTTCGGGATCACTGGATACGTAAGTTGTGCCAGCCGGAATCTCTTCCTCGACAACAACTTTCTTAACTTTGTCCTTAGCGATCACAGTGTAGTTGTAATCGAAAGGTTCGTTCAGCGAGACCATCGACGGAGCAGACTTCTCCAGACGGACCAGGTATTTATCGACATAATCGGTCACCACGCCAATTTCGCAGTCACCCTTCGGTGCCGCTGCTGGAGCTGGTTCTGCATTCGGTTGGGCACGGAAATCGCTGACGTGGCGATTGACGGATGGCGTTCTCAAATTGAAAACGGTGGTTTGAGGAGAATCCGACACTTTAAAATTCTTGCCTTCGTCCACGGTTCTCTGAGCTGAAAGCTGAGAAGCGGACAAGACAATCAATCCTGCAAGTGCAGAAGCTCCAAGGAGCTTTTTCATAATATTCATGGTTCTTTGTATTTAGTTGATTTTCAGGAGCGGGTAGATAACCCACACATCTTAAAAAGAAGATGATTTTAGGAAATTAACAAACGCTTACGTATAAGCCAGTAAAAACCAAATGTTTTTTAGCATTAGCTATGCTTAACCCGGAAGTGCCTAACAGTAATTACACTAATGAATAGCGCATTTAGGTTCATATAACCGAGGAGCCTAGTAGATTGTAACATTGAGATTTTCGGAAATTAATGTAGCGTGCCGCTTTAGCAAACGTCGGGTTTAGAGTCTAAAAACCTTACTGGAACGTTTGCTAAAGCGGCACGCTACGAAAGAAAACTTGTTACAGCCCACTAGGACGGTAGCTCGATTCGGGACTCCCGATCAGGAGACTTGCTTAAAGAAACCCTTTATCTGAGCCTGGGCATAATCGCGATTGAGATGTGCAATCATGTC
>Ga0306899_1000742_pt1 | contig 14814 bp, 13 predicted proteins | sample AntRauMFilla3764_FD_190407 | JGI IMG/M metagenome (GOLD analysis project Ga0306899, IMG submission 190407) | Saline lake microbial communities from Rauer Islands, Antarctica - Metagenome Filla 3 #764 (v2) (version 2) | ecosystem: Environmental > Aquatic > Non-marine Saline and Alkaline > Saline ... | reverse complement strand
ACGAGGGCGGCGAGCTGGCGATCAAGCGGCTCCGCAACGGCTCGCGGCTGGTCGGCTGTAGCCGGTATCCGGACTGTGAGTACTCGCTGCCGCTTCCCCGCCGCGGCGAGATCGAGGTCACCGACGCTCGGTGTGAGGAACACGACCTCCCCGAACTCATCGTCCACAGCGGCGACGAGCCGTGGGAACTCGGCTGTCCGATCTGTAACTACCGGGAGTTTCAGGCAGAACAGAACGGCTCTGAGCTCGAAACCATCAGCGGAATCGGCGAAAAGACCGCCGCCAAGCTGAAAACCGCGGGCGTCGACGACGTTTCGGCACTCAAAGACGCCGATCCCGACTCTTTGGCCGATGCGGTCGAGGGCGTCGGTGCCGACACCGTGCGGAACTGGCAGGCCAACGCCGACTGAACCGGCGTAGTCAGTGCCTACGCTTCGTATGCGTACGCCTGAAGCTCGTCGACCGAAAGCTCGTCGAGGACACCCTCGGTTGTTGCTTCCAAGACGACTGGTGGGGCGGCACCGGCCTCACGGGCTTCGATCCAGCGTGGGAGACAGACACACCAGCGGTCGCCGGGATGTAGGCCCGGAAAGTCGAACTCCGGTCGCGGCGTGACCAGATCGTTGCCCTGCTCGCGGCTGTATTCGAGGAACTCCTGTGTCATTACCGCACAGAGCTCGTGTCGACCGGGATCACGGTCGAGGTGTCGACAGTTTCCATCGCGCAAAAACCCGGTTTCGGGAGTCGTACTACAGGGTTCGAGTGGATCGCCGAAGACGTTCAGTTCGTCCGATGGCATGTGTCGACATCCGAAGACGGAGGGTATAGCTATTGGGTCAAAATAATCGAAAAACGTGTGGTGGCGGGTCGGTGCCCGGCATGCCACCCCCATAGCGGGTGCCGTTGCATCGAAACCGACAGTGTCTCGACAGCCGAGTCGTCTCGCTGTCCGCCAGCAGAACGACCCTCCTGTCGAACCGTATGGCAGCAGTCATCCGAATGCGTCGACGGTCGGGAGCCATCCCCCAATGACTCCCGACGAGCCCGCTCCCCCGAACGGGCTGGCGTCGACCGCGCTGGCGCGCGAGATCCGGACGTCCCACCGAAATGTCGGTGGCGACAGCCACTGGCTGTCTACTACCACAACCGACCGAAGGAGACGTATGAGTAAAACTATCTCTGCTATGCATAGTGAGTTCCGCAGCGACTGCCCCTATCTATCTAGAGGCTCGTTGTGAGCGTCCTCAAACAGCAGTGTCAGGACGGTTTTGAGCGCGGCTCGCAGATGGTGGTTGAACGTCGGCTGTGAGATGCCGAGCGAGTGGCCGACTTCGGTCCCGGTACTGCCGCGCGGCGAGTCGAAGTAGCAGGCGAAGTACGCCGCCTGAAGCGTCTCCTCTTGGCGTTGGGTGAGCCGGTCGAGCAGCTCCATCTGGAATGTTTCGGGAGTTTTGACGCCTCGGTCGGCGTCCTGTCGGGAGACGACAGTCGTTGATGGATACTCGGCGACCAGCCGGTCGACGAACGACCGAACGTCGGTCGTCTGTGGGACCGTCACCACGACCCGCTGGCACGTCCCATCGGTCTCGATCTCGGTCGGGATCGCCCCACAGTCGACGAGTGTGGCCGCGAGCACAGGGCCCGAAACCGCCAGTTCGAACACCGCGATCTCGGTTCGGTCGGCGACGGCCCGAAGGCGCTCAATGCCGTATATCTCTGCGGCTACCGTCTCGACAGTGGCGGTCGGGACACCGGTAACTGAGACATACAGCAGCGAATGCTCACTCTGGGGGACGAACCCTTCAAAGACGACCTGCGTGCCGAGCCGTGCTGCCAACTGACTCAACACGTCGTCGCCGTCGGTGAGTTCGAGTTCCACCTCGGTCCGCTGGTCGGTCAGCAATCCCTGTTTGGTCTCCGTGCTGGCGATCACGTAGGCGGTGATCCGAGCGAACTCGGTCAGCACCGTCTTGGTATACTCGTCGAAGGCTGTGGTCGTCCCGGCGTAGATCGACAGTATGCCGTGATTAATCCCGTTGTGAGTGAGCGGGACGCTCAGCGCCGACTGGTAGCCGCGGGATAACGCCTCCTTTTGCCACGGTGCGTCCTGCCAGTCACGGGCGATCCGGTCGACCGAGACAGGACTGTCGGCTGTGAGTGCCCGGCAGGTCGGCTCGTCGACCAACCCACAGCCTGCCTCGGCGATATGGTCGGCGAGCCAGTCGAGATACCCCTGTTCGGTGCCCGCCGCAGCCCGGGGAACGATAGTATCGGTCCGGCTCTCGACCGCCCCGATCCAGGCAAAGCTGTAGCGGTCGAAATCGGTGAGGATCGAACAAACGGCCTCTTCGACCTCCTCGCGGGTCGACGCATCGAACAGTCGGTCGCCGAGTGCCTCGACCAACTCGTTAGTGTGTGCCAGCGTCTCTAGTTCCGCGGTCCGTTCGGCCAGCGTCTGCTGGTTGGCTTCCGACCGGCGCTCGGAGGAGAGCCGGGTGAACGCCGCCGCAAGCGTCGCCCCCAGTAGCTCCGCGACAGTCCGTGTCTGCTCGGTTGTGGTCCCGGTTTCAGTGTCACCGACGAACAGCACCCCGTGCTCGTCGAACGGGACGAACATGGCACGGCGGTAGGCTGTCTCGGGGTTGTACGCCTCGGGGAGTTCGCTCATATCGTCGGTGGCGACGAGTTCACCGTCGAAAAAGGCCCGACCGGCGATACTGGAGTCACTGGCACTGATCGGCAGGGGTGCGGGGAGATGTGCTTCGGCCGACTCCGTGTACGCCAGCGAATGAAAGACGTTCAGCTCCTCGTCGTAGCTGAGGACGATTGCATCCTCAAACCCGAGCACCGAGGCCGCGGCCTCGACGCCGATCCGGTGGCACTGCCGACGACCGACCGAATCCGGTGGGCAACGAGCCCGCCCTGTTCGGCCAGTTCCTGTTTGTATACGTACTCAGTGTGGCCGTCAAAGCTGTCGACGACACGGTCGGCAGGCTCGTCGGTAACCCACACTACCGGAAGGGTGGAGGTCCGCGAGCGTGCAGCGTCGACGACTGCGGACGTCTCGCCCGACGAGAGCTGGTCGGCAACCAGACAGTCGACGGGGTCGGTTTCGAGCACCGCAAGCGCCGCGGACGCAGAATCGACGTGAGAGATCGATAGCTCGGGGCCAGCCGTTTCGAGCGCCGAGACGATCTGTTCGATAGCCTCGTCGTTGGGGGCGATATAGAGGACCTGAATCTGTGCCATTCGGTTCACTGAGCTAGGCGAGACAGCCGTTTATCCCTTGTGACAGTATCGATGTGAAGACCGTCCGGGACACCGCAGTAGTTGCCTGCCGAGCCGATGGGCGTCTGTCACGTTCCGATCAGCGCCCGGATAGAGATGCCGTCGAGCCGACAGCTCTGCCACCGCACCCTTTTTATTGTCACACAAAACAACTCAACGCAAGATGAACACACGCCCGTGGACCGACTGGGACCACATCCTCAAGATCGACCCCGACAAGCCGCTTGTCGACGGCGAGACCTTCGAGGACGTCTGTGAAACCGGCACCGACGCAATCGAGATCGGCGGCACTCTCGGGATGACCGAGGACAAAATGCAGCGGGTCGTCGACGCCTGTGCGGCCTACGACGTGCCACTGTATCAGGAGCCCTCAAACCCCTCGGTCGTCATCGACTCGCCCGCCTTGGATGGCTACCTCATTCCGACCGTCTTCAATTCGAGCGATCCGTTCTGGATCGTCGGCGCGCACAAAGAGTGGGTGCGGATCGAAAACGGCCTCGACTGGGATCGGACGACCACCGAAGCCTACATCGTGATGAACCCCGACGCCTCCGTGGCCGAGTACACCGAGGCCGACTGCGACCAGTCGGCCGACGACGTGGCCTCCTTCGCCCGCGTGGCCGAGAAAATGTTCGGCCAAGAAATCATCTATCTGGAGTACTCCGGCATGTTTGGCGACCCCGAGATCGTGAGTGCCGCAGGCGACGCACTCGACGACTCGACGCTGTTCTACGGCGGCGGTGTCCACGACTACGACGACGCCTACGAGATGGGCCAACACGCCGACGTCGTCGTGGTCGGCGACCTGCTCCACGAGGAAGGCTGTGACGCAGTCAGCGAGACGGTCGACGGTGTCAAGGACGCCCACAAGGCCTCCGCGCCGACGAAATAATCGGTCTCTAGCTCTCTTTTCGCAGCGGCTGTCGACTGCCGTAGGTTCCGGTTCGCCAGAGCCACTCGACGGGGCCGAACCGGAAATATCGGAGCCAGACCACCGAGAGCAGAATCTGAACGGCCCAGATCCCGGCGACGACGCCGAGCAGTTCGACTCGACTCATCGTGCCGAACAGCCCGAGTCCGTGGCCGTAGAAGATCCACGTCGCAAGCACGGTCTGGAGCAGGTAGTTGCTGAGAGCGGTGCGGCCGACTGCCGACAGCGCGGTGAGTTCAAAACCACTGGTCCGGTACCGACAGTAGAGCATCACCGCCGCGATGTAGGCCAGCGCCAACAGCAGACTCCCCCAGTAGTTGAACTGAGTCCCGAAGTAGGCCGTCTCCCGGGCCGCCCAGTCGACGCTGTCGATATACCAGACGCCGGTGAGGATCAGCGCCAGTCCGCCGACCGTGCCGCCGGCCAGCAGTTTCCAGTAGAACCGCGTCGACCGACGGTTCGAGAGGATGCCTGATTTGAATAACCCCATTCCCAACAGCATCAGCCCGCTGAGCCGCCAGAGCGTACTGGAGAGGAACCCCTGTGTCTGGAGGAGAAACGCCGTCGGGCCGCGGTGGTCAAACTGGGCGAGCCAGCCACCACGGTAGGTCGCGATCTCCGAGGCGAGTTCGGCATCCGACGGCGACCATCCGGGGAGGGTCGACCCGGGTGGAACCGACAGCCCCTGAAGAACCGCCATCAGGGTCGGCACGGCGATCAACAACAGCCCGAACCGCGCCAACAGCGCCGGCTCCAGATCACGAACCGAGACGACCAACAGCCCACACAGCGCGTAGAGCACCAGAATATCACCGTACCACAACAAATAGGCGTGGGCCAGTCCGATGCCGAGCAGTATCGCCGTCCGGCGGTAATGTAATCGATCCGCTGAGGCATCGTCCTTGCTCCGAGTGAAGAGGATGATTCCAGCCCCGAACAACAGTGTAAACAGCGTAATAAACTTCTCCTGGGCGAAGACGTGGCCCACCAGCCATGCGATGTAGTTTGCACCGGTGAAATCACCGTAGGCCGTTGGGTTCTGTAACACGGCAAACGGCATCGCAAACACCCGTATGTTGATGATGAGAATCCCGAGCAGGGCAACTCCACGGAGGACATCCAAACTGACGATCCGATCCGACGGAGCGGTCGGACTCGGTCCCGAACTCATTTGGTAACTGTCTTTTTCGCATGCTCAAAAGCTTCCCTGAATCGGGTTGCAGTCGACATGGTCGTCACGGATGGTACCCAGAGAACTCACGCCCGCCTACTGGTCGCGAATTGGCATATTACTTACTGTAGATTGAACTTACACGTCTGTTTTGCGTATAAAAGTACAAACCCTCTGGGAGCGAATCGCACTGTGTTGATTCAAAATGCCAATCCAAGATCTCGCACGCAGTGACGTCATCACCGCGACAAAAGAGACAGCCGTTGCAGAACTCGCACAGACAATGGCTGATGAAACCGTCGGCAGTGTCGTCGTTGTCGACGACGAAACACCAGTTGGAATCGTCACCGACCGTGATCTGGCGCTCCGGTGTGTGGCCGACGAGACAGCGGACAAGACCGCCGACAACGTGATGTCGGAAGATCTCAAGACCATCGAGCCGGATGCTGGCTTCTACGAGGCCGTCGACCTGATGAGCGACAACGGGATTCGTCGGCTCCCGGTCGTCGACGGCGACGAACTCGTCGGAATCCTCACGACGGATGATCTGACCACACTCCTCGCTGACGAACAACAGGGGCTCTCCGACGTCCTCGAAGCCCAGCGGGCTCCTTACGAACAATAACACAGCAGGCGATACAACCTAGCCACAGCGAGTCACGGTCGACCGAAACCGGCCGAGTTTAAGGGCTGTGACCGAAACCCCAGTGTATGCAGAACCGAACCTACACTGCCGACGCCGAACCCGGCGAGACCGTCACGGTCGCCGGCTGGGTCCACGAGATTCGTGACCTCGGTGGCATCGCCTTTCTTATCCTGCGAGATACGACCGGGAAGATCCAGATCAAATTCGAAAAAGACGAGATGGACGACGAGCTCGTCGAGACCGGTCTCAATGCGGCCCGCGAGAGCGTGATCACCGCGACCGGCGCGGTCGACGAAGAACCACGCGCACCCACGGGCGTCGAACTGACGCCCGACTCCGTGGAGGTCATCGCCGAAGCCGATACTGAGCTTCCGCTCGACCCCTCCGGTAAGGTCGACGCCGAGATCTCGACCCGACTCGACAACCGAACGCTCGACCTCCGCAAGGAGGAGGTCCAAGCGATCTTTGAGATCCGCGCCGAGATCCAGCGTGCGGCCCGCGAGACGTTCCGCGATCTGATGTGTACGGAGATCACCACGCCGAAGATCGTCGCCACGGGGACCGAGGGCGGCACCGAGCTGTTCCCGATCACCTACTTCGGCGAAGAGGCCTTCATGAACCAGAGCCCACAGCTGTTCAAGCAGCTGATGGCTGGCTCGAACTTAGAGCGGGTCTTCGAGATCGGCCCGATCTTCCGCGCCGAAGAACACAACACCCCACGACACCTCAACGAGGCAACTTCCATCGACTTCGAGGGGGCGTTCTGCGACCACCACGAGGCGATGGACGTCGCCGAGGCGGTTGTCAAATCGGTCTACGAAGCAGTCGACGAAAACTGCCAGAGCGAACTCGAAGCCCTCGGTCTCGCCGAGGAGTTCGAGGTTCCGGAAGGCGATTTCCCCCGCCTGAGCTACGAGGAGGCCATCGAGCGCATCAACGCCACCGGCGAACTCGACGAACAGCTCGTCTGGGGCGACGACCTCCCGACCGAGGGCGAACACGCGCTTGGACAGGATGTCGGCGAACACTACTTCATCACCGACTGGCCCGCCGAGATCAAACCGTTCTATATCATGGATCAGGAAGACGACGAGCAGCTGTCGACCGGATTCGATATGATGCATCCACGGATGGAACTCGTCTCGGGTGGACAGCGTGAACACCGCTACGACAACCTGATCGAGGGCTTCGAAGCACAGGGTCTCAACCCAGAGGACTTCGACTACTACACGAAGATGTTCAAATACGGGATGCCGCCACACGCCGGGTTTGGACTCGGTGGCGAGCGACTCGTGATGACCCTTCTTGGGTTGGACAACATTCGAGAAGCCGTTCTCTTCCCGCGAGACCGACAACGGCTTTCGCCGTAGTCGGCGAGCGAGAGCAAGCGATTCCTTCGGAATCGCCCAGTTCCCGCGAGACCGACAGCGGCTGAGTCCATAAATCGACGACTAAAAAGAGAAGCGTTAATCGGTCGCTGTTTGTGGTGAGCGTATGAACGACGCGGACGGTCGACCGATGACGACGGCCTTCGTTCCGGGCCACATCACCGGCTTCTTCAGCACGCATCCGGACCCCGAGCCAGCCGCGGCCGGGAGCCGCGGTGCGGGGCTGGCCCTCTCGGATGGCGTCACCGTTACCGTCAGCCGCGGCGCTGGAACCCGGCTCAACGGCGACTCGGTCGAGATTGCGGCCGTCGACCACGTCATCGACCACCTCGGTGTCGAAGCGACGGTCGACGCCGAGACATCACTCCCCCTCGGCGCAGGGTTTGGCGTCTCGGGAGCGATGGCGCTTGGAACCGCACTCGCGGCCAACGCCGCCTTCGGCTGCCACCGGACCGAAAACGAACTGGTCGAGATCGCTCACTGCGCGGAGGTCGAGGCTGGGACCGGCCTCGGCGATGTCGTCGCCCAAGCCCGCGGCGGGCTGCCGATCCGGCTCGAACCCGGCGGCCCGCGCCACGGCGCGCTCGATGGCCTGCCGGCGCGGCCTCGGATCGAGTATCTGACGTTCGGCGAACTGTCGACCGAGACCGTTCTTGCAGGGGATACTGACCGGCTCTCGGCGGCCGGGGAAGCCGCACTCGACGAGCTACTGGCCGAACCGACAGCCGAGCAATTCCTGCGATCCTCGAAGACGTTCGCCGAGGACGCTGGACTGCTGACAGACGACGTTCGGGATGCAATCACGGCCGTCGAGCAGGCTGGCGGGCAGGCCGCGATGGCGATGCTCGGTCGGACGGTGTTCGCACTGGGAACCGGGCTCTCGGCTGCTGGCTACGAGCCCGCAGTCTGTCGCACCGACGCTGCCGGCGGACGGCTCGTCGACGTCGAGGATTCGTGACTGATGTCGGCGATGCGCCCGAAAAGAGAACGTTTTGATGCCGGAGCCGAATCACCCCCCAATGAGCGAGATCGATCTCCCGGAAGATCACCCACGCTACCAGTCACTCCTGACGAGACATCGCATCGAGGCGGGCGTCGATAAGGGAATCACGAGTAAACAGGGCCTAATTGCCGAAGGCCGCGGCGAAGCCTTCGACTACTTATTGGGCGAACAAACAATCGAGAGTGCCGACGCGGCCGAACGCGCCGCGGCGGCTCAGTTGTTGCTTGCTGAGCAGCCAGTGCTCTCTGTCAATGGGAACGTCGCTGCGCTCGTGGCCCCGGAAATCGTCGACCTTGCGGCGGCTGTCGATGCAGATATCGAGATCAACCTCTTTAATCGTACCCCCAAGCGGATGGAGGCTATTGCGACCCATCTCCGGGAGCACGGCGCTGAAGACGTCAAGGGACTCACCGCTGACGGTCGGATTCCGAACCTGAGCCACGAGCGGGCAAAGGTCGACGCCGACGGCATCGGATCGGCGGATGTGGTGGTCGTCCCACTCGAAGACGGCGACCGGGCGGAGGCGCTGGCAGCGATGGGCAAAACCGAAATCGTGATCGATCTCAACCCGCTGTCGCGGTCGGCCCAGACGGCGGCAATTCCGATTGTCGACAACATCATTCGGGCCGTTCCAAATATGACCGATCACGCCCGCGACCTGCAGTCCGCAGACCGGGAGACGCTGGAGGCAATCGTCGACGCGTTCGATGGGGCGGCGGCACTCAGCGATGCTGAGGCTGCGATCCGAGCCGGTGAATTAGACTGACTGGTCCAGAAGACCTATCACTCGACCCGAGAAAAGGCGGGCTATGTTTTCGCAGTCCGGGCTCGCAAGGTCGGTGAGTCCCTGATGGACGCCGACCGCCTTCCAGTCGACCGTCGTACTGTGCTCGCATCGCTCGGTGCAGGCGGAGCCGCCTCGCTGGCTGGCTGTACAGCCTTCGACTCTGGCGCGGATTCCGGGACAACCGAACTAAGCGACGAGGCGGCCCGCGACCTCGCCGAGCAGTTTGCCCCGACACTCTACTTCGATGAGAACGAAAAGTGGTTCCCAACCGATCCCCGGGGCTACGAAAGCCAGCAGGACGGCGAGACCGTCGTCGACGGGTTCGACGCTTTCGATGGCTACACGAAAGCCGCCACCGACTCCGAGGAGCCGCCGGAGCCGACCATGTTCTACCACGCTGTCGAGTACGACGACTCGCCACTGGCAGTTGTTCAGTTCTGGTACTACTCGGCGTTCGACCAGTTTACGACCAACTTCCACTGGCACGACTGGGAAGTGCTCCACGCCTTCGTCGACACCGACTCGGGCGAGCCACAGCTGTACGTCGCCAGCTCCCACTCCGGACGCGTGCCAAACAACGAGTTTCTGGACCCCGATCCCGACCAGCAGCCACGGATTCTGTCGGAACTCGGCTCGCATTCGAGTGCGCTGTCGATCAACGACATCGCCGACCGGTTCCAGCGACTCTCGGCAGACGGCACGTTCGCAGATATCACCAACAGCGCCATCAAAACGCTCGAAGACATCGCAAATATTCCGATTGCTTACGGGCTTCCCAGAGACGAGGGGTCGCGGCTGCCGTATCTGATTCCAGAGCTCGATGGCGCACCAATCTACGACCACGACCGACTCCCCTCGGTCGACCGCGAGGATCTGATCACAGATGCCCTCACGGTGAGTTCGTTTGCCGATCTTACATCGCCACCATCGGATCTCCCAACGCGAGCGACCGGGCTCGTCTTCGGGCACGCGGGCGGTGAGACCAATGATACCGTCGACGTCGAGTACAATCTCGTCTCGACCAGCGAGGTCGACCACATCACGGCCTTTACCGGCCCACAGCTGAGCTTCGAGTTCGACGTCCCGCAGTTCGCCGAGGACGCGCTGGCGGGCCACATCACGACCACCGGTGTTCCATGGAACCAACCGCGATACGAGGAGCCAGCTGCCGACATCACCGATTCGAACCACCGTGGCACACTGGCCGAGCGGTACGATGTCATCGGCGAGCCAGCCTCAGTCAACAGCGTGATTGCCAACATCTCGGAGGCAGTGGCCTCCGACGACGCGCCCGAAGACGAGGGGTTGACAACACAGACGCTGTCGACCGAAGGAGTTGCGCTGCTCGAAAGCGATCCCGAGGCCGTCCCGACGTTCCGGGGGCTCGCAGTCATGCAGGGGGTCCCGGCGGGCGAGCACCGACTGACGATCAACGCCGCCGGTGTCGAACCGCACAGCGAGACGCTGGCGGTCGACGACAGCGCGGAGTCGACCCTCGCCGGTGTCGAAGGGCAGATCCCGCTGGTCGCCCGCGAGAACGCGATCAAACTCGAAGTCGACGCCACGGGATCGGACAGCGAGATCACGACCCTCGCTGTCGAGGACGATTTCGCCGGGCGGCTCTACGACGCTCCGCTCTCCGAGCAGGACGCCGTCTACGTCCACCGCGGCGGGGCCTACACGGCGGAGGTTCGGGATAGCGACGACGAGATCGGTGCCGAGCGCGTCAATCCGACGGACGACGAGGGAGTTCGCATCGAGAACCCCGAGACCGGCAAAGGCTCGCTCGCAGCGTATCTCGCCGACGTGGCCGACGAGACGAGTGCAGCCGTGGCCGCGGTCGACGAGGAGGGCGATAGTGACGACGACGATCCGAACGGAAACGGTGGGTCCGATAGTGGCTCGGAAAACGCCGTTCAGGGCTTGAGGCGGGCGCTGGAGGCGGTCGCCGAGGCCGCCCGTCGAGCCGCCGAACGAGCCGCCGCGGGGGATCGCGGCGGGGCCGATCAGAGCCTTTCGAACGTCCGAGACCGTCTCGACCGCGTGTCGGCGCGGCTCGCCGAAGCCAGCGACGACCTGCCCGACGAGCTCGAAGCCGCCACCGAGCGTCGACTCGATCAGTCGCGTCGACGGGCCGAACAGGCGCGGGCGGCCGAAAAACTGTAAGGGATAGTTAGACGCCGACTACTGGGGGTCGGCAGCGGCCGCAAGTCGGTCGCAGTCGTGGGGTTCCGAGAAGTCGAGATCCGGGCCACGGGCGATGATGCCGTGGGGTGTCACGTCGGGATGAGTCGTGTAGTAGTGTTCTTTTATGTGCTCTATGTCGACCGTCTCGGCGACGCCGAGTTCTCTCGGTAACATCATAAATCCATATTGAAAACGTAGTGAATATATATCTGAGCTCAGCACGATAGCCAATCTTATAATCAGGTAAGGTTCACAACATAATATGTATCTTGGCATTGTCCCCAGTCACGACGGGCAACATCATGATCCGAGTGCTTGTCTTATAGATGGTGGAGAGATCCTCGCGTTCGTCGAAGAAGAGCGGATGAGTCGCAATAAACACGCCGTGGGAGAGTTTCCAATAAACGCTATTGAGGAATGCCTCCATCTCGGTGGCGCTGATTTGACTGATATCGAGGAGATCGGTCTTTCACGAAACTACGATAATCGGCGAAAAATCCTTGGGCGTCTTGCGAAACGCGCAATCCGTTCGGATATTGGTCTAGCGGAGAAATTATGGGATACTGTAATGCTTCCTGTCAAACAGACAGCTACGATGACCAATAGCTCACTTCGTTCGGTCGTTATCAACCGACTTACCGAGCACTTTTCAGTCGCTAAGGACGATGTCCCACGTATTTCCTGTCTTAATCATCAACTCACACACGCTGCGAGTGCGTTCTATCCGAGCGGTTTCGATAAAGGACTTGTCGTCTCATTAGACAATTACGGAGGTCATCTATCAGGTGCCGTCTACACTGGAAACGAGAACGGGATTGAGGAACTAGAGTCGTTCCTTCGATTCAATTCTCTGGGACGGTTCTACGGAGATATCACGGAATTCCGAGGATTTCAACGCTCAAACGGCGAGGGAAAGGTGATGGGACTGGCACCGTACGGAGAACAAAATGATCATGTCAAACGTGTTATTGAGTCATATATCAATTTCGAGGATGAGGCCTATGACACCGAATCACTCACCTTCCGAAAGACGGGAGACGCCGTCAGCAAATTAGAAGCTGACTTGGGTATCGATGCTCGGTATTGGCGCGATGAAATAACTCAAGCGCACAAAGATGTCGCATTCCATGCCCAGCAGGCACTGGAAGACGTTACGACCGAGTTAGTGTCACACTACATCTCCGAGGTAGATACTGGAAACGTTTGTCTTGCTGGCGGGGTTGCGCTCAACTGTAAACTGAACAAGCAGATTCGTAATCTTCCAGAAGTTAACGACATTTTTGTTCAACCTGCTGCCAACGACGCTGGCGGCTCTCTCGGTGCGGCCATTGCACTGAGTAGGGACGATGGAAACGAAATTCAGGAGATGAAACACGTTTACCTCGGTAGTGAATTCAACGAGGAGGAAATACGTGACACGCTCGAGCGACTCAAACTGTCGTACAGTACCATCGATGACGTCCCGAAGACGATCGCAGACTTACTCTCTAACGGTGAAATCGTCGGTTGGTTTCAAGGACGTATGGAGAGTGGACCACGAGCACTCGGAAATCGGTCGATACTCGCAGACCCACGGAGTATCGACAGTCGCGACAACGTTAACAAATACGTAAAACATCGCGAAGAGTGGCGGCCTTTTGCTCCAAGTATGCTCTACGAGGAGGCCGAGCGTTATCTAAAAGGCAGCGTGAGCAAGGCCGCATACTTCATGATAGATACGTATGAGACAACCCCCAAAGCCGTAGATGACATCCCTGCAGCCCTACATCCACGCGACAATACGACCCGTCCACAGGTCGTTACCCGGGAACGAAACGAACGGTACTACGAGTTATTACAGGAACTCAAAGAAAAAACGGGTATTGGCGTCGTCCTGAATACAAGCTTCAACGACAGTGGCGAACCGATCGTCAGAACCCCACGCGAGGCCGTTCGGGACTTTTATTCGATGGGTATGGACGCGCTCGTTATAGAGGATATCCTCATCCGGAAATCTCAGTCGGAAACCAACCATTCAGTCACGGAGTGACTGTCAAGATTATATTAATAACATATAAATTTTTTCAGCAAAAACCGAAGAGACCGATCCCATCTGCCGAATGCCGTCAGATAGAGTGGATATATACGAGATGTTTTGATGGTATTCGAACCACCGACATAGCCGAGGTGAGATGTATATCTATGGTTTGGAGAATCCAGAAATAATCTGGAATCTACTGCAAACTTATCGAGTAAAAATGATTGGAGTTCACGACAAGGGTGTTTTCATGTTCTCCGAGACTGGTTCGGGAGGGCCACCATCATAGAGAGCGAATTTGTACCACAGGCAGTTGAAATAACTGTTATACTGATAGATAACCAACTGACAAGGACTGTTGAAAAGGTCGGAGAGAGGACTGATCGGGCGAGAGCATGACGGAGAGTGGCAGAAAAAACCGGTCAGGTATCGGTGTCGCTGCGTCCTCCACCGAACGAATTGCCCTCCCTTAGTGAGTCTATCCCTGTCGCAGGGAGCATCCAGATTCAGGCCCACCTCATCGGGGTCGTATGACTCAGAACCGGTCGACACTAGATGTTACCGGCAGTGGTAGGGCTAACCGAGTGGTACGAGCACCAACAAACCGATCACGGAACGTCAGTCCCTGAGTCGACCACCACGGTCGTCGACAACATCATTCGAGCAGTCCCGAACATGACCGCCCACGCACGCGAGCTACAGACGGTCGACCGCGAGACGCTGGAGGAGATCGTCGCGGAGTTCGATCCGGCGGCTGCACTCGCGGCGGCCGAAGCCGCGATTCGGAACGGCGATCTCGACTAGCGCCGAGTAGCCGCCACCTACTGGGGGGCATCGACCGCACTGAGCTGGTCGCGGTCGTGGGGTTCCGAGAAGTCGAGATCCGGGCCACGGGCGATGATGCCGTGGGGCGTCACGTCGGGATGGGTCGTGTAGTAGTGTTCTTTTATGTGCTCTATGTCGACCGTCTCGGCGACACCCGGCTGCTGGTAGACGTCTCGCAGGTAGGGCCAGAGGTTCTCGTACTGGTGGATGTACTGCACGTTACACATGAAGTGTGTATGGTAGACGTGATCGAACCGAATGAGGGTCGTAAACATGCAGATGTCGGCCTCGGTCAACTGGTCGCCAGCGAGGAACCGTTGGTCTTCGAGGACCGAATCCCAGTGGTCGAGGGCGTCGAACAGTTCGTCGACGGCCTCGTCGTAGGGGCCCTGTTTGGTCGCGAATCCGGCCCGGTAGACCCCGTTGTTGATCGGCTCGTAGATATCGGTGATGATCTCGTCGACCTCGTCGCGGATCGATTCGGGTGCGAGGTCGACATCCCGTTCGGCCACGTCGCCGAAGCCCGTCGAGAGCATCCGAATGATCTCGCGGGATTCGTTGTTGACGATGG
>Ga0306899_1000725_pt1 | contig 14969 bp, 18 predicted proteins | sample AntRauMFilla3764_FD_190407 | JGI IMG/M metagenome (GOLD analysis project Ga0306899, IMG submission 190407) | Saline lake microbial communities from Rauer Islands, Antarctica - Metagenome Filla 3 #764 (v2) (version 2) | ecosystem: Environmental > Aquatic > Non-marine Saline and Alkaline > Saline ... | reverse complement strand
GTAAATAATGTCAATAGCAACCTGTTCGTTGCAACAGGACGTCCTTTTGATAGAGTGTTTTACAGAGAAATCTACACTATTCCCACACTGTTTCCAGTCTCAAATCGTAGTGAGACACGGCCTTATGACACGTACCGAATCGAAAGTGAAGTACCAAAATCGCAAAGCGAAAAAGCAAGTGCCCGAACAAGTGAGCCGTCATCATCTGATCCCGAAAAGGGATTTATTTTTTGGGGCGTTCGTGTCAGATGAAGCGGAAGCGGAAGCGGAAGCAGGTGTTCGCATGTGCAACAGGAGGATGTTGGCTTGTTTCACAAGGTCCGTAAGTGCGCCGCTGATGTCTCCTAGATGTTCCGAAATATCACCGAGATGATCCGCGATTAATGTTCTGTTATCTTCACTGTCATTGTACACTGTATCAACGTCTTCGTCGTCGTCTTCGTCTTCGTCTTCGTCGTCGTAATCGTCACGTTCTTCTTCTTCTTGTGGATTATTCATCGGTTCGCCTCCCACTCTTCCTTTGACCGTGGGGGGTGTGCGCTTCGACTCGTCGGTGAAAGCGTCCACGCCATGTTGTACGACGTCGTTATCGACGAGGTGTATCTCTCCGTTTTCTGTCTTCTCTTCGTCATCGTAACCACCTCCTCCACCGGTTGTATTGTTGGATTGGTCATAGTTTTCGGTATATTTTTCGCTTTCTGTATCGGTATCGCTATTTTTTGTCGTGTCGATTTCACTTTCACTTTCACCTTCTGTATCGGTATCGGTATCGGTATCGCTATTTTTTGTCGTGTCGATTTCACTTTCACTTTCACCTTCTGTATCGGTATCGGTATCGGTATCGCTGCTCATGGTCTCGCTGAAGCTGTCGCTATCAGCGTCGCTATATTCATGGCCCGTGTTCTTCTGTTCTCGTTCTCGTTCTTGTTCTTGTTCGTTAACCTGTTTGAGTTTCGGTTTCGATTTGGCAGCACCCTCCGTCTGAGGTACGACGATTATCTTTTGGTTTCGAGCGTTCGGAGTCGTTGGACTCGGTTCCATGTCACAGATACGGGGAGGAGGGAACGGCGTTATATACATGACCATCTTTTTTTTCTGTGAATACAACAACCGAAAGGCGAGCGCACGCGTGGAGGATTCGAGTGAATGCTACTCACGATCATCGTATTATTTGCGATCATCTTCGTGCTCTTGCTCCTGGAAGGCACGTCCCGACCCATTGACCTAGTGAGCGTGGTAGCGGCCATGATGATCCTCGTGCTCCAGTACCTCCACATCGTACACGGAGGCATTGATAAGGTGCGGTTTCGCGAGTCTAGAGCCGCCCAATCGAATATCGAGAGGTACGTTGACGCGTCATCTAACACGTCAACGTCTATGTCTACGGTGCAACAGGTGACGAACGGAGAGATGGACCAGAGAGATCAGAGAGATCAGAGGCTCGTATCCGGGACCAACCGTAGACGCGTGTTCGCCAACGCATTCGACGGCAAAGAAGATATCTCGGGGTTTCCGGACGGCTTGACGATGTACACCTCGTCCTTCAGTTCCGCATCTTATCCCGAGTCGGGAGGAAAGCTGTGGCACAACCAGGTCAGCACCGACGAAAGAGCGGTCCGAAAGGTCCAACAAGCCGAAGACGACCAGACGACAAGAGACGACGACGGACCCAAATGTTCTATCCAAGCGGCCACACAACTCTTGCGTTCGCGCAGGTTGCACTTCCACCGGACCCCCACGTTTTCGCGAAAAGACGGTTTCGTGATGGGTACCAACTCGCTGGTCGGACCGTACTCTTTCCGCATGGGCATCCGGGGGGACATGGCGTTCACCCTGTTCTTCCTCTGTCAATTCACGGGCGGCGTCACAGAACCAGTTACCGTCTTTCGCCTTTTCGCCAACACACACGGTAATAACGGCCTGGCTTTCGTGATCACCGAGGGCTCCACCAGACAACAGAGAGACGCCGGTGGCGGAAATAGGACGACGGGTGGGGGCGAGCGCCGCGCTCTGCGCATGAAGGTGGTGGTGGGGGACGCGCACGAGATCCAGCTCCGACCCGAGAGGAGCAAGTCCGACGCGTTGGTGGTGGACTCTGACCGCAAATATATGTTCAGCGTCACCAAAAATTATAATCGTGTCCGCGTTGACGTCCACGACGTCGCCAGCGACGAAGAACCCCGGACGCTACTGGCGGACGTCAACATCGGTACCCACTCCCCCATCCTCCTCAGCAACAAGGACATGGTCGTCAACGAACATTCCAACTGGAATGCCAACATCCAGGCGTTCGGCGTGTTCGATCGCGCGCTCACGCCCCGGGAGGTCACCTCCCTCTACGAACATTACCACGAAATGTACCGTCAATTGGACACGGCTTACGTGCAGTTGGCCGAAAAAGTGGAGGAGATGGCCAAGCTCAGAGCGTGCCCTTTCGATGCACCCACCTGCCACGCCTGCAGGGGCGTAGAGGACTGGACCAACATCGAGAACGTGTATGCATCGACGGAAGAATGCCGCAAAGCCATAGCCGCGTTTTGCTCCAAGAACACCACGCACGAGCGCTGCAAGTGTTGGAACGCGAACCACCCCGCCTACGACACACAGTGCAAAGCTCATCGCTGCGCTATGAGCGGCGAAACCGCTCCCGAGTGTCGACCTCCACCACAACAGGCGCCACAAGAGTGTCCAAAGGACCCGAAAATGAGCCCGGACGAGGTGCGCCAAATGCTCGCGGTGGTCGTGCAACAAGAGCAAAAACGCGCGGAATCCGACACCGAACGAGACAGGCTCGAACAGGCGCGTTTACGCGCCCAGGAGGACCAGGCCAGGCGCGCCGCAGCCAGTCCCATGGACGACGAAGAGTACGTAGTACCCAAAGACGAAAATAAACAGTCGTTCTGGGCCTGGCTCTTCGGTTGGTAAGGACGAAAATAAAAGTCCGACGTGACGATACAAGGCCTGTCTGTCATCCCTATGCCATTGGAACCATATGTTGCCCGCCATGGACACGGATGCAGCGCTGTTTCGTCGAGTACGAAACGTCGCCGTCGCGAAACACGCGGTAGAACGTCGTCTTTCATCGATGCACGGTGCACGATGCCCCTTGCAAGTAAACTTCGAGTTCTTCTTTTGTTTTTCAGCTCGCGAAATATCCGCTGCCCAGTTGTATATAAAGCCAGATAAGTACATGTCTAATTTTAGTACACCATGGCTATCCACTTGGTGATAAAGTACACACCGTGTTACGATTTATCGACATGGCGCGTGATAGGCGTGTGTACCGACCGTGACTCTGCCGTCCGTCTTGCCACGAGCACTGCCCTGAGTGAGATCAACATCGATGTGTACGATCCCCGAAGCCGTTTTCAGTACGATGACACGTCAGGTGCATTTGATGATGAATGGTTCAAATACACGGGAACGTGCGAATGTTGGATAGAGACCTGGAACCCGGATGAGCAGAAAAATGAGCCGAAGGAGAATACTTCAATCCACGTCGATTCCGCTATAAAGAAATGGATCGTAGAATGTGCGTCGACTGCAGATGATGCACTTAACACACTGGACGCGTGGAAACATGGAGAGCGCGTCGATGTCATCACTCCGTTCATCGACGCTGTCGAGAAAGACGTCTGGTACGATTCGCGCACGTCCAACCCGCTAGGTTCTGCTTCGCAATTCGAGTGGGAAAAACGATTCGGCAAGAAAGGTGGGCTCGAATTAAACCTCGATACGAACTGCTGCGTCGACGAAAACGACGGTGTGCGTTTAGTCGTCTTTTTCGATAGTAAGGGGGAACAGTCGACTTATTCGAGAGAGATGGATATAGATATCATACCGGGTCTGGCGATGTCAGTCGCTTACGATGACGCGGAAAGGATCCAGGCGATCACGTTGAGGTACACGAGCTTAGACGCTGCGAAGCTTGCGAAAGGTGTCGTTCAAAACGAGCATCCGCTTCACTGGGAGTACGAAGAAGACGAAGACGTTTTGAAGGTTTATTTCAGCGAAGGAGCGACATCGAGTTTCGGCGGAGTCGAGCGTGCAAGCACGAGCCTACCCGGTGTATCTGCCGTGTTCGGAGTCGTTCACAAATTCGTGCCGCCTTATACGACGACCAAGACGCTCCGGGAAATCTGCATCAATGCACCCACTCATCGCCTAGCTTGTCAGAATGGTAAAGTGTGAATAAACTCTGACAAGGATTTGACATGCTCGAGCTGCCACCGACCGTATTTGCGTTTTCATGTGTTTCCCTCGCCGTGGTTCGCGTACAAACCATTTTCAAGACTTCGACGTGACCTTTCTTGGCCGCCCCTTCCAGGGCCCATTTCGAACATCCTTTGTTGTTACGATTCGCGTGCAAGCATTGTACGACTTCGAGATGACCGTTCCAGGCCGCCCCGTCCATCGCCGACGTCGTATATCCCTCTATGCGGTTCGCGTTCAATATTTGGATGACGTTCACCGTCATACTTCTTCCAGTGAAGTGTTTTTTTTTATGCACGCACGCGATCGGCTGTAATCGTGAGTATGCTCGGACGGCGGCCTCTCTAAATCCCAAAGGAAAAAATCGGTGTTCATATTCTTTTGATCGGGACGCGGTACTGGACTGGTTGACGCAGGGGGTTTTGTTTTTATGCTTTACCGACTGTGTCAATTGACCATCACGGCGTGACGAGTTGTCACATTTTGTAAACCACTTATTTTGCGCACAGCGTTCACCGGAGCGCGAGCAAACGCGTGATCATCTGAGAACACCGACAGCTCGCTCTCTTTCAAGACAACGAAGTGGTATGAGGGCATCAAGAGCAACACGTGTACGATACTCGTCGACTCACCGGGCAGATCACACAGCGGGCTGATGGTGTGACTCTGCATCAGGTTGCCTGTTCCAGTGAGACACCACACCACGACGTGGCGTCGGATGGTGGTCAGGAGCGCCCTGAGGCTCGTTAGAGCAACCTCGTTGTGTTCTCCATCCGATGCGTCCAGGAACTCCGTTTTAGAAGGGTCCGCGGAGCGCATGCCCGTTATCGTCTGCCGAAAGAGGTGAGGATCTATGGCACACCCGGACAAGACGCACATCAAAAGACACACATTGCGGTAAAGACCGAAACGCGTGCCCTGGTCTACGGCAGGCAGACTGACAGGTTTCTTGAGCGGCAAGCCGTTGAACTCTGTGACCTGAACCTCAATCGACGGCATACTGAATGCTGTCTATCGATTGGATTGGATTGGATTGATTGATTGATCGACTCGACGGGTCAAATGTAGAGCGCAAAGTTATCGTCGATTTTTTCGGTATATGCTATGCGCAAAGTGTTCACAAGTCACATCGGGTCGGTGATGTGCGTCAATACAACCGTTATGTTGTCGGTGCTTCCCCTTCGGATGGCCTCGTCGACGAGAGTGCGCGCTATGTTGCGCTGGCGTTTGGGTGTCGTGCTGGCGTTTCGGCTCCTGGCGGATGTACTTCGCGGATCGATCGTCTGATGCCCCGTTTCCGACGCCGACAGCGCTTTGTCGACTATACCCATAACGTCGTCCATGGTCATGACGTCCCACAGGCCGTCCGATGCGGTGCAAATATACTTGTCTTTGCGTCCCAACGTGTAAGTGTACACGTCTGGCTCCGGTGACACGAAAGGACGGAGATACCAGTCGCCCAGGGCGCGCGTCATGTTCAGGACGCCCATCACGCGTTCCCCCCCGAACGTGTCCCTGATGACCCTACCGCCCTGGCGCGCGATGCGAGCCCTGTCGCCGGCGTGCTCCATGCAATGGTCGTCCGTGATCTGGCGCATCCCCGATGCCGTCCTCACCACCATCCGGGAGTCACCCACGTTGGCAACCGTGAGTTTCTTGGCCTTTCTGTCGAGCAGACCCATGCACACCGTCGTCCCACATGCGTGACCCTCGTTCGATACGACGGCATCCAGACATTTGCGGTCGATCCGTTTCAGAGCCTCGACCAAGGCGTATTTCGCGTCGTCGCCGGAGATGTCCATCAATTTGCAGACGGTATCCGGCATATCGTCTGCGCAAGCGTCGGAGATCGTATTACCACCATGACCGTCGTACACCGCGAAAAAGTAAGCGCCCCTGCACACCCTGCTGTTCACGCTGTACCTGTCTTCCATGTAGTCTCGAGCGTTCTTCACGCTACACACCTCCGTCCTCATTTTGGTTGACGATTTGCAGTACGCGCACATATTAAATACACCAAAGCAAACGCCGAGGCCAAAAATTTACAACCGTGACAACGACCGACTACAGAGTAAGTACAATGCACGTTCTACGTCGGCAAATATTTGTTCATCATCCAAAAAAAAGACTTGATGTAGCCGAAAACGTCACTTCGAGGTCGACGTACACGTACAAGCCGCTTACATGGCCTACATGTAGGTTGTCGTACAACTTCAATATCCATCTCATTCTCCATCTCCGTATTATCTCGAGCGTCCACATTTACGTCGTCCATATTGATAGTTCCTTGATCTTCTATAAAAAGGTCATCATGGACAGGAAGAGGAAGAGGAAGAGGAAGAGGAAGAGGAAGAGGAAGAGGAAGAGGAAGAGGAAGAGGAAGAGGAAGAGGAAGAGGAAGAGGAAGAGGAGGCGACGAAGGCGCGATGCCGAGTCGACTGTGTGTGGTATGCACAGACTGGACCGAAAATCCTCGTACCGCGATACACGCGCTCGTCGCGACCATCGCGACCATTATGACGGACACGATCGTGCGCCACTTCATTGAAACTTTGCTTTCTTCGTACAATACGATGTATTCTAAACGTCTCCTCTTTTTCGTTAAAGATTTGATGTCCATGTCGAGCTCGTCCGTGCTCATTTGCGACAAGTCTTTCTCCAAAAAAGTCCGAGATAAGCTCGGGCGCCCGAGTTGATCGACCAAACGGCCCAACGCTTCGGTTTCGTTACGCCAACGTAACTCTCGTCCGGTCCTGGACGACATGGCGTCCACGTCACGTAACTGTACGGCAGATGTCGAGGTCGAGGTCGAGGTCGAGGTCTATAATGAGGCGTCACACAGTAGATCCTGACTCCTATACACGTCGTTTATATCAGTAGCGTCCCACGATATTCCGTAAACGTGCCAGAAAATGGCTGAAGCATTCCGTCGTTCATCACAACGATCGACCCACACGGAATCGTTTCATCGTCGTCTTCTTCATCGAACGCGGCATCATGGTCGACGTATTGTCCGTTCTGTACAGGACATTCGTAGTCCTCGTCGCACAACCTCTCTAGGAGGCGTTGGTCGTGGCTGACGACCACCACTCCGCCTCCGAAATTTCGCAAACCTTCGGTGAGGGCGTCTATAGATTCCATGTCTAAATTGTTCGTCGGCTCGTCTAATAGGATCATGTGTGGACAACGGGCGCAGATGGACGCGAACGCGACACGCGCTTTTTGACCTCCGCTCAGACGCTCGACCAGGCTGACCTGGTTCACACCCGTCACGCCGAACCTTCCTAGAAGCTCCCGTGCGAGCTGCTGGTCGTGACGCAAGTCGTCCGGAAGGTGGTCACTCACGATGTTCGCAGGAGTAGGATTGGGCGTGGCCGTGTCGAAGTGTTGCGAATAAGAAGCGACTCTCAAATGCGGCCATCTCCGGACCTCTCCCGTGGTGGGTCGTATCTCTTCGCCCAAGACGCGCATCAGCGTCGTCTTTCCGGTTCCGTTGCGTCCGACGATCGCGAAGCGAGAGTTGGCGTATATGCCGAGGTCGACGTGCTTCAGGAGCGTCTTCGGAGGACTGTTTACATCGAGACCTACATCAGCGAGTTGCAGCAGCGCGACGGAAGGGGGAGGACGACGACGACCTGACGCGTAGTCCACCGTTTTATTGCGAAGCCAATCAAAATCGAAGTGCACGGCGTCCTTCCGGGCGCGCTGGTACTGTTCCACTTGCTTTCGCAGGACGCTCTTCTTGTTATTGTTGTTGTTGTTGTTGAGGCCACCACCACCGGATGTTTTCTTTTTCGACGAACGAACAAACGAGTTGAACGCCTCTCTTTCGCGCAGGGAGCGCGCGACCTCAAAACTCCGAAATCCCCCGACGTGGTGAAGGAGGCGCCCGTCGCGTACCTCCAAAACGTCCGTTGTGACGTTCTCTAGGAATCCCCGATCGTGGCTCACGACGATCACCGACGAGCGCGCCGCGACGGTTGGCGAGCAGAGGTATGCTCCCAGCCACGACACGGCGTCCAGGTCCAAGTGATTCGTCGGTTCGTCCAACAAGAGCATTGCAGGCTCCGTGTACAGAGCGCGAGCGAGATACAACCGAGTCCGCCAACCACCGCTCAACTGCGTTGCGTGGGTTTGGCGTTGCATGTCCGACGTAAATCCAAGGCCGTACAACAGTTTTGCGGCTCTTGTGCGTGCGGTGGATGAGTCGATGTCTGACATGAGCTGCTGCCGGAGGAGATGCTGTTCGTAATTCCCGTCACCGCATTCCCCCTCAAACTCATTTCTTTCTAGTTCTGCGTACGTCGCGTCACCCTCCGCGACCCATTCCAATAAGCTCTTGGTATCGTCTAGGCCATCTTTTCGCATTTCTTGGTCAACGAGAGCCACCGAAACAGACGCTCCGTCATGGTGTCTCGCCGACACGTCCTCCTGGATCACACGGAGAAGCGTGCTTTTTCCCTGACCGTTGCGCCCGATCAGCCCGTACCGCTTCCCCCTTGAAATAGGTACACGGACTCGCTCGATGAGGGTGCGTCCTCCCGCGTGTATCGCGTCCCTCTCGAAGAGCGTCATCGGTATAGGGTGTAAGGGTTAGCCAATTCCGTATATTTCGTAAAACCTATAAGGATGAGTCGATTTATGTCAGAAAAAATACACAATCCCGTGCATTTGCCAATGAGCCGAAAGCGCGTGTGACTTCTAAAGGATCATATCCGTGTCAGATCAAAACCCGAACGACTTTCCCGTGTTCTTTTTGGCTTCCAACAAGTTCTGTCTTTCTTTGACCGTCAATGTGGAGTGTACCTTGGGGGGGGCCGGATCTTGTGTTTTTTTACCGGCGTTCGAGTTCGGTTTCTTGGCCACTTGCGACTTGCCGGGGGCACCCGAGGCGTTCGAGTTCGGCTTTTTGGCCACTTGCGACTTGGGTGCATTCGAGTTCGAGTTCGAGTTCGAGTTCGGCTTTTTGGCCACTTGTGACTTTGCGACTTGCGACTTACCGGGGGCGCCGGAAGCGTTCGAGTTCGGCTTTTTGGCCACTTGTGACGAAGGTCTATTCGCGAGTGATGTTCCTGGTTGTGGCTTTCTGAACGGTTCAATGAACTTGTTACATTCTCCGTATTCTGGATAGTTACGGTACAACGAGCCTGCGACGCACCCCAATGTCTTGCGGAAAGCTTGTTTATGTGCGGGTTGCGTCAGTTTGTCACTGTAGTAATGACCTTTAATGCTTTCCCAATCTCCGGGGTTGCCCAACTTCCAGTTCTCCGAGCCGAGCGTCTTGATGCCGTCGATCACGCCACAGTCTTTCACCACGGAACACACCTCTTTGTTGTTGGGGTCGATGCACTTTTTGTGCAGCACGTCCTCCCTGATTTTGTTTTTGCACTCGAATGTCTTGATATCCGCGGCAACTTCTTCGGGGTTCCTGTTCTGTACTACCGCATTCTTTTTCGGAGGCTGCTGCTGATTCGCTGGTCCGCCTCGCGAAGGCGGACTGGGTGAAGCGGCGGCAGGAGTGGATTGAGGTGCCTTTCGTGAGGCGTTCGTCGCAGGTCCTACTGCCGCACTGGGCGGTTGAGATTTCGGAGGAGGAAGGACGGAAGCCGGTAAGGAAGAGGGAGGCGATATACCGCCGTGTGCGTATCGCGCGTTCGTCATGGCTTCTATTTATATAATTAGCAACACATTTATTTTCGTTTCTTCCCTTTGCCTCCCCCCTTTTTGGCATTGACACGGATGTCGAACTCTCGATCGTCCGACACAGGTTTCGCGTCTTCTTTTGAACCGCTCATCACCACAGTGTCTTCTCCCGACATGTCCGTTTCTACTTTGTCGTCTTCCGTTTCTACTTTGTCGTCTTCCGTTGGCACTTTTCCGTCTTCCGTTGGCACTTTGCCGTCTTCCGTTGGCACTTTGCCGTCTTCCGTTGGCACCTTGTCGTCTTCCAACGGCACTTTGTCGTCTTCCAACGGCACTTTGTCGTTTTCCGTTGGCACTTTGTCGTCTTCAGTTGTCGATTCGTTCACTGTCACGTGATAATTTCCTATTTTTGTAGGCGATGTTAACGTGTTAGGAACGTATACGTCCCTATTGCACATCGTGATACTGGACCCGGCTTCCGTTTCTGCTCTTTCTCTTTTTCTTTCTGTACTTTTTCTCTTTTCTTCGGCCAATGTGGATGTCGTCGACGTGGCAAACTCCCGGAAATCATCTTCAAGTTGCTCCATCGTCGACCGTAAAGTACCGATCCGGTTGTTCAGGGTCTCGAATTTATCGGCCACCATCTGAGCCACCGCGTGCTCGCACTTGTACGTCATGGCGACGTCCATCATGTGACGCTCTTTCTTCATGTCCGTTCTCATCCCGTCTTTCAGATCGGAAATACTGGCCTTGATAAGCTCCGTCGAAATTACACGGATCCTGTCGTCAACCTGTTCGTTGCTCCATTTCGGATACGTTTCGTTCTCCTTCCTCAGGTCAGCCACCGCCTTCTGCAGCGTAGTTTGGACAGCGTTAGTAGCCGCAATTTGCGCGGCGATCGAGTTCATTTGGTTGTTCACGCCGAACATTAGAGTCGTCTGTTCACGATCCCGGCGGCTACCTTGTACTTGTTTCTTCTCCTATCATATAATAATAAGTCGCGACGTAACGCATCGGCGGCGATGGTGTTAGCCGAGTCTCTAATGGCGTTCAACAACAGCAAGATCGTGTGGGCCACCACCATGATGCTATTCAACCTAGGCTCGAAACACGTCATGGGCGACGTGTCACCCTCACAGGAGCGCATCTTGGCTCATTCCGCCACCAAACACGTTGTCTTGCTCTGTATGTTTTTCGTAGCTACGCACGACATAACGACATCCGTCATCATGACGTTCGCGTTTGTCGTGTTCTTCCGCGTCCTCTTCCACGAACAAAGCCGGTTCTGTATTCTCCCCGAACGTCTGGTGAGGATACCAGAAACAGAGCCCAAAAACGAGAGAGAAGAAACAGCAGAAACAAAGGTAAAGAAAGAGGAAAAAAAGGAAAAAGACGAGAAAGAAGAAGAAGAGAAGAGAGGCGAAGAATCGGAAAAAAAAGAGGGATACACGAACGCGATCGACCAATGCGTCAGTAAAATAGCTCCACCCGCGTTCAAGGGCAGATACAAATACAGATACAATGACACTTTCGACGCATTCGATCCTTACCTCGCTTTCGTGGCTTCTCCGGCCGTTATCAGTACCACCTCGGCGTGATATTCATGATGATTTTTATAATCGTGAAATTGTGAAATCGTGAATAGCGTAGTGTGCTTGTGTGAACTACTCATTCTAATTCTTATTCTGTTCGAGTAGGCGACGTAGCCCGTCCTGGTCGACGCACGTGTCTTCTATGCAGATCTTGCCACCCTCGGCGACGTTGAGGTCCTTTTCGACCTTGACGTTGCCGTTCACACGAGCGTCGTTCGTGATGACCACCGAGTTGTTAGGCGCATCCGCGGCGTAATCGAAAGAGCCCGTACGGTGGTTGCCCAGAACCAGTTTGTCTCCGTTCCATCCCGCGAACAACGCCCCGTTCGAAGCATTGTTCCAGGAATCGTACGCGTCGATGTGGCGTCCCACCCGAAAGGTCGTGTTTTCGACGCGGCCTTTGAGGTTGATGTTGCCCTCGATGACGGCTTTTCCGTGAAAGTGCGCGTCGTTCGTCAGCACGATCGAGTCGTCCTGTCGGGTGCGGGCATAGTCCTCGGCTCGACCGCTGTTGTTGCCGAGGATGAGCTTGTCGCCGTTCCATCCCGCGAACAGCGCGCCTTTCGTGCCCTCCCACGACTCACGCGCGTCGAGGTGCCGACCGACCTTGACGTCACCCGCGACCTGCACGTCACCCTGTATTTTGTTGGGACCGTCCGCGCCCGAAGGGAACTCGGTCTGTCCGTCGTCGCCGGAGCCGATGTTTTGGGTCGACCTCTCCGAACTACCCCCTTTGGTGCGTAACCCGCCCTTGGCGGTCACTTTCCCGTCGACTTCGGTATTGCCGCGCAGCTTACTCCTGCCGTGGATCTCGGTGTCGCCCTGGATGTGGTTCTTACCGTCGCTCGGATCCGGAAAGCGCGTGGGTTCGTCGACCGAAGAAGTTGCGTCGAACGTGTTAGAGGTATTGGCGCCACGAGGAAACGTCGCCCCTTTCCCTTTGCCACCCACGACCGTCAAGTTACCCGTTTCTAATCGATCGGTGGTCACCGCTTCGGCGTCGACGTCCTCCGCGCGGAGAGCGTCGTGAACCCGCACACGTCGTTTGCCACCGGATGACTTTCCGACGATATCTAATTCGTCCGTAAGTTTTCCGTAACATATATTCCCATCCGAACCTCCTCCTCCGTTACTACCATCGAGGCTACCCGCACCGGTCTCTAAACATGCGCCGTCTCCGAGACCGACGCCCTTCGCCGCCCATACTTTTCCTGCAGAAAAGGGCACATATCCCCCCCCTTTGTCGCTCGTCAGATGCACCCCTCCTTCCGAATGCAGGGCTTCCGACGGAGGGTTCGTACTCATACGACCGTCGTTTCCGAGCACGAGCGCGTCGGTGTTGAATCGCGTGGCGTTCACGGCTCGTCGTGCCGCTGCCTCTTTCTCTTGGGCTTCGAGTTCTCCTCGGACGTCCTCCACCCGTTTGGATATGGTGCTCCTAATGGTTTCGTCTTCGGTCCGGAGCTTGGAAACGGCTTCTCGAAGTGCCCTATCGCGTTCCAACGCCGCCTCGCGCACGTTGTACAGGAGCACGCCCACGATGATGACCAGAACGAAAGTGACCACCGAAAACACGGCGACGACTACCATTGCGATATGGATGGGGTACTTTATCATATGCACATACAAAAAGTTTTGACGGACATGGAGGCCGCTTCTATTTCGATGGCATTGCAGTCGTCGTGTTGATGTCGAAAGGTTCTGTGTTTTGGAAATCGATGCGGATGAACGGGTCTTCTTCCTTCAACGTCGTGACATCTCATTGACATCCCAGATGTCCACCACAATAATGGGTGAAGCGCTCGTTTACAGGTTATGGCCGACCCTTCGCAGGTCTGTTATGACTCCTTACTTTGTACGACGGAATCGATTGCATTGTACAGGTCATTTCCGATCAGGTATCTCATGTGCGTCTCTTGTTCCCTACTATCTCTTTTCGATCCGTCGAAGGGAGGTCTTATCAAAGGACGAAAGTCAATTCCGAAATCTTCTTCCAAAAAGTCAGCCAATGTGGACATCCCTGTAACCGACACTTGAACGTTTTGAACGACACGACACGCAACGGAGAGTTCGAAGTTGAGGTTACCATCGCCGTCTGACAAAATGAATCCGTCCTTCACGGTACGCAACTCGAACCCCGCTTTTGTGACCACGCGCCGCAGATTTGAGATAGTGACATCGTCCATGCAGCAATATTTCGTGTGGATGGTCATGTACCATCGACCTGTGGTGCAGCGACGGCTTATTTTTATCAACGGGTGTTGTTCGTGTCCTGTAATGAACTGCACTGACCGGTTTCTGATGACGACCGCTCGCAAATCGAACGTTTTGTCCATGGAGAGGAGGAGGGGATACGTGATGTGATTGGGTTTAGGTGATAGATTTACATCGATTTTTATGCAACGTACTTTTCTTCAGAACATGTGAATCCACGCGACGGTTTGTAAAGGAGCGCGCCGGCGAATGAATCCTACCAGAAAACATCAAAACATTTGTTTCATACCTTACAGTCGACTTCAATACAGTGACAAGAGTTTGTTGCTCCACCGACGTTTCGTACTCCTTGATTGATCCAATACAAGACTAGAAGAAAAAAGTGGAACGGTGTCCAACTCTTTATTGAATTTGGTTGTAATTGTTGCATATTTATTCGTCAGTCTCACGTCTATGCGAGACATGGCCCATTACGTATATTTCGCTAAAAACGGTATAAGGACCACCCTCTACTTATTTTTTGCCTTTCCGCGACGTTTTATTGTCTCATCGCGACCATTTCCTTTTTCTCCAATTTACGAACCAGGTGTCAACGCTCGTCTTGGACTTTCCAGATAATGCTGCCAAGCCCTGTATCACTTCATCGCATGGGTACGGGTGACTCATGTTATCCGCCGTCTGCAACCACTCTTTACATTTATCTTGCAACACCACGTCCGCGTTTCGTTTCTGTGGGTCGATCCTCGTCCTTTCATTGACCAAAACGCCTCGTGCGCTTGCTTCATCTCTCCAGTGTCTGCTCCGCCAATTCCCGAACCAGTTGTTTACTCGACCCCGAGAAACGCCTGTCATCTGCGCGAGAGCGTCCTTCTCTTCTGAGCTAGGAAACGGACTGTGAATGTGAGCGAGAGCCCATTCCGAACAAACCTGCCATAAGTCGGGCTTGCTCGCGACGGCATTGTGAACGTGTTCCCTGTGCAGTCTTCGGGAATATCTGTCGCCGCTATGTTCTCCTTTGCTGAGGTTTACATTGCCCTGAATCGCATTATCTGCTTTGTACGAAGGTGTCGTTTGAGCGACCGCACAATGTATGTCTACGTCATCTTTCTTCCAACTGTGCCACACGCGTAACACATAATTGTCCGTCTCTCTTCTTCGCATGGTAGGAGTCATCAACGCTCTTACAGCAGTTTTCAAAACAAGCATGGGACACCTGCCCATACTACTGTAAATCGTCTTCCTAGCTAAACAAAACAACATAAGTTGAAATGAAAGCCATTCTATCCTCCTGGCGACGATGCACACACG
>Ga0306899_1000721_pt1 | contig 15072 bp, 7 predicted proteins | sample AntRauMFilla3764_FD_190407 | JGI IMG/M metagenome (GOLD analysis project Ga0306899, IMG submission 190407) | Saline lake microbial communities from Rauer Islands, Antarctica - Metagenome Filla 3 #764 (v2) (version 2) | ecosystem: Environmental > Aquatic > Non-marine Saline and Alkaline > Saline ... | reverse complement strand
CTAGTGCCATTCGCGACTTCGCTCGTCGATCGACGGAAATAGAATTTGCACGCGTGAGCTTGTTAACTCAAGGTCGAAACCCAAATAAAGGAGAAAGAAAATGAAATCAGAGAAGAATGGAACAAGCACTTTGGAAGCAGCCAATAGGGTCGAGGTCCAGGGCATATCGCCCCATGGCTTCTGGTTGCTCGTTAATGAGACAGAATACTTTTTGGATTTTGAGAATTATCCTTGGTTCAAGGAGGCTAAGGTGGATCAAATTTTCAACGTTACCTTGCTGCACGAACATCACCTTTTCTGGAACGAATTGGATGTTGATCTTGATGTCGCTTCCCTTGATGAGCCTGAGCGCTTTCCACTCATCTCAAAGGCCTCTTAAAAAGAGGGTCCGGCTCAATTCGGAACTGGTTCAAAAGGTCCTGAAAGAGAAAGTTCAACTAGGCGCTGAAGGCAACGCGGCAACGGGCGGATATGGGAAAGAAATGAATGAATTTTAGCCACGAAAATACACAAGAGAGCACAAAAAACAATATGCACTTAAGAAAATGCTGCCGCCGCTGTCGATTGCCATTGATCACTCTCATCGCTGTGACTGTTGGTGTCTTCGCCAGCTTCGGCCAATCCTCGGCTGAAACGTCTGATCTGAAGCCCAACTTTGTTATCTTTCTGACCGATGATCAGGGTTACAACGACCTGGGGTGCTTCGGTTCTCCAAACATTCGGACGCCCCATTTTGACCGCATGGCTCAAGAAGGCATTAAGCTAAGCAGTTTTTATGTCGGATCGCCGGTCTGCGGCCCCAGCCGCGCAGCACTCATGACCGGTTCGTATCCCATTCGTGTCGCAGAACCAGAAAACCGGAAAAACCTGCATACCAAGGTGCATGACAAGGAGATTATGATCCCTGAAATGCTACGCGCACAAGGCTACGCCACTGCGTTGATTGGGAAATGGCATCTCGGAGGGAGCCCCAACAGTCAGGGCTTCGACTATTTTTTCGGCACCCCGAAATACAACGGGTACACGAAGCTGATCGAACAGGCCGGGTTTAGAGCTTCAGTCATGCGCAACAGTGAGACAGTGATCAAGCGCGTCGAGCAACCGGAAATGGACCAGTTGACCACAATGTATACCGAGGAAGCACTTGATTTCATTGAGTCGAACAAGGATCAGCCCTTTTTTCTTTGCCTGTCCCACAATATGCCGCACGTGCCTCTCGGTGTTTCCGACAAGTTCCGCGGGAAATCGAAAGGCGGGCTGTACGGTGACGTCATTGAGGAACTCGACTGGAGCCTCGGGCAGGTGATGCGCAAACTGAAAACGCTTGGCCTCGACGAGAACACGCTCGTCGTATTTCTTTCCGATAACGGGCCTTGGATCGAGGAACGCATCGGCGACCACGCAGGACATGCGGATCCGCTGCGGGGCGCAAAAATGGAATCGTGGGAAGGCGGCCCACGCGTGCCAGCCATCATGCGTTGGCCCGGGAAAATACCCGCAGGACAAACCAGCGACAGGATGGCAACAGCAATGGATCTCTTCCCCACATTTGCATCGCTGGCAGATGCGTCACTGCCGAATGACAGAACGATCGACGGCAGGAACATTTTTTCCCTTGTCGCAGGCAAGGTAAAGCAGAGCCCCCACGATGCCTATTTCTACTACTGTCACACTCATTTGCATGGAGTCCGTGACGACCGGTGGAAGCTGGTGCTGCCCCGCCCGGGCAAACCAGAATGGATGGGGTGGTGGGCAAGAATGATTGACGAGGTTGAGGTCGTACAGCTTTTCGACTTAAAGAATGATATCGGCGAGACGACAAATGTAGCCGACAAGCATCCGGAGATCGTTAAACGACTGATGCATGCGATTGAGAATGCCCGATTGGAACTTGGTGATTGCGACCGTATTGGCAAAGGAGCCCGATTTTACGACCCACAACCGAAACGCCCGGGGATCAGGGATTACAATTCCTGGCTGAGCAAGCAGACGAAAGAATAAGCGAAATTGGATGCAAGCCATTTGAGAAATCTCAATCTGGGCGTAATATCAAAATCGATGATTTATACCGGTTTACAAAAGGCTTGAACTGGTAGCGCAGCAGCGTCCTCGCTGCGCATCGAGTCTGGCGAGCGGTTAAGAATGTTCTTGCGGCCCGAGGGTCCGTCTTCGTCAGACTACGCTGGGACACTGTGGGCCTGCGCTACCATTCTCATAAGGATCTCGCAGATATACTGGATAAACCGATCTTACTTAACCTCGTCGTGAGCAAAGATCCCGAAACTAAACCATTGGGCGAAGCTGACGTGCCGACCTACAACATCTCCGCAGTTCAACTGTTTTCAGAGCAGTAGCAGTGAAGTGTCATTTTGTCACCGGGAGGAGACGAACGGCCTGCAAGCGGATCGGATGCCAGCCTTCTTTGACTGGGTTGGCTGTTAGCCGATATTGGCCGGGGGCAGCAATTTTGAGTTGACCGTTTTTTGAGGCCTGACCGTTCACTTCGAAGTTGATTTCGGAGCCCTCAACTGGACCTGCCGCGTCAACTTTCAACTCAAAGACACCGGGTTGGTCGATATGGATATCCCATTCCAGGCGGACCCGTGGGCTGCGCCATTGTTCGATAAAACCGCCACCGTGCTCATGTTGATAATACGTTTGTTTTCCAAAATTACCGTTGATGATGAAGGCGTCCATGGCCTGCGCTTGCAGGCTCCCATCCTCCGCTTGCTCGAGTCGGAGGTCGGCTGCTTGAGGTGAGCCGTGAATGTCGAGGACCAGGACGGTATTATTCGGGTCGGGCACCTCGCCGTCGAGAGAAATGACCAGTCCCTCTTTAGTGCGGCGGGTCTTAAATGTTCGCTCCGGATCAGTCAGTCGTGAGCATTTGATGACCCGATTCAGCACGGGTACAGTAAGTTGACCATTTACAGGCCAATAAAAGACATGGAGATAGAGCCGGGTGCCCTGGTCCAGCGGTTTCGTCGTGATGCGTCCCCATCCAGGGCGGCCCACCGGACTGGCTGAGGTGCCATGGATGGCCACATCGTTCGCCTCCATCCAGGTGCCCATTTCGTGGAGCGTGTCAATCGACTCCCGTGGGATGGTGCCGTCGGGCTTAGGGCCCACATTAAGCAGCAAGTTACCCCCTTTGGAGACCACATCGACCAGGGCGCGGATTAGATAGCCGGTAGATTTCCAATCGTTGGCATGGGTATCGTAGCCCCATGAGCCATTCATCGTCATGCAGGTCTCCCAGTCGCGGTCGGGAATGCCTCTGGCGGGAATGAAATTCTCAGGTGTTTCGACATCGCCGTGCGATTCGCCACCCAGCCGGTCGTTCTGGATGAGGTCCGGATGTTCTTTCAATAAAGGCTGAAACAGTTGCGCCCGCGCCTCGTTCATCCAGACTGGAGTATCCCACCACAGGATATCAATGTCATAGTTTCCCAATAATTCCTCCATTTGCGGGACAGCAATCGTGCGCAGATATTGATCGAAGTCTCCCCGGTGCCGCTCATCCCAGCCATCACCTTCCTCGAAGCGCATCTTGGCTCCGCCGGGATGCATCCAGTCCTGGGCCTGTGAGTAGTAGAACCCGATCTTAAGGTCCTTGGCGTGCGCGGATTCCACTAAAGGTGCCAGCAGGTCTTGACCGTAAGGACTTGCGTCTGCGATATCCCAGGCGGTCACTTTAGAGTCATAAAGAGCAAATCCATCGTGGTGCTTGGCGGTGATGACCATGTATTTCATTCCGGCTGCTTTCGCCAAGCGGGCCCAGGCGTCCGGATCATAGTGAACCGGATTAAATTCTTGAGCTAGAGGGCGGTAGTCCTCCACCGGGATCTTGCCACCGTACATGATCCATTCCCCACCACCGGTCAATTGTGCCGGCTCCCAGGTCCCTGCGGGAACGGCATAGACGCCCCAATGGATGAACATGCCGAATTTGGCATCCCGCCACCATTGCATGTGGGAGTCTTCCGTCTTTTCAATTTGAAGCTCAGTTGAAACCTCGGACCTTCGTTCACCTTCTGTTGCAAATAAGGCTAAAGGTGCGCCGCACAAAAGTAGAAGTATCGTGTATGGGTTGAATCGCATTTGGCTGTTTAACTGTCAGATCTAGGCTTGTTGACGCTTTATCTCCCTTGGGGAACATTCAAGGCTTCAAGGACAAGTCCTGAGAGGAAGCGGTTCCTCATAATTAAAGGACATCCCAGGAAAACCACAGGAAAATTCTTGGCTCAGCCATAATGTAAACACAATTCAATGTATAAACGACAACAGCGCGTAAGTGGCGGGTTCTTTTTTTTGAACCGCAGATGCACGCAGATCAACGCAGATAGGGGGGTCTTCTCTTTCTCAAATCAGCGTTCATCTGCGTCAATCTGCGGTAAAAACCAGTGATATGCGAAAAAGAGGAATGGACGGAGGTCTGCCGTAGATGGCGAAGCAATTTTTAACCGCAGAGCACGCCGAGAGCGCGGAGAGTTTGAAGAGAAAAGGAACTCGACTCGGCGAGATCTCAGCGTCCTCAGCGCACTCAGCGGTTAATCCCCAGCCGAAGCATGGTCTAGCGTTATGGAAGGAAGGGAAAGAATGAATCTTGAGCATCCTTGGGAGAGGCGTCACCGTGTCGCGATGTCTGGCATATCCAGTCGATGCAGCAAATCGGTGACCTGACCGGTCAGTGATGATAAAGGCTTACGGGGCATCCCGATAACCTGTCATTAAATATGACAGCGACGTGAGGAAAATTCGATTTGGATAGCAAGCAAGTTTGAGTAACTTTCATAACTGTATTACAAAAGCCCGATCTGAAACACCTGGACGAAAACATCGATTATCTCAATCGAATCAAATTCATGAAAACGCATCCTCTCATTTTCGCGCTGCTGGCCCTCATGCTGGCCCCCCTATCCGTTCACAGCCAGATCACGGTCGACGACACGAGAACCTTCACCACCTCGGCGAATGATACGATGCAGCGCTCGGGTTTCTACTCCTTCCAAACGGAGGGCAGCTTGGATCCTGCGCTGGAGGCCAACACCATACCCGGTGCGCTCAGCGGTTTCGATGCCACGAATTCCGACAAGATCATCGTCACCTTCTCCGGTGAGAACCTTCGCAGTGTCGGCAACGTGACCTATGGCGGCGAAGCCCTGTCCGAAGCCGTCGCTGGCTCGAACGGCAGCAAATACACCCGCATCTATTATCTGGACAACCCCTCGACGGTCGGTGATCTGGCCTTTGACTTCGGTAGTTCGGGCAACGGCATTGGCGGTTCCATCATGGCAGTCTCGGGCGCGGTGCCGGGCGCACCCGTCAATACGGCATCCGGCACCGGCCAGTCGGCCGGTATCACGACCACGGAAGCCTACTCGCTACTGGTCGCAGCCCACGTGCATAATAGTGCAAGCGGCGCCACCGTTCAGTCACCGTTCACGCTCCTTTTTAACAACCCCACCGGTTCGGCCGGAGGTGCCTCGGCCTACCTGAGTTCGGCACCAGCTGGCAACCATACGGCGACCTTCGAAGGTTCGACCGACAGCCCCGCCACGGTGCTGGCGAACTTTGCTTCGACCCTCCCCGTCCAACCGAGTCCGAACGGTGGTATCGTTCCCGGCGGCGAAGTCGAACTGAGCTGGCAGAATCTCGCTCCCGAAATCGGTAGCAAAGTCTGGGTCGATGTCTGGTTCGGCACGGACCCGGAAAATCTCAAGCAAATCGTGACAGCCGACCCGAAAGGCCTGAACTTGAGCGCCTTCACCACCGAGCCATTGGTGGCCGAAACGTATTACTGGCGCGTCGATTCCTACCTTGGGGGTGCACCCCGGGGGAGCCCGACCAGCGGCACGCTGCTCAGCTTCACCATCATCGACACGGACAACGATGGCCTGCCCGACGATTGGGAGCGGCAGTATACCGTACTGAAATCGCCCGTTTCGATGCACGCCCGCGGTAATCTGGACCGTGACAAATTTACCAATCTGGAAGAATTTACCTTCGGCACCAACCCCTTGAACCCCGACACAGATGGCGACGGGCTTGACGACCATGTCGAAACCAACACCGGCGTCTTCGTGGACGTTGACAATACCGGCACCGATCCGCTGAAGGCCGATACCGACAGCGACGGTCTCGTCGACGGCGCGGAAACCAAAACCGGCAAATTTGTCGATGGCAGCGACACCGGCACCAATCCGCTGAACGCCGATACCGACGGCGACGGGCTCGTCGACGGGGTGGAGACCAATACCGGCACCTTTGTGGACAGTTCCGACACCGGTAGCGATCCGCATGTTACCGATTCCGACGGCGATGGCAGCGGCGATTGGTACGAAGTGACCGCTGCCTCGACCGATCCCAACAGCAGCGCCGAGACGCCTAGCGTTCCGTATCCGCTTCCCGATCCCGATCCGGCCGACACCGGCGATGCGTCGAAACCGGTCAAAGTTTACATCATGTCGGGTCAGTCCAATACAGTCGGTATCGGCTACGTTTATGGGGACAAGCCCGGCAGCCTGGAAACGATTGCCAAGCGCGAGGGCAAGTTCCCCAACCTGGTCGACGATTCCGGCGACTGGACGAAGCGCAACGATGTTATTTATAAAGGCGTGGTTACCGCCACCGCGGCGGGACCGCTGACTGCTGGACAGGGGGCGGATGCCACTCGACTCGGACCGGAGCTCGGCTTCGGCCATGTGATGGGCTGGTTCCACGACGAGCCCGTGCTTATTATCAAGGCCTCACAAGGCAATCGCAGCTTGGGCTGGGATTTTCTCCCGCCGGGTAGTGAGCGCTTCGAAATCGGCGAACTGACCTATGCCGGTTACGGCGACCGCCCGGGCAGCTGGATCACGGACAGCGAAGGTCCCGTGCCCGGAGTGTGGTATGCCGGCAAACAGTATGACGACTGCCTGCGCGATGAAGCCGACATGGGCATGAGCGCTTGGAAGGCCTCCTATGATTACCGGAAAAACACAACGGTAAAGCACAAGAACGTGCCTTACGTTGCGACCTCGTCCCACACTTCGGACCCGTCCAACGAGCCGGGCGTCGGCAGCAACTGGGAAACGGCCTGGAAGCCATACTCGATCATCAATGCCGCCGACATCCTTGCCGGTGACGGCACCCTGCAGAACCTGCCCAATGGCACCAGCGACCTCAACGGCCGCCGTTACGAAATCGCGGGCTTCTGCTGGTGGCAGGGCCATAGAGACGGGGGCGAGCAGGGTAGTGGGGAAGCTGGCGTTTACGCCGCCCGCTATGAGGACAATCTCGTCGATCTGATCGACGCGCTTCGCCGGGACTTCAACGCCCCGGATGCTCCGGTCGTCGTGGCCACCATCGGTTTCGGCGGCGGCACATGGGAGCCCGGCAGCAGCGGCGACACCATCTTCATGGCACAAATGGCGGTAGGCGACCCCGCGAAACATCCGAACCTCGCGACAAACGTCGCCTCGGTGGACACCACCGGCTACTGGCGTAGCACCGACCAGTCCCCAGGTGGTCAGGGTTTTCACTACAACAATAATGCCGAAACCTACATGTTGGTCGGCGACGCCATGGGGCGCGCCATGGTGAAACTTAAGGAATACTAACCCCAGCCATGTCGTTTATGACACACCGACTCCCCGCTCTGCCGTTACTGATGCTGGCCGCTTTATGCTTAACGGGATTAAGCGCTTCTGCCGCTGATCTGACCCCGCCGAGCTTGCAGAGTATTCTTGATAACAATAATGGACGAGCGGTTGCCGCAAACGCTTCTATTATCTATACCCTCACCTTTAATGAGGACATGGACAGTAACTCGGTATCCGGCGCTGACTTTGGCAATGCCGGGACGGCACCGATCAGCATCGGATCGATCAGCGAGACCGCGCCCGGCGTATTTGCCGTGCCCCTAACACCGACTGATGTCGGAACGCTCCAATTTAAAATTTTCGCTGATGCGACGCTGACCGATGTCTCAGGCAACGCACTGGACACGGCTTCGGACATTGTGGACGACAGCACGCTTGCCGTCTATGAGCCGGATTACGGGTCGCCGAAATTAATTGGCATCTCCCCGGTGGCAACCAATGTGGGCTCCACGATCACCCTGACCATGCCGGCCGAAGCAAAGCCGGGCGATGTGTTGGTGGCCCATGTTCTGAATTATGCCTCTGGCGATTATGGCTCTATCTTCGTCTCAAACAGGGTTTGGAGCACGTTGAGGACAGGACGCCTGGCGGGGCAAACCAACAACAGGGTCGGGGTTTACTCCCGGCAGGTCACTCCCGCCGATTCCGGAACTTTCCAGCTTGGTTTAGGCTATGATGCCCCTTATGCGGCTGCCGGAATTGTCATGGCTTTTTCCAATGTCCATATGGCCGATGGACTACTCGTGAATAATGGACCACTGGATGTCAGCGCTAGCGCTGTCTACAGCGAAGCGACGGCGACCGCGACGGCGGGGCCGGTCAGTGCGATCAGCACCGTCTCATCCAACACGTTGTTGATGATGCTTGGGGTGGCGATTGGAGACAATCCTGTGAATTGGTCCGACTGGGCCACCAGCTCGGCCGGTTCCCTCACCGAACTGTACGACGTCTCCAGCAGTGGTGGGATCAAGACGATTTCACTGGGTGCGGCCTCGGCGGAAAAAGCGGCCCCCGGCACCACCGGGACCGGCAGTGCCAACCTTTCCAGTAGCATCCAGAACGGCTCGCTTCTGCTGGCGCTGAAGCCTTCCTACAACAGTCCGCTGGTTACGGCACTGAACGCACTCGATGCGCATATCACGGGCGGAGCGCCGTTGAGCGACGGCCAAATCGCTGCGCATAAACAGACAATTTTCGACAATCGTTATAGTATCGGTTCCAGTGTCACGGCACTCGCGGCGGCCATGGAACTGGTGCGCACCTACGATGAAGAGCTCGGCCCACTCTGGGTCGCGCGAAATTTGCCGCGCCGGTCGGACCTGACGGATGACATTCATTATACGATCTTCACCGTCATGCAGTATATCGTCGATTACGCCTACACGCCTGTGAACGTCGCCAGGCATTCCGATTTAATGAGTAATTTTGCCTTTGGCAGCTCGGCAAACTTTCCGGGTGCCTGTCCGCCACCAGAGGACCCGAATCAAATCCATACCGTGCGCATCGACGCCGATTACCCCGATAGCTGGGGTAGGGCGGTGTTTGGTGAAAGCTCGACCACTCCCTCTCCCAAACCCACGGGCACCTATCTTGCACCCGGATCGATCGCCACCGTCACCGTGCCTGCATCGCTGGTCGGGCGGGGCTACACGATCCGTGTCGGCGCCCATGAGTGGGACTTTACAGACAAGCCGCAGATTAAGCGCCTCGACCGTTGCACCGTGAGTTATCCCATCAATGCGACCAGCACCCAAGTAGCGAATCCACTGGGCGGGGGTATCTATATTACGGTGCCGCAATATCGATCGAACGTCGGGGTAGTGAGCGTCGAGATCCAAAACGCGGTGCGCTCACCGTATTTTTCCGCCAAGAGCTTTCATCAAACCACGCTGGCCGAGTGGCAGAACATCGAGCGGAATCACCCGGCACCCTGGGCGGATTTCCAGTCGGATAAAGTCATGATGCAGGTGCCAACGAGTTGGATTTACGCCTTGGAGGATCCGGTGACCTTGATGGCCGATTGGGATCGCGCGGCGGATATCTGCAACGATCTCATGGGCTTCCCCCGTGACCGGGGTAGGGAGACCATTTACAATCAAGTGGACCTGATGCTTCGAACGGTGGCCTTTACGCCTGGTTACCCGGCGGTGAATAACCATTATAACCCGGATACGGATTATGGCGGCTACGCTGATTCCTATCTGGTGCGGGGCCCCCAGTTTGCACCGGACTATGAATTCCACGAGTTGGGCCATGCCTATCGATTTCCGAAGTTTCCCGGCGAGACAGAGTCGGATGTGAATCTCCTGCACGTGCCCGTCATGCAATTGGGCTTCGGCTACAGTATCGACGAGGCTTTTCGTGCGTCACGGGGGGGGCAATACACGGATTACGCGACGCTGGATACCACTGCGATCGCCTGGATGATGTGCGATAACTTCTTTCACGGAATCGAGATGCAAGAGGGGGAGAAACAGTATGCGCTCAAGGGGCACGCCAAGTTTGTGGAGATCGCGCGGCTCTTTGGTTGGGATCGACTGGGCGACTACTTTTACTCCTTCAATGTGGACGAAGAGAACGATACAGTGCCAAGCAAGTGGGATCCAAGTATTGTAAACATCTTACTCAAGCGGCTAAGCAACAAAGTCGGTGTTGATATACGTCCGCTTTTTCACTTTTGGGGCGTGCCACCAGTTGCGGGCGTGCCGCCCAACGACAGCGCCTCGCTGGAAGATTCAATTCAGGCGGCAAATCTGCCCAGATCTGCTGTGGTCTATGACACGCTGGTCCGCTACAAGTCCTTAGTGCCGCCGGATAATGCGGCTTTACAAACCTTTGCCTTAAATTGGTGGGGCGAACAGCCCAGCATCGACGGATTCTCCGAGGAGCGAAACCATGCCAGGCGTTGGGATGCCTATGACGGGGCAATGGCTACGGCGACCGCCGATCGAGCCCAGCAAATTATCGATCTGTATTTCCCCAACGGTCGACCATCGGACTATGGCGATTGGCGGTCGGAATGGGCCCAGACCGACCTCGTCGATCCGGAGTTTGATCTGGACGGCGATGGCATGAGTAACGACGACGAACGAATTTGGGGATTGGATCCGACGAATGCCACGTCCAGGAATCCGATCATTTCCAACGGCGTATTGAGTTCCGGCAGTTTTAGCTACACACGCCGCAGCCAGGCGCTCACCGGCCTCAACTATACGGTCTGGACTTCGACGAACCTGCAGGATTGGAATGAGGACATCGGAGCGCAGCAATTGCCCGGCACTGCCAATCCTGAGGGCGTTCAGTCAGTAGAGACGATCTTGACACCTGAGCTACTCGAAAACCCTTCGCTATTTATCCAGATGCGCACCAGCGAGTAATCCTGGCCCGGGCGAGGAAGAAGGGTCAAAGCTGGCTGATAGGTAAGCGTGGTCGCAGGCAGCTCTATCAACCTAAAAAAATGAGTTGAACCGATCCGGGCAAGTCCAACGCGAGCCTCAGCGGCCTGATTTCGGACGGCACCAACTCCGCTTTTGTCTTTGAGTGTCGGCTTCGCCTCGGTATCAGCAGTATTATACCGATTTGCCAAAGGTTTGACCCGGTAGCGCAGCAGCGTCCTCGCTGCGCAAGAGACTGGCGAAACCCCACGAAGGTTCGTGCGGTGCCGTTTCGGCAGGCTCAAGGCCCTGAGCTAGTCGAAGGGCGGGACGCACCTGCGCTACCATTGATTCCCTACTAGGTCATACCTTTTGCAAAGCAGTATAAGTCGTTTTGATACGTCGACTCGGGCAGTTGCCGGATACGCCGAGACAAGTGAACCGGAATCACGCCCTGCTTAGCGCAAGTGCGTTAACCTGAAAAGTGAAAGGAAATTTTGTATCATTATAGTAACGTAATATTTGGGGATTCAAAAAAACTCCCCGCCTGCCCCGGCAGCCGCCGGGGATAGGAGGGGACCGCGTGGTCGCCGTCCTGACCTGAGCCTGTCGAAGGGTTCAGGCGAGCACGCAGGGGTGGTTTCAGGGCGGGGCGGGGCGGTGGAAAGCTAGGCACCAACCGGAACCACCCCTGAACGCACCGCCTGAACGGCGATACGTTCTGTCCCCTCCTTAAAAAGGCGGGGAGCCTTTATCCTAAAAAGATGAGTTAAACCACGGATGAACACAGATGGACACGGATTTTACTCCTGCAAAACATTGACAATTAGAGTGTCTACGTCGAAGCGGTTCCGCTGGGTCTGATTGTTTTTTCGTTCGCCATTTTGGCGGGTCACTCTTATCCGTGTTTATCAGTGTTCATCCGTGGTTAGAAAATTCACACACTTTCAACTGCCGAATCTAGGTTAATGGGCTTTTCTAATTTCACTTAAAATCCATAAAAACCGGCAGGTGGTCTATTTTTTCATGGCGGCCTTCGCGGCTTAGCAGGATGGCCTCCCGCTCAACACCATACTGGGTCAGGGTTTTCTCCGGGAGAATCAGACTGTTGAAGATAAAAGCCTGTTGCATCTCCATGAAGCCCTTGGGTGCCAGAATGTGGTCAATGGTTCGGGTCGGTGGTTGAGGGGTCGATGTGCCGACTTCGCCCGACCAGGTAACCTCACCATAGGTGCCCCTGGCCTCGGAGTTCAGTTGCTGTGGCCGCGGGTGGTGGTAATGGCGGGTCTTGCCGTCTGCCTCCTTCGCATCGCGGTCCAGTTTCGCGAGGATGTTGTAGGGTCTTTCGCCGGGAGTGCTGTTAAAATCACCGCTGATCATAATGGGGGTCTCCCGGGGGATCTCAGCGCGTTCGCCCCGGCGAACCGATTCGATGAAGTCCAAAGCCCGTGTCGCCTGGCTGATTTGCACCTCCTTGGGCTTTGTATAGAAGTGCAAATTGATGACCAGGAGATCGTCACCCAGAACGTCGGGCAGATTGATCAGCGCGGCCATGCCCCGGGCGTTTCGAATCGACCCGGACCAGAGAATCGGGTAGCGGCTCAGGACCAATCGCCCCTTGCCATCGGCAGCGGCATGCCAGGTTTGCCCCGTAATGGTTCCGAAATATTTAGCGATGCCCTCGGCCGTGGTATCCGTTTTGTCTTCTTTGCTGTAGATGATTTCCTGCATGGCCCAGATGTCCGCATGCGCCTGGGGTGCCCAGCTCGCAAATTGACGCAGGCGCGCCTCCCCATCAACGTCTTCTCCGTCAATCCACTTGCTGGTTCTGACCTCGCCGTTGTCCTTCGGGAAAATCGACGTCCAATACCCGTTGTAAGCGACCACTCTGAGCCGGGTGTCTGCCTCCCGATGAATCCCCTCGGGCGCCCCTTCCGTGCGGCCATCAACCGGCTTGGTTGTTGAGCTCACGCAGGAGGTGAGGGTGAGTCCGATGAAGAGAATGCCAGCAATTGGTTGGTTCATTTGTCGAGTGGTTTTAATGGGGACTTCTGAAAACTTCCTTTTTGGAAAGCAGTGCGTCTCGCACTGCAGTGATGGTGCGGTGCGAGACGCCCCGCTCTCCGGTTTCCAGAAGTGCCCTGAAAGGAGAGCTGCTGTTTGAGCCGATGCATCCTGTATGCACGGTCACTCGAGGCGAATGACGGTGGCCACCGCGTCGGGTAGGGCGTCAGGCAAACGGATGCTGGTTTCACTCTTGCCCGGTTCGATCTCAAGCGGCTGACTGCCCTCCAATAAAGTCGCCTTGTTTGCGGGAAAAGGGACTTGGATCGTGCCGCTGTCGGGCCGGGAGAACAGGTGCAGGTAGTAAATATCCCCTTTGGTAGTGATCCGTCCATCGAAATCCGGTTCGCCGATGGGCGATTGCGTCGTGCCGTAAATGGCTTCGCCGTTCACCTCCATCCATTTGCCGACATCAGTCATGATTTTGAGACTGGGCTCCGGGATCGTGCCGTCGCCCTTGGGCCCGATGTTGAGCAGATAGTTGCCGCCCCGGCTGACCACATCAATGAGTTGACGAATAATTACCTCGGAGCTCTTCCAGTCGTGATCGTGCTCACTGTAGCCCCAGGTGTCGTTCATGGTCATACAGGTTTCCCAGTCCATCTTTGGATCGAAGCCCTCAGGAATGTGCTGCTCGGGCGTACCGAAATCGCCGAACCGGGGGTCGAGCGGCTTGCTGAGGTCCGCGCCACCATCATAGCTGAAGCCCGCTTCCGGCCGGCGGAAGAGGCGATTGTTCATAATGACATTCGGCTGCTTTTCCCGGCACATCGCGATCAGTTCGCTTGCCCGCCAGGCCTTGTCGCCGTCAAAACCGAAGGAGCTGTAGTCCCACCAAAGAATATCGACCTTGCCATAATTGGAGAGCAACTCGTTCACCTGCCCGTGGAGATAGTCGACATAGACACTGTGCTCGCGCGGACCCATCGTCATGGGGATATTATCTTTTGGATAAGGCGGGTATTTGGCCTGCGTGTAGTCGTACTGCGGATGGTGCCAGTCGATCACCGAGTGGTAAAACCCCACCTTCAGCCCTTCCTGACGCAGGGCCTCCGTAATTTCGCTCACCAGATCGCGGCCCACGATGTCACCCGCGTCATACTGTGTGAGCTTGGAATCATGCAGGGCGAACCCTTCGTGATGCTTGGTCGTGAAGACGACATATTTGCAGCCCGCTTGCTTGGCCAGTTTGGCCCAGGCCGTGGCGAAGTCCTCTGTCGGCCTGAACTTTGGAATGGCCTCGGCGGCATAAGTATAGGTGTCGACGTCGACCACCCGCTGGATGTGTTCAAGGTTCTTGTCGCGGGGAGCGGGTTCGCCCTCCCACGTACCGGCCAATCCGGAGTAGAGCCCCCAGTGGACAAACATGCCGAACCGCGCTTCGCGCCACCAGTCCATGCGGGAGCCACGCTCAAATTCAGACCAAGCCTGTGCAACGGATACGAGCGATAGTGCGAGGATTATAGATAGTTGTTTTACTTTCATTATATTATGGGAACTTCTGAAAAACGCTTTTTGACGCCAGAGGCGATTCCAAAAACTGCTTTTCAGGTTTAATTACGTTGAATAAAGTAGTTATGTTTCGAATGCGATCATCTGTTTGCTTCGATTTGACCTCTAAGCGTTCACTGCTGCTGCGGCGCCGGCCCGACCGTGCCGCCTGCGATGAATTCGGCTTTGATCATCGACTGACGGCGGTTGTTTTTACCGCGGGCGACCTGATCCGCCCAGCGCACGACCTTACGGATCAGGAGTTTGGAATCCCAGCGCAGGTGGGCGACTTTAGGCTCAGACCAACTAAAAACCGGATCCCAATCGTTGCAAATCAAGGAGACATCCCGGGGTGCGAGCACCCCGTGGTGGGCGAGATGCTGTTGCGCGGCAAAGTAAAGCTGCGGCTCGCTTAAGATCAGGCAGGTGGGTGGGGTGGTGGCGAAAAGCGAATCGAGGCAGCGCTGAAAGCCGGTTGAATGATCCTCCCAGTCCGG